>WNFG01002296.1_pt1 | contig 16780 bp, 5 predicted proteins | sample 5400431 | NCBI WGS metagenome assembly WNFG01 (sample SAMN13153346, study PRJNA577476) | soil metagenome | isolation source: 120 cm saprolite under Douglas fir tree site 2 hole 3 replicate 2 | place: USA:California | collected 2015-04-18 | reverse complement strand
AAAATACCAGAATTGAGCGCGGCCGCGCTTGCAACTTCGCGCCGGACGCCAGCTCAGCGCCGAGCCGCGGTTCCGGCGCGGTTTCCAAGAGCACAGTCCAAAGGTTGTATTGCGGGAGGATAGGAAGCGTGAACTCGATCGTCTGCAGCGTGGCGTTGAGCACGACATAGAGCGCCGCGCCTCCTTGCTCGAGCGGGCCGAGGACATATGACAGGAAACGTCCCTCCGGAAAATTCCAGTCCTGCTCCACCATCTCGGTCGCCTGCGGCGTCAGCCACAACGCGCCGAAGGAGCCGTCAGCGCGGCGCCCTTCGACCCAGCGCCGTGCGCGCAACTGGGGAAACCGCCGGCGCAGCTCGGTGAGCTCGCTCACCAAGGCGGTCATGTCCTCCTCATTGCGGCCGAGCGCGAACCAATCCACCCATCCGATTGGATTGTCCTGGCAATAGGCGTTGTTGTTGCCGCCCTGGCTATTGCCGACTTCGTCTCCGGCGAGCAGCAACGGCACGCCTTGCGCCAACATCAGACTTGCAAGCAGATTGCGCCGCAGTTGCCGCCTCAGCTGGAGAATGGCGGGATCATCGGTCGGTCCTTCGACGCCGTGATTCGTGCTGTGATTTTCGTCGAATCCGTCTCGATTGTGCTCGCCGTTTGCTTCGTTGTGCTTGCGCTCGTAGCTGACGAGATCGGCAAGCGTGAACCCATCATGAACCGTGACGTAGTTGATGCTCGAGCGCGGGCCGCGACCGTTGTGATGAAACAGATCGGCTGAGCCGGTCATGCGGCGGCCAAGCTCGCCGAGGAGATTGCCTTCCCCAGACCAATAGCGACGCAGCGTACCGCGAAAGCGGTCATTCCATTCCGACCAGCCCGACGGAAACGCCCCGACCCGGTAGCCGCCGGGACCAAGATCCCACGGTTCGGCGATCAGCTTGGCTCCGGCCAAAACAGGATCCTGTCGGATGGCCGCAAAGAAGGCTATGCCACCATCAAACCCGTTGGGCCCGCGGCCGAGCGTACTTGCGAGATCGAACCTGAAGCCGTCGATGTGACAAACCTGCACCCAATATCGCAGCGAATCCATGACCATTTGCAGCACGCGCGGATGCGTGAGGTTGAGTGCATTCCCGCAGCCCGTGAAATCGTCGTAGTAGCGGGGCTGATCAGGGAGAAGCCAGTAATAAGAGGTATTGTCGATGCCGCGGAAACTCAGAGTCGGCCCGAGGTGATTGCCTTCGGCGGTATGGTTGTAGACGACATCTAGGATGATCTCGATGCCGGAATCATGTAATCGCGACACAGTCGATCGAAATGCATCGAGCGATCCATCGACGGCGTAACGGTTCTCGGGTGCGAAGAAACCCAGCGTATTGTAGCCCCAATAGTTGCTGAGGCCGCGCTCAATCAGATGTCGATCATCGATAAAGGCGTGGACCGGCAGCAGTTCAAGTGCGGTGACGCCTAGACGCTTGAGATGATCGACCACCGCCGGTGCCGTAAGACCGCGATATGTACCGCGCCAAGCCGGCGGCACATCCTCGCGAAGCTGAGAGAGCCCCTTGACGTGGACTTCGTAGATGATCGTGTCTTGCCAGGGAATCGACGGTCGACGCTCTGCGCCCCACGTGAAGGCTTCGTCGACGACCACGCTTTTCGGCATTCCGCGCGCGTTGTCTCGCCGATCGAACGAGAGATCGGCCCGCGCGCTGCCGGCGCGGTAGCCGAAATGCGCGTCGCTCCAGACGAGGCGCCCTGCAATCTGCTTGGCGTAGGGATCGACGAGGAGCTTGTGTGCATTGAAGCGCAATCCGCGCTCGGGCTGATAAGGGCCATGAACCCGGTAACCGTAGAGCCTTCCTGGCGCGACATCATTGAGGTAGCCATGCCAGACATCCTCGGTGCGTTCCGGCAGCGCGATGCGCTCGATCTCGCGCCGACCATGGCTGTCGAATAGGCAAAGCTCGACCTTTTCGGCATTCGCCGAAAACAGCGCGAAATTAGTTCCGCGCCCATCCCACGTTGCTCCCAACGGATGCGGCGCACCTGCCGAAATTCGCACGCTACCGTTCCGGAACGAGAAAAATTGTCGCAAGGGGCGGAACAACAAGGCTGACCTCGGGAACTGCTGCGCCCCTGTCCAACGTCGTGACCGCGCCCTCGTTCCCGATATTGCTGCCGCCGTACAGCGCGGAATCGCTGTTGAGGACCTCGCGCCAGTTCCCCGAAAATGGAACCTTGATGCGGTAGTCGCGGTAGACCTCAGGGGTGAAATTCACCACCACCAGGCAACGCTCGTGCGTTTGTCGTCCTTTGCGCAGCCAGGCGAACACGCTGCGTTTGGCATCATGCATGATCAACCACTCGAATCCGGCATCCTCGCAATCGAGTTCGTGCAGAGCTGGTATCGTCCGATAAAGACGATTGAGATCACGGATCAAAGCCTGCACACCCGCATGCCGGGCGTGCTTGAGAAGATGCCAATCAAGCGAATGATCATGGCGCCATTCACTCTCCTGGCCGAACTCGCTGCCCATGAACAGGAGCTTCTTGCCGGGGTGACCGAACATGAAGCCGTAATAAGCGCGCAGATTGGCAAAGCGCTGCCATTCATCGCCCGGCATGCGCCCGAGAATCGAACGCTTGCCGTGCACAACCTCGTCATGGGAGAGCGGCAGGATGAAGTTCTCGAAGAAGGCGTAGTGCAAGCCGAAAAGGATTTGACCGTGATGATGCTTGCGGTAGATCGGATCTTTGCTGATGTATTCGAGCGTGTCGTGCATCCATCCCATGTTCCACTTGTAGCCGAACCCGAGACCGCCCCAATCCACCGGCCTCGATACCATTGGCCAAGCGGTCGACTCCTCCGCCGCCGTGGTGGCATTGGGAAATCGTGAGAACAGCTCCGAATTAAAACGGCGAAGCAGTTTGATGGCGTCGAGGTTTTCGCGTCCGCCGTATTTGTTCGGCACCCAGCCGCCTTCGGGCCGGCTGTAATCGAGATACAGCATGGAAGCGACGGCATCTACGCGCAGCCCGTCGATGCGGTAGCGATCGAGCCAGAATAATCCGCTGCCCAACAGGAAGTTTGCGACTTCGGTCCGCCCGTAATTGTAGACGAGGGTGTTCCAATCGAGCTGGCGTCCTTGCTTCGGATTTTCATGCTCATAGAGTGCCGTCCCGTCGAAACGGCTGAGGCCATGGGGATCGTCGGGGAAGTGTCCTGGCACCCAGTCAATAATGACGGCCAGCCCCTTTCGGTGGCACGCATCGATCATAGCGGCAAAGTCGACCGGAGTGCCGAAGCGACTAGTGGGCGCAAAAAGTCCGGTCGGCTGATAGCCCCAGGATCCGTCGAACGGATGTTCGCTGACCGGCAGGAATTCGACATGTGTGAACCCCATGTCGCTCGCGTAAGCTGGCAATTCCTCCGCCAACTCGCGGTAGCTCAGCCAACGGCCGCCATGTTGCGGATGTCGCCGCCACGACCCGAGATGGACTTCATAGATCGATATCGGCGCACTCAAGGCATTGATGCCGCCAGGTGCCGCTTGCGGCCGTTGGATCGTCTCGCGATCGACCACGATCGAAGCCGTCCGCGGTCGCAGTTCGGCAGCGAAGGCCAGTGGATCGGACTTCAACGGCAGCAGGTGACCGTCCGGCCCGACAATCTCGTATTTATATTTGTCGCCGGCGCGAGCTTCCGGCACAAAAATTTCCCAAAAGCCGTTGCCGCGCACGCGCATGGCGTGGCGGCGTCCATCCCATAGATTGAAATCGCCAACCACGCTGACGCGCTTGGCCGCAGGCGCGAAAACGGCAAAGGCTACCCCCGACACGCCCTCGAGCACCATCGGATGGGCACCCAACTTTTCGTAAAGGTGCCTATGGGTCCCTTCGCCGAGCAGATAGAGATCGAACTCGGACAAGATCGGCGGGAAGCGGTAGGGGTCTTCGAGCTCGACCTGCCGGTCGCCGTAGCGCGCGCGCAGGCGATAGTGTCGCGGCCCGTTGGCCAAACGGCCCTCGAACAGGCCGGCATCATGGATGCGTTGAAGATCATTTTCGTGACCCTCTTCGTCGATGATGGCAACTTCCTCGGCATCCGGAAGGAAGACGCGAACGATGGACGAGTCATTTTCGACATGCGGGCCGAGATAGCGGAAAGGATCGGAATGGCGACCTTCGATGACGGCATAGGCTTCCGGCGTGAGCGAGCTCATTGCGGCCCGCCTTCCGAACGCGAGAGAATGCGCCAGGTGCCGGCCAGCGGCACCCGCAGCCAATCGGGCCGATGCGCAAGCTCGTATTCGATTTCATAGAAAGCCTTCTCCAACAGGAAAAAATCGAGAAGAGCATCGGCGGCCTCGGGCGATTGCGGCCAAAGTCTCGTGTCGCTCAATGATGATCGATACGCCGCCATAAAGGCGGCGACGGAGTGTTCGCGCCAATCTTCGAGCGCGCGGGCGAGCTTGCCGTGGTGTTCATCGGGCGCCGACTTGAGCGCACGCTCGAGCGCAGCCGTTACGGAATAGTCGATCGAGCGGATGAGACCGGCTACATCGCGGGCAGCGGGGGCCTTGCGCCGGCGATCCTCGATGCTGCGGCGCGGCTCGCCTTCGAAATCGATGATGGAGATGTCGTCCTTGACGATTAGCATCTGCCCGAGATGAAAATCACCGTGATGACGGATCTTCATTGCGTCGACGGTTTCCGGAAGCAATTCGCCCAATCGCGCGGGAAGCGAGTCTTGGTAGGACAAGAGCGCGTCGAGCAGCTGGCGGTCATTCTCCGCCAACTCCGATCGGCGACGTGCCAAGTCACCGAGGGCGCGGCCGGCACGCTGTAGGATGCCTTCCGTCCAATTCCCGACATCGTCGGCCGCAATCGGTTCCGGAGCGAATGCGGCGATATCATCACGGCTTGCAAGCGCGAACTGCAACTCGGCGACCCGCCGCCCGACCTGGTCCATCCGCCGCAGATAGGCGGCTTGCTCATCGCTGTGCCCGGCGGCCTCGGCCGTCAGGAGGCGTTGCTCCTCGACGAAACGGTCCAGATAGGCGCTCGTCACCGTCCAGGCGTCACCCTGGTTTTGCACGAAGCCGTGCACGACGGCGACGGCGCTGCGAGCCCCGTTCTCCTCCAGCTCGACCGTTCCGAGCAGGGGCGGGGCATGCGAGAACGCGACTGTTTCCGTGAGAAAATGGCCGACCTCGATTTCGGGATTGAGGCCAGGCTCGAGGCGGCGAAAGAGCTTGACGACATAGTCTGTTCCGACAAGGACCGTCGTATTCGACTGCTCCGTATCGACGGCACGCACGTCTTGAATCGCGAGCGGGCCGTCTTTCGCAAAGGCCGCCGTCGGCGCGAACTCGATTCGACGACGGTCGGCTTCGGTCGTGTGCCCTGCGCGCAGGTTTTCGAGCAGAAGAGAGATAAAGCTCGGATCGGCAGTGGCGTCGAGCAGGGTGCCTTCGCGTGGCCCCTGGCGCACGGCGGCGAGCGCGCTTGGATCCTGTTGCTCGGGGTCAAAACGGGTCCATTTGATGGTCAAGGGCAGGAGATAATTCGCGGTTTCGCGCTTGTCTTTGGTTTCGAGCAACGCAACTCCCAGATCGGGATCGGCCGCCACGATTGGAACGGCGCCGACGATATGGGTCGTCGCCAGCCTGCCTCGATTCGCATACCAGCGCCGGCTCGCAAGAAATGCCGGAAGGACATCGCGTTCGAGTATCGATTTGGAACGGCCGCGCAGCAGCGATCTCCAGCCGTCGGTGACGACGAGCGTCTCGAATTCCGCCCAGATCCTCGGGCCCTCGATCGTCGACGCATCCGGTTCGCGGAGCAGGAACCAAAAGAATCCGTAGGGCCCCAGCGTCACAAGGTAGGCACCATCGCCAATCGGCGGAAAGTTCGTTCGGCCGAGCAATTCGAACGGCACGCGGCCACGCCAGGGGGCGAGGTCGATCTCGGCGGCCTGCGCCGAGCGCGACAGATTGGCGACACAAAGCACGACTTCGTTTTCGTGTTGCCGCACGTAGACGAGCACGGAGCGATTTGCCGGGCGGATAAACGTCAGCGATCCGCGGCCAAACACCTTGCTCGACTTGCGAACCGAAATTAGGCGTTTGGTCCAACTCAGCAGCGACGCCAGACTGCGCGATTGCGCTTCGACGTTGACCGCCTCGTACCCATAGACCGGGTCCATGATCATTGGCAGGTAGAGCTGCGCCGGGTCGCAACGGGAGAACCCGCCATTGCGATCCGGCGTCCACTGCATCGGCGTGCGCACGCCATTACGATCGCCGAGATATATATTGTCGCCCATCCCGATCTCGTCGCCGTAATAGATGATCGGCGTGCCGGGAAACGACATCAGCAGCGAGTTCATCAGCTCGATCTTGCGCCGATCATTGTCCATCAACGACGCCAATCGCCGTCTGATCCCCAGATTGATGCGGGCGCGAGGGTCGGTCGCATAGGTTGACCAGAGGTAATCGCGCTCGACATCGGTTACCATTTCGAGCGTGAGTTCGTCGTGGTTGCGCAGGAACAGCGCCCACTGGCAGTTGGCCGGGATGTCCGGAGTCTGTCGGAGAATGTCGGTGATGGGAAAGCGGTCTTCCTGAGCGATTGCCATGTAAATCCGCGGCATCAGCGGAAAGTGATACGCCATGTGGCACTCGTCGCCATCGCCGAAATAGGCGTTGACGTCTTCCGGCCACTGATTGGCCTCGGCGAGAAGGACCTTGCCAGGCATGTAGGAGTCGAGCGCACACCTGATTTTTTTGATGATCGCGTGGGTTTCCGGAAGGTTCTCGTTGTTGGTCCCTTCGCGCTCGCACAGATATGGAATGGCGTCCAAACGGAAGCCATCGATGCCGAGATCGATCCAGCGGCGCATAATCTGAATCATGGCCGCAAGCACCCGCGGATTGTCGTAATTGAGATCCGGCTGATGCGAAAAGAAGCGGTGCCAGTAATACGCCCCAGCAAGCGGGTCCCAGGCCCAATTTGATTTCTCGGTGTCGCTGAAGATGATGCGCGTCCCTGCATAGGCATGGTCGTGATCGCTCCACACATACCAGTTGCGGGCATCGGACGTCGGTTTGCTTTGGCGCGCGCGCACGAACCAGGGATGTTGGTCGGACGTATGATTGATGACGAGCTCGGTGAGCACTCGCAGCCTTCGCCGCTTGGCCTCCTGCATGAAGCGACGGAAATCCGACATCGTGCCGAAATCGGCATTGATGGTGCGGTAGTCGGAAATGTCGTAGCCGTCGTCACGGCCGGGCGAGGGATAGAATGGCAGCAGCCAAAGCGCCGTGACGCCGAGATCCTCTAGGTAGTCGAGCTTTTCGGTCAGCCCTGCGAAATCGCCGATGCCGTCGTTATTGCTGTCGGCGAAAGCCTTGACATGAAGCTGATAGATGATCGCGTCCTTGAACCAAAGCTCGTCGCTTTCGAGCCTCGGTGCCGCCCTGATGTCAGCGACCACATCCATGGCACAGCCTTCACGCGAAGCAGCGGAACAGCAGGGCGGGGTCCTGCTGCTCATCGATGCGCAAACGGACTCCGCCCCACTCGAGGACGTGCCGTTCGCCCGTGATCAGATTTTCAATGGATTTGGCCTGCCGGCGCGAGGTCGACGGACCGATTTCGATATCGCCGAAGTGAAACCAGAACTCCCGCGGTCCGACCTTTGTCAACGCCACGGCGACGGCCACCGCATTGTCGCGTGCTACCGATTCCTTGATGAAACCGATGACGTCGTTGTCGTCGATCTGCGCAAAGCGCAAATTGCTGGTTTGCAAGAGCGCCGCATTGTCCCGCCGTATCCGGTTGAGGCATGCGATGTAGTCTTTGATATTGCCGGGCCGATCCCAGTCGCGAACCTTCAATTCATACTTCTCGGAGTTAAAGTATTCCTCCTTTCCGGGTATCGCTTCGTGCTCCAGCAATTCGAAACCGTTGTAGATGCCGTAACTGCCCGACAGCGTGGCGGCAAGCGCCACCCTCGCCTTGAAGACCCAGGGCTCGCCGCTCTGCAGATGGAACGGCAGGATGTCGGGCGTATTGACGAAGAAATTGGGCCGGAAATATTCGCGTTCGGGATAGCGGGTGATCTCGCTCACGTAGGCCTGCAATTCCTCCTTGCCCGTGCGCCAAGTGAAGTAGGTGTAGGACTGGCTGAAGCCGAGCTTGGCGAGCGCCTTCATGACCTTGGGTCTGGTGAAGGCCTCGGACAAGAAGATGACGTCCGCATCGACGGACTGGACTTCTCGGATCAACCATTCCCAGAACGCAAACGCCTTGGTATGCGGATTGTCGACGCGAAAGATCCGCACCCCTTGCGCGACCCAGAACAGCACGACGTCGCGCAGGGCTTTCCAAAGCCCTTCGTTGTCGGCCCCGTAGAGGTCGGGATTGACGATATCTTCGTACTTTTTTGGCGGATTTTCCGAATATTGGATCGAGCCGTCGGGTCTGCGTCTGAACCATTGCGGATGCTGCGCGAGCCAGGGATGGTCGGGCGAGCACTGGACGGCAAAGTCGAGCGCGACTTCCAATCCGTGCTCGGCGCAGGCGCGCACCAAGCGCCGAAAATCGTCGAGCGTCCCGAGCTCGGGATGCACGGCATCGTGGCCGCCCTCGGCGGAGCCGATGGCATAGGGACTGCCCGGATCGCCGGCTTCGCAACGAAGCGAATTGTTGCGGCCCTTGCGGTTCACGCGGCCGATCGGATGGATGGGCGTCAAATACAGCACATCGAAGCCGAGCGCGGCGATGTCGGGCAATCGATTGATGCAATCGTCAAAGGTACCGTGCCTACCGGGAACGGACGATTGACTGCGCGGCATCATCTCGTACCAGGCGCCTGCCCGCGCGATTGCGCGGTCGGCCACCAACGGGTAATTGGCGCTGCGGGTAAGATCGGACTGCTGGCCTTTGCTGGCTGCTGCCGTAAGCTCCTCGGACAAAAGCGGGGCTGGATTTTCGGCAATGCCCGGTTTCCGGCAGACATCCCGAATGAGCCGAGCATGTTCGCTGTTCCTGAGCCTGAGATCCGCCAACAGGTTGCGGCCTTCCTCGATTTCGAGGCCGATATCCATCCCGGCCGCCCTTTTAGCCAGGAAATCGCGACGCCAGCTCGCGAATACGTCAGTCCAAGCCTCGATGGCGTAGACGTAGCGGCCGGCCTTGGCAGGGCTGAAGCTTGCCCGCCAGCGGTCGTTGTCGTGCAGCGCCATGGGAACGCGGAGCCATTTGTCGGTTCCTTCGCGCCGCCACAAGAGTTCGGCTGCGAGCACGACATGGCCGTCGCGGAAGATATCGGCCCAGACGTCGACCTCCTCGCCGACGATGCGCTTGACTGGAAAACGGCCTCCATCGACGACGGGGTAAACGTCTTCGATGTAGATGCGATGTTTAGAAAGGTCGCCGACGGATCGGATGCTGGGGTTGGCTGTCACGGCTCGATTGTGCTTTGCCGCCCTGTCAAGCCGCCCGGGCGGCGGAAGGGCATTGATGGAACCTGGACCCTCCCGCTTTGGTTCCAGGCCGCGTCTCAGGTCGCGTTACGCCGAAAAACATGAAATCGTATTGCGCAATCCGCGGGTTCTTAGCGGAACAAACCCGGATCGCCCTTGTTGTCGGTCCATCGATCCAGACGAAATCTTTTGCACCGCACGCAAGGTCGGGTCTGTCATAGAGCGCCGCGACCATGGACCGCGTGTTTGAACGAGCAGCTCTTTGTGGTTTGGAAACCGAATACCGGGACGCGTTCGGAAATCTTCGGACTGTCGAACCGGAGGTTCTTACTCGAATCCTCAAGGCTCTGGCCTCCGGTCGTGATGCGGCCGATCGCATGCTGCCGCGGAGCATCGTGATCCGTGGCGAGGCGGATCCACCCCTGCGCTTAGCCGCTGTCGAGGGGCTGCCGCTGCGCTGGCAGATCTTTTCGGAGCACAGGATCGCCGCGGGCGAGGGGACATCGCCTCTGCTGACGCTGCCAAGCGCGCTACAAAACGGGATCTTTCGACTGCGTGTCACAGTCGCAAGCCCGTCACGTCCCCTATCCGAGGACGCCTGCTTAATCGTCTGCCGCGACCGGGCGTACCAAGGGGAGCAAACGGCGCCACGGCGGATGTGGGCGCTCGGGGTACAGCTCTACGGGGTGAGGTCGCTGCGCAACTGGGGGCATGGCGACTTTACCGATCTTGCCGCGCTCGTCGACCTTGCCGCCGATCTGGGCGCAGCGGGCATCGGGCTCAACCCGCTGCATGCTTTATTCGATGGGGCATCGGACGCCAGCCCCTACGCCCCGAACAGCCGCCTCTTTCTCAATCCGCTCTACGTCGATGTGGATGCAGTTCCGGAATTTCCCGGCCTACAAGCCGCCGGGCTGGAAGAAGAGGTCGAACGCCTTCGAACGCGCGAGATCGTCGATTACGACGGTGTTGCAAATGCGAAGATGCGCGCGCTCGAGCTTGCATACGAAGTCTTTCGCGATGAAGGCACTGTGGAAAGGCGTCGCGGCTTCGATCGGTTTCGACAAGCGCAGGGACCCACGCTGGCTCGCTTTGCATGTTTCGAGTGGCTGCGCCAGAAATTCGGACATCCGTGGTGGGAATGGCCGCAAGAGTGGCGAAGGGTCGAAGACCAAACGCTCGCTGTGCTTCGACGCACCGAGGCGGTATCGACCGGTCTCTTCGAATTCGTGCAGTGGGTGGCCCACGAGCAGCTCGACCGCTGTCGTGCGAAAGGCTGCGAGCGGGGCCTGCCGCTCGGGCTCTATCTCGATATCGCGGTCGGAGTTCGCAGCGACGGCTTCGACGCTTGGTGCGATCAGGATGCGGTCTTGGCGGGGATGGCAGTTGGTGCGCCGCCGGACGTCCTCAACACCGCGGGACAGAACTGGGGTTTGGCCGGGTTCAATCCCGCCGGCCTTGAAGATCGGCAGTTCGAACCGTTTCGCCGCATGCTGCAGGCGTCCATGCGCTACGCGGGGGCGATTCGGCTGGATCACGTCTTGGGCTTGAAGCGCCTTTACCTCATTCCCCACGGCGTGCAAGCGAGCCAGGGGGCCTACATTCGCTTTCCCTTCGAGGCGATGTTGGCAGTCACCGCCCTATCCAGCATGGAACACGGGTGCATTGTTGTGGGGGAAGACCTTGGGACCATTCCCGAAAATTTTCGCGAGACGCTCGCGGATTGGGGCATCTGGACGTATCAAGTCATGTTGTTCGAGCGCTCGGCGAACGGCGCTTTTTTCCCGCCCGAAAGCTACCGGGAAAACGCACTCGTTTCGTTCGGAACGCACGATGTTGCAACCTTCGTAGGATGGAGGGATCAACACGACTTGGATGTCAAGCAAGCGCTGGGCATCGATCCCGGCGAGACGACGGAGGAGCGGGACGGCGCGCTTGATGCTCTGCGCCATGCGTTGCGGCAGCGCGGCCTCCAAACCCCCGACTTTGCGTCGGTGGCAAAGTATCTCGCGGATACTCCATCACGACTGTTGGTCATATCGATGGAGGATGCCCTAGGAATGAGGAATCAGGTCAATCTCCCGGGGACGACCAATGAACATCCGAATTGGCGCCAGCGCTTGCCTGTGTCTTTGGAAGACTTGGAAAATCAGCCAGCTCTGAGGTCAACGGCGGATATCATGAGGTCAGCGGGCCGAGGGTCTCCTCCTTAAAACAATGCCGAAGGGCCCTCAGCCCCCAGCCCCGACGGCAAACTGGTGTACATAATCTCGCCTCGGTTGTGCTTATAACGAGCTGCCGTGATGCAGCCGGGGAGGCAATCATGTGTGCTAAATACTCGGCCGAATGGTGGGAAAAAATCGCAGATATCAACCGTGAAATTTCGGCACGGCATGATCCTTCAAGCGTCGTTGACGATCTCATACAGGCAACGGCCAGTGGCAGGCCATCTCCTATGACGAAATCTGAAACACCTCTGAGAGGGGCTGGTTTCAAGGCGGCGAAACCGCGCCGGGATGGTCTCAGTTCGAATTTTGTCGATCTAGTCGAACAGTCGTAGGGTGGGGGCATACTGGCCCCGAGGGGCTGCCGCTCCCTGGGGTTGGACAGATCCGGGCGCTAAGGGGCCACCCTCAACTCCCAAACCGCCCGTGTACTGTGTCGGAGGTTCGTCTCTGAACTCAGCCCCGCAGATCGGCGGCTGTTCCTTACCGGGGCGTCCCGATTGACCGCCGGAGAGTGTTGTTTCGATATTTTGCCATGATTGCCGGCCTAAATGTGCCAACCAAGCTAAGTAACGGGGGATCGCGGCATGGGCGTCGATGTCTTGCGGAACAAGGCGGAAGAATACTTGGAGAAGGCACGTGCGATCAGCGATCGACAACGTGCTCGGCTTCTTCTCGTGCAGGCGCACAATTATCTCAAGTGTGCTGAAGAAATAGAAGCCCAACAGTTGAGCGCTCGGCGGTAGCGCGATAGCGCGGGTACAAAAAATCAGTTGGTTGTGATGCTCGCCATTCGCGTCAACTGCGCGAGCGTTGTGTCAACCGCGTCAATCTTATTTTTGATCGACCGCCGCGAGCGGGCTCTCGCGCGGTTGTCCGATGGCATAACAGGTCAGCCTTAGGCCCGCAAATAAACAGCGTCCATTGTTTGATGTGGATTGGTTAGCCCGGGGCCCACATACATTCTTGCGAGCTGAGCAGCATCGTCGAGCGTGCGTACAGTATCTCCGGCGGCTTGCCCGCTGCGGCGTAGGTCGCGCCGTGATGGTCAATTCCTTGTCTGAGACTCGGGGACCTTTAATGATGCCATTGCAGCAAGGGCGCTGCTCTTGGCCTCCCACGTTAGTTCCCCCACGATCCTTTCGAACGCCTTGCGGAGCGAGACCATTTCCGCAACAAACCGCTCTTCCGAGATGGCACCGCTTCTGAGACGAACAACAAGTTCCTCAACGCCGATGCCGGCATAAGAGGCATGAGGCATGGATAAGCCGAGCTTCGCTCGCAAGTCGCCGTCAGCGAAGGCGAACCATACCGATGGCGGTGATTTCTCGATTCGTCCTGCTATCGCGCCTGCAGAGAATGGCGACCTTGATGAAATCAAGAGCGCTGTGCTCGCCAAACTGGCGCTGGAACTGGGCAAGGATGCGGCTGCGGCTACCGACCGGGACTGGTTCGTCGCGGCCGCGCTGACTATTCGCGATCGCGTTGTCCATCGATGGCTCATGGTGGATCGCACCAGCCATGCACAGGGCCGCAAGCGCGTCTACTATCTGTCGCTGGAGTTCCTCATCGGGCGACTTTTTGCCGATGTGCTCTGCAACCTTGGTTGCACCGAGATCTTTCGCGCGGCGCTCGGGGATCTGGGTGTCGATCTAAACCGGCTGCGAGCCGTTGAGCCGGACGCGGCACTCGGCCATGGCGGCCTCGGTCGGCTCGCCGCCTGTTTCATGGAGAGCATGGCGACGCTGGGGATTCCCGCCTACGGCTACGGCATTCGCTACGATCACGGCCTGTTTCGCCAAGTCATCAGGGACGGTTGGCAGCAGGAATACCCCGAGGAATGGCTGTCCTTCGGCAATCCGTGGGAGTTCGCTCGGCCGGAAGTGATCTACGATATCCACTTCGGCGGCAGGGTCGAGACGACAATTTCGCCGACCGGCGTCAAACGCTCGGTCTGGCATCCGGCCGAGAGTCTCGAGGCGGTCGCCTATGACATTCCGATCGTGGGGTGGCGCGGCCGACACGTAAATCCCTTGCGCTTGTGGTCTGCCCGAGCCGTCGATCCCCTGCGCCTCGATGCGTTCAACATGGGCGATCACGTCGGCGCGTTGTCGGAACAGACTCGCGCCGAAGCAATCTCCAAGATCCTCTATCCCAGCGATGCGACCCCAGCCGGCTTAGAGCTTCGCCTGCGCCAGGAATATTTCTTTGTTTCAGCCTCGCTGCAGGACCTGGTGCAGCGGCATCTGCGGGCCGATGGAAACCTCTACTTCCTGCCCCTTCGATCGGCTATCCAGCTCAATGACACGCATCCGAGCGTCGCAGTTCCGGAACTCATGCGCATTCTCGTCGACCTTCACGGCCTGCCATGGGACGAGGCGTGGCGCATCACGGTCGGCACATTCTCCTACACCAACCATACGCTGCTGCCTGAAGCGCTCGAATCCTGGCCGGTCGATCTGTTTGGGCGGGTTCTGCCGCGGCACCTGGAGATCATCTATCGCATCAATACGGAGCATCTCGAGGCAGCGAAGCTGAAAAATCCGTCTGCTTCCGACTCGCTCGGGTCGATTTCGCTGATCGATGAGCATAATGGTCGAAAGTTGAGAATGGGGCACCTTGCGTTTGTCGGGTCCCATTGCATCAACGGCGTGTCTGCGCTTCACACCAACCTGATGCGCAAAACCGTGTTCCGCGACCTGCACGCGGTGTATCCGGACCGGATCGTCAACAAAACCAACGGAATCACGTTCCGGCGCTGGCTGCTGCAGGCCAATCCCGATCTCACCAGGATCCTCCGTGAGGTGTGCGGCGATGCCGTTCTGGATGATCCCACCCAACTGGTCCGTCTTGCCGACCACGCCGAGGACCGTGGACTCCAGGAACGGGTCGCAGCCGCCAAGCGCGCCAACAAGGTGGCCCTCGCGCGGCTGATCGTCGAACGCCTTGATCTCTATGTGGACCCGGATGCGCTGTTCGATGTGCAGATCAAACGTATCCACGAATACAAGCGCCAATTGCTGAATCTACTTGAAACGGTCGCGCTCTATCACGCGATCAGGGCAGAGCCTAATCGGAATTGGATACCGCGGGTGAAGATATTCGCCGGGAAAGCGGCAGCGAACTACGCGCAGGCAAAGTTGATCATCAAGCTCATCAATGATGTGGCCAAGGTCATCAATGGGGATCCCCTCGTTCGCGATCTCCTGCGGGTCGTCTTCCTGCCGGATTACAACGTCAGTTTGGCGGAGAAGATCATTCCCGCTGCCGACCTATCCGAGCAGATTTCGACGGCGGGAATGGAAGCTTCCGGCACTGGCAACATGAAGCTTGCCTTGAACGGTGCGCTCACGATCGGCACGTTAGACGGAGCGAATATCGAGATTCGCGACCACGTCGGCGCAGAGAACATGTTCATCTTCGGCTTGCGGGCCGAGGAGGTCGAGGAGCGGCGGCGCGCAGCCTTGCAAGCAAGTTCAGTCATTGCAGCGTCTCCCAAGCTCGCCGAGGCCATCGAGGCGATCGAGACCGGTGTCTTTTCACCCGACGATGCCGACCGATTCGCTGCGCTTATGAACGCGCTGCGGCATTCCGACTACTACATGGTCACAACGGATTTCGATGCCTATTTTGCGGCGCAGAGAAGCGTAGAAAGGCTGTGGCTGTCGACATTCGATTGGACGCGCGTGAGCATGCTCAACATCGCACGAATGGCGTGGTTTTCCTCCGATCGCACCATCGGCGAGTACGCCCAAAACATTTGGAAAGTACCATTCGAACTTCCCAGCAATCTTCTCGGCCGAGAGCACGAATAGACATTGACGCCGGAAAGCAGGCGTTACGCGGCGATCATATCGATGCGGACGTTTTGGGCAAATGCACACGGACACTACCGATGACGCTCTATGGGGCTTGATCTCCCAGCGCGATAAATCTCCCACCTCCACAAGCTCCGAGGGGGAGCCCTATTCTTCACAACAACCGAATAGTCAGTGCGGTCAAAATGCAGCTTATCCATAATCGGATACATGTGTTTGGTAGGCTGGTTCGCTTCTGCTGTTGAGCCTGAGATAAACGAAGCACTGCCCCGTCCTTTATTGACGAGTACAGACCGCCGAGAAAGCGCCGTGATGACTGCGGCGGTGGCGGCTGTCCGCGAAAACTTATATATTTTCCCGCACTCGAGAGGTCACGCCATGGGCTACGAAACCATCAACGTCACACCGGTTGGAGTTGCACCAGGCGCTGGTGGAGCATCAGGTCCTGTTCTTTCGCGATCAGCCGCTCGACGTGGAAGGCCACAAGGCGTTCGGCCGCTATTTTGGCGACTTGAACCCTCTATGGTGTGGGATACCGCTTTCGGGAAACCCCACCAGAGCGGTCAGAAAATGAAAGATCCGCCCCGCATCCGGTTGAACCGCTGCTGATATGAACCGGAGCTCGATGACCTTGGTTTGGGGGGACAGCATCGAGTCTGCTGATTGCTTGAAGCCTCGAGCTCATGAGCCGAAGCGATCGGGCAGGATCAGGATAATGGCGCTCGAGCATTCCGGCCGAGGTCGATGCGATTGTCTGCGGAATAGATGAAGGGATAGCTCACTGCCTCCGGAGTGATCTGGAAGGCCGGCCGCTCCACAACATATGTCTGCTCTCGATCTTCAATTCGGCTGAGGGTTCGGCGAACAATGCAATTGCGATCGAATTGCTAGACGACCTTGAGCGCTGCCGGGTCTTCCGGCCGCTTATTGATCACCTTGTCGACAATGCCCCACTCCATTGCCATTTCCCCAGTCAGGAAGTAATCGCGCTCGAGCGCGTCCTCGATCTTCTTGAGCGGCTGGCCGGTGTGCTTCACGTAGATCTCGTTGAGACGTTTCTTGAGATTCAAGATCTCCTGGGCATGAAGCATGATGTCGGTCGCTTGGCCCTGGAAGCCGCCGGACGGCTGATGCAGCATGATGCGCGAGTTCGGGAGCGCGAACCGCATGTCCTTCTGGCCGGCAGCCAGCAGCAGCGATGCCATGGAGGCGGCTTGGCCGACGCATAGAGTGGAGACCGCCGGGCGGA
>WNFG01002092.1_pt1 | contig 16785 bp, 16 predicted proteins | sample 5400431 | NCBI WGS metagenome assembly WNFG01 (sample SAMN13153346, study PRJNA577476) | soil metagenome | isolation source: 120 cm saprolite under Douglas fir tree site 2 hole 3 replicate 2 | place: USA:California | collected 2015-04-18 | reverse complement strand
CGAGAACAAGCGTGTTGGGCGACTCCTCATGCACGACGCGCGCGAGCGTGGCAACGTCGTTCGTGACGCCCGTCGACGTCTCGTTATGAGTAAGCGTTACCGCGTCGTAGTGTCCGCGCCGCGACGTCAGATGATCGGCCAGCATTTCGGGATCGACGGCATTTCCCCAGCCGGCGTTCAATTGATCGACCTCGAGGCCGAGGGTCTGGCCGATGGCCAGCCAACGCTCGGCAAATGCGCCGCAGGTCGTTACGAGCACGCGCCGCGGTACGCAGTTCGTGAGCGCCGCCTCCAGAATGCCCGTACCGCTGCAGGCGGCGACGAATGTGTCCTGCGCCGTTCCAAAGAGCGGCTTGAGATTCACGACGACGCGAACAAAAAGCTCGCCGAACTCCGCCGAGCGGTGGGCGATCATCGGCCGAGCCATCTCCTGCAGGATTTCGGGTCGAACCCACGTCGGACCGGGGACGAAGAATTTTGCGGTAGTCATAAGAGATGGCTCAGAACGTCGGGCAGCCGTGTGATGTAGATGTCCGCATTCTCCTTCACACGCGGGCGGACGACAACGCCGCCGAAGCCGATGAAGAGGTCGACGGCAGGCTTAGCCTCGAGATCGCTCACCCCATCGCCGACAAACGCCGCCTTCCCGTGCGAACGGGCACGGATGTCGCGCACCACAAGCTCCTTCCCGCCGGGCCGGGTAAGAAAGGAACGATGATCGAAGTCTTCGTAGCCGCCGTTCGCATCAAACATCAGCGCGACGGCATGCACGTTTCGGCGCGGGATGTTCAGTTCGTCCGCAAGCGGAAGAACGGCCTGTTGGATACCGGCGGTAACGAGATGGACGACTACGCCGCCGTTCCGGAGTGCCGCAATGGTCTTCTTCGCACCGTCGACGAGCGAACGGACGTAGGTCGACGCAAGTTGCTCAACCCGTTCACGTCCCGGCCGGATCATCTCCAGACGCCTTGTGTATACCTGATCGAGCGGGATCTCTCCGTTCATTGCGGCTCCGGTGAGCCTGGCGATCTCCGGATCGCCGCCGGCAAGCACGTCGATCCCCTCGATGGTGACGAGAGTGGAGTCGACGTCGAAGAAGGCGAAGCGGTAGGTCATGGTTTCTGGGTTACTGGGTTGCTAAGTTGCCGGAATGGGCAGGCTGAGCAACTCAGTAACCCTGCAACCCAGAAACCATGCTCAAGCACGAGCAACCACCCTCACCAGATCGCCAAACCTCTCCAGATAATGATCCGGCTTCGCCGCACGCAACGCCTCGGCTGTTGACGATCCTGTTGCGACGACTGCTACGTCGATCCCGCTATTGCGCGCGGCGTGGACGTCGATCGGCATGTCACCGACGAAGAGGGCCTCGGAGGCGGCGCAGGAAGTCGCCTCCAGCGTGTGAAGGACGTGTTGTGCCTCCGGCTTGCGCGCGCCGGCCAGATCGGGGCCGACGATCGCGCAAAAGTAGGGCGCCAGTTCCAGGAACGTCAGGATCTTTCTCGAGAACGACGTCGGCTTGTTCGTGCAGACGGCCATCAACACTCCGAAGCCGTGGAGGGTGGCCAGCGTCGTCTCGACGTCGGCCAGGATCGTCGACTCTTCGCAGCAGATCTCGTCGTAGCGTGATTCGAAGGCGTCCTTCACACTGCGCGGCACCTCATCGGTGCCGAACGCGCGGCGGAGGAGGGTGTCGAGACCGTCGCCGACGAAGTCCCTGATGCGCGCGGCGCTCAATTCGTTCAGGCCATGCTTGCGCCGCGCAAAGTTGACCGCCTCCGCCAGCGCCGCGTACGAATCGACGAGCGTTCCGTCGAGATCGAATAGGACTGCACGGTAACGAAGCGGTGGCAAGGCCATGCGCGAGGGCAGATTCTATCGCCGTGCCTGCGCTGGACGTGGAGAATGGCGGGATGAAACGTGCGCTGGCTGCGCTGCTCTTTCTCCCCCTCCCTCTATTCGCCGCCGAAGGCAGGATCGTCATCGCGCTCGAAGCGCTCGGCGATTCGCAGCAGGGAGGCGTCGTTACGCGCGTGACCTATCGCTTCACGGTTCCGACCGATGCGCCTTCCGGGGTGCCGCTCGTCATCACCGGATCGATCTCGCAGAACGGCGAGGTCGTGAAGCGCTTCCGCTACCCCCTGTTGGAAACCACCACCAGTCCGCTGACATCCGTCCAGGCCCTACCGCCGGGAGAAGTGGAGATCGAGGCGCGGCTCATGGTACCGCTCGAAGAGCAGACGCCGGTGATCCTGGCCAAAGCAACGCAGAAGTTCACGATCGCCAAAACGGGCAAGGTCTATATCGCTCACGAAGGCGACAACGCCGACGCCATCCTCGCCGAGGGAGTCGTGCCGGAGGGAAGCGGCACCGTGAGAATCATCGCCCCGAGGCGCGACGTCGCTCCGAATCTGTTTATCGTCGAAGTCGATGTGCAGCCTCCCGTCACGCGCGTCGAGTTCTGGGTGGAAGGCAAGAAGATCCTGGCCCGCAACGCTCCCCCCTACCGCGCGGAGCTCGACCTCGGCGCCCTGCCGAAGCGGGTCGAAGTGCGTGCTGTCGGTTACGACGCACAGGGACACTACATCGACGCGGACTCATTCGTCGTCAACGAGCACGAGACGCCGCTCGAGGTGAAGATCATCCGAACCGTCACTCCTGACGACGTATCGCATTTCAAACTGAGCGTGCAGAATCCGAAGGCGACGACGATCAAGTCGGCGGTGTTTTTCGCCGGACAGAAGAAGCTTTACGAGTGGGCCGCTCCGCCGTACGCGCTGGACATTCCCAACTCGAGACTGCGGGACGTCGAGTTTGTGCGAGCCTCCGTGACCGACGAAACGAATTACGAGGCCAGCGACCTCCTCTTTCTCAACGGCCAGCGCTTCTCCGAGGAGATCGAGGTGAACCTCGTCGAACTGCCTGTGATGGTCACAGACGCTTCCGGCGTGCCGGTGACCGATCTCAAGGAAGCGGACTTCGGCGTTCTCGAGAACGGTAAGCCGCAGAAAATCACGTCGTTCAACTACGCCTCGAACCTGCCCATCTCTGCCGGCGTGCTGATCGATCATTCGGGAAGCATGAAGCCGCGGATGGAGCAGGCGAAGTCGGCGGCGTTGGAGTTTTTCAAACAGATCATCAAGGGGGGAGACCGCGCCTTCGTGACCGGCTTTGCCTTCGATGCGACATCCGGCTCGCCGTTCGTGACGGACGTATCATCGCTCGAGTCGCAGGTGCGGGCCATCCCGGAGGCGAGCGGCGGCACGGCGCTCTACGACGCCATCGTCACCGGCCTCTATCGCTTCCGCACGCTCCAGGGGCGCAAGGCGCTGATCATCCTCACGGACGGCGAAGATACGACGTCGCGGACGACGTACGAGGAGATGCTGACCTACGCCCGCTCGGCGCGCGTGCCGCTCTACTTCATCGGTGTCGGCCTCGGATTGTTCGACGCCAGCGGGACGGCGAAGATGAAAGCGCTGGCCTCGGAGACAGGCGGCATCGCCTACTTCATCCACGACATTAAGCAGATCGGGGAAACCTACGCCCAGCTCGAGAAGGATCTTCGCTCGCAGTACCTCATCGCCTATAACACCCAGTCGACGACGAAGGACCGCACCTACCGAAAAGTCGAAGTGAAGGCCAGCCGCCCCGGAACGACGGTGCGGACCATCCGCGGGTTCATCCCGTGATGCGCCGCACGGCTGCGATCCTTCTGGTTCTGGCGGTGGGCTGTACGCCACCCCGTCCACACAACCGTTATGGTCTGGCCGTCGACGTCGATCTCCATGGCGCGCCGGTAACGTTGCTCCACTTCTGGGCGGCGTGGTGCGGACCATGCCGCGAAGAGTTGCCCCGGTTCGTCGCCTTCGCCGCCGAGCACCACACGCGGGTAGTCGCCGTCTCCATGGATCACGACTACCCGTCCGCGGAGCGTTTTCTTCGCGAGCATGGCATCGCCATGGAGACGCTGATCGACGACCGTGGCCGCTTCGCCGCGAAGAATCACGTGCGGGTCATCCCGACCACGATCGCCTACGACGCGGGAGGCAGGATGTTCGATCGTTTCGATCAGTCGGTGGATTGGAGCGATCCGGCGGTTGCCAGGAGAGTTCTGCGGTAGGCGGCACAGACAGTTCTACGGGTACATCCTCTTGTACGTCGACGCCAGCATCACCACATGCTTCACGTACGTCCGCGTTTCGCGGTAGGGAATGGCCTCGATGAACTCGTCCATCGGTTTGCCGGTCGCCGCGCGGCGCCATTGGAGGACGCGGCCCTGGCCGGCGTTATAGGCGGCGATAGCAAGTTCGTTGCTGCCGTTGAAGAGGTTCACGAGCATTTTGTAATGGGCCGTGCCGAGGCGGATGTTCGTCTCCGGATTGTCGAGGCGCGGCGCGATGTGGAAGTTTGCCGCCAGCTCGCGCCCCGTGGCAGGCATGAGCTGCATCAGCCCCGTCGCGCCGACGGCCGATTTTGCCCTGGCACTGTAGTAACTCTCCTGGTGGATCAACCCCATGATCGTGTACGGATCGACGCCATTCTTGCTCGCATACTTGCGGATCCAGTCGTCGTACTTCAGCGGGTAATACATCTTCAGGAAGTACGGCGGAACGGAATCCTGCTCCACCGTGGCCAGCGCCGGGAAGGCGCTGCGAAGTGCCTTGAGCATGGGGATCGTGTTGCCGGAGGCGTGATAGAGATCGGCCAGCAGAGCATCGGCGAACTGCTGATTTCCGCGGCCGCGGTTCTTGTCGATCTCCTGCTGCGCGTCGCGAAAGTCGGATAAGGCCGTCAATTCGTATCCGAGGCGCAGCTCCTTCGGCATGTTCTGCTCGGCGATGTCGCGCCAGTCGGGACGATTGGCCGTCAGCGGATTGTCATTCGAGGCCTGCCGTTTTGCGCCGCGCTTCTCCGCCTCGATGGCGTAGATGTCGTCGTAGGGGGTGGAGGCCAGCTCGTGATACATCGCCGCCGCTTCGTCCTTCCTGCCGAGTCTCTCGCCGCAGCGTGCGTACCAGTACATCGCCTCCCGTTTTGTGTTCGGACTGCGGTATGAGTCCCGTACGAAGGCCAGCAGATCACGCGCGCCGTTCAGGTCGCCGCGCGCGTACGCGGCCCAGGCCTTGTCCCAGAAGTGCTGGAGACCCGCTTCCTGCGACGGATTGAGCTTCGCCAGCTCGACGATGAGCTGTTGTTCGTAGTCATCCTGATTCTTGACCTCAGCGAGACCGATGAGCGTGTCGAGTACACCGATTCGCACCTCATCGGCGAGCGGAAGGGGCAGGAGGTCCTTCAACCGTTCCGCGGTGAGATGATCGTATTCGTCCTTCTTCGCTTTTTTCGCCAGGTCGACTAGCTGGACGTTCTTTTTGACGATCGTGAATCTCTTCTTTTTACCCTTTGCCTTGACCTGTTGCCTCACGACGATCGTTTTCGTGACCATCGGATTGATCGACGACGAAAGCGCGCGGTAGTTCTGCGATGCCGTGAAGATCGCCGGGATGGCGATGCGGTAAGCACCTGAGGCGAGCGGCTCCAGGACCTTGGTCGACTCCTCGAAGCGATGAAGTTGATTCAGCGCCAGGCCGTGATTGAGCTCCACGGTCAGGCGCAGGTCGGCCGGAACGCCGCTCGTATCGAGCGCGGTCAGTTCATCGAGCGCGTTCTGCGGATCGCCGTCTCGAAGAAAAGAGACAGCACGCGTGAGCCGCTCGGCATCTGACAGCTTGACCGGCGCATCCTTCGCCACGCCTGTGATGGCGCGGACGAGTGCGATGGCGTGCGGCGCCTGGGCGGCACTCGGATTCCTGATGGCGATGTTGCGCGCGTCGTAGAGAACGGAGGCGATGTCGCCACGAGCGAAGGAGGAGTCGATGGCGCTCCAGCGCGCGTTTGCGGCGATCGCGGAGTTGTCCGCCTGTGCCGCGACTTCGTCGAAGACCCGCGCGGCGTGGCGCCAATCGGCGATCGAGGCGTAGAGCCCGCCGAGGTTCAGGCCGGCGTCGGTCTGGACGACGAACGCGGGATGACGCCGCCAGAGCTGCGCCAGCGTCACGCGCGCGCGCGCGCCCTGGCCGGCGAGCTGGCATGCGTTGGCGAGGTAGTAGAGACGGTATTGGTCGACCGCCCGCTTGCCGAAGGTGAAGGAGGAGAACTGCGTCACCGCTTCGGCGCCGTCACCGCGGCGGAGAGCCTCGAGCCCGGCGTCGAAGGCAGGCCGCAACTTCTCCAGATCGGGCGGCGCTTCCGGCACAGCCGGCACGACAAACTCACGGTTTGGCCCGCGATGGGGCCGCACCAAAAGGACGATGACGACCACCATCACCGGAACCAATACCGCCGCAACCACGACAACCCAACGACGACGAGCCCTCATCGGCTGCGTCCGGTGCGAAAAGTGGGCCGTGATGCCGGGCTTGCGCGTTGCCTGCCTTCGGCGCGTTGTCTGACGGCTGGCGCCGGCGTTGTCGGTGCTCCGCGGTTTCGTTTCACTGCGCGATACCAATCCGCTACGCTCGCCAATCCGTATCACGCCCTGAGAGGTGATGGATATGAGTGCTGACAATAACGCGGCAATTGTTCGGAGACTCGTCAAAGAAGCGCAGGAGGGAGGAAACCTCGGTGTCGTCGACGAACTTCTGGCCGATGACTTTGTCGATCACACGCCGCTGCCGGGCCTGCCGCCTACACGCGATGGCGTCCGCATGCTCTTCGCCGGCCTTCGTACCGCCTTTCCGGACCTTCGCGTGACGATCGATGAGCAGATCGCGGATGAGGAAAAGGTGGCAACGCGGAAGACGTTTCGAGGCACCCACCATGGCCCGTTCATGGACATCCCGCCAACCGGACGCCCCGTGGCGTTCGAAGCGATCGACATCATGACGGTGCGCGACGGCCGAATCCGAGAACACCGCGTCGTGGTCGATCAGCTTTCGCTCATGAAGCAACTCGGGGCAATCTGAACCTGCCGCACCGATGGCGCGAAGCGCAGACCGCGCGTGCAGAGCGCAGTTCTACAGCCCCAACGCGCCCGCGTCGCCGTCGGCAAGGATCCTTACCAGCTCGTCGTAGAAATAGTTCGAAGACTTCCGCACATCCTCGGCGATCCGCTCGTCGTACATCTGGCGGCTGCGATCGATGTCTTCCTTGAGGCGCTCGTAAAGATCCTTGTTCTTGCGCCCGGCGTCGACCTTCGGCTCGTTGTATAGCTTGATCTCGGACACCAGCAGGCGGGCGAAACGGCGGGCTTCGTCGTGCCGTTTCGCATCGTCGCCCACGGGTCCTGGCCCGCTGGTGCCGCCGCGCGTGATGTTCGGTGGCGGGATGTACTGCGTGCTGGGCCGCTCGTCCCGTTCCTGAATTGCAGGTGGCGGTGGTGGCGGCGGAACAGGGCGCGGAGGCTCCAATGCGGGAATGGCGGTCGTCATGAACGACGCGGTAGCCTGTCTTCCGGATGACGGCGCCCCGAAATCGGTATCCGGCATGGAGAAAGCCGGCCTAGCGGCGGCCGGCGTCATCATCTCCCGCAACTGATCCGCTGATACCGCGACCGTTGCGTCCTGCGATTTCTCGACGACCGGAGCCGGTGGGACGGGCCGTTGAGGCGGAGCTGCCGGCGGGGCAGGACGCGGCGGCGGTGCGGGCGCCGGTGGTGCCGCCGTAGTCAGCTCCGGATCGTTGAGACTCGGCGACGGTGTTTTTTTTCGAATCGACAGCGTGTCGATGAGCAGCCCGGTCGTGAAGACGAGCAGCTCGATCGAGGTGGGGTCGAGCTTCGACACATCGAGCTCCGTGGCGTCGACGTAGACCGCCGCGGCGACTTTGTCCTTGATCACCATCGGCACGAGGATCGCCCGGGCCGATGCGGAGACGCCGAGCCGAGTGGAGAGGTTTGCGCCATCCCAGATCACGACTTGTTCATTGCGCAGGACGCGATCGAGCTCGGGGATCAGCCCGGGAGCGGCGTTGAAGCGCTTCACCATCTCGTCGTTTCCGCCGGCAGCGGTGAAACCGACACCCTTCCAGCCGCTGAATGTCTCGCCGCGCAGGATCAGCATGGCCGCGCGCGAACCAAAGTCCAGGCACTGCTCCAGGAGGGCATTGAGGATGTCGACCTGCGACTTGCCATGCTCGACGGTCTGCACCGCCTTCTTCACGCGAGAGGCACCGGAGCCCGCCGGAGCGATGACCGCCGAGGGCGGCAGCGCGGCGGTGATGCTCTCCTCCAGCTCACCGATCGACTTCTGAATGTGGGGCATGAAAGAGACGGCGTTGACGTCGGCCTGAACGCTCTGGAGCGCCGCCTTGAGCTGCGAGTCGACGACCTCGCGGACGTCTTCGATGGAGGAGCGAATCTCGCCCACCAACTTCTCCATCGCATCGCGGACATGCGCTTCAATCGAGCCCGCGACTTCGTCGCCCCTCACGGCCATAAGTCCTCCGAATCCTGTAGGTTGTATAAAACCCGCAGATGGCGGCGGATTATAGCGCAGAGAACGTGTGCTACTTTTACAGCCGATGCGCCGCGTCCTCATCCTGATCACGCTCGCCGCGGTGTCGTGCAGCGGCGGCAGCCGCGGTGCCGCCGACAACCCTTCGGAATGGCTTCATGTCCTTCGCCACAAACAAGCGGCATCGGCACCGAACGCACCCCCTCAGGCGAAACAGGTCTACGCCGACACGCTCGGGGCATTCGTTCTGCGCCATCCGACGCACAGCCGTGCCCGCGAGGTCTACCAGCACATCCAGATCGACTTCGCCCGTGAGCTTGCCTCTCTCGGCCGTTATCAGGATGCTGTTCGAATCTATCGCGCCGTGCTCGTTCACGATCCGAAAAATGTCGCCGCGCTCCGCGGGCTGAGTGACGCCGTCGATCACCTGGCCGTATCGCACGAGAAGTTGATGGCTCTGGAGAAGGGGATGTCCCAACGCGACGTCGCCAACCTCCTCGGCAAACCGATCCCGGGCTGGCAGGTTCGCAACGAACGTCCGGACACGACGATCGAGTCGTGGTACTACCGCCGGACCGACGGCGGCGTGGCCGGCGTCTATTTCCGCGACGGCGTGCTCTTCGCGGCCGAAGAGAACTCGCAAGCGAAGTTGGCGCCGTTGATGAAGCAATGATCCTGGTTGTCGAGTTGCTAGGTTGCTGGGTTGCTGGGTGAATGCAAAGGCAACCCCATTAACCCAGCAACTCAGTAACCCAGCAACCAATCCACGGCCTTCGGAATCGCGCTGTCAGCGTCTTCGTTCACTTCGCCGCATGCCGATCTACGAATACCAGTGCACGAAGTGCAATGACCGGATGGAGGTCATTCAGAAATTTACCGATCCTCCATACGCTGCGTGCACGAAGTGTGGCGGCGAGGTGAAAAAGTTGGCCTCCGCGCCGGCCATCCAGTTCAAAGGGTCGGGCTTCTACAAGACCGATTACGCCAGCGCGTCGTCGAAGGCCGACACGAAATCGGAAGGCAAGAGCGAATCCTCGGGCGACAGCAAGCCGTCCGAAACGAAGAGCGAGACCAAGACGGAATCGAAGCCCGAGACCAAGAGCGAAACGAAAGCCGAAACGAAATCACCACCAAAAACGGAGTCGAAGAGCTCCGACTAACGAAGTCAAACGATATGGGAAAAGCCCGGGAACTGAAGAAGCGAGCTGACTCGATGCTCGAGGAGGTTTTCCGGTCTCTGTTCGAAGAGATCAACACGGAGAAGATCCGCCGCGATGTGGCCGCGCTCAAAGAGAGCGAGCCCGACTTCCAATCCCGTGACCATGCCCGTCTGCTCGTGCGCCGCACCGCTCTCCGTTGCGCAGCCGCCGGCGCAGTCTCCGGACTCCCCGGCGGAATGATTGCAATCGGGACGCTGGGCGCGGAGCTGGCCTTCCTCGTTTTTCAGCAGTTCCGCCTGATCCTCGGCATCGCCACCGTTTACGGACACGAGCCTTCGCAGCGCGAGCGTTTCGCGGAAGCGATGTCCTGTCTCGCCTACGCGTCGGGAGTCGGCATCGGGAAGCAGGGCCTGGCCACGATGCTCGAATCGGCGACGATGGAGGGTGGTGTCATCGCCGAGAAACTCGGCGCGAACTTTTTCCGCGAGCGGCTGGCCAAGGCCATTCCGTTTGTCGGAATCGTGTCCGGCGGCGCGCTCAACTATGTTTCCGTGCGGGCGGTCGGCCGCGCCGCGATCAAGTTTTACGAGTCGCAGATCGACACCGTCATCGCCGATGAGATCTGGGCCGAAGGTGATCGGGAGCACGCATGAGCGGGCACGGCCCGCGGCGTTGGTTGCCCAAGGCTCAGCCGGCAGTGTCGTGGCAATTGACCGCCGCGTTGACTCCTTTGTTCGCCCAACGGAATCAAGGAATGCGACGCAAAGCATCGCCGTTTGAGCGCGGTAACTGAGCATGAGCAAGTACGCCATGGATTCGACGATGGAAGTCCGCTCGCCGTTTTTCGAGCGGCGGCGCCTCCGCCGTATCCGCATGATCGTCGAGCTCACGCTCAACCTGATCGGCAGTGACATGACCGTGTCGCACCGCGAAGCGCGATGCCTGGTCCGTTGCGCGCGAAAGGCGATCATCGAGCTCCATCCCGGCTTCGAACAACGCTACGAGCGGATCGTCCGGCCGTACTTTGAGCGCGTTCTGGCCAGCCGCTGGCCGCATGAACAAGCGCTCGACGATGATTGCTGCGACGTCGTCAACTAGGCCGGCACGGCCGGCAGCGCTGGTTGCCCAAGGCTCGGCCACCATCTCCGCTCGATCGTTCTGCCGCGTAGACTCCTAATTCCCCGCCGCTCCTTTTTCCAACTCCCGCACAACTCTGATATCGCCGAACTGCGCCCTGGCGCGGGCGATCTCCGTACGCGCCGCGTCGCGGATCTGCACGCTCGTGTATCCGACCGAGGGATCGTCGGGAACGAGAAAGCGGAACTCGATTGGGGCGAGTTGAACGGGAGGAAAGGCATCCCGCCGTGCAAAGACCATCGCCGCGTCATCGAAAGCGATGAGTGCCCACTGCCTCCGGCGGTAGCGAACGAGAGAGGCCGGCAAGGCGCGCCGTTGCCCACTGGCCACGTCGATGACTTCGATTCTCTTTTGATATTCATCGACCGCCAGGACGGCACTGTACTTCGCGATGAGCGCGTGCCAAGCGCGACTGTCGCGGTGAGCCGCACCATCCTCCGCGATGAATTCGGAAAAAAGCTCGTTGCGGCCGTCGGTCAGCGCTCGTCGCGCGGGATGGAACGTCCATTCCAGCAATCCGCCGAACTGATCCGCGTTGTAGATGTTCCCGTCGAGTCGATAGGACCGCAGCGCCTCAACCGCTCGCGTCGGAAACCGCTCGTCGTCGATGCCGACGCGATGAGTATCGTGCTGAAACGCCCATCCGAGCGGAAGCAACGCGCAGGCGGCGAGCGAGATCGACACGCGTCTCGGTATCTTGCCGAGCGGCGGGATGAGCAGCGGCAGCGCGGCGAAATAGAGGCCTTGATTGCGGACAGCGCCGTAAGCCAGGAATGCGAGCATCGACACAATGACAAAGCGCCATGCGTTCTCACGTTTCTCGCCAGCCAGGATAAAGAGCAGCAGCAGAACCGCGAAGGTCACGTAGAGCAGAGGAAAGAACTCGAACGACGACCGTTGCCACTCCGCGTTGAAGTAGGCGCCGCTGCGAACCGCCGCTGTGAGGTGCAGCGGTGCCACGATCGCGTTCCAGCCAAACGGGTTCACGAGCAACGCCGACGCGCTTGCGACCACTACCACCCACCGTCGGACATCGATCAACATCGTGATCATGGCCAGAACCGGCGCCAGAAGCGCCGACGGATGGACGTTGATCAAGACGATCGTCACACACGCATAGGCGATCGTCAGTGGCATGAGACGCAGACGCGATCCAAGGAGGCCGAGCGCGATGACGATGAGAAGAGCAGCGGCCGCGGCAGGGCGGACGCCGAGACGATCAGACGCCCCGGCAAAGGCGATCGCGGCGATGAGCAGAGCGACGCCGGTCTCCTGTACGCGCGAAGCGAAAACGAACCCAACCGTAAAGATCGCCGCCGCCAAGAGAGCACTGGCGATCGAGATGCCGCCGTCACCACCGATTCCATGCACCGCGTAGAGCACGATCTCGTACAGCCACTCTCCGTTGATCCATGGCACATGTGCGCTCGCTACCGCCAGTGGATCGAAAACCGGGAGGGCATGATGCTCGACGATCCAGCGGCCAGTGGCTAGATGCCAGAAGTAGTCGTAGCTGCGGATCGGTGCGGCGGCAGCGATGGCAACAAGCACGAACAATCCCGCCGCCGCAACGCGCTTCGTCATTGGACGCAGTTTATCCCGTTGGTAAGCACGGACAGGGGCACCCGTGCCGCGTCACTTCAGGACGTGCTGGAAGGTGCCACCGGCGGCGGCGGCACAGCGGCAGGTGCCGGTGGCGCAGGTGGCGCGGAAGGCGCTGGCGGGGTCGCTGTATCGATCTTGATATCCCCGTTTACCGTCGTGATGCGCAGCTCGTAGCGGCCGCCATTCACCTCGCCGGATACGCGGCGGCTGCCGGGGTGGGAATGAATATTCAGCGGGAACGCTGCCTCGATGTCGCCGTTGACCTGCGAGAAATCGCCGGTGAACGAGGCGGTTAACGGCAGTACCGCGGTCACGCCTCCGTTGACCGTCTTCAACGTCGCGCCCTGGAACGACTTGGCGAAGCGGGCCTCGATGCGGCCGTTCACCGTATGCGCTTCGACTTCGTTCGAGCCGGGCGTATCGATATTCACCCTGCCGTTCACGGTCACGGCCTTCATCTCGCCGTCAACTCCATGGGTGGCGATGCGGCCATTGACGGTACGGAGATCGAGCGCGACAGACGCCGGCACACGAAGCTCATAGTCGACGCGCGTCTCATTGCCGAAGCTGAAGAAACGGAAGTGACGCTCGCTCCTCCGGCCGATCACCAGCGTGTCGCCCGTGAGCTCGGTGGTGAAGTAGCCAAGGTTCTCTTGTTCATTCCGAGGAGCGCGGCGGCTGCGCACGGAGGCGTTCATCGAGATCTCGCTCTCGGAGCCGGCCTCGATGTTGATCGCGCCGTCGATCTCCCGTACCTCGACGTGATGAATCGCGGCGGCAGGCCAGTGCCTTTCGATGTGGGCCGTCCGGCGCTCCATCACGGCGCCGCAGCCCGCGACGAGAAGCATCGCGGAGAGTGAATAGAAGATGCGATTCCGGCTGTTCATAGAGGACCTTGCAGCAGGAAGGTACGAGAACGGGAGAAAAGAGTTTCGCATGACCACGGATGGTTCCCAAACGACGTTGCTGCGCATTGCCGCCTTCCTGGTCGACGCCCTCTCCATCTCTCTGCTCCTGGTGCTTCCCGCCGCCCTCGTGAGTTACACCCTGGCCTGGATCGGCGGCGAGATCAAAGCGATCCAGATCGTCTGGTACGTAGCGCTCAGCATCGTCATGGTGGGGATGCTCCTCCGCGACGGCTGGCGTGGCCGCTCCCTCGGCAAGCAGATCCTGGGCCTGCGCCTGATCACCCCGAACGAGCGTCCCTGCGGCTTCCTGCGCAGCGTGGCCCGCAATGCCTGGATACTCGCGCCGGGGGTGAACTTTATCGAAGTCATCCTCGTCGTGGCCGGCAAGCGGCGCATCGGCGACAAAATCGCCAGGACGACGGTTACGGAAGAGTGATCAATCGTCTCTCCGTCAGCGCTTTCGCGAACTCCTCGGCTCGCGACAGCCGCACATCGAAATCGAATTCGTTGCTCTCGCCGTAGCGCTCCGCCGCGAGCACCACGTGCGGCGCGTCGATGAGCCGATAAACCACGCCGAGCTGATCGAACGGGACTTCAATCCTGAACCGTTGATAGACATAGCGATCGCCAATCGGCGCAATGCGCAACGTCTCCGACGCCGTTTCGCGATATGCCCGCGAAAGACCACCCGTACCGAGCTTCACACCGCCGTACCATCGCACGACCACTACCGCCACGTCGTAAAGATCCGCTCCTTCGATCGCACTCAGGATCGGCTTCCCGGCTGTACCTGAAGGCTCGCCGGCGTCGGCGCTGCGCGCACGAACCTCGCCATCCGCGAAGAGCCGGAATGCCCAGCAGAGATGTGTGGCGTCGTAGTACCGCTTCGTCAGCGATGCCAGTTCGGCGAAGAAGGCGTCGTCGCCATCGACAGGAAACGCCACGCCGAGAAACTCTGAGCGTTCGATCTTCTGCCGGAACTCGGCGGGGGCGGCCAGCGTACGGTAGTGATCGAGCATCTCGGCTTGCTTTCTATCACTCCCCACCCCCCAGGCCCCCAATCCATATAATCCGTCCATGTTCAAGATCGAAGAGCTTTTCGCGCGTGAAATCCTCGATTCCCGCGGCAATCCGACAATCGAGGTCGACTGCCTGCTCGACTCAGGAGCTGCAGGACGCGCGGCCGTTCCGTCCGGGGCGTCGACAGGCTCCCGCGAGGCTCTCGAGCTCCGCGACGCCGATAAGAAACGGTACCTCGGCAAGGGCGTGCGCAACGCCGTCGACAACGTCGACATCATCGCCAAGGAAGTCGAGGGGATGGATGCGCGCGAACAGGCCATGATCGATCTCCTCATGAAGCAGATCGACGGCACCGAGAACAAAGGCAACCTCGGCGCGAACGCCATTCTCGGAGTCTCGCTTGCCGTCGCACGCGCGGCATCAGAGGCCACTGGTCTACCGCTTTTTCAATACCTCGGCGGACCGGGAGCACGAACGCTGCCGGTGCCGATGATGAACGTCATCAACGGTGGCGCGCACGCCGATAACAACCTCGACGTTCAGGAGTTCATGATCATCCCGGCCGGCTTCGACGACTTCAGCGACGCGCTCCGAGCCGGCGCCGAGACGTTCCACCATCTCAAGACAATTCTGCACGATCGAAAGCTGACCACCGCGGTCGGCGATGAAGGCGGCTTCGCTCCCGATCTGAAATCGAACGCGGAGGCGCTCGATCTCATCCTCTCGGCGATTGAAAAAGCCGGCTATCGCGCCGGCGAGGAGATCTTCCTTGGCCTCGACGTCGCCGCTTCCGAGTTTTTCTCAAAAGGGCAGTACGCTTTCGAAGGCGAAAAGCGCGACAGCGCGGCGATGGTTGCCTACTACGAACAGCTCCGCGCCAAATACCCAATCATCTCCATCGAAGACGGCATGTCGGAAGGTGACTGGAACGGCTGGAGCGCGTTGACGAAAGCGATGGGCGCCGGGACGCAACTGGTCGGCGACGACGTCTTCGTCACGAATCCTGCCATCCTGGCCAAAGGGATCGAGCAGGGCGTGGCCAACGCCATCCTGATCAAGGTCAACCAGATCGGCACGCTCACCGAAACCCTGGACGCCATCGAGATGGCCAAACGCGCCGGCTACCGCTCCGTCATCTCGCACCGTTCCGGCGAAACCGAGGATTCGACGATCGCCGACCTTGCGGTCGCCACGAACGCCGGCCAGATTAAGACAGGCTCCCTCTCTCGCGGCGAACGCATCGCCAAGTACAACCAACTGTTGCGCATCGAAGAGGAGCTCGGCGATGCGGCGGTGTTCGCGGGGACGAGCATCTTCAGAGCGCTGTAACATCACTGTGGCAGCGGCACCAGCTTTGCCAACTTCCCGAGCTCAATCACCGGCGCATCCTGTCGGGCAATTGTCACCAAATCGGGTCTCCCAAGTTGCGCGAGGGCCTCGATCTCGAACGCACGCAACGACTGATCACAAGCACAATCGTTCACGGGCGTGATGTAGTTCGCGATCACACCGCCGATATGCATCCCGCGTCGTTCGACCTCGGCGATGAGTCGTTTGCTCTCGGCGATGACGACCCGCTCCGGCCTTGTGACGACGATGACGCGCGTGGAATCGGAACGCATCGCTTCGTCGAGCGCATGAAGAGAGCGCGAAGCGCGGATCAGCTCTTCGCCGAGGGAGCCTGGGGGAATCAACTCGCGATAGCGGAGGAGGATGCGCATGAACTCGCGCACCCACTCGCCGGCAGTCCGCGGTAAATCGATCAGCCGCAGGAAATGGCCGGTCGGCGCCGTGTCGACGATGATGGCCGCCTGTTCTTCATCGGCCATGAGATCTGCCAGCCTGGTGATGGCGAACAGTTCGTCGGCACCGGGAGGAGCGATCTCCACCAGCTTCTTCATCGCATCGGCGTCGTAGGCGACCGTCATCCCGCCGGGCGTGATGGCACCGATGGCGCGCTCGATATCTTCACCGAGACTGTCGCGAAATTGCCGCCACTTCGCGCGCGTATCGATCGTCTCCACTGTCAGATTCGCCGGCGGCGCTTGATGAGCGAAGACCTCGCGAAGCGTATGCGCCGGATCGACCGAGATGACGGTGTACTTTTTACTCGCCGCCCGAGCCGCAAGCTGCAACGCGATCGAAGCCGCGGACGTGGTCTTACCGACGCCGCCTTTCCCGGCAAGAAATGTGAGCGCAGCGATACGGAGCGCTGGCGTCTCGCCGGCTGGCCCAGTGGCGTCTCGCCGCTGAGACCGGGGCTTGAGCGCAGAGCCGTCGTGTACGTCAGGACCCCCACGGGGGCGAGACGCCGCCAAGCCAGCCGGCGAGACGCCAGCGCTCCACCCTTCAATCGCCTCCGCCGTATCCAGCGGCACGCACGCACGCGGCGCATCGACGACATCTCCCAATCTCTTCCGCGCCTCGGCATCGCGTCCCCGATCGCAATCCTCGTCCGCCACGGCCCGATTCAGCACTACGAACGGCACATCGATCCCGTCG
>WNFG01002546.1_pt1 | contig 16789 bp, 12 predicted proteins | sample 5400431 | NCBI WGS metagenome assembly WNFG01 (sample SAMN13153346, study PRJNA577476) | soil metagenome | isolation source: 120 cm saprolite under Douglas fir tree site 2 hole 3 replicate 2 | place: USA:California | collected 2015-04-18 | reverse complement strand
CGTGCTATTGATTCGGCAATCTTGCGATGCAGCACTACAAATCCGGCGTTTAGGAACGCGATCGCACCGGAATCGAGCGACTGCACACCAGAAAACTTGGCGCGCAGCGCATCGTGCAGTTGATCGCAGGCCGCGACGCTCTCGTGCGTCAAGCCGACGAACCGCGCACACTCTTCGCTAGTACCATCACGCGGCGACTCTAGCCGCTCGAGCCGCAGCGTGAGTACATCGATCGTGAAACGAGTGATCTTCAAATTCCTGGCAAGATCGAATAGGACTATCGGCATGTCGCTTCTCCACTATTGACCGCGCATGGGGCCCGCTTCCGCAACAGGTTAGAACGTCTACGCTCACGGCGAGCACACCAATTACTAATAGATCGGTGGTGCTTGCGGCGCTACGTGGGCACGACGCCACGCGCCCGGACGCTCGCCCAAAATTTTGTAAAACAGATGGCTGAGGTGGGATTGCCCCGCAAAGCCACATTCCGTCGCGATTTGCGCGAGCGAGTCATCCGTCATCGACATGAGCTTTCGAGCACGCTCGACTCTCCGTCGAATGACGTATTGATGCGGTGTGCAGCCAAGACTTTCTTTGAAGGCGCGCTTCAATCGAAAAGGACCCAACTGCGCCACCCGAGCAAGATCGGCTGTCCTGATGCTCGTGTGCAAGTGTGCGGCGATATACCCTTGGAGGCAGCGCACTTGCCACGGTGCCATGACGAGGCGCCTGTTCGGGATCGCGACGGCACCGGTTTGCATCATGGCCGCTCATCCGCATCGTAATTCCGCCGAGCGTAGTCCTCCCGAGCGGGCAGATGCCGTGTGCAAGAGAGAGACCGTACGACGACGACGCTCACCGACGGCTCTTGGCTGATTCGCTGCTCTCGAGGAGCCGGGTCACAACTGCAAACAGGAAGCTCGCCGACAGTCCGCACATGAGCACCCCGGAAACACTTTCTACGGGCCCGAGGAGCCGCCACACCGGTTGGAGCACGACATCCCCATAACCGACGGTCGAATAGCTGGTCGCCGAAAAGTAAAAAGCCGACTCCCAGGTGCTCAAACAGCGCCAGCGATAAAACACTGTCCACAGGAGAATCTCCGAAATGTGCAGGCAGACAATCAAGCTGGTAAAACGCACGACGAGCACGGCGGAGCCCCATGCGCCGAGCGCTTGCGCGCCTCGGGCAAAATGAGACTTCGCCCACTCGATGAGACCTGCCATCCCTGCGCTCTGCATGCCGAGCGTGACGATGACGAGAACGATCGCCGCACAGGCTTGACGTAGGAAAAGCATGGGCCCAAATACTGCGCCCACGCCGCTCACCGATGACTCACGGCCGCCTGTCAAAGCGCCGATAAGCGCACCGTGAGCCTGCGGTGAGTCGCGCCGCGCTAAGTTTCCGCAACGGCAGCGTGTGGCTGCCCATGATGAAGGGGTGGACGATGGTATCTGTAGCGCTATTCCTTAGTCCTCGCGGCGTTCGGGCCCTCTTGGCTCTATTGGTTTTTTTTGTTGTCGTCGGTCCGTTCGAATCCGCCGGAGCTGCCGGGTCGCCGGCCGCCGGATCGCCGGCCAATGTGGACGCAGCGCGCATCGTCCAGGCGGATCACGACGCCGGCAACTGGATGACCTACGGCCGCACCTATAGCGAACAGCGCTTCAGCCCCCTGTCGCAGATTTCAGCCGGCAATGTGAAGCAGCTCGGCCTCGCCTGGTACGCAGACCTCGACACCAACCGTGGCCAGGAAGCGACCCCGCTCGTCATCGACGGCGTGCTCTACGTCTCCACGGCCTGGAGCATGGTCAAGGCGTACGACGCCAAGACGGGTAGGCGTTTGTGGTCCTACGATCCCGCCGTACCACGCGTCCTCGGTGTCAGAGGCTGCTGCGATGTGGTCAATCGAGGCGTCGCGGCCTGGCAAGGGAAGATATTCGTCGGCGCATTCGACGGCCGCTTGATCGCGCTCGATGCGCGGACCGGTACGCCGGTCTGGAGCGTGATGACCGTCGACCCGAGCAAGCCGTACACCATCACCATGGCGCCGCGCGTCATCAAAGGCCGGGTGGTCATCGGCAACAGCGGCAACGAGTACGGCGTGCGCGGCTATGTCTCGGCCTATGACGCCGACACCGGCAAGCTCGTCTGGCGCTTTTACACCGTGCCCGGCGATCCCTCGAAACCATTCGAGAACGACGCCATGGCGATGGCGGCCAAGACCTGGCAGGGCGAGTGGTGGAAATGGGGCGGCGGCGGCGCGCCCTGGGAGGCCATGTCCTACGATCCCAATCTCAACTTGATTTATCTCGGTACCGGCAACGGACTCGAGTGGAACCAGGGATATCGCAGTGCGAGTCAAGGCGACAACCTGTTTCTGTCCTCGATTGTCGCGATCAATGCCGACACCGGCAACTATGTGTGGCACTACCAGGCGACGCCCGCAGACGAATGGGATTTCGATGCCGTCCAGCAGTTGATCCTCGCGGACCTCACCATCGGCGGGGCGCGGCGTCAAGTGATCATGCAGGCCAACAAGAACGGATTCTTTTATGTCCTCGACCGCAAGACCGGTGAGCTGATCTCTGCCAACAACTTCACGCCGGTGACCTGGTCGAGCGGCATCGATCCGAAGACCGGCCGGCCCGTGGAAAAGCCCGGTATCCGGTACGACAAGACCGGCAAACGCGCGAATCTCCTGCCGGGCGCGCTCGGTGCCCACAGCTGGCAAGCGATGGCGTTCAACCCCAGTACCGGTCTCGTCTACATCCCGGCGCAAGAGATTCCGATGTCGTACGAATCGGTGAAGAACTTTCAGCCCTTGCCGATGGGCTGGAACGTGGGTACCGCCACGACCAATTTGCCCAACGTGAAGGGATATCTCATCGCCTGGGATCCCGCGGCCCAGAAAGAGGTGTGGCGCGCCAACTATCTCGGGCCCTGGAACGGGGGCATCCTGACCACCGCGGGTAATCTCGTGGTGCAAGGCAACGCAGCCGGCGATATCAGCGCCTATCGCGCGGATACCGGCCAGAAGCTCTGGTCGATGTTCGCGCAGTCGCCGGTGATGGCGGCGCCGGTCGCTTATCAAGTCGATCGCGAGCAGTACATCGCCGTGCTGTCCGGATGGGGCGGCGCCTATCCCTTGTTGCAAGGACAGCAATCCGCCAAGTCCGGCAATGAGCGCAATGTGAGCCGAGTGCTGGTGTTCAAGCTCGGCGCAAAGGGGGATCTGCCGGCCCTGCCGCCCGACCCGAAACTGGTCATCGATCCCCCGGCCGACACCGCGAGCCCGGCGACGGTGGCTCAAGGCGAGGGGTTGTACAATCAGTTCTGCAGCGTGTGCCATGGCGAAGCCGCCGTGGCCGGCGGCGTGACCCCGGATCTTCGAGGGTCGCCCTTCATCGCCGTGGAGGCCTGGTACAGCGTGGTGCTCGATGGAGCGCTCGAGCAAGGCGGTATGGCTCCGTTCAAGACGGTGCTCGACCGCCCGAAGGCCACGGCGATCCGCGATTACATCGTCCATCGCGCCAACGAGCCAGACCCGGCGCGGCCCGTGAGCGGCCACAAGGCCGATCCCGCCCAGGGAGCAGTCATCGCTGCACAGGGCACCGCTGCGGGCGCCCCGGCTTGCGCCCAATGTCATGCGTTCACCGGCGGCTCGGATGGGAGCGGCGCTTTTCCGCGCGTAGCCGGCCAGTCGGCATTTTATCTCTCGAGGCAGCTCCGGGATTTCGTCTCCGGGGTGCGCTCCAATTCCATCATGTCGCCGATCGCGCGTGCGCTTTCGTCCGACAATATCGAGGACGTCGCAGCCTACTACGCAAACGTCGAAGCACGCTTCCCACCGCTGGCGAATCCTGACCCCAGGCTCGTCAAGCGCGGCAAGGATCTTGCCGAATCCGGCAATACGGCAAAAGGCATCCCCGCTTGCGGCGCCTGCCACGGCGCAGGCGGCGTCGGCGAGTCGCCCACCGTCCCCTACCTCGCCGGCCAGTATGCGCACTACACGGCGTTCGAATTGCAGATGTGGCAGCGCGGCTTTCGCAGGAACAGTCCGACGACGATGACGCTCTTCTCCAAGCTGCTCGACGATCAAGAAATCGCAGCGCTCGCCGCTTACTACCAGCAGCTCGGCGGGTCCGCCCTGCACGCGGGCGCAAAGGAGTGATCGACATGCCGACTGACGAGCCACGGAAGTCCGCTGCGCGTCCGGCCGATGGAGCCGCGGCTTCGGCTGCCGCGGATGCGGCGGCGCAGGCCTTGCGCAACGGGCCGATCGGTGCCTTCGCCGTCGCGAGCATCGCTGCCGGGCTTCTGCTCGTCGGCTGGCTCGCCTTTTATTTCCTCTTGTTCATACCGCGGGGCGCCAGTGGCTGAGTACTCGATGAATCCGTTGAATCGGCCACTGCCGGATGGCATCATCCCGGCGGAGGTTGTGGCCCGAACCGAGAAGCGCTGGATCATTCTCATGGCGACGATGCTCCTCGTCATGCTGGCAATCATCGTCGTCACCGGCATCGTCGGTGCCATGCACCCGCCCAGCAATGTCGAGGTCATCGACCCCACCACACTTCATCTGCAAGGTGAATTCGTCGAAAGTAATCTCGGCGCGGCCGTCGAGCCCGACCGCTCGGTCACCGTGCGTCTCATTGCCGAGCAGTACAATTTCGTGCCGCGCTGCGTTCAGGTACCGGTAGGTACGCCGGTGAAGTTCCGGCTCACCAGCGCCGATGTGGTGCACGGCTTCCTGCTGCCCAATACCAATGTGAACACGATGGTGGTGCCGGGCTTCGTGGCCGAAGTGCGCACCCGCTTCGACGACATCGGCGAGAAGGCCATGCCGTGTCACGAGTTCTGCGGCCCCGGTCACCACGCGATGTGGGCGCATGTGCAGGTCGTGCCGAAAGAGCGGTTTGCCAACCTGACTCCGTTCCAAAGGATGAGCTGTGAATCGTACTAGCCGGCTGGCGATATTTCACTACTGGGTGGCGTTTGCCACGTTCCTCGTCGCGGTCCTGCTCGGCGCGTGGCAGATGCTCATGCGCAGTCCGCTGCCGTCACCGCTCGACGATGCCGCGCTTTACTACGGCTCGGTCACGCTGCACGGCACCGCGATGGCCTATGTGGTCACGACGTTCTTCACGATGGGATTCGGCTATGCCGTCGCCGCAACGAGCCTCGGCCGTCCGATTCGCGGCGCTGCGGCCGCGTGGATCGGGTTCGCCATCTGTCTCGTGGGCACCCTGATGGCAGTCGGGGCGATTCTCTCCGGACAGGCATCGGTCCTCTACACCTTCTACCCGCCGTTGCTCGCGAGCGGTTGGTACTACGGCGGCGCGTTTCTGCTGATCGCGGGCTCGATGATCTGGGTCGTGCTGATGATCCTCAACCTGAGGAACTGGAAGCGGGACAACCCCGGGCTGCCCGTACCGCTGCCGATGTTCGCGATCACCGCGACCGCCATGCTGTGGGCGTGGGCGGCGAGCGGGGTGCTCCTCGAGCTCGCCGGCATCCTGCTGCCGCGGGCCTTCGGCTGGAGCGACCTGATCGATGCCGCGCTCGCGCGCACGCTGTTCTCGGTGACGCTGCATGCAATCGTCTACTTCTGGCTGATGCCGGCCTACATCGCCTTCTACACGCTGGTGCCCCAGGCGGCGGGCGGGCGGCTCTACAGCGATACCATGGGGCGGCTCACCTTCATCATGTTCCTCGTATTCTCGCTGCCCGTCGGCATGCATCATCTCTTCATGGACCCGGAGCACGGATCGGGCTTCAAGTTCCTGCAGTCCGCCCTGACCTTTCTAGTCGCGCTGCCGACGCTCCTCACAGTGTTTTCGATCTGCGCGAGCCTCGAGATCGCCGGCCGCATTCGCGGCGGCCGCGGACTGTTCGGGTGGATCCGGGCGCTCCCTTGGGGGGAGCCGATGGTGCTGGCGGTGGGTCTCTCTCTAGTGATGCTCGGCCTTGGCGGTTTCGGCGGACTCATCAACATGAGCTACGCCATGAACTCGATGATTCACAACACCTCCTGGGTGACCGCGCACTTTCACCTGATCTTTGGCGGTGCGGTGGTCATCATGTATTTTGCCATCGCCTATGAGATGTGGCCGCGAATCACGGGGAGGCCCTTGGTCTCGAAGCGGTCGGCTCGTCTGCAGCTGTGGCTCTGGTTCTGGGGCATGCTCATCACCACGGTGCCCTGGCACATCGCGGGCCTGATGGGGCAGCCGCGGCGCGTCGCCACGTTCGATTACACCGATCCGCTGAATGCGCCGATGGGTCCGCTCGTCATCATCTCGGTGGTGGGCGGCCTGATCTTGCTCAGCTCGGCGATCCTTCTGATCGTCATCCTGATCCGTTCGCACTTCGGCGAGCGTACGGCAGGAGAGCCGATGCATTATGCGCTAGCCGTGAATCCGCCCGTGCGCGTTCCGCCGGCGCTCAATGGATTTGGTCTCTGGAACTCGATCGTTCTGGTCCTGATGATCCTCGCCTACGGCTATCCGATCGGGCAATTCTTCTTCTTGAAGCAGCACTCTGTGCCGGCGGTGACCAGTCTGCCCGAGGTCGGAGGACGACGATAATGGTTCGCGAGCAAGGCCCCTTCAAGCTCAATAATCCCTGGTCCCGCATTTCCTGGACGTCGACCGCAGTGGTGTTCGTGGTTTGCTTCGTGTTCGGGTTCGTCGTTCTCGGGCGATTCCAGCAAAACGATCCCGCGCTCGGCACCTGGGCCGCGTTCTGCCGCGCGATCGGCCTCACGGCCGACAGCGGGCCGGCCAACGAACCTCAACCGCCGAGACGCACGCCGACACGGATTGCCTGGACCCAGGATACGCTGGCGCGCATCGCGGCGGGCAGCGAGCAACACGGCGCCGTCGTCGCGCTCAATTGCGGCGCCTGCCACGGCGAGCGAGGCGTCAGCCCTTCCACCCTCATCCCCACGCTCGCCGGTATGAATTCGGCGGTCATCTACAAACAGCTCGATGATTACCGCTCGGGCAAGCGCCTCTGGGGCGTCATGAGCGCGATCGCCACCGCCTTGACCGATCAGGACTCGGCCGATGTCGCTGCCTACTTCGCCCATCGCCCCGATGGGTTGACCCCGGTGGCCGGTGAAGGCGCGCCGCAGGCCGGGCGGAGTCTGCGTCAGCCCGATCCCGGTATCCGCCTGGTCTTTGCCGGTGATCCCACGCGCGGGATCCCGCCGTGCGCCGCCTGTCATGGCCCCGATGCACAGAAGCTTGGGGCGCCGCCGCTGCACGGCCAGCACGGCGAGTACATCGAACGCCAGCTCGGGGCCTTCGCCGAAGGCATGCGCCTGAACGACATCAACGAACAGATGCGGGTGATTGCGCAGCAGTTGACGCCCGCGGAGATGCATGCAGTGGCCGTCTATTACAGTGCGACGGGCCGCTCCGAATGATGCGCGGCAAAGCTCGCCGCAGTAACTCCCCGAGGAGACGCCGGTGCATTACATCATTTCGGCAACCATGCGGATAATGCTGGCGACATTGATGTTGCTCGGAGTCTGCCTCTTTGTGTTGCTGGGGCTATTGAGCCTCATTCGCGAATTGTTCGCCGATGAGCACCGTCATGCGCCCGCGCTCGCCGATGACGATTCGCAATCGCGAGATTCCCTCGCACCTCAGGTGAGCCTGCAGCCCGAGCGGCGCTGAGCGCCTGAAGGGGTGGGCTCGGTGATCACAATCGCGGCAGCCAGGTGCACAGCAGTAGCCTGCCCGGACTTTCCGACCTGCCAAGGTCAGTGGTGGCCCGCAGGCGATTACCGCGCGGCATTTGAATTGCACGGCGCGTCGGGCTACAGCTATGAGGGCGGCGTGCTGGGTACTGCGGCGCGCACGGCGATTCAATTGACACACCGACTGGGGGCCCTCGTCATCACCCTCGTGCTGGCGGGCGCGGCAGTATCGGCGTGGCGATTGCGCAATCACCTGGCGCGGCGCGCCGCCGGCCTCGTGCTCGTGGCGCTCGGGGCGCAGTTGATCATCGGTATTTCGATGGTCCTGCGGGGGTTCCCGTTGTGGCTTGCAACCGCGCACAGCGCAGGCGCAGCTTGCCTCCTCATGGCCACCGTCGCACTAAACCGCGCCCTGCGGCCGACCGCATGAACATCGAAGTCCCGTTCCCAGGATCCGGTTACTCTCCCACTCCACTCGTGAGCCACCCGTGAATCGTCGTCCGTTAGCGTAGCGGCTTGAACGGTAAACTAGCGCCGGGAGTACTTATTTATGACTGATGTGGTGGTCGTCGAGTTTCCGTCGGAAGCGAAGGCCGAAGAAGTCAGAGAGCGGCTCTTGGACATGCAGCGTGAGTACCTTATTGATCTCGAGGACGCGATTATCGTGATCAAGCAAGCGGATGGACGGATCAAGCTTAACCAGCTATTTCACCCGGCGCTGGGAGGAGCGGTATATGGGAGCATGTTGGGGCTGATTGTGGGCGCATTCTTCCTGATGCCAGTGGCAGGTGCGGCCCTCGGCGCAGCCACGGGAGCACTCGGCGGAGCTCTCAACGACGCCGATATCAATCAACCATTCATCGATGGAGTGGCCGCCACCCTGGAGTCCGGGAGCGCTGCACTGTTTCTTCTTATCCGCAAAGTGACTACCGACAAGGTGCTTGCAGAGTTGAAGGGAGTGGGCGGGAAGGTTCTGCAAACGTCGTTCGATCGAACGCGAGAAAATGCCCTGCGTGAAGCCATTGCCTCTGCAGGCGTCGGTCAGCCAATCCAGTTGAATTGAAACACTGGATACACCGGGATCCTACTCGCGTAGCGCCTCGATCCATCGTTCGCGATTATTGGAAATCACCGACGCCTTGAACTGCCGGCGCGCGACGCCGATTGAGACGATCGGACTTGCAATGCCGGCAATTAGTGCGGTGCTGGCGGTAATAAACGTGATCGTCAGCTGGTCCATTGTTTACTCTTTCGAGCCTTAGCCCGGATTGCACAGTTGCCGCGGGCGCCTCACGTGGAAACCGGGCGACGCGCTCGAGTCATTGGCTCGCCGAATACTCGAAATTTGGCATTGCTTTGATGGCTTCCTTGGTCGCCCCCTCGAGCACAAGTTTTCCGTTGTGCCGATGGAATAGATTCACGGGAACGGCGACGTCGTGGTGCCCAAAACCGACGAAGCCCCCGGCGCCAATGATCGCAAACGACAGAGACTTGTCCGGTGTGACAATGAGGTCGTCGACTCTGCCCACTATCTCGCCGTTTTCGTTATACACGTTGCGCCCGAGAATCTGCCGTTTGACGCTCCACCCAAGAGCTACGTCGTCAAGTTTCCTGACCTCGACGCCAACGGTGGTTGATCCTGCGATTTGGGCGTTGACGGGTGTGGCTAAAACAGTCGCCAAAGCGGCCGTGGTCAGGGTCACGAATCCGGCGAGGACCGAAATTTTCATGGAGGACTCCAGGTTCGAAGGGGCCATATCAAGCGCACCCCGGGCGGGCGCTACTCGGTGTGCTCAGAACCGATAGGCAATGCCAACGCCTGCGAGGATCGGATTGACCTTCACCGTGCCGAGTTTGTTTCCGTGGTACTTCAGGTCGGGTTCGATCTGCACGTACTTCACGTCCGCGTTCATGAACCAGTTACCCCCCAGCTTGTAATCGAACCCGGCCTGCGCCGCGGCGCCTACGGTCGTGCTATCGAGTTTCACCGCTCCCACGGTCGGCACGTTCATGCGGACGTCCGTGACAGACGTTACGTTGATTCCCGCGCCGATGTAGGGACGGCATACACTATCAGGCAAGAAATTGTACTTGAGCGTCAGAGTCGGCGGCAGTTCCTTGAAGCTGCCGATTTGAACCGACGGGACCCTCGTCGCAGCTCCTCCCGGATAGATGGTGGCGCTCTTCACTGTGACGTCGTGCCGCTGCGGATAGGTCAGGATCAATTCGGTCGACCAGTTTCTTGCAAAGAAGTACTCGAAGTCGACTTCTGGTGCCCATTTGTCGGACACGTGGACGCCATCCTTCGGTACGAGCAAGGCTCCCGGCACTGAGATGTCGTCGGAATTATTGGCGGGAGCGATGTAAAGTCCGCGCAGGCGCACGACCCAGGGACCCTCGTCGGCTCGTGCAGCAGGGATCGACATCAGCCCGCTGCCGAGCAGCACCGCCGCCCCTAAAACTCTGATGTCAGTCCTCATCATTTCGTGTTCTCTCCAATGGGTTGTTGGGCGCGTTCGAATGTAGACTCCCCTCACTCACGCCGGGCATGTGGAGTCACCTTTATCGGTCGGCCGTTGCGGCATCGCTGGTGGGCACATTGACACCGCGATGCTCACCGGTGGCTCACGGATGGGCTGGTGAATCGAGGAGGTCAGAGAGACTCACGGGGTTACGGCTGCATGTGCACCTGGTGGGGGCGAGAGCGAACGCTTTTGGACCTGGGCCGAGGCGCGTAACGGGTCTCTCGGGAGTGTGGCCACCGGGGCAGGATTTCTTTATCCCCCGAAAAGGGGTAGCGCCGGTCGAAGTGATAAGGGTACAAGACAACATCAGACACCCGGACCCACACAAGGAACTTGCTCGATGACTGAAACTGCCGTGCGCCTTCTCATCCCAGAGGAATGTGCGCTTCTGTTGGTTGATCAACAGGCGGGTCTTGCGTTCGGCGTCGGTTCGCACGATCGTCAGATGTTACTGAACAACGCAGTTGCCCTGGCCAAGACCGCTCGGACCTTTGGACTTCCCGTGGTCGCATGTCCACGACCAGGCAGGAGATGCTTTTTATTCGCCGGGACTTCAAGAACGCCAATTGCGTGCAGCTAATGCATCCGCTCTTGGACCGGTACCCGAATGCAGAACACGGCTCCGTGCGGTGCGTTCGCGCCAGCCGTTAATCGCCCGCCATGCGCTTCGACGATCGAACGGCTGATTGACAACCCAATGCCAAGCCCCCCGGCCTTGGTCGTGTAAAAGGGCTCAAACAACTGAGCTGCGCGTTCAGGGTCCAAGCCTGGTCCGGTGTCGCGCACTTCGACCCGCACGGCGTCCGGCCCGTCTGTAGCGGACACAATCGTTAATTCCCGTCGCCGCTGGCCGATTTCGCTCATCGCCTCGATCGCGTTGATGATCAGATTGAGAAGCACCTGCTGGCACTGCACCTTATCCCCAGGTACGCGCGGCAGGCCCTCGCTAAGCCGCGTCTCGAGCACGATGTCGTTCCGGCGCAGCTCGTATTGCGTCAGCGCGATCACGTCAAGAATCGTTTCATTGACGTCCAGCCAGTCCTTGCGCGCCGCCTGGCGCCTCAGGAGTGCCCGGATCCGCTCGATGATCGCCCCCGCTCTCCTACCGTCGTTACCGATCCGTTCCAGTGCCCGCCGGGCCTTATCCATTTGCGGAGGCTTGGCCGCCAACCAGCGTGCGCAGGCGGCCGCGCTCGTGACCATCGCGCCCAGTGGCTGATTCACCTCGTGCGCGATTGACGCGGTGAGCTCCCCCATCGTCACAACCCGTGTTATGCGCGCGAACTCGGCTTGAGTGTTGCGTAGTTCTTCCTGCACCTGCCGCAAATCGTGCACGTCGGTGGATGTGCCAACGAATCTCAGGATGTTTCCTTCCGGGTCACGTACCGCCACTGCACGATTCAGATGCCACCGGTATATCCCGTCGGACGCGCGAAGAAACCGGGCTTCCATCGTAAAGCCGCGCCCGGAGCGTATCCCCTCCCAGTAGATCCGTGATGCTCTTTCTCGATCCTCAGGGTGAATGCTGGACATCCACGCCTCGGGATGTGAATTGACGTACTCCGGTGTCTGGCCGGTGTACTCGAACCAAAGCTGATTCACGATGTCGGGTGTCCCGTCTGGCGTCACCGACCAGGCCGCGACGGGAATTTGCTGCAACATGTTCACCCGGAGGTGCAGCTCATTGACCGCAGCAGCGCGCTCGAGCGATGTCGCGGCCTGGGATGCGAGCAGTCTTAGCACCGCGATACGGGCCGGCGCGAAAACGCGCGGTGCGAGGTTGTTCTCGAGATAGAGCACCCCGATGAGGTTGCCCTGGTCGATCAATGGCAAACACAGAACGGAACGCGCGCGACGCTGCACCAGGTACGGATCGGCAGAAAACAGATTCTGAGATGATGCATCCTCGAGGATCACGGTCTCTTGAGTCCGCATTACGTACCGAACGAGCGACTGCGGCAGCGCGGCTTCGGTGTGGTCGCTGTCTCGCAGTCGCAGGTTCACGGTTACATCCGCTCCACTAGCGGTCGCTTGCGCCTGTATCTGCAGCTCATCACCTCGCCGGGCAATCAAGAGACCGCGCTCAGCGCCTGCGTGCTCGATGGCCGCGCGCATGAGTCTGTCGAGTAGTCGATCCAGAATCATTTCGCCCGAGACCGCTTGCGACACCTTCAACACGGTCGCAAGCTCCAACTGCTCGACCGGCGCGTCGCTCGTGCCTCGCGAGTCGAGTGCCGGTTCGCTTTCCCTCGAGCGAGGGTACAGCTCGACGAGCTGCCGCACTTTGCCGTCGGCTCCCCATCGCTGGTAGCAGTGCCGAGCCCTTCGGAGATAGAGATCCGCGAATGCTTCGAAGCCACGCGCTGCATAGAACCGCGCGGCCAACTCGTACGCCAGTCCTTCGTTCTGGACGAAGCCCTGCTCATGCGCTGCCCGAATGGCCTGCTGATACAGACATTCGGCCTCCAGGTCCCGGCCTTCCACGCGAGCGATTTCGGCGGCTACCAACGCGGCCCGGTCTGCGAAGTTGTCTGGACAGTTCCTCGCCCAGAGCACGAGGCGCTCGTGATGTTCGGCCAGTGCCGCGGAATGCTCCTGTCGCTCGTGCAGCGTCGCAGAATCAAACGCGGCCGCCTTTGCGAGGGCTCCGTAGAAGTGGTAATCGGCCTCTTCAAACAAACCGTTCGTTGCGTCGAGTAGCGGTCGTGCCTTCGCGGCCGCTGCGACCGCTTGCCCGTAGTCACCTGCATGAAAGCGCGCCTGCAGCTTACGAATCCAATACAGGCAGGCGGGCCAGAGGAGGGACGGACTCTCCTCGAGGTGCTGCTCGAAGCGGCCCTCGTCGAACGCGGCGTCGCAAAACGAGCCGAACTGCGGTGTCAATCCCCTCAACGTCCTGATGAAACCGAGCTGTCCCATCACAACATCAACGACCAGGGCGAAGCGCGTTTTTTGCGCGAATTCGAGTGCAGACTCCGCTTCGCGTTGCACCTCTTCGACTGGATCTGCGCTGATGAGAAGATTCTGGACGAGTTGGCAGTACGCATAGGCTGTATACGTCTGGTCGCCGGTTTGCAGTGCGGTCTCCAAGCCACGGCGGATCAACGGAAGGGCCGCTCGAACATGCCGCCCCCAGGGAAACACCGCGACTCCGCAAGCGAAGTACACGCGAGCTTTGAACCGGTCGAGGCCCTTCTTCTCGATGAGATCGAGACTGAGTTGGCCGAAGCGCAAACCCGCTCGGTAATCGCCAAAGCGTGCCCCCAGGACCACGCTCATGAAGCAATAGGCGTAGCACGATCCGTCGCAGTTGCCATGCTCGCTGCTCAGGTTCGCCATTCGCAGTAGGGCAAGGCACTGCAGATTCGCGTCAATAAAGAAAGCCGGCGCCGAGAGTTCCGTGAGGACCTCCATCGTGGCTCGCCAGTCTGGATCGCACATGAGCGGCAGGTCGAAAAGCGCTTCGATCGGTCGACTGTCAAGCTGCGCGCACAGGTGCGCATATTCTTCGTGGATCTCTTCGTCTGTGGGGTGCAGCGACCAGGCGATGCCGGCCTCGCGCAGGTAGTCGAGGCAGATCTCCACCGCGCGGCTCGCACGATCGAGCGTTGTGTAAAGAGTTGTTCGTAAGCACGCGACAGCGGACTTGTCCACGAGATTCGCGCCGCGAAATGACAGCGTCGAGAGTCGCTTCTCGGCTGCTGCCAGATCACCCGTCAGGAATTCGCATTCAGCGCGATTGAGCTCTATCGAAAATACGAGCGAGTGACATCTCTCCCAGGAGTGCTCGGGTAGTAGCGCGTCGCCAATGGTCAGATAGTTCAGGGACGAGCCGTAGGCAGTTGCAGCTTTTGCGCGCTTTGCAGCGATCAGGTTCAGCTCTGCCAGTTGCTCGCGTTCCTGATCTCCGGTGATCGACGGCGCGCCGCGGTTGAGCTGATTGACGATCTCGTAGATCCTCTCCTCTCGCTGCTCCGGCGGCGTGTTCGCCGCGAGCAGCCGTCCGATGCGCAGATGCGCCTCGGGGCGCAGTGATTCCGGAACGAGTAGATAGGCCGCCTCTTGAATGCGGTCGTGGATGAAGTGGTACGAGTCTTTCCGGCGCTCCAGCAGTTCAGCGCGAACCGCCTCGTCCAGCAGCGAGTGAATCTCCGCCTCTGTTGTGCCGTGGACCAGGGACAGCGTTCCGACTGCGGCGCCATTTCCGAGACACGCCAGATGCTGGACTGCCTTCTGTGTTGCCACGGTCAGGCGGGTCAGCTTCGCGACCATGAGGTCCACCAGATTATCGGTGTAACCCTTGGCGTGAATCCGACCGAGATCCCAGGACCAACACCCCGCGTCGTGATCGAAGGTGAGCAGTCCCTCTTCGGCGAGCGACGCAATGAACCGCTTGGCGAAAAACGGATTGCCGCCCGTTTTCTCATGCACCAACTGCGCGAGCGGCGCGGCGCGCTCCGCCTCGCAGCGAAGCGCTTCCGAAATCAACAGTTGCAGATGTTCCGTCGCGAGGGGGGCAAGCGTAATCTCCGTGACCTTTCCGCCGGCAGCCCCGATGGCCTCGAGCTTCTGCCTCAGCGGATGGGCGGAAGTGACCTCGTTGGCCCGATAGGCACCGATCAGCATGAGATGCTGCAGATCCGAGCCTGTTAACAGATCCTCCAGCAGATCGAGTGTCGCCGCGTCGAGCCATTGCAAGTCGTCGAGAAAGAGCGCCAGTGGATGTTCCGGCCGGGCGAACACGCCGATGAACCGCCGAAATGTCAGGTGGAAACGCCTGCGCGCGTCCTGGGGAGGGAGATCAGGAGCAGGCGGCTGGCGTCCGATAATGAGCTCCAGTTCCGGAACGAGCTCGATGATGAGCCGTGCGTTCGCGCCGAGGGCATCGCGGAGCGAGTCGCGCCAAGGCGCCAGATCGGCTTCGCTCTTTCCTAGAAGTCGCTGGACCAGGCTCTGAAACGCTTGAGCGAGCGTCGCATACGGGATGTCGCGCTTGGGCGGAACGAGCGATTTATGGAGCTCATTTACAACGGAGGACTTGCCGACGCCAGAGTATCCGGAAACAAGAACGAGCTCCGGCTTGCCGCCGGCTACAACGCGATCGAACGCAGCGAGCAAGGCGTCGATTTCGGATTCTCGCCCGTACAGTTTCTCCGGAATCAGCAGCCGATCTGGCGTGTCATGTTCGCCAAGCGGGAATTCGTCGATGCGAGGCTGCGTTTCCCATTCAGTGAGACAGCGCTGAAGGTCACTCTCGACGCCGGCCGCCGTCTGATAGCGCTCCTCGGCCGACTTGGCGAGCAGCTTCATGACGATTGCCGAAACCGCGCGCGGGACACCGCTCACGTGCTCGCATGGTGGTGTCGGCTGTCTTGCGATCTGACAGTGCACCAACTCCATCGGATCTGACGCGGTAAATGGAAGAGTCCCGGTGAGCATTTCGTAGAATGTGACGCCCAAACTGTACAGATCGCTGCGCGAATCGATCGAGCGGTTCATGCGCCCAGTCTGCTCGGGGGCCATGTAGGCCAGCGTGCCGACCAGATACTCCGAGAACTGGCCCGATTGGCGCTCGCGCGGAAGGCGCGACGCCATCCCGAGGCCCATCAGCCACGCCTGGCCACCGGCAGCATTCACCAGGATGTTGGCCGGCTTGATGTCCTTGTGCACGAGACCACGGCTGTGTACATGGCCAAGAGCGGCGGCGACACGGACGGCGAGACGCAAAAATTGCGCGATGTCCATCGCGCCATTCAGGAGCAGATCCAGCGGCGTCCCGAGCGGATCCTCGAGGATCAACATCGGGCGGCCATGGGCCTGCATCATCGAGAGGCATCGGACCACATAAGCCGGATCCAGCTCGGATCGCAGGGCGTATTCCTCCTGCATGCTGCGCACGGTTGCCGGCGCCGGAGGGTCCGCGACCGGCACCCGGACCAGAATGGAGGGTCGGCTCCCTTCCTCGCGAACTTTGAGAAAGCCGCGAAACAGCACCAGCTCGGCATCCCTGCGCACTTGCTCCAGCTTGTATTGCGCTAAATCGAGCCCGCCCTCCGGCGGGGGAGCGCGTTCACGAGAGTCGACGTCGAGAACTGTCGTACTCATGTGCTGCCTGTTGCTTTCCCCAAGGATGCGCCTTCGGCGGGCGAACGGCAAGCCAAGTGCTTTGGCAAGCCGCACAGCCAGAGGTGTGCCGCGGCCATTTCGCAATCGACTCACGGGATGTCGCCCAGTCCTGTCTCGCTGCACTGACGAAACCGGCGTTTTCCGCGAAGGCTGGTACTCCGCGTCCACTCTCCCCCGTTTTAGCCGGTCACAACGCTATTTTACCATGAGCGCGCGGCACGGTGGCTCAGAGCAGTCCCAGAGCGCCGGCCGTCGATACGGCGTGAGCGCGCGTCTGCACGGCGAGCTTGATGAAAATGCCTTTGACGTGGGTCTTCACGGTCTCGGGGGCAATCTGCAGCTCTTGAGCGATGCGTTTGTTGGAAAGCCCATAGCTCATCGAGCGCAGGATGCTGTGTTCGCGAGGGCTCAGCGACTCCGTGACTCGCGAGG
>WNFG01005939.1_pt1 | contig 16792 bp, 16 predicted proteins | sample 5400431 | NCBI WGS metagenome assembly WNFG01 (sample SAMN13153346, study PRJNA577476) | soil metagenome | isolation source: 120 cm saprolite under Douglas fir tree site 2 hole 3 replicate 2 | place: USA:California | collected 2015-04-18 | reverse complement strand
TTCACGATTATCTCGGCGTGCCGCATTTCTATCCTGAAGAAGCGCGCAAGGAATTGCCCGCCGGCGTGGCCACCGGCATGGCCTGGACTGAGATGGGCGGCGAGATTCTGTTCATCGAAGCGTCACTGCTTCCGGGCGGCAGCGGACTGACCATCACGGGTCAAATCGGCGAAGTGATGCAGGAATCGGCGCGCGCCGCGCGCTCTTATCTGTGGGCACATGCGCAGGAGTTCGGCATCGGCACTGAGATGTTCAAAGACTATGGCGTGCACCTGCACGTTCCGGCCGGCGCAATTCCGAAAGACGGACCCAGCGCGGGCGTAACGATCACGGCCGCGCTCTCTTCGCTTTACACCGGCCGCCGCGTCCGCCCCGACACGTCTATGACCGGAGAGATAACGCTCTCCGGTTTAGTGTTCCCGGTCGGCGGCATCAAAGAAAAAGTTCTGGCCGCGCATCGCGCCGGCATTCATCGCATCATCCTGCCCGCGCGCAACGAAGCCGACCTCGAAGACATTCCCGAAGACGTGAGCCGCGAGCTGGAGATCGTTCCCGTCACCCGCATCAACGAAGTCGTCGACGCTGCCCTGGAGAAGTTAGTCGCGAATCCGCCGCCACCGCCCCCAATGGTTGATCGTGTGCGACCCCGCGAGCCCGAAGCCGAACCGTTGATGGCGAAAGAGCGTTAGGCCCGGAGCGCAGGCATCTTGCCTGCGGACAACCGGCATCCTTGCCTGTGTTTCGCAAGGTTTTGGAACTTAATACGTCTTCCTAAGTTACAATCCACAGGTTTATTCTCTCCTCGAGCTCTCCACCGTTCTTCGAAAGTTGAAACAGAGAAAGAGGTGAAGCCATGACCCTGACTCGCTCGCTGATTCTCGCGGCGTTAGTGATCGCCGCATCGTGCGGTTCGGTTTGCGCGCAGCGACGCTGGGAGCGTCTGCCGGCGCCCCGCGATCCCCAATTCTACGTGCCGCGCAACCAACTCGAAGATTTCGACGGCCGGATGGAGACAATCCTGATAAAGGGTCATTCATGGGTTGGCACCGTGCGAGCGCAAAACGGATCGGCGCGCGTCGAAGCCACAGAGATTCGCGATACCGCAACGTCGAAGCGCGCTGCCGGAGTAGTCATCACGATCATGGCCGACGCCGGACCGCCGGGCGAAATACGCGCGTTAATCGACTATGAAGAAATCGACGCATTGGTGAAGGCCATAGACACAGCCGGCAAAGCCAGCGAGGCCGTCACCAAACTCACGCATTTCGAAGTTCGTTATCGCACACGCGGCGACTTTGAAGTCATGGTTTTCAAGCAACTCTCTGACAACGCGATCGCCGCCGCAATCGAGGGCGGCTTCTTTGATCGATCGCGTCTTTACCTGACCCTCGATGAGTTGATACGGTTGCGCTGGATGCTGGTGCAGGCGAAAGAGAGACTGGACGAGAGTAAGTAATAAGCAAAGAGCAAAGAGCGAAGGGCAAAGGGACAACTGTCGTCTCAGTCTTGGCTCTTTGCCCTTACCCCTTTCCTCTTATTTCGCGTCCGGCGGCACGGCGTTCGTGTTGCCGTTCAGGTATTTATCGAACCAGTAAAGCTGCCAGTTCAGACTCTCGATCAGATGTTTCGGTTCGCCCGTGCGCGTCAGGTTATGGTTCTCGCGAGGAAAGAAAACGATTTCCGTGGTCACGCCGAAATGCTTCAAAGCGCGAAACCATTGCTCGCCCTGCTCGATCGGCACGCGATAGTCGTTGTCTGAATGCAGAATCAACGTCGGTGTCTTCACGTTCTTCGCGTACTTCAAAGGTGAGCGCTCCCAGAAGAGATCAAACTTCTGAAAAATGTCGCCGCCAAAATCCGCCGAATGTCCGTACGCCCCGTCGCGCGTGCCGTCGTCGGAAATAAAGTTTGAAAGACTGCGCAGCGTGACCGCCGCTTTGAAACGATCGGTGTGACCGAGGATCCAGTTGGTCATGAAGCCGCCGTAACTGCCGCCGGTCACGCCCATTCGATCTGAGTCGATCCACGGATATTTTCTCAGCGCCGCATCCACGCCGTTCATCACGTCGAGATAATCCTTGCCGCCCCATTCACCCGCAATTCCGCGCTCGAACTTCTGACCATAGCCGGTCGACCCGCGCGGATTCGTAAACAGCACCGCATAGCCTTTCGCCGCGTACACCTGAAACTCGTGATACCAATCGACGCCGTATTGACCGGCGGGGCCGCCGTGGATGCTGAGAATCAGGGGATACTTCCTGCCTTTCTGCCAGCCGACCGGCTTCACCAGAAAACCGTCAACGTCCCAGTCGTCCGCGCTCTTGTAGCTAAAGCGCTCGACGTCGGCGAGTTGTAGTTGCTTCCACAATGCTTCATTCAAACTAGTCAGCTTCCGTTCGCTGCGGCCGTTGAGATCGGCGGCATACAGATTATCGAGGTGCTTGAAATCGTTGGAGAGATAAACCATTGTGTGGCCGGGAAAGTTGAAATCAACGCCGCGCACGGCACGCGCGCCGGTGGTGACCTGTGCCACCGATTTCGTTGCGAGATCGACCCGGAACAAATGATTCTCGCCTTTGACGCCGGTTTCGAAATAGAGAGACTTGCCGTCATCTGACCATTCGAGGCCGCCGGGAATCAGATCCAGACCATTCGCTGCCAGCGTCGAGGGCGCGCCGCCGGTTGCCGGCGCCAGCCAGATCTTCGGATGATCGCGGTCGTGTACTTCGCCGGTGAAGGCGATCCACTTGCCGTCCGGCGACCAGCGCGGTTGATTGTCCGCTTCGTCGTGATCGGAAATCTTTGTGAGCATCCCGCTGCCATCAGCACTGATAACCCACACATCAGTGTTGCGGTTCTCTTCGTACTCTTTCCCGGTGCGATTCGAAACGAACGCGATGCGCGTTCCGTCCGGCGACCATTGCGGGTCGCTGTCGTTCCAGTCGTTGCCTTCGGTGATCTGTTTCGCGCTGCCTGACTTCACGTCAACAACCCACAGATGCGTGCGCCGATCATCAAACCAGCCGGTGTCGTTGAATTTGTACGACGAGTTCTTGTAATGGCGCACGTCGCTGCGGTCTTTGTTGTCGGCCCGGTTGTCGCTGGGCCCAACGCGACTGACGACCACGAATCGACTTCCATCCGGCGACCAGCGAAACGTGCTCACGCCGTTCTTGAGATTCGTGATGCGCCTGGATTCGCCGCCGTTCATTGAAAGCAGGTAAACCTGGTTGCGCGGCTGTTCCACGGGCGTCGGTGTTGTTGAAGCAGTCGCCGTCGTCTCCGGTCGCGACGACAGAAACGCGAGCGACTTTCCGTCGGAACTCCAGCGCGGCGAGTTCGATGACTGCGGCGAAGTCGTGAACTGCCAGGGCGCGTGGCTGCCGTCGGCCGCGACCATCCAAATTGAAGCGTTGCGGCGATTCTGCGCGCGATCGATTTTCGTCACGACGTAAGCAACGAGTTTTCCGTCCGGAGAAATGTTCGGATCGCTGATGAACTCAAACGAGTAGTAGTCTTCCGGCGTGATGCCGCGCGGCGCTTGCGCCACAACGACGACCGCTGAATAGCAAAGAATCAACGCGAAGACTGAAATGTTTTTCTTTGATAGCTGCATTATATTCCTCCGAAATCCGAGAATCGCGAGAAGCCATGTTGCCACTCGGAAAAGTGATCGCGCAAGGATTGTCCCGCAAAACGGGATGGTTCAGTTTTGAAGAGTGGCACGACTACCTTCGAAACGGTCGTGGGTAAGTGTTTCGACTTAATTGTTTGCCTGACCAATTAGCGGTGATATCATGGAGCGCAACGGAATAGGAGAGCGATCGGAATGGACGATGAACTCCAGGAAAGGCAACTCAGGAAAAAGCACCAAATCTTCAGGTTGGGCGATACCGTGCGCATTGTATACGGGCCGTTTGGTTCTCGGGTAAAATCGAAGGGATAAACCAGGCCAAATCACTCCTCAAGATAAAAGTGGCGATCTTCGGGCGTGACAAGCCTCTCAAGCTCAATTTCCGGGCTGTGGAAAAGGTGTCAGATCCTTGAGTCGTACGGGCGACAGAAGTTACAGAACCCGGGATGCTGCCGCTCAGGTTGAGTTCACGATCCGGTCGCTACCCCGGCAGGTCGGGGTTCTGTACCGAACTCACAACTCGTCAAACATCAATTCATCGACATAACACCAGCCCCAATCTTCGCCGGGTTGGAATGATTTGATGATCGGATGGTCGGTCGCGTGAAAGTGTTTCGTGGCGTGCTTGTTCTTTGAAGAGTCGCAGCAGCCGACGTGGCCGCAGCTCATGCACAGGCGCAGATGTACCCACACGTCGCCTGTCTTCAGACAGTCCTCACAACCGCGCGCGCTGGGGGTGACTTCTTTGATTTGATCGAGATGTGTGCATTGGTTGCTCATAATGATCGGCCCTCTGAATATGTAGTGCGGCCAGTCGTTGCCGCTTTACCAAAGCGCTGACAAGTCAGCGCACTCCAAATTACTTCTGTCTTAAATAATCATCCGTCTTATCCAGCCAGTCCTGGCGCGGTGGGCTGAAGACGTCCACGTCGAGCGTGTCTGCGAGCGCCTCGGCTTTGTGAGGAACGTTTGAAGGTATGTGCAGGACTTCGCCGGCCAGCACGTCGATCACTTGCGATTCGTCCGCGCCGATCCAGAAGCGCAAACCGCCCTCGAGGATGTAAGTGATCTGCTCGTTCTCGTGTGAATGCCGCGGCACGACCGCGCCCTTCTTAAGATAGACGTGCGCCAGCATCATTTGGTCGCCGGTGATTAGTTTGCGATCCAGAACATCCGACAGTCTCTCTTTCGGAATGTCTGCCCAGCGATGATGCGTTACGCTTCTTTGCTCCATTTATTTGGCTCCATATCCAAGAGGTTAGATCCTTACCGAGTTTGCCAACCTTAGCGCAGTCCACAGCGGCAAGTAAATCCATGGCGCTTAAGAAGACGGCAAGCAAACCAGAGTCGCGCAGCCCAACGGCGTTAGAGTACCAATTTCAGTTGGTTCTTTCCGACCAACCAAAAAAGGCCCGACTGAAGTCGGTACTCTGAACGCCCGTTGCCGCGCCACACCGTGATATGATCGGCCAACTTTCGGAACCTTTGGGTAACCAAAGCGTTGCGATCACCGTCTAAGTCATCAGACAAGCGTCCGTTGAAAGCTTTCCCGCACGTTTTAGTTTCGAGGTAGAGATTAATGCTAATCAAGAAGATTGTTTCTTTCGTAATCGCTTCGGGATTCATTCTGGCCGTCGCCGTGTTTTCGGTTGCGCAGGACGCGAGCCAAACGCCGGCAACCGCGCAGGCATCACCTGACCCACAACAGCAGCAGGAAGAAAAGGCGAAGCTGGAGCGCAAGGCCAATGCTTTGCTGGAACAGGTGATCGCAGAAGCGCAATCGTTGAAGCTGCCAGAGAATCGCATTCGCGTCCAAATCGCGGCGGGCGACATGCTGTGGGAGCACAACGCGACGCGCGCGCGGGGGTTGTTCGTTGACGCCGGCGCGGGGCTGGCGCAGATGAACATCGACGTCGATCGGACCGATCGCAACGAGATGCAAGCGGTGAATCAGTTGCGGCAGGAATTAGTACTCACCGCCGGGAGACACGACGGCGAACTCGGGTATCAGCTGCTGCGCACGACGCAACCACAAACCGACAACGCCGCGAATGGCAGACGTTTCCCTGCTCCTTCGCAAAATGCACTCGAGCAGATGCTGCTCTCAACAATTGCCGCGACCGATCCAAAGTTGGCTTATCAAAAGACGATGGAGTCGCTCGACAAGGGAGAATATCCCGCCTCGATCAGCACGGTCCTGGCCCAGCTGCAATCGAAAGACGAAGAAGCGTTCAAGAAACTTTCGGACAAAGCGCTCAGCAAGTTGAACTCGGACACGCTCCTGGCCAATCGCAACGCCGACAATGTGACGATTGGCTTGCTCGCCCCGGGCCCACGACCGGCGAACACTTCGACAAATGCCGGCAACCCGAAAACTTCGACTTCGCAAAACGCCCCGCCGCAGGTCTTGAGCGAATCTGCGTATCACGATTTGATGGACAACGCGATCACGGCGGCGCTGACCACCACGTCGCTTGCGCCCGGCGGCAACAATCCCCGCGGGGGCGGCGCCATGGCTTTGCGTGGCGCTCGACCCGGTCAAGGCAACCCGCCCGACGAAGGTCAGACGCGACAAAACAATGCGGGCATGTTGTTGTTTAGCCATCTGCCGGAACGCGCCGCGGCTTTCCGCCAAAAGCTGAACGACCTGGGCATCAACAACAGCCAGTTCGCCGGCATTAATCAGATGAGAACGCTGATGCAGCAAGGCACCAGCGATAGCCTGGTAGCCGCAGCGAACGTCGCCCCGCCGCAGATGCAACCGCGCCTCTATCAACAGGCAGCGCAGAAAGCCGTGGACGAAGGCAACACTGATCGCGCGGTGCAAATCGCCAGCGATCACCTGGATGAGCCGGCGCGTAATTCGATCATGCAGGCGGTGGATTTCAAGCGCGCGGCGATCAACCCGACGCCGGAAAAGCTGGCCGAGATTAGACAGAAGTTGGCGGCCCTGCCGTCGGATTCCGACCGCGTGAAGTTTCTGATTGAGCTGTCCACGACGACGCAAAAGGACAATCCGAAGTTGGCGCTGCGGTTTCTGGATGACGCGCGGACGCTGGTCAGCAGGAAAGCGACCGGCTACAAAGACTTTGAAGATCAGATCAGAGTTGCCGACGCCTACGCGGCCCTCGATGCGAAGAAAAGCTTTGAGGTGCTGGAGCCGGGCATCGCGCAGCTCAACGAGCTGTTATCCGCCGCAGAGGTGCTGAACGGTTTTGAAGTCGAAGTGTTCAAGGATGGCGAATTGTCTTTGCGTGGCGATAGCGATCTGGTCGGCATGGTCGCGCGTTACGGCCAGGAGTTGGCGTTTTTGGCCAAGCTCGATTTCGATCACGCGCGGATGACTGCCGACAAGTTTCTGTTGCCGGAGCCGCGGCTCAACGCCAAACTCTCGATCGTGCAAAGCGCGCTCGGCGTGCAGCCGCTCGTCAATAATAACAACGGCCGCCAGAACCTTCGGTTTGTCATGAGGTGACGCGGCTACTTCGCGCCGTAGTCCGGCTGTTCTTTGTCGCGGTAAATTAGTTTCGGTTTGCTGGTTTCTTCACCTTTCGCCGGCCCGTCAAAGACGAGCTCGAAAGAATAGATGTTGCCGCCCTGTCCCTTGCGATAATCGATCTCTTTTTTGCGCTGCTCCTCGGCCTCTGCGCGCGTCCCGTAGTTCGCTTGGGAAGACTCTCCGTTGAGCCTGACGTCCTGTTCCCCATAATCAAGCGAGAAGCCGCGGGCCTCAAACGGATCCATTACGTTGCGGCTGAAGTACGGCATGATCTTCTGCTTAATGAGCGAGTAAGTCGGCACGTCCATCGGCTGCACGATGACGTTAGAAAAGTACCAGCGGCGCTCGGAAGGATTCTCGCTGCTGATCTCGACGCCCTTGCGATAGACTTTCGTCTCGACCTCGACGAACAGATAGACGGTGTTCGGGCTGTGCGCCGTAGTTGCCGCCGACGGTCGTGGGAACTGAACCGGCCAGAGACAGAATGTCAGCGACGCGGCAAAAGCCGTCAACCTGGTGCGCATGGTTCTCTCCTCGAGACTGTTAGAAGTTTCTATTTCGGCGCGCGCGCTTTGACGGTGTGCAGGGCGCCGCCGGGTTCGTGCAGCGTCGCGGTGACAAACTTTGGCGCAGTCTTCGAGACCAGGCCCCAGAAGAAACTGCTGTTGCCCCTTCCCGGTGCTCCGCCCTCACAGATCGGCGACGTGAAATTGAATCTAATACTACTTCCGGTTTGGATCGCGGAAGCGAGGCCGATCGTTCCGAGACCGCCGCCGGTCACCACGAACACCTGATCCGGCCGGCCATCGGCGTTGAAATCCAGACTGGCTACCTGTCCGAAATCCATCTTCATCCAGTCGATGCACGAAATCGCCGTCGCCCCGACCGCGTTCCGCAGATCGATGCGATACTCGTAGACGTTCGCCCATGGCGCTGGAGCTCCAGGCGCGCCGATGTAGGTTCGCGATTGCAGAAAGCCTGTGCCGCCGGTGCTCATCGGGATATTGTCCGAGGTGTCGTTAACGGTAACCGTACACGAGGGATTGAAGACACAGTTGATCGCGGGAGCGCTGACGTTGACGACTCTCAACGGCGCTGCCGAGACGACGATGGGAGCAAAGCAAAGCAGCAAAGCGAACGAGAATCTTTTCATCTTGTATTTACCTCCAGAAGTGGGTTGCGCTGCGGGCCTCTTTTAGCATGAAGTCTCCTGGAGCGCAAATTCAATCTGATCCTGAACCGCTTGCAAATGGATCGGCCAGTCCCCGGATTTGTGGACTGAGAGTTTCGACGTCGCCTACAATGTCGCTCCGAACCTGGCGCAGTTCGAAACCTGACAGGAGCTAACAAGATGCTGAAAATCCCTGCTGGAGCCCGACTGAGGAATGCGATCTGGACTCTCACGCTGGTTCTAGGTTGTGGGCTCATGCTGTACGCGCAGTCCGCCGGCTCAAAGGCCGGCGCGTTCCCGCAATCAGCGGAACAAAGAACCGCGCGCTACTTCGAGTCGCTGCGCAAATCGTCGCCGGGACTCTTAGCTTTCCTGCTCAAGATGCCTAAGGGCGGCGATCTTCACAATCATCTTTCCGGTTCAATCTATGCGGAGTCTTATGTTCAATGGGCCGCGGATGGCGGGGCCTGCGTCAACATCGCGACGATGGTGCTGTCATTGCCGCCGTGTGCTGCGGGACAAACTCCAGCGAGTGCGGCCCTGACGAATTCCGTGCTCTACCGGCAGATGATCGACGCCTGGTCGATGCGCAACTGGCAGCTCTCCGGACAAAGCGGGCACGATCATTTTTTCGACACGTTCGGCAAGTTTGGCGTCGCCACTTACAACCAAAACGGAAAAATGATTGCCGACGTCGCAGCGCGCGCGGCCAGAGGTCAGGTGCTCTATCTGGAGTTAATGCTGACGCCGGACGGAACAACGACGGGAGTGATGTCCAGCCAGATCGGTGAAAAAGTTGGTTGGGACGGAAACTTCGAAAACACGCTGAACAAGTTGAAAAGCAACGGCATCGACGACGCAGCCAGAATTGGAATTAAGAATCTGCAAGACGCCGAGGCCGAGAAAGATCGTTTGCTGAAATGCGGCACGCCACAAGCTGACGCCGGCTGTTCGGTGACGGTTCGCTATATCGCGCAAGTGTCGCGCGGCGCGGCACTGGGGCCGGTGTTTGCGCAGATGGTCACCGGTTTCGCGTTGGCCAACGATCCGAACTCAAAGGTTGTGGCTTTGAATCTGGTGCAACCCGAGGACAGTCTGGCGTCGATGCAAAACTTTTCGCAGCATATGCAGATGCTGAATTTTTTGCGGGCACTTTATCCGCGGGCGCACATTACTCTCCACGCCGGCGAACTCGCGCCGGGCATGGTACCGCCCGACGGTCTGACATTTCATGTCCGCGAGTCAGTCATGATCGCGCATGCCGAGCGGATCGGCCACGGCGTGGACCTCATGCACGAGAACGATCCTTACGGGCTGTTGCGGGAAATGGCGCGACGCCCTGTGATGGTCGAAATTTGCTTGTCGAGCAACGATGGGATCCTTGGAATCGCCGGGCCGCAGCATCCGCTTGCGACTTACATGAAATACGGTGTGCCGGTGGCGCTCGCTACTGACGACGAGGGAGTTTCACGCTCGGAAATCTCGCGCGAGTTTTTGAAAGCCGTCGAGGAACACGGGCTTGGCTACTTGCAGGTGAAAACGATGGCGCGCAACAGTCTCCACTTTGCATTCATCGCCGGAGGAAGCTTGTGGAGCGACAGCCGCAAATCTGTTCCCGTCGCCCAGTGCCGTCAAGACGTCGCCATGATGAAACTCGCATCGAACAGCTGCCGGCAATATGTGACCGACAGCGAGAAAGCGAAACTCCAATGGAAGCTCGAGGAAGAGTTCAGATCGTTTGAGCGCGAGTGGTGATTTGGGGCTGCGACCATGAGGAGTGCTTTCAGGATTTGTTTTTGCAGTAAGCGAGTTGCCGTATCAGGAATGAACCGTTCATTTGCTTTCCTTCTTTTCCCAACACCAAGCCGGAGGCAAAAACGAAAAGCCGGGGCGCTTTCGAAGCACCCCGGCTCAATTGACCGACTTTCCAACATCCATGTACGAGCGGAACCGTCAGGCAGTGTCCGGCTCAATCTCTCTCGCTTTCGCCGCGGCTTTGCGACGACGACGCGCTGCGCCGGCCAGACCGGCCAGGCCGGTACCGAGCAGCACCATCGTCGCCGGTTCAGGCGTGGGGCTGGCAGCGCCACCGTAAGTAAATCTTTCCGGGCCGCCATTCACATTACTGAGGGCCGCGGATAATCCCAGCCTCAGGTTCCCGTTGGCATCCATCGCGGCCTGTAATCGAGCCGCGGCTTCGGCGTCTAAGCCAAAGGCAAAATCTGAATTGGCGCCCTGCCCGTGCCGGAATTGATCCAGGGTAATCGGTGTGCCGTTGACCAGATCGGCCGAGAAGACAGCGTTGCCGGCCTGATCGTAGGCAGTCAGTACCAGCGAATCGATCGTAATCGGAGCCTTATCCAGGCCATTGGCTTCGTTGATATTAAGCAGCACGCGCAGGTCGTTGGCTCGCCCGACTCCCAAATCCGTCAGTGAAACTGTGTGCTGATGCGGTCCGGCACTAATGTCTCCGGTCGCAAGATCGTTACTGCCTGTCCAGCTGACGCCGCCCGCCTCGAATGTGCTATTTCCCTGATGTTGAAGGTTCAGCGCCGCGAGCGGTGGTACCAATTTCTGTATCTCGGGACTAACCAGAACGATGCCGTCAGCGTAAGATGTCCCGCTGGTCAGACCGACTAATACCAGCGCCGCGATGGCCAGCATTACCTTGGACAAAAGCTTCATGATTTCTCTCCTTGTTTGCGGTTAATCTGTTTAAGACCTCAATTTGTGTCCAGAAGTGTTGCGGCTTTGCCTTTACCACGGCCACGTTCTGATGAAATGGCTAAAGGGACCAGACTTTCAAGAGCAAATTGGGCGCGTTTTCCAGAAAACCAGAGGAGAAAGTGGGCGGCGGTTGAAATTGTCGTTAACGGATTTCGAGATTGAGTCGGGGCCAGGAAATCTCTCGCACAGAAAAACTCTGCCTGATTTAGCTAACGGCTTGTCGATAGTTTGTTAACAGATGGCCCGTGCCACTCTTGCGCTAACTTTTCTGTGCGCCGCGCTGCTTTTGTTTGACCGACTCTCGAATCAGTTTCTTCAGCGTGGGAAGGTCGATGTCTGAGAGACGTTTGATATACAAGCAGCCTCCGCCGACGCTGTGCTTACCGAGTTTTTTCAGGAGTTCGGTGTGACTGTCAGCGCCCGACATTATGTATAGGGTGAGATTCTGTTTGCGTGGCGAGAAGGCTATCATTGTTCGCTCCCTTCTCAACCGAACGGCTTATCAATCGACGGGCTCTGATCGGTGAAAAACTTTGGCCCGTCCGGGGTAATGTACAGACAATCTTCCAGACGAATTCCGAACTCGCCATAGATTACGATCGTTGGTTCGTCGCTAAAACACATGCCCGGTTGAATCGGCGTCTTGTTGCCACGCACAAAGTTCGTCCATTCGTGGCCGTCGAGCCCGATGCCGTGACCCGTCCGATGCGGCAACCCCGGAGTTTTGTAGTCGGGACCAAAGCCTGCGTCGGTAATGACCTTGCGCGCGGCCGCGTCCACGGCTTCGCACGGCGCGCCGACCCTGGCGGCGGCAAAGCCGGCGTCCTGCGACTTGCGTTCGATTTCCCAAACGTCGCGCTGGCGCTGCGTCGGTTTGCCGAAAACGAAAGTGCGGGTGATGTCGGACTGGTAACCTTCGACCGTGCAGCCGTCATCCATCAAAACCATATCGCCGTCACGCAGGATCTGCGGAGTGCTGCTGCCGTGCGGAAACGCGGTGTACTTGCCAAAGCTGCAAAAGATTTGGCCCTGCACGCCGAGATTACGAAACGCCGTGGCGCAGTTGCCGGCGAATTCCTGTTGCGGCATGCCCTCGTGCATCGTCGCCCAGGTCGCGCGATACGCGATGATCGTGAGGTCGTTTGCTTTCTGCATCAAAGCGATCTCAGCCGGCGATTTGAACATGCGACAACCGGCGGTGATCGGAGTCGCGCTGACAAACTCCAACCTGGGGGCTGCCTGGCGAATGCCGTCGTAGAGAAAAAAGCGCACCCGCTCCTCTATACCGATACGCCCCGTGCGAATCCCGCGATCGCTGATGATTTGCGCGACGCGAAGATATGGACTTTCGTGTTCTTCCCAGGTCCGGATGTCGGTGCCGATCTTGATCAATTCGCGCGCGCGTTCTTCTTCGAACTTGGGACAAACCCAGGCGAGTTCACCGCGTTGCGGGATGACTAACGCAAACATGCGCTCGCTCTGGCCCCAGCGCATGCCGGTGAAATAGTACATGCTGGTGCCCGACTCGATATAGATGGCGTCGATCTTCTGCTCAGCCATCAGGCGCTGCGCCTTCGCGATGCGCGCTTTGCGTTCGTCGTCGGTGATCGGCACCACGCCGGCGGTCATGCGGCGCAAATTCTTGATTACGTCAGGAATGTCCTGACGCTGTTGAATCGCATCGATGTCGCCGGTGTGGGCGTAAGAAAGCTGATTGCCGAGCAAAGTCGCCCCGGCAACTCCAGCGGAAAGGCGCAAGAAGTTTCGTCTGTCAGTGCACATGGCCGGAGATTGTAACGGAAGCCTGCCGAGTCAGACAAACTTTGGTTTATCGAGTACTGATGCAGTTTGATTGTGGCACGCGCATCTTGGGCGTGATTTCACGGGCGGGACGCCCGTGCTACCTTTCCAAACTGCATCAAACTGTTTATCGAGCAACCGCGACCACGATCTCAGGTACAATGTGTCGCTTTCGGATTTCTCGGATGCCGAGATTAGTCGTTGCGCAAACTGCTTAACCTGGTCTGCCTTAGTTTCGCGGGTCTACTCTGCCTGACCAGCGTCAGCGCTCAGCAGGTGCTGCGCTGGGGCGCCGATCCCAGCGGTGGCGCGCCTTACGTCTATAACGATCCCAATCATCCGGATCGATACATTGGTTATGAAAAAGAGATGGTTGACGCCATGGCCGCGGCCATGGGCCGCAAGCCCGAGTTCGTTCCATCAGATTGGGAGACGCTCGTGTCGGCTCTCCAGCGCGGCTCGTTCGACGTAATCGTGAACGGACTCGAACCCACCACTGACCGCGCGAAGCAAATTGATTTCAGCAACGCCTATTATGTTTTCGAGTTGCAGTTGACGATTAGAAGCGATGAAGAACGGATTCGCACGCTCGCCGATTGTCACAATCGCGTGGTCGGAACTTTGGGAAACACCGCGGCGTCGCGGCTCATGCAAAAGGATGGCATCCCGTGGCGCGGCTATCCCGATCCGGTGGCTGCTTATCGCGATCTCGAGCTCAAGCGCATCGACGCCGTGCTCATGGACGTGCCGATGGAAATGTATTACGCGCGCGCGAATCCGAAACTCAAACCCGCGGGCGAACCGTTTGCGCGGGGCACTTATAACGTCGGGTTGCCGAAAGGCGACGAGAAGCTGAAGACGGACGTCAACGCGGCCATCGACAAGATCATTCGCGACGGCACGCTCGAACAGATCTTGCGGAAATGGAACCTTTGGAACGACGCCCAGGTTGAATTGCAGGCTCCTATTCGCGCGGGACAGCAGCCGAGCAGGGTTGCCTATGACATGACCTCCGCATCCTTCAATTGGCGCGAAGCGATCTGGCGTTTGACGCGAGCCGCGGTGGTGACCGTGTTGATTGCCTTCGGCTCGATGTTCATCGCGCTCATCCTGGGCATGCCGCTGGCGGTTGGTCAATGGAAAGGTCCCCGACCGGTCCAGTGGTTATGCACCGTCTATGTGGAATTTTTTCGAGGCACGCCGGTCCTGGTGCAGCTACTCTTTCTTTATTTTGGTTTGCCGACGATTGGACTCGCCATGCCCGGCTGGCTTACGGCCTTGATTGGGTTGGGGCTGAACTATGCCGCGTACGAGTCGCAAGTCTATCGCGCCGCGCTGCAAGCGATTCCGCGCGGACAATGGGAAGCAGCGTACTTGCTCGGCATGAACCCGTTGCTCGCGTTTCGGCGCATAATTCTGCCGCAGGCCTTTCGGATTGCGCTGCCGCCGATGACCAACGACTTCGTTTCGCTCTTCAAAGACACTTCGACGGCGTATGCAATTTCGGTTTGGGAGCTGGCGACGGCCTATCGCGAGCTCGCGAATGCCTCGGGACAATTTCTGCTGTTGGGAGTCGCGGTGTCGCTCTACTATCTGGCGATGAGTTTGCCGATGGCGCATCTGGCGCGCCGGCTTGAGCGAAGATTGCAACGGAGAGACGCGATCGAAACGGTCGAAAGTGAGATCATTTAGTTTTATTCCCTCTCCCTTTGGGAGAGGGCCAGGGTGAGGGGTTGACGAAGGAATGAAGAAATCAAATCTCTTTTTGTCTTTCGTCCGGGTAGATGCCTGGTAAGAAAGGAATCAATAAGTTCGTTCGTCACTAAGCCCTCACCCCAACCCTCTCCCAAAGGGAGAGGGAGAAAGACCATGATTCGAGTAGCAAATCTAAGCAAGCAAGTCAGCGGCACGCCTATTCTGCGCGGCGTCTCATTCGAGGTCGCGCCGCAAACTGTCCTCGGAGTTATTGGCGCGTCGGGCAGCGGCAAGACGACGTTGCTGCGTTGTCTTAACGGATTAGAGCGGATTGACGATGGACTGATCGAGTGCGGCAACGTAAGACTTGAGGCGAACCTTTCCAAACACGAATACGTACGGCGCGTGAATGAGCTGAGACGCAAGGTCGGCACCGTTTTTCAGCATCTTTATCTCTTCCCGCACCGGACCGTACTGGGAAACATCATCGAAGCTCCCATCCACGTGCTGCGCACATCGCGGCGCCAGGCTGAGAGCGAGGCTTATGAGTTGCTGGAATCTGTCGGTCTCAGAGACAAAGCGCGACGTTATCCCGAATCACTTTCGGGCGGAGAGCAGCAACGCGTCGCAATTGCCCGCGCGCTGGCGATGCATCCGGCACTCCTGATGTTCGACGAGCCGACTAGCGCGCTCGATCCCAAGCGCAGCGCGGGACTGCGGGCACTGCTGCGTGGCTTTGTCGCGCGCGGACACACGATGGTCGTGGTGTCTCACTCAACCAGTTTTCTGATCGGCTTGGCCGACAATCTGCTCTACATGGATAACGGTGAAGCGATCGAGTGCGGCGAGACAGAAAGGATCCTTAACGCGCCCAGCGATCCGCGGACGAAGGACTTTGTTAAGCAGACAAATTGAGCTGCGGATAATGAAAGGCAGTAGCCCGCGCGTCAGCAAGGGCGTCATATCCTCATCGGAAGTGTTCTCACGCCCTCCCTCACGGTCGGGCTACTGCCCGCCTTCCGATCCGTGTTCATCTGTGGCTTTTTCTTCCTAGACCAGATTCATCGGCGTCGGATTCTTCGCGTCTTTCGTGTAGTCGTAAAATCCGCGGCCCGATTTACGGCCGTACAATCCGGCCATCACCATCCGCTTCAGCAGCGTCGGCGGCGCAAAGCGCTTCTCGCGAAATTCATTGAACATGATCTCGGCGATGTAGTAAGTCGTATCCAGCCCCACGAAATCGCCGAGCGTCAACGGTCCCATCGGATGACCACAGCCGAGTTTCATCGCGTTGTCGATGTCCACGATCGAGCCGACGCCTTCTTCCAGCGCTCGAATCGAGTCCAGCAGGTACGGCACCAGCAGACGATTCACAATGAATCCGGTTTTGTCGCTGGCGCGGACTGGAACTTTGCCGAGCTGTTTTCCGAACTCAACCGCCTGTTCGTAAACGGCGGCGTCCGTCAAAATTGTGCGCACAACTTCGACCAGCTTCATGATCGGGACCGGATTGAAAAAGTGCATGCCGACAAAGCGCAGTTGCCGTGCGGGCGATGTCGCAACCATCATCTGGGTGATCGAAAGCGACGAAGTATTCGAAGCAAAGATCGTTTCCGGCTTGCAAACCGCGTCCAGCTGGCGATAGGTGTTTTGCTTCTCTTCCAGATTTTCGATGATCGCTTCGATGATGATATCGCAGTCGCTCAGGTCGGCGAATGAAGTCGTGCCAAACAAACGATCGCGCGTCGCTTTTTGCTGTTCAGCGGTGATCGTCCCCTTCGCGGCGAATTTTTCCAAAGACTCTTCAATCGACACAGTTCTTCCGTGACTTCGCGCACGGTGGTTTCAAAGCCCGCGCTCGCGGCGGTCTGCGCGATGCCGGAACCCATCAGGCCACAGCCGAGCACGCCAACTTTCTTGATTTCCATTTCAGTCTCCTCTAATCAAAAAAACTACAGACGATCTATCCACAGATCACGCAGATTACACAGATAAGGAAAAAAGGCTTCAGCTTGCCGTCGCTTGGTGTTCTCTTCCGGCTCTAATCTGTGAAATCTGCGTAATCTGCGGACTACTCATAACGTCTTGCCGCCATATAAAAACAAATGAGCACCAGCAACAGCGCGGCGATCTGCAAAACCCGCCAGGCGATCGTCACGCCCGTGCGCGCGCCCGGCCGTTTGTAACTGACGAGACTCGCCAGCGCCGCGCCTGATAAAAGTCCGCCCACGTGCGCCGCGTTGTCGATGAACCCCCGGCCGAGAAA
>WNFG01011564.1_pt1 | contig 16798 bp, 12 predicted proteins | sample 5400431 | NCBI WGS metagenome assembly WNFG01 (sample SAMN13153346, study PRJNA577476) | soil metagenome | isolation source: 120 cm saprolite under Douglas fir tree site 2 hole 3 replicate 2 | place: USA:California | collected 2015-04-18 | reverse complement strand
CCGCGTTTGTCCCGCGCCCGAACACTCGTTATCGCCGTGCTAGGCTTTCTGGCCTCGATGTGTGCGTCGGTCCCGCAACGTCACTTCACGAAACCTGAAGAACTCTCGCTCGATGAAAAGATCGGGCAGATGTTTGTCGTGCAGGGGCGCGGCATCTTCATGGCGGAGTCGTCGTGGGGGTATCAGGAGCTGATGCACCAGGTTCGCGAGAACCATGTCGGCGGCGTGATCTGGTCGGTGTCGAACGTCTATGAGACGGCGGTGCTGAGCGGGCGGCTGCAGGCGGCGTCGCGGGTGCCGCTGCTGATCAGCGCGGATCTCGAGTCAGGGATGGGGATGCGATTCCTCGATACCACCTACTGGCCGTGGGCGATGGCGGTGGCGGCGACGGGGGATCCGTCGCTGGCCGAGGCCGAGGGGCGGGTGGTGGCGCGGGAGGCGCGGCTGGTGGGGGTGAACCACATCTATGCGCCGATCGCGGACGTGAATGTCGATGCCGACAATCCGGTGATCAATACGCGCAGCTTCGGCGAAGATCCGGCCGAGGTCAGCCGGTTCGTGGTGAGTTTTATAAAGGGCGTTCAGGCGGAGCATGTGCTGGCCACTGCGAAGCATTTTCCGGGACATGGCGACACCCACGTTGATTCGCATCGCTCCCTGCCGATCCTCGGCGTGAACCGGGCCCGGCTCGATCAGGTCGAGTTGCTGCCATTCCGCGCGGCCATCGATGCGGGCGTGCGCTCGATCATGATCGGACATCTTGCCGTGCCGTCACTCGATGATGAGGTCGTGCCGGTGCGGCGGCAGGGGGCGGGGGAGAACCCGTACGGGACGGCGGCATCCGAGGTGCCGCAGAACGGGACCATGCCGGCGACGATATCGAAGAAGATCGTCGGACAACTGCTGCGGCGCGACATGAAGTTCGACGGCCTCGTCGTCAGCGACGCCATGGACATGGGTGGCATCACCGAGCACTTCGACGCCGGCGAAGCGGCTATCCGCGCCATCGAGGCGGGGCAGGATCAGATCCTGATGTCGCCGAACGTCGCTTCTGCGGTCGCTGCGGTGAAGGCGGCGGTGAAGAGCGGGCGGCTGAGCGAGGCGCGGATCGATGAGTCGGTGCGGCGGATCCTCGACGCGAAGTCGTTCGCCGGAGCCCCCATAGGAACGGATGATGAGATTTTCAGCGGCATCGACACGAAGGAGCATCGCGATCTTGCCGCGAACATCGCCCGCCGCGCGCTCACGCTCGTGCGCGAGCAGAGCGGGTCGATGCCTGTGAAGAAGAGCGCGCGCGTGGTCATCGTCACCGTCAGCGATTTTCCGGAGACGGTATCGCCGCTTCCGGACTTCGAGCATGAGTTACGAAAACGCGTCACGGCTCCGCCGCTGACGTTCCTGGTCGATTCGCGGACGACGGATGTGGGTCCGATCGCCGCTGCTGCGAAGAGTGCGGATGTCGTCGTCTTCGCGCTTGCCGTGCGTGCCCGCTCCGGCTCGGGCTCGATCGCGGTGCCTGAGGTTGCCTCGAAGCTGCTCGCGGAGCTGGCGCCGCGCGTTCCGACGATCGCCATCTCGTTCGGAACGCCTTACCTTCTTCGCGAGATCCCCACGGCCGGTACGTACGTTTGTGCGTACGGCATTCAGCCGGTCATGCAGCTCGCCGCGGTGCATGCGCTGTTCGGTGAGGCGCCGGTCACCGGCAAGCTGCCGGTCACGATTCCGGGACTCGCTCCACGCGGCACAGGGATCACACGCTGATGCACCTTGGAACGATCGACTACGCCATCGTCGCCGCCTACTTCGCGCTCATCATCGGGATGGGCCTTTATTTCGGGCGCAAGGCCAAGCGCTCGATGCTCGACTACTTCCTCTCCCATCGCTCGATGCCGTGGTGGCTGGCCGGCACGGCCATGGTGGCGACGACGTTCTCCGCTGATACGCCGCTGGCGGTGACGGAGATGGTGGTGAAGAACGGGGTGGCGGGGAACTGGCTGTGGTGGTCGATGCTGGGGTCGGGCATGCTCACGGTCTTTTTCTTCGCCCGTCTCTGGCGCCGCGCCGAGGTGGTGACGGATGTGGAGCTGACGGAGCTGCGCTACGCCGGCCGCCCTGCCGGCTTCCTCCGCGGGTTCCGTGCCGCCTACCTCGGCCTGATCGCGAACATCATCGTCATGGGCTGGGTGAACCTCGGCATGGCCAAGGTGCTGGCGGGGACGCTCGGCATCTCCAACCACAGCGCGCTTTTCGCATGCCTTCTCATCGTATTCGCCTACACCGTCTACTCAGGCTACTGGGGCGTGGCCACGACGCACGGCGTGCAGTACCTCTTCGAGATGGGCGGGGCGATCATTCTGGCGGTCGTTGCGCTGAGCGCGGTCGGCGGCGTGAACGTGTTGAAGGCCAAGCTGGCCTTCGCCCATCCGGCCGGATCACCGATTGGGACGACCTTCGGGACGTCGGCGGCAGCGATGTCATTCTGGCCCTCGGGGGATGGCGTCTGGATCGTGCCGGCCATCACCATGGCCGCGCTGCTAACCCTCAATTGGTGGGCGTCGTGGTATCCCGGCTCGGAGCCGGGCGGCGGCGGTTATGTCGTGCAGAACATGCTGGCCTGCCGCACTGAAAAGCAGGCCCGCAGCGCGGCGCTCTTCTTCAACATCGCCCATTACGCGCTCCGGAGCTGGCCGTGGGTGATCACGGCGCTGTGCACGCTGGTGATGTACGGCGGCGCGGTGCGCGAGGGCGATCCGGGGATCAATTACGTGCGGGCCATGGTCGACCTGCTGCCCGGCGGCCTCCGCGGATTGATGCTGGCCTCGTTCGTGGCCGCGTTCAGCTCGACGCAGGCCACGCAGATGAACTGGGGATCGAGCTATCTGATCAATGACCTCTATCGACGATTCATCAAGCGCGACGCCACGGAGCGGCACTACGTCCTGGCCGCGCGCCTGGCGACAGCGTTGACGCTGGTCCTCTCGCTCATCGCCACGCAGTTCATGGACCAGATCAGCCATGCCTGGCAGTTCCTGCTGATGCTCGGCGCCGGGACCGGACTGGTCTACATCCTGCGCTGGTATTGGTGGCGCGTGAACGCCTGGTCGGAAGTGAGTGCGATGGCGGCGGCGCTGGTGGTCTCGCTGACGCTGCGCAATTTCATCGACGGGTCGTCGCCGAAGGGCTTCGCCATCAGTCTGATCATCACCACGCTTGCGACGACGGTGGTCTGGCTGACCGTGACGCTGCTGACGCGCCCCGAGCCGCGCGCCACGCTCGATGCGTTCTACAAGAAGGTGCGTCCGGCCGGCCCGGGCTGGGGCGTGATCGCGCGCGAGAGCGGGATCGTGCCGGTGCGCGGCGAGCTGTCCCGTAACGCGCTGGCGTGGGTGGCGGGGGTGGTGATGGTCTATTCGATCATGTTCACCACCGGCGCGGTGATCTTCCACAACCCCCGTCAGATCGTGATCTTTGGAGGAGCGTTGGTCGTTTCGGCGAGCGTGCTGGTCGTGGTGATGAGGCGGGAGCGGGAGGAGACGTAGGGATACAATGTCCTCGATGTTACGAGCGATCGTTGCCGAATATGACGCCACGGAGAACGCGCTCCGCTTGGCCGAGCCGCTGGCTGGCGTTAGCCCCGTGTTAGCCCTTGTATTAGCCCGCATTTCTCACACTCTCACTGAAATCGTCGGCACCCTGTACCCCGTCGAGAGCCCTTCTCCCCCGCGGTTTCTTGCGGGGGAGAAGGTGCCGACAGGCGGATGAGGGGGCGTTTCACGAGTGCGTAAATTGCGCGCGACTCGTGCTTTCAAGCGGCCTTGAGCCAGTTTCGCAAGATCGTTCATGTCGCGTATACGCCCCCCTCATCCGCCTTCGGCACCTTCTCCCCCCGCAGAAAAACCGCGGGGGGAGAAGGACTCTCGACGAACGGGCGTGGCGAGAAGCGAAGCAATACTGTAAGAAATGCGGTTAGCGAGGGGCTAGCGATGGGTTAGCGATGGGTTAGCGAGGGGTTAGCGAAGGGTTAGCGATCACGCCATGGTTCGGGTTTCGATCGAGGCAGATGAGGCTTGCGACAACCCGGTGTTAATCGTGGTCCCGGCCGGCGCGCTTACCAGCCTGACTTACTATGTCAGCGTATGGAGCTGGGGTTTCGGGTCACACAATCAGAAGTTTGCACTTTTCGCCTCGAACGTTTTCTAATTCTATGCGCACTCTCAAAACATTTCTGCTCGTCATCGCCACTCTGCTTGCCGCGCTACCCGCTTGGGCCCAATCGACTCGCGTTCTCGTGCCGATTGTGGCAACCGGAGCCAGCGGAGCATTTGACTCTCTCTGGACGTCAGAGGTTGTGGCGTTCAATTCTTCTGCTGACCCTGTCTCGATTCTCTATCCGCATAGCTGCGTTGGTACCTGCGGTGTCCCCGGCACTGTGCTGCATGCATTTGAGGCCGGCGATCTTGCGATTTTGACGGGATCGGCCGTGCCCGCGGCCTTCATCTACGTCCCCAATGAGTCGGTAGACGCAATCGAGTTCGGCCTTCGCGTCCGTGACGTATCGCGGCAGACCGACTCCTGGGGAACGGAAGTACCTGTCGTACGGGAGAGCCGTGCATTCCAACGCCCATTTGACCTTCTCAATGTTCCCCTACCCTCGCGCTTCCGTCAGACTCTCCGCGTCTACGACTTCGAGGACAAATCCGGAAGCGGCGTGAGCGTGCAGTTCTACGACATGGTGACGGGCCGTCTACTGAAGGATTTTCAGCTGGCAATGCTTCCACGATCGAACGATACCTTCACGCCGGCCTATGTTCAGCTCGACCAGTTTGGACAGGCGGCGGAGCTGGCAGGGATCGATCGAATCAGGGTACGCATCTCGCCGACCAATGCCACGCAACGACTCTGGGCGATGGTCTCCGTCACAAACAACGTGACGCAGGAGCTCACGATGATTACGCCTTAGTGAGGGGACGGGTGGCGGGGGAAACCAGGTCCGATGTGGCACAGACACTCTTGTCTGTGCTCCGGCCGGAGCCGCCGCGAAGGGCTTGCATCTTCAGTCCTGGCGAGATCCGGCACAGACAAGAGTGTCTGTGCCACATCGGTCTCCCGATTGGCTCATCTACTACCTGTAGTTAGGCTTTCGGGAGCGTCAATCGAAGAGCTCCGCAAGCGAAAGACGCCACCCAGGAATGACATCGTCGATCTCGAGGATGTCCTCGACGTTCGTAGCTCTGTTCATACGATGCACGCGGACGGTTTTCGTCCGCGGATCGACGATGACGACGGCCTTCACGCCGGCGCGAAGCCAGTCGCGGGTCTTCTCTTCGATTTCGCTGTAGGTATCGCCCGGCGATGTGACTTCGAAGGCGGCGTCCGGCGGTCCTTCGAAGAAACTCGCGGTGTCCGTGATGCGTTCGGAGCGGACAAAGGCTGCATCGGGGGCGCGCACCGTATCCGGCTGTCTCGCGATCCGAAAGCCGGTCTCGGATGAATAGACGGCTCCTGTCCGACTGCGTTTCATGCGTTCATCTGCGCCATCTGCGGATAGGCTTTTCTGCGGAATGACCTGGAATTCTCGCCAACTGACCGTGCGTTCAGCGCGGTGACTCATGGCTAAATCCAAGGAAGACGTCGTTCAGGAGTTTCGTGTTCAGTCCATTCAGGAGGCCGCCATCCGGGTCATCTCACGGAAGGGGATGGCCTCGGCGACGATGCAGGAGATCGCGGAGGAGGCGGGGGTCGCCAAGGGGACCATCTACCTTTACTTCCGCGACCGCGAGGAGCTGGTCGAGAAGACCTTCGAGACCGCCATCGGCGAGCTGCACAAGCGGATCGACGCGGCGCTCGATGCCGAGGGGCCGTTCGAGCAGAGGTTGCGGGCGGTGATCACGGCGAAGCTGTCGTTCTTCAACGAGAACCGCGAGTTCTTCCGGCTCTATCACACCCTGCGCATGCCGGAGGGAAACGCCATGCAGCAGCGGCGGCAGAAACGCGCTTGCCAGCCGCAGTATCGGGCGCGCGTCGAGAAGCTGGCCGCGGTCCTCAAGCTGGCGATGGACGCCGGCGAAGTGCGGCCACTCGATCCCAAGCGCCTGGCGCTGTTCCTGATCGAGACGAGCACCGCCATCGTCCTGGAACGGCTCAGCGAAGACGCGCCGCCGCCGGAGAGTGAGGACGTCGAGCTGATCGTCTCCACACTGCTGAGCGGCATCGCCATCCCGAAATGAAAAGGGAGCTCACATTGAAACGTGCAGTCCTTATTTTGATGCTGCTCCTGCCGGCCGCGATGGCCGAGGCGCAGACGACATTGACCCTGCCGGAAGCACTCGCGCGCGCGCTGCAGGTCAACAACACCATCGATCGTTCGCGGGTCGACGTCAACGTCGCCGAGGAGAATCGGAAGCAGTTGCTGTCATCGATCCTGCCGCAGGTGAACCTGACCGGCTCGGCGATCCGCAACACGACACAGGTGTCGTTCGGCAACGGCGCCGATGCGCGCGTCGTCCTTCCGGAGAACGACTGGAACTACCGCGTCGTTCTCTCGCAGCCGGTCTACGCCGGCCTGCGCGAAAAGCGCGCCTACGATCAGGCCAAGCTCGGCGTGGTCAATGCGCGGCAAGGTGTGCGCGAAACCGAGGACGCGATTCTTCTTCGCGTGGCCTCGAACTACCTCGGCGTGGCCAACGCCGACGCCAACATCATCATCGAGCAGAAGAACATCGACATCGCCGAGAAGCGGCGCACGCAGTCGACGGCGTTCTATCAGGCCGGCGAAGTGACGAAGGTCGATGTGCTCCGCGCCGAGACGGCCATCAAAGCATCGCAGCGCCTGCTCGCCACCGCGCAGCAGCAGCGCGAGGCGGCGGAGAGCGCGTTGCGCGCCGATCTCGATCTGACCGGCGACATCGCCGTGACCTCATCCGCCCCAACCCTCGATGCGCTGCCGGATGAGCAGACGCTCGTGGCCCGGGCGCAGGCCAGCCGTCCGGACATCGCCATCGCTCAGAACAACATCCGCGTTGCCGAGCTGGAAGTGCAGAAGCAGCGTGGCGCCTACTTCCCGGTGGTCACCTTCGATGCCGGTTACATCGATCAGAAGTCCGCCTTCCCGGCCAGCCGCTACGGCTATGGCGCGTTCCGCTTCTCGGTGCCGATCTGGCAATCGGGACAGGTTTCGGCGCACATCGCCTCGGCGAAGGATCGCGAGCTGCAGGCGCGTTCGCTGCTCGAGGACGCGAAGGTGGCCGCCCGCGAGGACGTGCACAAAGCGATCACCGACCTGCACGCGGCCGATACGACGCTACAACTGGCGAAGGAGCAGCTCGCCGCCGCCGAGGCTGAGTACGCGCAGGTCTTCGAGCTGTATCGGGCGCAGGAATCGACGTCGCTCGATCTGGCGACCTCCGAGGTTTCGCTTGCCGATGCGCGGCGTGCGGTGGCCTCGGAGACCTTGAATCACAACCTTGCACAACTCCGCGTCTGGTATGCCGCCGGACGTCGCTCGATCTGGCGACCTCCGAGGTTTCGCTTGCCGATGCGCGGCGTGCGGTGGCCTCGGAGACCTTGAATCACAACCTTGCACAACTCCGCGTCTGGTATGCCGCCGGCGCGATCCGGCGCCAACGGCCTCTTTGATCGCGCCGGCGGCATACCAGACGCGGAGTTGTGCAAGGTTGTGATTCAAGGTCTCCGAGGCCACCGCACGCCGCGCATCGGCAAGCGAAACCTCGGAGGTCGCCAGATCGAGCGACGTGCAAGGGGTCGCGGCCGCCGCGTCGACGGCCACTACGTCCACTGCCACACAGACGGCGGCCGTCGCTCCGTCCGAGTCGGGCGGGACGATCGTGGCCACGGGCGAGCTCATCTCGCCGGTGCGCTCGGAGCTTGCGATCAAAGTGCCGGGACGCGTGGCAAAGATGTACGTCGATGAAGGCTCGCGCATCAGCCGCGGTCAGCCGCTGCTCGCGCTGGAGACCGACTACCCGCGCCTGAACCTCGAGAAGGCGCAGGCCGACATCGCCCGCGCCGAGTCGGCGGAACAGGACGCGCAGCGCGACCTCAATCGAAAGAAAGAGCTGATCGCGAAGGAGTCGATCCCGCAGGCGACCTACGACCGTTCGCAGGCCTCGTACGATCAGGCCCGCGCCAACAAGCAGTCGATGCAGGCGCAGGCGGCTATTTTCCGCCAGCAGCTCGCCGACTCGACGCTCCGTTCGCCGATCGATGGCGTCGTCGCCGAAAAGCGCACCGACGTCGGCCAACGCCTCGGCGATGCCACCGTGGCGCTCGTGGTCGTGCAGACTTCGCCGCTCAAGCTTCGCTTTCGCGTCCCGGAAAAAGAGCTCCCGCGCGTCCGCAACGGCCAGAACGTCAAAGCAACGGTTGACGCCTATCCCGGCGATGTTTTCCAGGGGAAAGTCGCCGTGGTGGGCGGTGTCGTCGATCCCGTAACCCGTTCGTTCACGGTCGAAACAGAGTTCCCGAACCGCGACGGCAAGCTGCGGCCGGGGATGTTTGCGAGAGTGGAGATGGGGCAGTAGAGCGGCTTCGCCGCGTTGTCGGTTATCGGTTGTCGGTTATCGGTTTGGCGCTGAGCCGAGAATCGCAGCCTCCGACCGACAACTGACAACCGACAACCGATAACGCTCCGAAGGAGCATTCAAATGCATAAACTCGCCGCACTCTGCGTCCGCCGTCCGATCTTCGCGACGGTCATCGTTCTCTCGCTCGTCGTCGTCGGCTGGTTCGCGTATCAGCAGCTCGGCGTCGATCGTTTCCCGAAGGTCGACATCCCGACGATCACGATCACCACGCGGCTTGTCGGCGCGGCGCCGGAAGAGATCGAAACCGACATCACCGACAAGGTCGAAGAGGCCGTCAACACGATCAGCGGCATCGATCAGTTGCAGTCGATCTCTTCCGAGGGAACCTCGCAGGTCATCGTCAGCTTCGTGCTGGAGAAGGACATCGATGTGGCCGCGCAGGAAGTGCGCGACAAGGTCAACACCATCCTGCGCGACCTCCCCAAGGACGCCGATCCTCCGATCATTCTGAAGATCGATCCGGACGCTATCCCGGTCCTCGGCATTGCGCTTTCCGGCCCGGCGCCGATTCGGGACATCACCGAATTCGCCGACAAGAAGCTGCGCCGCCGGATCGAGTCGATCAACGGTGTCGGTCAGGCGCTCATCGTCGGCGGACGTCCGCGCCAGATCAACGTCGTGGTCGACTCCGCCAAACTCTCCGCGGTCGGTATGACCACGGCGCAGCTCGTGTCCGCGCTGCAAGCGCAGAACGTGCAGATCCCAGGCGGCAAGGTCGAGCAGGGCCTGCGCGATCTCACGCTGCGTACATATGGCCGCGTCCAGTCGCCGGCTGATTTCGCCAACATCCCGCTCACGACCTCGAACGGCTACGTGGTGAAGGTCGGCGACGTCGCGCACATCGAAGACAGCGTGGCCGAGCCGGAATCGATCGCAACCGTTGACGGCAAGCCCGCGGTGGTCATGAACATCCGCAAGCAGTCGGGAACCAACACCGTCGAGGTCATCGAGCGCCTCAAGGAACAGCTCGGCCTGGTGAAAGCCGATTTGCCGAAAGGATGGACGATGCAGATCGTCCGCGACCAGTCGAACTACATCGTGGCCGCGGTCGATGCCGTGAAGGAGCACCTGATCCTGGGCTCGCTCTTCGCCGCGTTGATCGTCTGGTTCTTCCTCTCCTCGCCGAAGCTGCGCGAGGCCGTGATCATGCTGGCGGCCACGCTGGCCACGTACACGCTGCTCTTCGGCGTCAACGACATCGCCGCGCGCGCACCTCTGCTCCACGTATCGATCGGGGCCTTCGTCATCCTGTTCGGTCTGGTCAGTTGGTGGGCGTCGAGGAAACAGCTTCCGTTCGCGTACCGCGTCGGTGGTGCCGTCGTCGCGTTCGCGATCGCCGCATTCGTGCCGAAGGGCGGCGTCGTTCCCATCAATCCGATCCGGCTGGCCGGAGCGCTCGTGGCCTTCGGCATGCTGGTCTACTTCTTCCGCCGCTCGCGCCCGACGGTCATCGCCGCCGTGGCCATCCCCAGCTCGATCATCGCCACGTTCGCGGCGATGCGTTATGAGAACTTCACGCTGAACGTCATCACGCTTCTGGCGCTGACGCTGGCGGTCGGCATCGTCATCGACGACGCCGTGGTCGTCCTGGAGAACATCTTCCGATTCATGGAAGAGAAGAAGATGCCGCCCGCCGAGGCAGCGGTCGAAGGGACGAAGGAAGTGGGCATGGCCGTTCTGGCCACGTCGCTTTCGCTCATTGCCGTCTTCCTTCCGGTGGCCTTCATGGCCGGCATCGTCGGCCGCTTCATGCACTCGTTCGGCGTGACCATGGCCATCGCCATCGCCGTCTCGCTGCTGGTCTCGTTCACGCTCACGCCGATGATGTCGGCGCGCTGGCTGCGGCGCGAGGACCTTTCGCACGAGGCATCGACGCGCGAGCACGGCGTCTACGCCAGGATCGAAGGCCTCTACCTGGGCATGCTCGACTGGTCGATGGCGCACCGCTGGGTGATCGTGCTGTCGATGCTCATCGCGCTCATCTCGATCGTGCCGCTGGGCATGGCTGTGAACAAGAACTTCCTGCCGCAGGACGATGAATCGCAGTTCCAGGTGCAGGCCCGCGCCCCCGAGGGAGCCAGCCTGCAGACCACGCAGACGATCATGGAATCGATCGCGGCGCGTGTTCGCAGGATGCCCGAGGTGGAGACGACCGTCGTCACCATCGGCGACGATCCTCAGGTCACGCAAAACCTCGGCACGGTCTACGTCAAGCTCGTGCCGGTCGACAAGCGGAAGCGCGATCAGTACGCGGTGATGGCCGACGTTCGCAACAACATCATGCCGCAGTACGCGCGGTTGAATCTCCGCACGTCGGTAGGACCGGTCAATGCGTTTGGAGGCGGCGTCAATGCCGACATCATGTATTGGATCGGCGGGCCCGATCTGAATCAGCTTTCGAGGTACTCCGCGGCGCTGCTGACCGATCTGCGCAGCATGCGTTCGCTCGGTGCCATCGATCCCGATACGAACCTGATCACCGGCAAGCCGGAGCTCGGCGTCCGCATCGATCGCGATAAGGCCTCGGATATGGGCGTCCGGGTGCAGGACATCGCCTCCACCCTCAACGTCCTCGTCGGCGGTCTGAAGGTGACCGACTACTACGAAGGGGGCGAGCAGTACGAGGTTCATGTCCGTGCCGAGCACGAGTACCGCAAGGATCCGCAGGGGATTACGCAGGCCCAGGTGCCGTCGGTAGGCGCGCGGGTCGTGCAACTGCGTGACGTCGTGACGATGTCTCCCGGCGCCGGTCCGGCGTCGATCAACCGCATTCAACGGCAGCGGCAGGTCATGCTGACCGCGAACATGGCGCCGGGCACCTCCGCGCAGACGGTGATGGACAACCTGGTCACGGAGACGAAGAAGCTCAACATGCCGCCGGAGTACTCGTCAGGGTTCACCGGCCGCTCCCGCGAGCAGGGCCGCGCGTTCACGAACTTCATGTTCGCCTTCCTGCTCTCGATCATCTTCATGTACCTGATCCTGGCGGCGCAGTTCGAGAGCTGGGTTCACCCGGTGACGATTCTGCTGGCGCTTCCGCTGACGGTTCCCTTCGCCCTCTTCTCGATCCTGGTGCTGAACCAGTCGCTGAACATCTTCTCGATGCTGGGGATCCTGGTGCTGTTCGGCATCGTGAAGAAGAACGGCATCCTCCAGGTCGATCACACGAACGGACTTCGCGCGCACGGCTTGCCGCGCGCGCAGGCCATCCGCGAAGCCAACCGCGACCGTCTCCGGCCGATCCTGATGACGACGCTGGCCTTCGTGGCCGGCATGCTCCCGCTCGTCGCATCGAGCGGAACCGGCGCCGCCACGAACCGCGCCATCGGCTCGGTCATCATCGGCGGCCAGAGTCTGGCGCTGCTGTTGACGCTGTTGGCAACGCCGGTGGCGTACTCGCTCTTCGATGATCTGCAGGAGAGGATGAGGTCGCGGAAGGAAGTGATCGTTGTCGGTGAGGAGCCGGTGACGGCGGGGTAGTTTTTTTGGTTGCTGGGGTTGCTGGGGTTGCTGGGGTTGCTGGGGTTGCTGGGGTTGCTGGGTTGCTGGGTTGCATGTGGGTTGCAGGGTTGCTGAGTTGCGTGGTTGGGGATTGCTGAGCTCACCCATTTACCTGTCATCCTGAGTCGCCGGAGCTGCTTCGTCGCGGAGCGACGGAGCAGCGTAGGACGATCGAAGGACCCCCAAGTTGTATCCCGGCTGGGCGGCGGATTGGGTCGACATCCCCCTCCCTGTCCGTGTTGCAGGCTGGGGGTCCTTCGGCGTCCTCCGCCAGCTCCGCCTGCGGCTACGCGGCTCCGGCAGCCTCAGGATGACAGTGATATGAGCTCAGCAACCCAGCAACCCCAACCCCTACAGCCTCTTCAGCGCGATCTGTACTTCCGACGCTCCAACGCTGCGGAGGACGTTGCGGGCCAGGTCGACCTGAAGGTCGCTGTAGGCGGTGCCTTCGACGCGAAGGATGCCTTTCGAGCAGCTCACGTGAAGATCGCATCCGTCGAGGCCGCGCGTTGAGGCGAGGTTCCGTTCGGCCACGCGGCGGATTCCTTCGTCGTCCGCGGCGGTCTGCGCCACAATCAGATTGGCCACGCGCGCGAAGCCGAGCTGCTTCACGACCGTCGCTGCCTTAAGTGCCGCGGCCGGGTCCGCATAGCCCTTGAGCACCACGATCCCGCCGACATTCGTCGCGCTGAGTCCCTCAATCCTGACGTTGGCGTTCTGGATGGCCGTGACGATCTGCGCATCCGGGATCCGCGGCGTCATGACCTGCGCGCGATTGCTTCCCGACGTCGACGCGCTCCCGCCGTGCCGCACGAGCATGGAAGTTACACCAGCGACGGCGATGACCGTCGCGATTGCGATAGCTACCTTCTGGTTCTTTCTCATGCCTCCTCAGAACTCAAGCGCCGTGCCATCTGGGGTGGGTGCAGGCAAGGGTGCCTCGCACCGTCGCGCATTCCAGCGGAACTCGAGCACCTTCTGAATGAGATTGCCGGCAACCGTTACCTCGAGATGAAAGTCGCGGACTGCTCGTCCGCTCCAGCCGTGCCTGCCGCCACAGCCGGAGAAAATGTGGCACAGACACTCTTGTCTGTGCCCCGGCCGGAGCCGCCGGCCGGAGTGCTTGCGATTTAAGCCGTGGCGAGAGCCGGCACAGACAAGAGTGTCTGTGCCACATTGCTCCCCTTACCAGCCTTCTGAAAGCGACGCTTGACAATCCGCATTCTCCGACTTAGTGTATTAGATAGCTAATACACAGGTACGGAGAACTCCATGAAGAAGACATTGCTTGCCCTGCTGGTTGCCGCGATCGTTTCGCCTCTCTTCGCGGCCGGTCCCTATTCACCGACCGAGGCGGAACCGTCGTTCGACGAGGATGCCGTGGCCACGAATGCAGGCCGTTGGCTCTTTCGTCACTGGAACATGAAGTAGCCATGTTCGCCATCAACCCAGCCGATCCCGCGCCGATCTGGCGGCAGATCGAGGAAGGTGTCCGGCGGCTGATCGCACTCGGCGCGTTGCAGCCCGGCGCCTCGGTGCCGTCCGTCCGAGACCTTGCCAAGGATCTCCGCGTCAACCCGAACACCGTCGCCCGCGCCTACCAGCGTCTCGCCGAGGGGGGAGTGCTGTCGGTGAAGCGAGGGGAGGGGACGTACGTGGCCGACCAGCCGTCGCAGCCGAAGAAGGCGCAACGGAACGAGGCGCTGCGCGACGCCGCCAACCGCTATGCATCGACCGCCATCGCCGTCGGCTCCGCGCTGGAGGATGCCGTCGATGAGGTCGAAACGGCGTACGAGCGCGTCGTGCGCGAGCACAGGAGAAAAGCATGACAAGCATGACTGACAACGCCGTCGCGATCAGCGATCTCACCGTACGCTACGGCGGCACGCTCAGCAGAAACCGGAGCACGGAACGTCGACGCTGTTCGGCGAGGACGCCTGGTCGCGCCGCGCGGGCCTCATGCAGCGCATCGGCATCGTCACCGAAGAGGCAGATGCACCGCCGGAGATGAAGGTGTCGTCCATCGCCCGCTTCTGCTCCCGGCTGTATGACCGATGGGACCAGGGGAGCGTGGAGACGCGGCTGCGGACATTCGGCGTGCCGATGTCGAGCCGTTTCGGGAGTCTGTCGAAGGGCCAGAAGAAACAGGTGTCGCTGGCTCTGGCTCTGGCGAATTCGCCGGAACTGCTGGTGCTCGACGATCCGACGCTCGGCCTCGACGTCGTGGCCCGCAGGTCGCTGTTCGAGGAAGTGATCGGCGACCTAGCCGACCGCGGCACGACCATCTTCATCACCACGCACGACCTCGCCGGCGTCGAAACGTTCGCCGACCGGGTGGGGATGATGGAGAACGGCCGGCTGGTCCTCGACGAAGAGGTCGACGCGCTCAAGTCGCGTTTCCGCCGGATCCGTTTCGCCGCGCAGCCGGTGGCCATCGACACGGCCGTGCTGCGGACGACCGTGATGCGGAGCTGGGGCGCCGGCGCCGAGGCGATCGTCAGCAACTACGACGATCTGGCCTTCGAGCGAATGCGCAGCGCCAGCAACATCGGTGCAGCGGAAGTCGGCCATCGCAGCAAGAGAATTCGAGGAGAAGCGCTTCGTCGCCTACGCGGCGGTGGCCTTCGCCATCCTGCCCTTCGTCCTCAGCGTGATTCCGGGGATCAACGGCAGGTCGCCGCAGGAAACGATCGGGCTGTCATCGCTGATCTTCGCCACCGGCTTCGGCGTGGCGTTGGCGGTGATGTCCGGCGCCAGCTTCGTCGGCCGCGATCTCTCCGACAACCGCATGTCGTTCTATTTCTCGCGCCCGGTGGCCTCCGCCTCGATCTGGTTCGGCAAGCTGACCGCGGGGCTTCTGATGGTCGTCGGCTGCTTCGCCCTCATCATCGCGCCGGCCTGGCTGGCGGTGGGCGGGTTCTGGAAGAGCTTCTGGAGCCTGACACTCGCCGAAAGCACGAAGTACGTTCTGGCGATTGCGCTCGCGCTTTTCCTGATCGCCCACGTCATCAGTACCTTCGCGCGCTCGCGGTCACCGCTGATCGTCTTCGACTTCGCCGCGGCGGTCGTCTGCGGCCTGGCAATCCGCTACCTCACGCTTCTCCTGGCCACCGGCTGGGCCATCGAGATCATGAAATGGTTGGCGCTCGCGTTCGCTGTGGCGCTGGCCGCCGGCATTGTGGCCGGCGGTGCATGGCAGCTCGATCGTGGACGTACCGACAAGCGGCGCAACCACCTGGCACTGTCCCAGTTCCTGTGGGGAACGATGGCGGCCGCGCTTCTCCTCGCGGCTGGATATGTCGGATGGGTGCTGTCCGTGAAGCCGAGTGATCTCAGCATCGGCTTTCATGTCACCCGTTCCACGAGCGGCCCATTCGCGGTGATCACCGGGAGAAGCCCGGGACGTGGCGACTACCGTGCCGGATTCCTTCTGAACACCGACGACGGCTCGTCAGTTCGCATTCCCTCTCTTTCCGAGTGGGCGGTCCGGTATACGCGCGATGGCCGCAGTGCCATCGTGCCGCGCATGGAAGGTGGCGTCGCCAACGTGTGGATCTATCGGAGCGGATCGAAGAAGCCGATCGATACCGGGCTGACCGTTGAACCGCTAGGCCTCTTTGTCTCCGATGATGGCGGCCGGATCGCTACGATCTCGCGCGCGAACATTCTCTCCGTCTACGACGTCGCACAAAAACGTTCGCTGGCCTCGGTGATGCTGCCGGAGGCACGGTACATAGACGCCTTTTTTGTGTCGCCGGACGTGGTGCGCCTCTGTCTCAACACCGAGAAGGCGATGAAGATCATGGAGCTCGATGTGAGGGCTCGCGGCCTGCGCCAAACCGGCTCCCTGGCAACGGCGACGTTCGCTGTCATCTATCCGGACGCGCCGGCGGCACACATGCTGGTCAGGCCGGAGCGCGGTGCGGACGTGGTGACGCTCAATGACGCCCGCACCGGTGCGCTCATCACCACACTCGCCGGCAGTACGCGGGTGAAGACGGCCCGGTTCCTTCGCGACGGACGGATCGCCATCGTCGACGGACCGGAGTCCGCTACCGTCCTGCACATCCTTTCGGCCGGCGGTGCTCCGCAGCGTGACATTGCGCTCGGCCCGGCCAGGTCGTCTATCTTCGTCGGGGATGACGGTACGCGGTGCGTCCTGGCAGTCGAAACCTCAGCGCAGGTTCGCCAGCTCATCGCCGTCGATCTCAATCGTGGCGTGATTGCGCAGCGAGTGGATAAGGTGGTGTGGGTACCTTCCGGAACGATCGATCCGCGTCCCCCAATCGAGCCGCTGCGCGATGTTTTCTACGGCGATCAAGAGAACCACATCGTCTCCTGGAACCCTGCTACCGACGCAAAGCGGAGGGTTACCTGACCGTTATCCGAACCGCCGCCGCGGTGGCGGAAGCTCTGCACGTGAGTGATGGATCACATCCCGCCCTCGAGGTAGTTTGCCGGCTCAGTGGTCCGATGCGCCGAAGGGTGCGCGGGGAAAGTTCTTGCGAAGCGTTTCCATGACCGCCTTTACGGTCGCGTTCGAGCCCGTGGCGCGGCTCACGTCCGCGAACGAGTAGCGCGGCCCCTTTACGATCTGGAAGTTGATCTGGTAGCAGACCTCGCCGGCCGTCTGGGACTGGCATGTGTACCAGACCTTTTCCAGACCGGGGGTCTGGAACTCGAAGTTCTCTTTC
>WNFG01002086.1_pt1 | contig 16805 bp, 22 predicted proteins | sample 5400431 | NCBI WGS metagenome assembly WNFG01 (sample SAMN13153346, study PRJNA577476) | soil metagenome | isolation source: 120 cm saprolite under Douglas fir tree site 2 hole 3 replicate 2 | place: USA:California | collected 2015-04-18 | reverse complement strand
TCCTCGAGGCGAACGACGCGTTCCTCGGGATGCTGGGATACGAGCGTGCGGATCTCGTCTCGGGCCGCGTGCGCTGGACGGACCTGACGCCGGCGGAATGGCGCGACCCCGACGCACGGGCAGTGAACGAGGTGAAGACGACCGGGATAGTCCAGCCGTTCGAGAAGGAGTTCTTCCGCAAAGACGGCAGCCGCGTGCCCGTCCTTCTCGGCGTGGCGGCGTTCGACGATCGACGCGAGCAGGGCGTGGCGTTCGTGCTCGACTTGACCGATCGGAAACACGCGCAGGAAGCGCTTCAGAACGCCCAGGCGGAACTCGCACACGTCATGCGTGTGACTACCGTGGGAGCACTGACCGCCGCGATCGCCCATGAGATCAACCAGCCGATCGCCGCGACAGTCGCAAATGCCAGCGCCGCTATGCACTGGCTCGCCGCGCAGCCGCCCAACCTGGAGGAGGCGCGCCAGGCTCTCGGACGCATCGTCAGCGACGGCAACCGCGCCGCCGAGGTCATGGGTCGCATTCGCGCTTTGGTGAAGAAAACGCCGCCGCGCAGGGAGCGATTGGACATCAATCAAGTCGTTCTCGAAGTCATCTCACTGACCCAGGGCGAGTTGCAGCGGAATCGCGTCGAGCTGCAGACCCAGCTCGCGCGCAACCTGCCAGCGGTTCCCGGCGATCGAGTGCAGCTCCAGCAGATCATCCTGAATCTGATCCTCAATGCAGTCGAGGCGATGAGCGAGCTGGCCGACAGCCCACGCAAACTGGTGGTGGGCTCCGCTGCGAGCAATTCGCATGACGTGTTGGTCGAGGTGCGAGATTCCGGGACGGGCCTCAACACCGCCAATCTCGACCGCCTGTTCGACTCCTTCTATACGACCAAGCCCAATGGCATGGGCATGGGGCTCGCGATCAGCCGCTCGATCGCCGAAGCCCATGGCGGACGGCTCTGGGCAACGCCGAACGAGCCGCACGGCGCTGTCTTTTGCTTCACGCTGCCGACGGACGACCGGGATATGCCTGCCTCGAGCAGCAGCGCGATCCCGGACCCGCTGGGCCAGCGTCGAGACCCTGAACGGCTTCTGCAGGAACATTAGGTTGGGGAGGCCAGAACGTGCTCACGCAGCGGAACGACAACGGCCGCACCGGCCAATACCTCGTCGAGCTCGGTGTAACAGCGGGGTCAACGAGAGCCGACCCGCAACTAGTAGATGTCGCGCTTGCTCGGGTAGCCGCGGGAGGTTGCCCTCCCGCGGCCCCCACGGATCCGGACGTGCAGAATTTCCCGCATCCGGCTCTTCGGGACACGGATTCAAGGATCATACCGGGACCCCTACCTTCCAGTCCTGCTCGTCACGGGCCTCACCGACCGGAAGTGAGGAAGATGTCATCGATCTGGAGAATCTCTCGAGCTTGAGGGTGGCGGTCATGTCGCCGCCGTCGATGCACATCTGCATCTTCGAACCCTTTTTCACGACCAAGCCCCAAGGCATGGGCATGGGGCTGTCGATCTGCCGATCGATCATCACAGCGCATGGCGGGCAGCTCTGGGCGTCGCCGGGCGTGCCGTGCGGCGCTGTCTTCCGATTCACTGTGTCGAAGGTACTGCTAGGTTGAGTCGCCATGCCTTCTTCTTGATGAACGTGCCCCTGCAATCCAATCCGAGGCTGTTCCCATTTCGCTGGTTCGCATTGCTTCTGGCGGTTTGTATGACGTTGCCACGAGCCAGCCACGCACGGGGAGAACGCATGAAGAAACCGATCGAAAGGCCGCAGGTCCTGATCTTCGACGTCAATGAATCGATGCTGGATCTGAGCGGCATGGCGAGCGAGATCAACAAGTCGTTTCACGACGAGTCCGCCTTCAAGCGATGGTTCTCCCTCATGCTGCAGTATTCGCTGGTCGATAACGTCACTGGCCGCTACCACGATTTCGGGAAGATCGGCGACGCGACGATGCGAATGACGGCACAGCTCCTGGGAAAGGAGATCTCCGACGACGAGAGGCGCAGGCTCCTGAAGCTGATCTTGGTCGCGCCCCCGCACCCCGACGTCGTCGAAGCCCTGACCCAGCTCAAGAAAGCTGGATATCGCATGGTGACGCTGACGAACTCCACCGAGAAAGCGGTCACCCAACAGCTCGTTTCATGCCGGGCTGGCGAAATTCTTCGAGGCTTCCATCAGCATCGACGACGTCCAGGCCTACAAGCCTCAACTCGACGCATACAAGCTGGCTTTGCGGAGGTTGAACGTAAAAGCGGAGCAGGCCATGCTCATCGCCGCTCATGGTTGGGACGTGGCGGGGGCCGCCGACGCCGGATTGCAGACGGCGTTCATCGCCCGAGAGGGCCATGTGCTCTATCCGCTGGCCCCGGAACCGACGATCAAGGGCGACACGCTGATCGAGATCGCTCGCCAACTGACGGAAGCAACGCCCGGTGGGCGGTAGGCCGTTTCCGACGACATTGCAGACCAGGAACGACGGAGAACTGGGATGATCTTGAGATTCAGGAGCGCGCGGAAGGCGGCCGCGCCTTCACCGCGCCCGAGCAGTGACTGGATCCCGATACCGAACAGCGCGGCCGCGACCAGCCGCGTGGCGAGCGGGTCCACGGCGGGCCAGCCGAGGAGCGAAAGCGTCCAGCGCGGTGCAAGGAAAAGCGGCAGCGCGAAGATCACGTCGGCAAGGAAATGGATCACGAACCACGTGCGCAGCGAACTCGGCACCATGGGCACCTCACGGTTGCTCGACGTTCAGACCTGGCGCACGTTACAGCACCGCACGTAACGGCGCGGTCCTTCACGAGTCGGTGTACCATGAGGCCTGAGATGCGCAAGCGATGGAAAGTCGTCGCTGCGGCTGCATTGGTGATCGCGCTCGCAGCCGCCGGCGCGCTCCTGCCCGTGGGAGATTGGGCGACGGCGCTGGTCGATCGCGCGCGCGGTGCAGGTCCCGCCGGGGTCGCCGCCTTTGCGGCGGTCTACCTCATCGCGCCGCTCTTGCTCCTGCCCGCATCGGTCCTCACGCTGGGCGCCGGCTTCCTCTACGGCCCGCTCTGGGGCACCATGTTCGCTTCGCCCGTAAGCGTGGGCGCGGCGTCGCTCGCCTTCCTGCTCGGGCGCACGTTCGCCCGCCGCGCCGTCGAGCGCCGAATCGAGGGCGACGCGCGCTTCGCAGCCATCGATCGCGCGGTCGGCGAGCATGGGTTCAAGATCGTCTTTCTCCTGCGCCTCTCGCCGGTAATACCGTTCAACCTGCTCAATTACGCGTTGGGGCTAACGCGGGTCCGCTTCTCGACATATCTGGCGGCATCCTTCCTGGGCATGCTGCCCGGGACGTTCCTCTACGTGTCACTTGGTTCTGCGGCGACGAGCGCCGCGCAGCTGGCGCGTGGGCAGGGCGGGTCGGAGACGCACATCGTGTTCTGGCTGGGCATCGCAGCGACCATCGCCGCCGTGCTGGTCGTCGCGCGCGTCGCGCGCAGCGCGCTCCGCCGAGCGCTGCGCGAGGAGCACGCATGAGCCTCGAGCTGGAGCTACTCGCCGGCGATCCGCACGACCGTGCGCTGATCGAAGCGGCTCATCCGCCACGCTGGGAGAACCCGACGCCGAGCGGGCGCTACCACCTGGTCGTGGTGGGCGGCGGCACGGCCGGCCTCGTTTCGGCCATCGGCGCCGCGAGCCTGGGCGGGAAGGTCGCACTGGTCGAGGCGCGCCTGATGGGGGGCGACTGCCTCAACTTCGGCTGCGTACCCTCGAAGGGCATCATCGCCGCGGGCCGCGCCGCGCAGGCAGTGCGTGAAGCGGGCGAGTTCGGCGTGCGGTCCGGCGAGGTGCGCGTCGACTTCGCCGCCGCGATGGAGCGAATGCGGCTGCTGCGCGCGCGCATCGCGAAGAACGACTCGGCCGAGCGGCTGCGCGGCCTGGGCGTCGACGTCTACTTCGGACGCGCTACGTTCGTCGCTCCCGACGCACTCGAGGTGGACGGGCGTCGCCTCGTCTTTGCGCGCGCCATTCTCGCCACCGGCAGCCGGCCCGCGACGTTCGAGCTGCCGGGCCTCGCCGAGGCAGGCTTTCTCACCAACGAGACCATCTTCTCGCTCACCGAGTTGCCGCGCCGCCTGGCGGTGGTGGGCGCGGGCCCCGTCGGCTGCGAGCTGGCGCAGACGTTCCGGCGCCTGGGCAGCGAGGTCACCGTGCTGAGCCGCGGCTCGCGTCTCTTGCCCAAGGACGACGCCGACGCCGCCTCTCTCCTCGAGGCCCGCTTCCGCACCGAGGGCATCCGACTCGAGCTGGGCGCGAAGCTCTTGCGCGTCGAGCCCGACCGCACGCTGGTGCACGAGCGCGGCCACATCGCCGCCGACGCGATCCTCGTCGCGGTGGGCCGCGCGCGTGTGGTGGACGGCCTGGGTCTCGAGGCGGCGGGCGTCGCGAGCGGTCCCCAGGGCGTGTCCGTCGACGACCACTTGCGGACCACCAATCCGCGCATCTTCGCCGCCGGCGACGTGGCCTCGCGCTTTCAGTTCACCCACGCCGCCGATGCGCTGGCCCGCGTGGCGTTGCAAAACGCGCTCTTCTTCGGCCGCAAGCGGCAGAGCGCGCTGGTCGTGCCTTGGTGCACGTACACCGATCCGGAGATCGCGCACGTCGGCGCGGCCAGCGGGGCGGCGACGTTCACCGTTCCCCTCGACGAGGTCGACCGCGCCGTGCTCGACGGCGAGACCGAGGGATTCGCGCGCATCCACGCCGACGCGCGCGGCCGCATCCTCGGCGCGACCATCGTGGCGCGGCACGCAGGGGAGATGATCGGAGAGGTCTCGCTCGCGATGACGGCCGGGCTCGGCCTGGCCGATCTGGCTCGCACCATCCATCCCTATCCGACGCAGGCCGAGGCGCTCAAGAAGCTCGGCGATGCATTCCTGAGGACGAAGCTGACACCGCGCCTGCGCAGTGTGCTTCGGAAGGTGCTGCAATGGCGCCCGTGGTGATCTGCATTTTCGCCAAGCCACCAGTGCCGGGAGCGGTGAAGACGCGCCTCGCAACGGCGCTGGGTCCGCAGCGCGCGGCCGAACTGGCGCGTGCCTTTCTCGAAGACACGATCGCTGCGGTCAAGGCGCTGCCCTGGGCGCAGCCGATCTTGTCGTCCCCGGAGCCGACGTGCAGCGAGCTGCCGGTGCTCATGCAGGGAGAGGGCGATCTGGGCGCGCGCATCGAGCGCGTGCTGCGCAACGCGCTGCAACTCGCGTCACTCGCGATCGCCATCGGTGCCGATGCACCTGCACTGCCTGCCCGATTGCTGGAGGCGGCGCGCGATGCGCTGGGGCGGGCCGACGCGGTCATTGGCCCGGCGGATGACGGTGGCTTCTACCTGCTGGGCCTGCGCACCTGCCCCGTGCGGCTGCTCGCCGGCTTGCCGTGGAGCGCGCCGGACACGTTCGCGCGGACGACAGAGCGCCTGCGCGAGCGCGGTCTGCGGGTCGAGGTGCTGGAGCGCTGGTTCGACGTGGACCGGCCCGAGGACCTCGACCGCCTACGCGCACTCATCCAGCGCGGCGATATCCACGCGCCCTCGACGGCGCGGCTGCTCACATGAAGATCTCGATCATCATCCCGGTGCTCGACGAGGAGCGGCGCATCGGACAATGCCTCGCAGAGCTGCAGGGATTCGAGGAATTCATCGTCGTCGACGGCGGCAGCAGCGACCGGACCGTCGAGATCGCGCGGGCGGCGGGCGCGCGCGTCGAGACGGCGCCACGAGGTCGCGCGTCCCAGATGAATCACGGTGCGCGGCTCGCGTCCGGCGAGGTGCTGCTCTTTCTGCACGCGGACGTGTCGCTGCCCGAAGGCGCAGCGGCACACGTCGAGCGCTCCTTCTCCGACGCGGGTGTCGTGGCCGGCGCGTTCCGGACCTGGCACGTCGCCGAAGACGGCCGCCGCGCGCCGTGGCTGCACCTCGCCGATCTGCGCTCGCGCTTGAGCGGCCTGCCCTACGGCGACCAGGCGCTCTTCGTCCGGCGCGAGGCTTTCGAGCGCTCCGGCGGCTTTCCCGACCAGCCGCTCATGGAGGACCTGGAGCTCTCGCGGCGCCTGCGCCGGCTGGGGCGGATCGCCATCGTGCCCGCGAGCGTGCGTGTGTCGGGGCGGCGCTTCCTCGCGCACCCGATCCGCGACACGCTGCTCGTCAACGCCTTCCCGCTTCTCTACCGGCTCGGCGTTCCAGCGGAGCGTCTCGCGCGCTTCTACGCCGACGTGAGATAGCGTCCGAGAAGTGGGGCGAGCCGCTCGCGGGTCTCCATGGGGATGCGCGACTTGTCCGACCAGATCGCGAGCGCCAGCGCGGACCGGCAGGCGCATTGCGAATCGCGCAACCCGTGCGCTGCGGGCAGCGCGCGGCGGATCAGCTCGAGGGCGCTCTCGGTCGCGGCGCGCAGGTTGGCGATGATCTCCTCGAGGAGCCGGACCTGATCGACCTCCGCGCGGTGCGGGCGCCAGCAGTCGTAGTCGGTCACCAGCGCGACCAGCGCGTAACAGATCTCCGCCTCGCGCGCGAGCTTCGCTTCCGGCAGCGCGGTCATGCCGATCAGATCACCGTTCCAGGAGCGGTGCAGCTCGCTCTCTGCCCGCGTCGAGAGCTGCGGTCCCTCCATGCACACGTACGTGCCCTTCGGGTGGACCCGCCCTGTTTCGAGGAGCGCGCGCCGGAGCTGCGGGCAGAACGGCGACGCCATCTCGACGTGCACGGCGAGCTCCTCGTAGAACGTGCTCGCGCGCCGGAAGGTCCGGTCGATCACCTGATCGGGTACGACCAGATTGCGCGGCTGGAGCTCCTCGCGCAGGCTCCCCACCGCGCCGCTGGCGAGGATGTGCGTGACGCCCAGGCTCTTCAAGGCAAAGACGTTCGCGCGATAGGGCACATGCGAGGGGTTGAGCAGGTGCCCTTCGCCATGGCGCGCGAGCAGCGCCACGGGCACGCCGCCGACCTCGGTGGTCACGATCGGCGCGCTCGGCTTGCCGAAGGGGGTGTCGACGTCGTGCACCTCTCCGTTGCCCAGCGCGGCGAACGCCTCGCCCAGCCCGGTGCCGCCGATGATGCCGATCATCAGTACTTCCCGCGCAGGCGCTCCTTCGCCGGCAGGATCTCGAGGCAGGTAGTCCACCAGCCGGTGAGGATCGTCTCGATGAACTCTTCGGGCAGCTTCTCCTCGCGCATCTCGCGCGCCAGTCGGTGGTGGTCGTACTCGACCGGCACGAAGCGGAACGGCTCCTGCGCGTCGCTGTCGAAGAGCGCGTACCAGACGCAGGTGCGGCCGTCGTTCGCCGGGCGGCCCAGTGCGCCGACGTTCACCACCCGCTTACCCGAGGAGAGCCTTCGCTGCCAGTGAAGTCCGGTGTGCGTGCAGAGCAGTACGTCGGCGTCTCCGCAGAGGCGCTCGAGCAAGTGGTCGGGCGTCGCGCTCTCCCAGAGGAACTCGTTCTGCTGCCGCGGCGAGCCGTGCACCAGCCGGTAGCGTATTCGTTTGTGCTCAAAGGAAACGCTCGCCGGGAGCGCCGCGAGCCAGGGGCGGTGCTCGCGAGAGGTCTTGTCGAGCGTGTATGCATAGCTGATCCGCGCATAGTGATTGTCGCGCGGGTCGGTATAGCCGCAGCCGCAGTCGGGCTTGTCGTTGCCGACGGCGTCGTCATAGTTGCCCTGCACCGTCGCGATACCTCCGGCGCGCAGGATCTCGATCGAGCGATCGGGATGCGGACCGAACGCTCCCAGGTCGCCGAGGCAGTAGATTTCTTCGGCCCCGCGGCGGCGCGCGTCGCTCAGCGCCGCCTCGAGCGCGAGCCAGTTGCTGTAGATGCCTCCCAAGAACGCGATCCTCATGTGTTGCACCGCAGGCCGTCCAGCACGCAGGTCTGGCAGGCGTCCCAGCGCAGATGGATGGGCGTCAACGCGTCCGCGACGTGCGCGCCCAGACGCGCGTCGGCGCGCTCGATCAAGATCGGGCAAGTAAAGATGCCGTGCGCCGTGGCGATGCGCCCCGAGGCGCAGAGCAGCGACGACTGCACCTCCGGCAAGAGCGGCTCGTCCGCGAGCGCGTCCGGCCGCTCGTATCCGTGCGTGCGCCCCTCCTCGCGGCCGATGCGCAGGAGCGGCAGGAACTTCACCCGCGGCTGCTGCACGCCCAGCCCGCGGACGAACTCGAGGAATCGCGCGCGCGAATCCGCCGCGGCGAGGCCCTCCTCGTGCTCCACAACCGTGACCACGGGCGACAGCCCCACCCGCGCGATCCGGCGGACCGCCGCGACGATCTGCTCGAACGTGCCGCGCCCGCGAACGGGGTCGTTCTGCTCGGGCGTCATGCCGTCGAGCGACACGCGCAGGTCCAGCGAGTAGCGGGCGCGGTTGAATTCCTCGGCGAGCCAGCGCGCCGTCTCGTCGTCAATGAGGATTCCGTTGGTCACGATCGTCAGCGGGGCGAGGGCAAGCGCGCTGCGCACCAGACGCCGCAGTTCCGGGTGCAGGAACGGCTCGCCGCCGGTGAAGTAGACCTGGCGCATGGCGGCAGCGCGGCCCTCATCGAGAGCGCGCTCGACCTCCTCCGCGCTCATCATCGGCACCTGGTCTGCCTTCGGCCCGCAGCTGATGAAGCAGTGCCGGCAGGCAATGTTGCAGAGCGTGCCGGTCACTTGAACCCAGAGCGTGTCGAGCCAGCGGAACTCGACGCGCGGCCCACGGCGGGCGAGCTGCACCAGCTCCGTCATACCGCCTCCTGAAAGTACCCGGCCCCGATCGGCGCCCGCGCGCGCAGCGACTCGATCAGAACGCCCGTAGCGTAGGCAACGGTGCAGAGCGCGAGGCCGTAGAGGTTCTGCCCGAGGAGCGCGGCGTAGTGCCCGCTCCCGATCATGAGCGCCGCGGGCCAGTGGCCGACCAGTGCGCAGACGCCGATCGTGAGGCCGCCGAGGAACGAGAGGTGGAACGCGAGCGGCGCAGGCTTGTGCCACTTCCAGAAGAGGAAGGGCGGCGCGAGGCCCAGCACCATCGTGCCGCTGATGGTCGTCGCCTTGAGGATGTCGGCGTGCCAGAGGAGCGGCAGGTTGCCCAGCACCGCGAAGGCGAGCATGCAGACGCGGCCGAGCGCGACGCCGTGATCGCGCGTGGTGAAGCGGCGGAGCGGCGCGACCAGCCCGCGGAACCCGCTCGGGTGCGCACCGCCCTCGCCGGCGAGATCGACGGAGACGAAGCGCGCGATCGACGTGAAGGTCGAGTCCACGCACGCGCCCGCCGAGTTCATCATCAGGAGCGAGACGACGATCAATGCGCCGCTGCCCAAGAGCGCCGCTGCGCGCACCGGCGCATCTCCGGCGCCGTGCTGCCCGAGGAGCTGCAGGTGCACGCCGATCAAGCTGTAGAGCACGATGAACAGGCCACCCAAGATGCCGGCGAGCGAGAACGCGACCAGCATCTTGCGCGGCGGGTTCACGAAGGCGCGGTCCGTGAGGACCGGATCATGGAACGGGTAGCTGGTCACTTGCAGCAGCCCGACCAACACCAGATCGAGCCCCGCGTCGAGGCGGAAGTGCGCCGTGCGCGCGATGCTCGCCGCCGGATGCGCAGGCAAGATCAGCACCAGCACCCAGGCCAGCAGGATCACCGCAAGCGCGAGTTGGAGCTGGTCGGTGAAGATCGAGGCGCGCAGCCCGCCGCGCATCGTGTAGAGGAGCACGGCGGCGGTAAAGATGCCGGCGGCGAGGTAGAAGCCGCGCGCGCCGAAGTAGCTCGCGACAACCTCGGTGTTGCTCCACACCTCGTTGAAGAGCCGGATGAGGATGGCCGCCGAGAAAAGGAAGGCGGCGCCGGGGCCGAAGCGCGCGGTGAGGAAGGGGATGATCCCTCCGTGGCCCGCCTTGCGAATGCGGTAGATGAGCAGACCCGCGGCAGGGATGGAGAGGTACCAGGACGCGTAGGCGAGCCCGCCGACGAGCCCGTACTTCTCGCCAAGGTTGGCCGCGTTGGTGATGCTCTTGGCGAAGATCCAGGTGACCAGCACGCTGGCGGTGAGCAGCCCCGTCGAGGGCGCAGCGTCCTCGCGCGAGCGCGCCCAGAGGAAACCGCGATGGTTGTCGGCGCGCGGCGCGACCAGGAAGAGGAGCGCACCGTACCCGACCAGCGTGGCCCATTGCAGCGCGAAGAGATTCATGGGGTCCTGGTGCGCAGCGCGAGGTTGAGCAGCTCGGTCTCGGTCATCGTGGCGCTCGAACTGTAGATGTCGCAAACCGTCATGAAAGTTCCCGTGGCAGAGCTGCCGCTCACGTAGCTGCTGACTCGCCATGGCCGGCGCCGTTACACCGCGTGTTGCGCGAGATTCAGTGGCCCAGTTGCTCAAGCGCCTGGATGATCAGTGCGGGTCCGGCTCGGACCTTGTAGGTCTGGGCCACCGAGCGCCACGCCACGCGGCCGCCTCGGTCGATCACGTAGATGGCCGGCCAGGCTGTGCCGTTCTCCTTGTCCTCGACGCCCCAGGCGCGGATGGTCGCGAGCTTCTCGTCGGAGAGAAGCGGGAACGTCACGCCCAGCTTCTTCGCCAGCTCCGCTGACGTCGCGGGCGGATCGACGGAGAGGGCGACGAGCGAAGCGCCGAGCGCGCGGATGGCATCGAGGTTCTTCTGCAGCTCACCGAGCTGCCCGCGGCAGAAGGGTCACCAGTGCCCGCGGTAGAAGACGAGCACCGCGGGGCCGCTTCGCAAAGATTCTTGGAGCGACCAGGTGCCACCTTGCGCAGTGGGAAGCGCGACTTCGGGCGCTTCTGCGCCGACCGCGAGCGCGCGTGCCTCGATGCCTTCGGGCGGCGTCGGTCGGGTCGGGTTGGGAACAGCCATGGCCATCAGCAGCAGCGTCGGGATCACGCCTGCGTCTCCTCGGGCGCTCGATCTGCTCGATCTAATGACCGGCGTGTCGTCGCGCCATGACGGATCACCGGCATTTGCGTTATGCAGGCGGCGCGCATGCCCTTCGCCAAGCACACGGCCAGCTCGCCAGTACCTGCAGCATCCCAGGCGTCAGGCCGAGCAGAGGACAAGGCGCTCGTCGCGCGGCTCCTCGCGCGCGACGAGGCCGCGTTCCGCGAGCTGGTCTCGAGCCACCACGGCACTCTGCTTCGGGTCGCGATGCTCTTCGTGCGAGACCGAGCCGCCGCCGAGGAGGTGGCGCAGGAGACCTGGGCACGCGTACTTTCCTCGCTCCCTGGCTTCGAGGCCCGCTCGTCGCTGCGCACCTGGATCTCCCGCATCTGCGCGAACACGGCGAAGACGCGGGCGGCGCGCGACGCGCGCACCACGCCGCTCTCCGCGCTGGAGGACCCCAGCGAGTCCGCCGTCGACCCCGGCCGCTTCACGGCAACAGGCGCATGGGGAGATCCGCCGCGGGTCTGGGGAGCCGATACTCCCGAGAGCATCCTCGAGCGACGCGAGGCGGTGGCGTGCATCGAGCGCACGCTGGAAGAGCTTCCGCCGGCGCAGCGCGCGGTACTCACCTTGCGCGACGTGCAGGGCCTCGAGGCGGACGAAGTCTGTAACATTCTGGAGCTCAGCGAGTCGAATCAGCGCGTGCTCTTGCACCGCGCGCGGGCGCGGGTCCGGCGCGCGCTGGAGCGGCTCTTCGCGGAGAAGGAGTAGCGGATGCTGACCTGCAGACAGATGACCGATCTGGTCACGGATTACCTGGAGAGGCGCATGCCCTGGACGGACCGGGCCCGCTTCCAGATGCACCTCGGAATGTGCAGTCACTGCCGCCGATATCTCAAGCAGATGAAGCTCTCCGTGCGCACTCTGGGGATGCTGCAGCCGGAGTCCGTGCCTTCCCACGTGATGGATGAGCTCCTGACCCGCTTCCGCGACTGGAAGAGCTGATGACCTGGATCGCCACCGTGCCGCCCGAGGAAGCCGAGGGCGAGCTGCGCGGCATCTACCGCGCCATCGGCGCGGCCCGCGACGGCGTCGCGGACATTCACCAGGCGCAGTCGCTCAACCCGCGCGCTCTGCGAGCGCACCTCGATCTCTACAAGGCGGTGATGTTCCAGCGCGGAAGCTTGAGCCGCGTCCAGCGCGAACGGATCGCGGTGGTGGTCTCCGCAGCGAACCGCTGTGCATACTGTGTCGCGCACCACGGGGAAGCGCTGCGCCAGCTGGGCGACGATCCCGCTCTCGTGACTGCCCTCGGCCGGGGTGAGTTGCCGACGGACCTTCCCGCCGCGGACCTATCGCTGCTGCGCTGGGCGCGCCGCGCCACGCTCGAACAGGCCGCCGCTTCGGAAGCCGACCTGTGCGTGCTGCGCGACACTGGGCTCGACGACCGCGCCGTCCTCGATGCCGTGCTCGTCGTCGCCTACTTCTCGTTCGTCAACCGGATCGCCCTGCTGCTCGGCGTTGAGGTGGAGCGGGGATTCGAGGCGACCTGCGGCCCGCTGCCGCACGCGTAACGGATCGATCGCGGAGCAGTCCAAATTAGCGAGGAAACACATTTCGAGCGGCCGCCTCGTCGGCGCGCCGCTCCAAGGAGGTCGACATGGCGATCGCAGAAACGGAAAGGGCCCCGTTGGTGGGGCACGCATCGGGCAAGGTGAACGTCGAGGTGGGCATCGTCGCCGGCATCATCGGCGGCATGCTGATGGCTGCGTTGACAATGATGGCGACGGCTGTCAGCGGGATGGGGCTTCTCGCTCCGCTCAAGCTCATCGCGGTCACGTTCTTTGGCAGGGAGGCGACGGCGGGCGGCGCGGGCGTGCTGCTCGTCGGATTGACGCTGCACATGATGAACGCGGCGGTGCTGGGCGTGATCTTCGCCGCGCTCATCCGCCGAATCGAGGCAGGCGGCGCCGCAGTGGTTGCAGGCCTCGCCTTCGGCATCGCAGTCTGGCTGGCGACGACCTTTATCGCGCTGCCGGTTGCGGACCCGATCATGCGCTCCGCAGTCGCGGCCATCCCAGGGGTGTGGTTCGTCGCGCACCTGCTCTTCGGCGTTGGGGTCGGTTCGGTGCCGGCCCTGCGGAGAAAATTCGCTCACGCCTGAGGTCGAGCGAATCGATGCCGGACGAACGATGCGCGGCATGCGGGAAACCACTCGGGCAAGCCGTCTATGGCTTGCCCGAGTCCGGCCAGGTCGTTGCCGTCTGCCGCTCGTGCGCACTCCGGCACCGACCCTTTCTGCGTCGAGCCGCCTTCGTCGCCGCCGCGGTCGTTAGCTGCCTGGTCGCGATCACCCAGGGCGATGCGCTGCTGGCGGCGCATTCGAGCCCCGAGCTGTTCTGGAAGATCCCGCTCACCTACGCCGTGCCCTTCGCGGTTTCTTTTTTCTCGAGCGTCGCCGCTGCTCGCTCGCTGGGGACGCCGCCTAAAAAGACTCGATGAACGGCACGTCGTCGCGGCCCAGCAGGCCGAGGAGCCGCAGCACCACTTCACGTTGCAGCGGCGCATCGCCGGGCGCGCCGAGCGGAAAGCCGAGCGGCCACGGTACCGACAGCGCCCGCGGCGGCCGCACCGCAGCGGTGATCTCGGGCAGCATCGTCACGGAAGCCGTCGCGATTCCCCTCCGCTCGAGCTCCGCCTGGACCAGGCCGACCGCCTGGTGGCAGAAGGGTCAAACCGGGACGAGCAGAGCGACGTCGACCCCGTCCTCGACCAGCAGCGCGGCCGCCCTCGGCGCGGTGTCGCGCACGAGACGGCCTGGCGCCGTGATCGAGCCCATGAAGGAGAGATGCCGGCGGGCCACGGTGCCGATCACGCGCTCGGCCGCGAGCTCGCGCAGCCGGTCGAGCGGCAGTGCGAGGTTGCGGTCGCGCACGATGCCGCTGTGTTCGAAGGAGCGGCTGCGGTGATGTTCCTCGAGGTCGGCGACAGCCGCTTCACCGCCGATGACGCGAAACGAGACGTCTCCGCCCCTGACGCGCGAGTCGAAGGGAGCCTCGCCCGGCGGCACGAGCCCCGCGGTCGTCACCAGGGCAACCGTGCAGGCATTGAGCGGCCTCACGAGCTGCGCGCGCGGCACCGGCTCGACGCGTCGCCACGGATACACCTTGAGCGTCGCCCGCAGCCAAAGCGGCAAGTCGTCGATGCGCGCCATTTCTTCTCCGACGTCTCAACCGTGCCCCCGTTACTATCGCTCATCGCGCTCGGAAAGCAGCTGCTCGATGGCGGCGTGCAGCGCGTCGTACTCGAGGTTGCAGGCGCGGTGCTCCGGCCCGCCTCCTCGGTGAAACTCACCGCCGTCGTGAACGAAGCGGATCGTTCCCGCGCGGTCGACGAGGATGCTCACGGAGGTGAACGCGCGAAAGACGGTGCCCACGCCGTACGCCTTCGCCGTCTTCCAGTCGGGGTCGATGCCGACGGGAAAGCGGAAGCCGAGTTGCCTCGCCGCCCGCTCCACCACGGCGCGGTCGCGTGTCTCGTCCGACTTGGGATGGTGCAGCCCGACGACGACGAGTCCTTTCGCCGCATAGGCGTTGTGAAGCTCGTTCAACGCGGGCGCAGTGGCCTCGCAATAGGCGCAGCCGGTGAGCCAGAAGCGGATGAGGACCACCTTGCCGCTGAGCCCCGAGAGCGTGACCGGACCGCCCTGGAGCCACTCGATCCCGCGAAGCTCCGGCGCCCGCGTCCCGAGCAGCTCTCGACCTTCGCGCGGAGCCCACGCCGGCGCGCTTTCGCTGGCAGGCGCACCTGCGAGAGCAAGCGAGGCGGCGACGAGCAACGCGGACGTCATCACGCCGGTACCAGTACGCCTCGTAAGGCGGCAGCCGCAAGCGCGCCGCGCGTGCAGGCCTGGTGCAAGCCGGTGCGCCAGCTCAGCGGAGCAGCCGATCGATCGCGGCCGCAAGCGCGGACGGATCGCGCACCGGGCGTGAGCACGTCGTCTGCGAGCAGGCGAACGCGGCCGGTGTACTCGTGCGGGGAAGCTCGACCGTGCCCGGCGGCGGCGGGCCCTCGGCGGGGTCCCACCATTCGGTCCGCTTGTACTCGGCGGGGTAGCGCAGCGCCGCAGCGAACAGTGCGCGGGCCAACGCGTCGCCGCGCGGGCCCACCACTGTGACGTGCACGGGCGCGGCACGCAGTTCGCGGTCGGCGAGCAGGATGCCCGGCCGGAGCGAACCGTCGGCGACGGCGGGTGCGGCAAGCCAGCGCATCGCACGCTCGGCGACGGTCCGATCGCGCGCGTCTCCCGTACACCTCCACAGCAAGTTGGCAAAGCGGGCGAGCGCGACGTTCTCATCCGGCGAGACATACGGCTTCTGGAAGACGCCCGCGCTCACCATGTCGCGAGCGGTGACGAAGCCCGCGACTGTGTCCGCTGCGAAATGGATCTCGATGAAGCGCGCCGCTTGCTGCGCTCGCTTTAGCCACTCGCGCTCGGCGGTCGCGAGGTGGAGCGAAAGGAAAGCGCGACCGGCGGCGAGCGTGTCCCCGAGCGCGAGCGGACCCGACGTCGCGCCGTGGCGAAAGCCGCCCTCGGGAAGCGCGCGATGCTCGATGACCCAGCGCGCGGCTGCGCGGGCGTGGTCGAGCGGCTCGGGATCGCCGCTTGCTGCATGAAGCGCGACGAGCGCGGCGATGAACCAGCCGTCGTCGCGCGCGTAGACGTTGCGGTCGATGCGCGGCAACCCGAGCTTCCGCCGGCGACCGTCGGGCAGGGCCCAGTACTTGTGTCCGTCGAGGCGGCCGAGGTCGGCGTCCTGGCTCGTGTACAAGGCACCCTCTGGGCTGGTGAGGAAGCGCGCCACGTACCGTTCCACGCCGCGCGCCGTCTCAAGATCGCGGGGGTCGCCAAAGGCGGAGTACGCCGACGCGTAGGCGTGGATCGCTTCCGCCTGGATCGAGAGCAGCTTCTCGAAGTGCGGCGAACGCCAGTCGGGCGTGGCAGAGTATTGGTCCGTGCCGCCCCACTCGCGATCGACGAGGCCCTGCGCGGCATCGAGGGTCTTGCGCACCATCGCCGCTGCCGACGCGTCGCCTTCTTTGGCCTGCAAAAGCGCCAGACCAAGAGAGGTCGAGTCGACGAACTTGTGGCCCGACCCCCAGCCGCCGTAGCGCCCGTCATAGGCTTCGCGAAAGCGGCGCTCGAGCCGCGCGCGTTGCTCGGCGCTCAGCGCGGCCTCGGAGGGCGGCTCGACGGCGGGGGCCTCGACGACGGAGGGGCCGGGCGTGGGGTCGTCGACGATCGCCTGGAGCATGGCCGCCATCTGCGCCGGCGGGAGGTAGCCACGCCGCTTGACGATCTCGCGGCCCTCGCCGTCGAGCACGATGGTGGCGGGCCAGCCGTAGTCGCCGTAGCGCTCGGAGAGCGGGGGGTCGGAGTCCTCATCGACGCGCGCCGCGAGGTAGTGCGCCCGCACGAGAGCGACGACCTTGGCGTCCGCGTAGGTGGTCGCGTCCATGACGTGGCACCAGTGGCACCACACCGCCTCGAGGTCGAGCAGGACGAAGCGCTTCTCGCGCCGCGCTTGCTCGAAGAGGGCAGGCGTCCATGCGCGCCACTCGATCGGCTGCGCGAGCATTGCGACGGTGAGGAGAGGCGCTAGCATGCCTCATGCTACGCTGGCCGCACGCCCTTGGTTATCTCCGGCATGTAACGTCGCCCGTCGGCGCGAGTCGATCAGCGAGGCCCATCGCGGCGATCGCGCTCGCCGCTCTTCTCTCCGGGCCGCCTCTGAGCGACCCGCAGCTCGAACGAGCCATCGAGCAAGCACAGCGCACGCCCGCGATCGCCGACCGCATCGAGCAGCTGAGCCGGCTTTTCCTCGGCACCGCTTACGGGCAGTTCCCGCTGGG
>WNFG01004154.1_pt1 | contig 16806 bp, 16 predicted proteins | sample 5400431 | NCBI WGS metagenome assembly WNFG01 (sample SAMN13153346, study PRJNA577476) | soil metagenome | isolation source: 120 cm saprolite under Douglas fir tree site 2 hole 3 replicate 2 | place: USA:California | collected 2015-04-18 | reverse complement strand
TTCGCTCCAGCGTGGATGCTATAGCAGAGTCATAGGCGGCGGTGGTGGCAAACGCCTTCTGCGCCAACCGCCATTTGGTCGCGACGGAAATTTCTCCGCTGTTGGCGGCCATCTCTAGTGCAATCGCGTCGTAGTCCGCAGGCGAAGTTACAACTGCAACATCCTGAAAGTTCTTGGCGGCGGATCGGATCATCGAAGGTCCGCCAATGTCTACGTTTTCAATCAACTCTTCAAATTGGACGCCTGGCTTGGCAGCAGTCTTCTCAAACGCATACAGATTCACTACCACCATATCGATGGGCTGGATGCCATGTTCTGCGACTGCGGAGCGGTGCTTAGCATCCTCGCGACGATGCAGGATCCCGCCATGGACCTTGGGATGCAACGTTTTTACCCGGCCATCGAGCATTTCCGGGAAGCCGGTGAGCTCGGAAATATCCTTGACTTTGATCCCCGACTCGCGCAGCAGCTTGGCAGTCCCGCCAGTCGAGATGAGTTCAACCCGCAAGTCAGCGAGTTTACGAGCGAACTCCACCAGGCCGGTTTTATCGGTCACGCTAAGGATGGCACGCTGAACCTTGGACATATGGTAAGTCCTCGAAATGCGGAAAGGATTATGTGCCCGGCAGAAGGCAGACCTAAAATTCTACCAGTAGTAAGGGTAACGAAGGTTGGGGTGTCTGATTAGGATGGAATATTAGTGAGGACCAGTCGAAGAGGAGTGGTTCCAACTAAATTTTTGCTTTGGCCTTGAGCTTCACCTGCCCATTTTCCATCTCTACGGAATATTCCACGTTGTGGCAGCCGTAGTCTTTGCGGATCTGGTTGGTCTTTTTGTTCACAAACTTCGTGAAAGAGTCCAGGTTGCCTGAGATCGACTCGCCAGCCTTCTTCTTGGCATCCACCAGCGCTTTGTAGAGGGATTCGACCCTATCCCGTTCGGCGGATACATCGGAGCACTGCACTGTAAAGGGCCCGGTCTCGGTTGCCGGAGCGGCTGCGGCGCTGCCGTGCCCGACTCCGTAGGCAATATGGTGCTGGGCTTCATGCTCCTCGGCCGGGCGGACTCCCTGCACCGAAAGAATTGCGTCCTGCGGGCGGCGGTAGCCCTCCTCGCGGATGCGCGTTTTCTTCCGCCACAAATCGCTGTATATCGCATAGCGCTGGGCCATTTCGTTATAGCGGTAACGCTGCGAGAAGCTTATGCGCGCGCCATCGCTGAATTTCCGCAGCAGACTCAGCACCTTCCATTCGATGTCGGAGGGCGGCTTCTTGGTGGGATTGCTGAAGTAAATCTCGTACTCGATCTTCAGCCGCCGAAGTTGCTGGTCGAGAAGATTCAGTTCCTCATCAATGGTCACAGGACGGCTTCTCCTTACACCAGTCTAGAGGCTCAACACCGCGGACGGGAGATTCCGTTGGGTCACAGAAGGGATAGCACGAAAGTACTCAAAGTACTCAAAGCAGGAGCCTCAAATAAGCGTAGTAGCCGGAAGCTACCTGCCCACCGTCGCCGCCATTTTCTTCACCATGGCCAGGACCAGCTTGCGGTCGCTGTCATTGAGGCTGGCAGCGTAACGGCGGATTTGCGTGAGGAAGCGCACTTCGTCATCAGATAGTTGGGGAAGTCCTTTAGTGCCGTTGGTGTGCCCAGATTCAGAGAAGAACTGCGACAACGGGAGTTCCATCGCGCCCGCGATCTTGGCCAGCGTATCGAGGGAAGGAATCGTGTGGCCATTCTCCACTCGCGAGAGATAGCAGCGCAGCAGTCCGGTGCGCTTTTCAATATCGCCCTGGGACATGCCTTTTTGCAGCCTGTAATTTCTGATGGTCTCGCCGATGTTCATAGAAAACATGCAATTGAACTTCCGAGGATGCTGCATAGTAACCAGAGTAGTACCTTCTGGCAAGTAGGAAATTAGCCGTACGGGAAACCGTGCGCCATTACAGGCTTGCGCCCCGTAACGGGAAATTCTTAGGCGATTTCCACAGCCCAAAAAAATCCCATGCCTACTTTTTCAAAGTGCGCGCCAGAAAATCCACCGTGCGTTTCCAGGCGTCGGCCGCATCCTCGGGGCGATAGCCCGCTTTGTTATTTGGATTCTCGAAGGCGTGTCCGGCGTCGGGATAGATCACGATCTCGACTTTCTTCCCCAATTGCTTCAGCGTCTGCTCGAATTTCTTGACATCTTCAACTGCGATGCCCCGGTCCTGGCCGCCAAATACGCCTAGAATCGCCGCGTTAATTTTCTTCTGTTGCTCGGGGTCGGTGGCCAGATGACCATAGTGGATGACTGCGGCTCTGAGCGTTGGTTCCTGGAGCGCCAAGTCGAGAGAATATCCGCCACCCATACACCAGCCGATTGACCCAATTCGGTCTTTTTTCACATTTTTCTGCGATTTGAGGAACTCTACTGCCGCGTGCAAATCGCGGGCAGCACGATCTTCTGGGACGCCGCGCATGAGCTCATGCGCCTCCTCAGGTGTGGTCGCTACCTTCCCGCGATAGAGATCGAGGGCTAGAGCCGCGTAGCCCTGATCCGCCAGTTTGGAGGCTTGCTCCTTGACCCAATCATTCAGCCCCCAAAACTCGTGGATTACCACTATGCCGGGAAAGGGACCTTTACCCGCGGGGGCGTAAAGCATGCCCTGCACCGTTTCATCCCCGCTCTTGTAGGAGACGTTCTTAGCGTCGGCGGCGAGTAATGAAATAGAGAAAAGGAGAACCACTGCCAGCATGAAGAATTTCATGCGAATACCTCGGGAAATCAAAGTTCGAGCTCCATATACATTGCACCGGTGATCGGATTAGGCCGATAAGGTGTGATCTCCTTAAATCCTAACCGGCGATACATCGCGACCGCGTCTTTCATTATGGGTTCAACGGTATCCAGACGCATTCGGACGTACCCAATAGCACGAGCTTCAGCAATAACACGCTCCGCCAGCGAGCGCCCCAGCCCCTTACCTCGAAACGTGGGACGCAAGTACAAACGCTTCATCTCGCAAATTTCAGGCTCCAAACGGTGCAACCCGACACAACCGGCGAGCTGGCCCTCATATTCCGCCAGCAGCAACCTGCCGTCAGGCGGGGAGTAGTCCCCTGGTAGCTCAGCCAATTCCCGGTCGAAGTCTTGGAAACAGAGGCTGAAGCCAAGGGAATTCGCGTACTCCAAAAAAAGCTCGCGTGCGCGCTCGATTTGCGCAACCGACTCCACCTGCTCCGTCCGTAAACCCGGAACCGGCTTCGAAGCTACCCCATTAGCATTCCTCCGTTCACGTTCAGTACGTGTCCGGTGATGTACGCTGCATCATCCGATGCCAGAAAACAGACTGCACGCGCCACGTCATCAGGGGTCCCGACGCGGCCCAGTGGAATCATTTTCAGTGCGTTTTCCTTCAAATCTTCGGAAAATGCCGCCGTCATAGCGGTTTCGATGAACCCGGGAGCCACTGCGTTACAAGTAATATTTCGCGATGCAACTTCACGCGCGATCGCCATAGTCAGTCCAATCAGTCCGGCCTTGGATGACGCATAGTTGGCCTGTCCCGCTTGTCCCGTCTGACCAAAAATACTGCTGACATTGATAATCCGTCCCCATCGCTGTTTGAGCATGGAACCGACCGTCTGCTGAATGCACAGAAAAGCGGACGTGAGATTGGTATTCAGCACCGCGTCCCAATCGGCGCGTTTCATGCGCATGACCAGCTGATCGCGAGTGATGCCTGCATTGTTCACCAGAATATCTATTTTCCCGAATTGCGCGATGGCCGCTTTGCAGCCATCCTTGATTTGCCCCTCATCGGCAACATCCATCGGGAAGGCAACGGCTTTCCCTCCAGCGGCCGTTATTGCGCTGACAAGCTGGCCCAGTTTTTCCTGATTGCGTGCCGCAACCGCGACGGCGGCGCCGGACTCTGCCAGGCGCAGCGCGCAAGCGTGCCCAATCCCCTGCGACGCACCCGTCACTAGTGCGACATGCCCTGCGAGGTTCATCCCGAAGCTCCTCTTAGAACGCGGAATTATACCTGTCCGGGGTTCTGGGATGCTCCGATGAGATGATTTGGAAGTTGTGGGTCCTTCGCTTGCTGTGGCACGAGTGCCCGTTCAGTGCATAACGACTTAACGGACTCGGCGCAGTGGCCAGACTAGAACGTCCAGCCAGCGAGAAAAATGCAATAGCGGCTTCGAATTGGGGAGCCCAACTCCTGCAGCCCCAGCCATCCTATTAATTTCTATTTCAGCTTCAGCATCCTGCAATGGCCATTGCTCGTGATGGATTTCTCCACGATAGACGCCGTCGTTCGCAACTGCGTACAGGCAGTAACGCTCGGTCAGCCAATGCTCGAGAGTTCCGTGCCTTCTCATCTGAACTTCACCGACTGGGTGGTAAACACCGCGAAACTCCGCTTCACCCCTACGGCGATGGGAGTGGTAGCTAACTGAACCAGGTTTAACCTCGACGCTCATGTTGGCGTGGAAATATGGCAACCGATACAGAGCTCGAGCAGCAATAACAGCCGGAAGGTTGGCAGCATCAAGACTGAAGAAAAAGACACCAGGCTTGTTATCGAGCGTCACATAAGTCCGTACATTGAGCTCGGGAAAGCGCGAGAGTCCGGGCAAAGCTGGCAAGCCACGGGCACGCACACCGCTCATGTGAAAAGGAGTCACCGCGATCCAGCACTGACCATGAAAAGTGTCGAGCGCCAGTGGTTCGGGAACGAGCTTGCGGATTACGTTGAACGCAACCTGCCAGTGAGCAAATAACAAATCATGCCAGGTCTGGGCCATGACCCAGGGGCCTTCGGGCAAAGACCAGGGACGGTGCGCTACCGATTTGAGGGCTGGGTGCATCCCGGTTCAATCTTAGATGGAGCGGGAAGGCATTATAGGCTGGGGGCTTGTCGCGCCGTCTCTACAGCAGCGGGCACCGCCTGGTAGTCGTGCTGGTAAATGTCCACAATCGTTCGTCCCACAAAGCGGGCGCGCGCTTCGGAATGAATGTGCTCCGGGAAAGTAAACGAACCTGAGTCACTATAGTCTTGAACAAATTCGATATTTTTAACGAAAAAAGAAGGTGATTTGACGATGTTGCCTTCCGCCCGTACCAGGCTACCGGTATGCGCGTCCAGGTAGATGCGGCCCTTGAACAGGCTAGCGCGCTTCTTACGGGGTTTCACCTGATAAACGTGTACCACCCGCCCCCCGATCTCGGTGCTTCCCTTGTGTGAAAACTTGTAGTTCGCATGGCTGATGGCGGTGAGTGAAGGATCATCCTTTTGCACGTGATCCACTTCCGACTGCAATAATCGCGTGATGACGTTGGTTTTCACGAAGCCGTCGCCGGTATAACGCACTGCCTTGAACTGGAGATCATGCGGCGCGGCGTAGTGCCGTTCCAGTTCAAATTCGCCTTGCTGGGAAGTGTCGGGGAGTTGGACCCGCACCAAAATATTAGCTGAGTAAGACGCGAGCTCCGTCGCCTGCCTGGTCACGTGCTGATGGTAAGCCTCGAGCGTTAGCTCCGCAGACATACGCGGCAGCGCCGGCGCTACAGGCAATACCGAGGCCGGAGGCACGTCAGACCACATCGCTACGCTAGGAGGTATGAATCCGTCGCTTGTGTGCGCGGACGGGATAGTCCCGCCCGAGGATGGGCCCGCTCCCGCCGTGAAGCGGGTTTGCGCGGAACTCACACCCGTCCAGCAGGCTGAGATTAACAACACTATAAAAACCAGACGTCTCATGAAAGTTTTCGGGTACTTACTTTATATTCGATTTAACTGCCAAAGGAAAAGTGACAAAGGTAAGCCAACTTGTCGCCAGTGGTACGTCCAATCACGCAGGCGGGTGGGACGTTCCGCCTACATAGGAGGACAAATCATCGCCGAAGCTGTTCCTTTTCCACTGCAATTTTCCCAACTGCGGACTCTTTCCGGATGTGTTCCCACCCGCTGATTGCGAATCATAGCTTTGGCAAGTAAGATTCGTGTCTCCCTCAGTTTTGTACGACAATGACCCATACGGCAATGTCTGACGCAGTCAAGCTTGATCAAAGCAGTAAGTCTCAACCCGCCAGCGAGAATGATTCTCCCGCCGCCACTCCATCGGTTGAGGTGTACGCCGTCTATGGCGTAGAGCCTGAAGTCCAGGCCTACGCCATGGCAAAGTACTCACGCTCGGCGCTTTCCATGAAAGAGTCGCTGCGTGAAATCAATCGCCAGAAGGCGGAGAAATTTCTTAACACCTTCTACTTCCAGTACGGACACCGTTCGATCGCGGATTTAGCGCACATCGCCTTGGCTATTGAGCGTCTGTCAATACTCGCCGCCATTGCCGTAGCCGACGAGCAACGCTGGGACGGCCAGGAACGTTCAACTCGCTACCAGGATTTCAAAAAGAGTGGATACTACACTCCGGATTTCGGCAGCGATGAGCAGGCGCGTGACCTATATTGCGAGACCATTGACGGTCTGTTCTCAGTGTATGAAGCGCTTTCTGAGCGCATGGCTCGCTATCTTGGGGAGATCACACCCAAGCCTGCGGATATGAAGCAGGATGCCTATGAGCGCACGCTACGGGCACGGGCATTCGACATCTCACGGTATCTGCTGCCACTGGCTACCAACACGTCATTGGGGCAAATCGTAAATGCTCGGACGCTCGAGACACAGGTTTCACGCCTGCTCTCGCATACCCATGAAGAAGTCCGCACGATGGGCGAATTGCTGAAGCGCGCCGCCACCTCCCCGGCCTTCGACATGAATCATGCGGCGATGTTGGCCCTGGTGGGAGAAATTCGCAATTTAAGCCCTGAGCTCGGAGCTCGTGCCGAACAAGAACTGCTGCGCGAAGTTTGCGCCGCGCCGACATTAGTGAAGTACGCCGACCCGAATTCCTACGAAATTGAAACTCGCCGCGAACTGCGCCAGGCAGCAGCCGAGTTGATGCGCGGCTCATCCATCGAGACGGCGGGGCTGGTTGATTTGCTGGACGATGAACCGCTGGAATTAGAGCTGGCTACCACACTGCTTTACGAGCACTGCCATTACTCCTACCGCCAGATCAGACAAGCGATTGGCTCCGCCAGCCAGAAACTGCGGCAAGAGATCATTGATAGCGGCCTGCGCCACCGTGGCAAGCATGATGAGATGCTGCGGGCCTTCTGCGCCGGGCAACAATTCCGTTTCGACATACTCATGGATATCGGCGGCTTCCGCGACATGCACCGCCACCGGCGCTGCATCCAGATCGGGCAGGGTTTCACAACTCAGCACGGGTACGAAACTCCGGAGGAACTCGAGCCGGCCGGTGTCCGCGGCAGTTATGACGCAGCCATGAAGCGCACCGCAGATACCGTCGAGACACTTGCGCGCCGCTCCACGCCCGAAGCCGAGAACCAGTCCCAATATGCTATTCCGCTCGGGTTTCGCAAACGGACACTGTTCAAGATGGACTTCGCTGAAGCGGTATACGTCTCAGAGTTGCGCACCACTCCAGCCGGACATACCTCCTATCGTCGGGTAGCATATGCAATGTATGAGGCAGTAGCGCGCAAGTATCCCGCGCTGGCCAAATACTTCCGCGTACACGATGTCAGAGAACCTGTGGATTTGCTGAAAAGATAGGCGCGTCAGGCGAGGCTAGAGGTGGCCAGCTCCTCAAACGGTTCGCATTCGGGAACATTTTCAAGGATTCTCTGAAGATTCGCCTTTTATTCGCTTCGGCCTCGGTGTATAATCCGCTGCAAATCATCCTGCAATCTTAAAGGAGCAGCACTCATGGCGGACGACCGCGCAGAACGTACCAAGGCAATTGATCTAGCTTTCGCTCAGATCGAAAAGCAGTTTGGCAAAGGCTCCATTATGCGGTTGGGATCAAAGGAAGCCATCGTCCCTATCGCCGTAATCTCCACTGGCGCAATTTCATTCGACGCCGCCCTGGGCGTGGGTGGCGTGCCCCGCGGACGCGTGGTCGAAATCTTCGGGCCTGAGTCTTCAGGCAAGACAACTATTGCGCTTCAAGTGATCGCGCAGGCCCAGGCTCAAGGCGGACTGGCGGCGTTTGTAGATGCCGAGCACGCTCTCGATCCCGGCTACGCCAAAAAACTCGGTGTGGACGTTGACAACTTGCTGGTATCGCAGCCCGACTACGGCGAGCAGGCACTCGAAATTGCTGAGGCGCTGGTGCGTTCCGGCGCGATTGACGTGCTGGTCGTGGATTCAGTCGCCGCCCTTGTCCCCAAGGCTGAGCTCGATGGCGAAATGGGCGACAGTCACATGGGCCTGCAGGCCCGCCTGATGTCTCAGGCTCTGCGCAAGCTGACCGGTATCGTCTCCAAATCGCGCACTTGCCTGATCTTCATCAACCAGATTCGCGAAAAGATCGGCGTGATGTTCGGCAATCCCGAAACTACGACCGGCGGTCGTGCGCTTAAGTTTTATTCCTCCGTGCGCATTGATATCCGGCGCATTGCCGCGATCAAGGAAGGCGATGTGGTCACCGGTTCCCGTACCAAGGTAAAAGTTGTGAAGAACAAGGTCGCTGCACCGTTCCGTGAGGCTGAATTCGACATCATGTATGGCGAGGGCATTTCACGGGAAGGAGACCTCCTCGACGTGGCCGTAAACCACGGGCTGCTCGAGAAATCAGGCGCCTGGTTCAGCTACAAGGGCGAACGCATCGGACAAGGCCGCGAAAATGCCCGCCAGTTCCTGAAAGAAAACAAGGACACTCTGGCGAAGCTCGACGCCGAAGTCCGGAAAGCGCTCGGCCTCGTCGCCGCGCCCGCCGCCGCGGCAGCGGCCGCTGCCGCCCAAGCGGCTCCGGCACAGCAAAGCAGTCGCGTCACAACCATGCCAAGCGCCACCGATACCGCTGCCACAGCCAAAGTACCTGCGGCGAGACGGTAGGGCGTAAATCTCCGGCGGCCCGGTTCTTCCTACTCCCTTCGAGCCGGGCGGGCTCGCAGCCGTGCCTCTCTAAAATCGGTCAGGCCAGCAAACAACGATTGCCATCACTTTTCCCGCCGCATAGAATCTCCTTTCCGATCCTCATGGTCTGCGAGGCATATTGAAGAAGGTCATCGCGATCTATCCCGGCTCATTCGATCCACTGACCAACGGCCATCTGGACCTCATCGAGCGTGGCAGTAAGATTTTTGACGAACTGATAGTGGCTATCCTGCGCAATCCTGAAAAGGATCCACTGTTCAGCCTGGGAGAGCGTCGTGAGATGCTGGAATCCATGACTGAGCGATGGGACAATGTGCAGGTAGATACGTTTGAAGGCCTCATGGTCGATTATGCTGTTAAGGTCAAGGCAACGGCTGTCCTGCGGGGTATTCGGGCCATCAGCGATTACGAATACGAACTGCAGATGGCTTTAATGAATCGCAAGCTGGCGCCGCGCCTCGAAACCGTTTTCATGATGCCGGCCGAAGCCTACTCATATCTCAGTTCGCGGCTGGTAAGGGAAATCGCGCAATTGGGAGGCTCGATTAAGGGCCTCGTACCAGAAAGTGTCGAGCAGCGGCTGCGGGCAAAGCTGGACCCGGCTGTTCGATTCCAACCAACCACGAAAACGAGGGGAAGGAAGAAATGACGACAGCGACCACCGACATGACCCAGGCAACCAGACTGACCGAACGCATCAACCGCATTGAGCCCTCCGCCACCATGGCCGTCGTGGCTGAGGCCGACAGGCTGCGGAGCCAGGGCATCGACGTCGTTGATTTCGGCGCCGGTGAGCCGCATTTCGCGACGCCGCAGCACATCAAAGACGCCGCCATTGCCGCCATTCAGGCGAACTTCACCAAGTACACCGCGGTCGGCGGCACCCCCGAACTGCGAGACTCCATTGTGCATCGCCATGCCGTGGATTTTGATTCCGATTACCGCCGCGAGGAGTCGATCGCATCCACGGGCGGCAAGCACGCGTTGTTCAATGCAATTCAGGTGCTGGTGGATCACGGTGACGAGGTCATTCTCCCCGTGCCGTACTGGGTATCGTTCAAGGATATTATTCGCTACGCCGGAGGCAATTGCGTTCTGCTGCACACTGACGAAAAGAAGGACTTTGCAGTCACCGTCGAAATGGTTGAACGGGCAATAACCTCGCGTACCAAGCTCATTATTCTGAATTCCCCGTCGAACCCCTCGGGCGCGGTGATGAGCCCCGAGGACATGTCCGAAGTCGTAAGAATGGCTGCCCAGCACGGCGTTTGGGTGATCTCCGATGAATGTTACGTCTATCTCAACTACAGCGGGAAACGCTTCTCGGTGGGCTCGCTGCGTGAGTATCGCGACCGCATGATTGTGGTGGGATCCCTTTCCAAGACCTACGCGATGACCGGCTGGAGGCTGGGCTACGCGCTCGGTCCGGCGCAGGTGATTGCTGCGATGCAGAAACTCCAAAGTCAATCTACTTCCAACCCCACTTCGATCGTGCAGAAGGCAGCCGTCGCCGCTTTGAAGGGACCGCAGCAATGTGTGGAGGACATGAGGCTGGAGTACATCAATCTGCGGGATCACGTGGTTAAGGGGCTTCGTTCCATCTCCGGGATCAAGTGCACGAGCCCCCAGGGCGCCTTCTACACTTATCCGAATGTTTCAGCTTTCTTTGGTCGCGGCGGTGTGGAGTCAGCGGCGGATGTGGCCGGCAAACTTCTTCGCGAAGCGCACGTTGCCACGGTTCCGGGCGAAGGCTTTGGGACGCGCGAACACATCCGCGTCTCCTACGCTACCTCCATCGCCGAACTTGACCGCGGCCTGGAGCGCATGAGGAAGTTTTTTGCAAACTTATAGACTGGCCGATAGCAAGATCTTGCAGCTTGTGAATTTTCAATTCTGTTTTTCTAGGCAGGTAGCCCGTCTGCCTGAGTTAAGCTTCTAAGTGTCGAGGCTGGAACGACTGCGTCGTGTCTAGACGGGTCGTCCGGCTTTCGTTGTTTCTCACTGCGCCATAAATGGCTGAATTGTATCCACTGCTGATGCTGCCGGCGTTCGACCCTCGTCCCTGGGGAACGATGGATCTTTCGCCCATTTACCCCAACTACAAATGTCAGGAAAAGATCGGCGAGGCCTGGCTCACGGGAGACGATTGCAAGGTGAATAATGGGCCGCTCGCCGGCCAATCATTGGCCCAACTCAGCACTCGCTTTGGACCCGAATTGGTGGGCTCCGCAGCGCGCGATCCGAAACGTTTTCCCCTGCTTCTGAAATTTTTGTTTCCCGAAGAGAAGCTTTCGGTGCAGGTGCATCCCGATGATGAGATGGCGCGGCAAGTGGGCCAGCCTTGGGGGAAGACAGAATGCTGGTACGTGGCCAGCGCCAAGCCCGGAGCGCAAATTGCACTGGGTTTGAAGCCGGGTGTGTCTCGTCTGCAACTGGAGCAGGCGATTCATGGCAAACGCGCAGAGGATCTGCTGAACTGGATCAACATCTTTCCGGGCGATATGATCTACGTTGCCGGGGGAACTGTACACACGTTGGGACCAGGATCCATCCTGGTGGAAACTCAACAGCAATCGGACACGACTTATAGGCTTTACGATTACGGAAGGCCCCGTGAATTGCATCTCAAAGAGGGCTTGGCAGCGGTAAAGGAGAGGACAGCGTCTGGGAAAGTCCTACGGGCAGCGCCGGGAAAAGCAAATGGTAAAAACAATCGCCATGAGTCACTCGTAGCGGCGCCCTATTTTGTCGTGGACACGTATGAGTTGAGAGAGCCGCACAACTTTCGCACCAGGGATAAATCCGGCAAAGATTCTGTGCAGATTATGGTGGCGGTTGAAGGTTGCGGTGTAGTTGAGGCGCCCGGAATGGAACCCGTCACTCTGGCTAAGGGTGATGCCGTCATAGTTCCCGCGAGTGTCGGTGAATTCAGTGTTCGCCCGCAGTGGACAGTGGAGTTCTTGAAAGCGTATGTACCCGGCGAATCGTTACCCGAACCCGCAACTCAGCTGTAGGCTTCGGTCTTCAAACTTGTGAATTCGTGGCCAACAAAAAGACTAACTTTTATCCCGTAATCCTCGCTGGCGGACGCGGCACCCGTTTCTGGCCGCTGAGCCGCAAGCGTCGCGCCAAACAACTGCTTGCGCTCGACGGCAAGCACACGATGATTCAGCAGACGGTCTCACGTCTGCTTCCATTAGCCTCCCGCGACAACTCCCCCGTTTACCGAAGCGGCAAATTATTGCCGAGCCGGCGGGACGCAACACCGCACCAGCAATTGGCCTGGCGGCATTCATCCTGCTACGCAGCGATCCCGAAGCTGTAATCGGCATGTTTCCCTCCGATCACGTCATCGGAGATGAGAAACGCTATCGTGAGGTCCTACAAAATGGCGTAGCCATCGCATCCGCCGGGGAAAACATTGTAGTGCTGGGCATCCGTCCTACTCGCCCAGAAACTGGGTATGGGTACATTGAAGCAAGCTCGGCTTTCGAGGGCGACGCGTTACGGGTGCGGCGTTTTACCGAGAAGCCCGACACGCAACGCGCCGCGGAATTCGTTAGCGCTGGGAATTATTTCTGGAACAGCGGCATGTTCTTGTGGAGTGCCCGAACTCTAGCCAACGCTCTGAGCGAGCATTTACCCAAAACAGCTAACCTGCTTGAAGAAATTGCCGCGGCCTTTGGCACGAAAAAATTCGAGGCGACATTTCGCCGGCTCTATCCCAAGTGTGAGAGCATCAGCGTGGATTACGCAGTGCTTGAGCCGCGTTCCGCAAAAGGCGAGCGCGCTTCCAATATTTTTTGCCTGCCTGCCGACTTCGGATGGAACGATCTCGGCTCCTGGACCGCTCTCCACGAACACCATACCGGCAAGAGCAACCCCGCCGATGGCAATCTCATCTCTGCCCAGGGGATTTTCACGCTGAACGCTCAAGGAAATTATGTCCACGCTCCGGGAAAATTTGTTGCCGCGGTCGGCGTAAACGATCTCGTGGTCGTTGAAACGGACGATGCTTTGCTCATCACCACACGCCACGGCGCGCAAGACGTAGGAAAAGTTGTGAAGTACTTGGACGAAAAGAAACTCTCGAAGCTAGTTTAGCAACGCGTCCAATGGTTTAGTACTGAACACTGAGCACTGACCACTGGCGACTGACCTCCAACTCTTATGACAGAAATCAAATTCGGCACCGACGGTTGGCGCGGCATCATCGCCGACGACTTCACCTTCGACAATGTCCGTCGCGTCGCAGGCGCCATCGCTTCCTACGTTCTGAAGAATGAAGATTACGGGCGGGGGGTCATCATCGGCTATGACACGCGCTTTGCCTCGCAAAGTACGGCGCGCCTCGCAGCCGAAGTCATAGCTGCAGGCGGCATTCCGGTTAAGCTGGCCAGTGATTTCAGTCCTACTCCCGCAATTTCACTTGCCGTGAAGCAGCAAGGCGCAGCCGGCGGCGTGGTAATCACTTCCAGCCACAACCCCTGGAATTGGAATGGCGTGAAGTTCAAAGGAAAATTCGGCGGCTCGGCAACGCCCGCAATCATGAAGAAGGTGGAAGGTGAGCTACACGCTAATGCCATGCCCACGAACGGACATGCGGCAGCGATCGCTGACGTCGATCTCAAAGACGCATACATCGAGGCCATCTGCAATTTCGTTGACCTAAACCTCATCGCGAAAGCCAATTTCAAATTCGCCGTCGACTCAATGTACGGTTCGGGTCGCGGTGTCTTAGCGCGAATTTTCAGCGATCACGGCATCAAGCACGTAACTATCCGGCAGGAATTAAACCCTCTCTTCCCGGACATTAATCCCGAACCCATCATTCCTCATATTGCAATGCTTCAGGAAACCGTGGTGAAAGAGGGCTGCCACGCGGGCTTTGCTACCGACGGTGACGCCGACCGCATCGGAGGCGTAGCTGAGGACGGCGGCTTTGTCGATTCGCACAAGATTTTTGCCATTCTGCTGCACTGGCTGCTCGAGCGGAAAAAGTGGCCCGGTGAGGTTGTGCGTGCATTTAATACCACACGCATGCTGGATCGCATTGCTGCCAAGTACGGACGCAAGCTGCACGAATGTCCAATCGGTTTCAAATATATTGCTGACTTGATGATGGAACGGGAGATCCTCATCGGCGGCGAGGAATCAGGTGGAATCGGCTATGGCCGGTACCTGCCGGAGCGCGACGGAATCCTCAATTCTCTGCTGCTCGCCAATGTGATGGCCGACAAAGGCAAGCCGCTGGGCCAGTTAGTCGCGGATTTGCAGCGCGAGTTCGGCTCTCATTATTACGGACGCCGCGACATGCACATCCCCGAAAACGTAAAACAGAGCGCCATCAAGCGGGCGCGCGCCGATTCCACGACCAAGCTCGGACGTTACGGGGTGATCAAAAAAGAAGGCATGGATGGCGTGAAGTTCTTTCTCAACGCCTCAAACAACGGCAGCGGTGCCGAGCCTTGGATACTATTGCGGGCGTCAGGAACGGAACCGCTGTTGCGCCTGTACGCCGAGGCCGCTTCGCCTGAACTGGTGACGGAAATCCTCGACGTCGGTGAAAACTTCGTGAACGCGAGCGGTTCGTGACGCCCATTACGCTCGTCCTGCAGGGCACTGCACTCTTGAATTCTTTATCGTGTATGTCGGCCCGTCCGTTGCGAGATAATCGATAGTTGGGATCTGCCATGACTCTAGCAGCGACAAACGGCACTCCTGCTGTCGACACGCCTGAGGCGCGGCGTTACAACCGCATCCGGCGCTGGCTCGGCATCGCAGATGCCGTGCTCGGCTTCCTGCTACTGGTTGTGCTGCTGGCCACAAATTGGAGCGGGTGGCTGCGTGACCTCGCCTATCGCGCTGGCTTTCAGAATTACACCTTCGCGGTTTTTTTGTACGTTGCCATGCTCCTGCTCATCGGCAAGATTCTTGGCCTCGGCCTCGATTACTACAGCTTCCGCCTGGAACACCGCTTCAATCTCTCCAATCAAAAGCTGCGGTCCTGGATATCGGATGAGATCAAGGGGGTTCTTGTGGGCTTGATCATGGCAACGATCGTAGTCGAGCTGGTTTACTTCGTCATTCGCCAATCGCCTGAACACTGGTGGATTATTACGTGGGCACTATTCATAGGATTGTTTATCTTAATGGCGCAGATCGCCCCGGTGGTCTTGTTCCCGATCTTCTATAAGTTTGAACCGCTCGACAATGAGGACCTAAAGCAGCGCCTGGTGCGCCTTGGCGAGCGCGCGGGGACGCGGGTCCGCGGAGTTTACAAGTGGCATCTGTCGGAGAAAAGCAAGAAAGCTAATGCAGCCCTCACCGGCTTGGGCAACACACGCCGCATCATTTTGGCCGACACACTCCTCGATCGCTACTCGCCGGATGAAATCGAAGCCGTCCTGGCACACGAACTGGGGCACCACGTGCATCGGCACATTTTGAAAAGCATCGCTGTGCAGGCTGGGATCACTTTCTTAGGATTTTGGGCTGCAAATGCCGCCCTGCACTACGCGATCGACCGGCGGCACATGTTCGAAACCCTTTCCGATTTCGCCAATCTGCCCCTATTGGCTCTGGTCTCGACAATCTTGTCTTTTTTGCTGATACCTCTGCTCAACGCCTACTCCCGATACAACGAACGACAAGCCGATCGCTATTGTTTCCGATCGATTCCCAGCATTGGGCCGTTCATTTCTTCCATGAACAAGCTCGCCGACCAGAATCTCGCGGAGAGGGCGCCTTCCAAGTGGGTGGAGTGGTTCTTCCATTCGCATCCTGCAATTTCGAAGCGAGTGGCGGCCGCGCAAGCGTGGGAGAAATAATTCTCGTTTACGGAGCCTTAAGCATTTTTTCCACTTTCCTCAAGTCTTCCTCAGTATCCACGCCTACGGTATCGAACTGAGCTTCAGCAACATGAATGGGGATTCCGTTTTCCAGGAACCGTAGTTGCTCCAGACGTTCGCTGCGTTCGAGAACAGACTCGGGCAGCGCCACGAATCGATCGAGAGCCGCTTTTCGATAAGCATAGAGACCAAGATGCTTGAAATAAACCGGCCGAGCACCGTCGCGATCGAAAGGAATGGCAGCTCGCGAGAAGTACAGCGCTCTTCCACTATTATCGGTGACGACTTTTACTGCATTCGGATCATTTACGTCGGCGGCTGATAACTTGGTCTTCAGAGTGCCGACCTGCACCGCCACGTCAGTCATTACACCGAGCACGGAATTTATATGCTCGGGGCGCGTCAACGGTTCGTCACCTTGTACGTTCAAATACACGTCAGCTGCCATAGAGCGCGCGATTTCACATACGCGCTCTGTGCCGCTGCGATGGTCAGCCGAAGTCATCCGCGCCTGCCAGTCATTTTTCTTGCAGAATTCCAGTATTTCCTCTGAATCGGTCGCAATGACCACGTCATCCAGCAATTCAGAAGACCGCACTGCACGATAAACATGTGCCAATAGCGGTTGCCCCGCAACCTCACGCAACATTTTGCGCGGTAGACGAGTCGACGCCAGCCGGGCAGGGATCACTGCAATGACTTTCATGGCATCCTAGTTTCAGATTTCTCAATTGGAGTTGCAAGCGGCCAGTGAAGGTGATTGAAGCCACTCACGTTTGACACTACTTCAAACCGGCTCTTAAAATCAAAGTAATGGCTGTGAGCTTGGACTAAGCTGACATCCGTTCGAAACAAAACAGGCAGGAGACTCTATCCTCTTCCTGCTCCCGTCTTCTCTTTTTTGTAATTCGCATTGTGGCGGCGTAGCTCAGGTGGCTAGAGCGACGGTCTCATAATCCGTAGGTCGTTGGTTCGAGTCCAACCGCCGCCACCAATC
>WNFG01003174.1_pt1 | contig 16810 bp, 10 predicted proteins | sample 5400431 | NCBI WGS metagenome assembly WNFG01 (sample SAMN13153346, study PRJNA577476) | soil metagenome | isolation source: 120 cm saprolite under Douglas fir tree site 2 hole 3 replicate 2 | place: USA:California | collected 2015-04-18 | reverse complement strand
GCCTATGAATCGAATCTGACTCTTGCGCTCGGCACCATTCGTGATCTGGTGCAGGCGAATCCGCGCGTCCTGCCGGAGCCGACACCCGTGATCCAAGTAGTCGCACTGGCTGATTCAGCGGTGCAAATTACGGTCAAACCGTGGGTCGCGGTCGCCGACTTCGGTGCCGTCGCAGGCGAGCTCAATTTGTCCCTGGTCGAGGAACTGCGCCGGCGCGGCATCGGCATTCCGTATCCGCAAATGGAGGTGCGTCTGATCGGCGGCGATGCCCGGACGCAGGGCACGTCGAGCGGAATGTCATGAGGACAAAGCCGATGAGAGACTTCGCGCTCGAGGTTTATTTCTCGAAGTGGGAATTCGCCGCCAAGTACAACCTGGCGGGGTCGGACGGCGAAAACATGACCCTCGCGGAGCTGCTCGAGCTCGCCGGTCCCGAGGATCGCGCAGCCTTCGAGAGCGTCAGTCTCGGCTATACGGAGACATTCGGTGCGCCCGCGCTGCGCGCGGAGATCGCGCAGACCTACGATACGGTGAGACCCGAACACCTGCTCTGCTTTGCGGGCGCCGAGGAGGGAATCTACGTAGCGATGAGGGTGCTGCTCAACCCCGGCGACCACGCAATCGTCATCACGCCAAACTACCAGGCCGCGGAAACCGTGCCGCTGAGCATTTGCGAGGTCACGGGCGTGCCTCTCGATATCGACCGGAATTGGGACCTCGACATGGATCTCCTGCGCGCCGCGCTCCGGCCCAACACGAAGCTGATCTCGATCAATTTTCCCAACAATCCCACGGGGAAGATCATCCCGCGGGCGGTCTTTGACGCGATCGTCGACATCTGCCGCAGCCGCGGCATCTGGCTATTCAGCGATGAAGTCTACCGGCTGATCGAACGCGATCCGTCTCTCAGGCTGCCTCAGGCGGCCGACGCCTATGAGCGTGGCGTATCCCTCAACGTGATGTCCAAGGCCTACGGACTGGCCGGGCTCCGGATCGGGTGGCTGGCTTGCAAGGATCGCGCGACGCTCGTCAGATTCGAGCATTACAAGCATTTCCTATCCATATGCAACTCGGCGCCCTCCGAGGTGCTGGCGCGAATCGCGCTCAGGGCGCGCCAGAAGATCCTGGATAGAAACCGCCGGGTGATTCGCGACAATCTTGCCGTCCTGGACCGGTTCTTTGCCGACTACGAGGACTTCTTCGATTGGCGCGAACCGGATGGCGGCTGCGTCGCCTTCATCCGCTACAAGGGCGTGGAGGGAGTCGAAGAATTCACGCGGCGGCTGGTCGAGGAATCGGGCGTGCTCTTCCTCCCATCGAGCATTTATCGATCGGAGCTCGGCCCCGTGCCCGAGAACTGCCTACGGGTGGGGTTCGGACGCTCGCACGTGCCGAAAGGGCTCACGGCGCTGCGCAATTGGTTCGAGCTCAATCATCAGGCAAACCGCGATCAGATCGAGTGACTCGCGCGTTTCCGCGGGAACGTTTCGGACGAATTTGCGACGGCGTTCATGGCAAACAGAAATTACGCATTTATTCGGTTTGAATGTGTATCTCAAGTCGGCGGCGCGGCGGCCGCTATACGGGGCTATGCAGGACCCTTCGAACAATCCGTCAACCGTTTCGCCGGACGGATCGATCAATTCCCCGCACGGAATGGATAATTGGGAAATCGTCCACGGATTTCTGAAGCAGGTTTTGGCCAGAGATGAACTCGCCGTGCCGATATTGCCGGAAGTAGCCATTCGTGTCGTGCGCTCCAAGGGCTCGACCAACGCCCGGCAGCTCACGGATATCATCAACGCGGATCCCGCGCTCACCATGTACGTGCTGCGCGTCGCGGCATCGGCGGCGAAGCGGCCCGAAACGCCCATCGCTTCCTTGCAGCACGCCGTGGCGTGGCTGGGATTCGACGAAGTGGCGAACATCGCCTTCACTCTGGCGCTGCAGGGCAAAATGCTGGACGTCAAGGGACAGCAGCACAAAGCACGGCGGCTGTGGCGTCACTCGCTGGCGAGCGCCTTGTGGTCGAGGCAACTTGCGCACATGCTGGCCCGCGAGGGCAGCGTGTGCTACCTGTGCGGTTTGCTGCACAACATCGGCAAGGTCGTCACCTTGGGCGCGGTGCATGAGCTTGCGCAACGCGCCGGCAAGAAACTGGCCAGCGAAGAATACGATCGGCTCATCGAGACCTTTCACCGTCACATCGGCGCGCGTGTCGTCACCGCCTGGGCGTTGCCGTCGCCGGTGCTGACCGTGACTTCGCAATGGGAAGCCTATGCCGCGGCCGGCGCTGCCCGATTCGAGAGCAATGTGGTCAATGTGGCGCACGCACTCGCCGATTACACGTTGCACGAATCAACGCAGGTGGCTCGCGATCTGCTGGTGACGAGTGAGGCGTACCGGGATGTCGGGCTCGCTGCCGCGGACGGCGAAGCCCTGTTCGATTCGGCGGCAGCGATCAATGCCGAATTGGACCGGTATCTCGCGCCGTGAGCGCACGCGCGCCGAACAGCAATATCCCGTTGCTGCACAAAGAGTTACCCGCCGACCGCGTGTGATTTACCGGCCGCACCGCGCGTGACTCGCCGGCCGCGCGGCACAGGATCGGCAGATAGGCGGGCGCCGCAGAAACGGTGCTTTCAATGCGCGCTTGGCTCCATTATCGTGGGTCGAATGAAAAACGACACACTGGTGAACCATCCGCCCGCCGTTCCCATGTCTTCGGACAATCGTCCCCTGGTGGCGCCGATCTACCAGTCGGTGAAGTTTTCGTTCGATGATACCGGTGAGACCCTGCGCTACCTGCGCGGCGAGAGAACGGGATTCTTTTATTCCAGGACATCGAATCCTACCTTGAAACAATTGCAGCTCCTGCTCGCGCAGCTGCAGGGCAGGGATGACTGTCTGCTGACGGGGTCCGGTGTCGCGACCATCGCCGCGAGCCTTCTGTCGCTGTGCAAACAGGGCGATCACATTCTCGCCTTCGTCGAGTCGTATGGCCCCACCCGCTATATCGTGCAGCATCTTCTGGCGAAGTTCGGTGTCGCTCATACCTTCTTGTCGATCGAGGACCTTGAAGGGATAGAACGGGTGTTGAGCCAGACACCGACCCGGCTGGTGGTGTTCGAAAGTCCCACCAACCCGGTCACCAAGATCGCCGACATCGAACATCTCACGGCGCATGCGCGGCGCACAGGCGCTCTCACCGTCCTCGACAATACATTTGCGGGTTTTCACAACCACGGCGCCTACGACATCGACATTTTCCTGCATAGCCTGACGAAGTACGCCTCGGGCCACGGCGATGTGATGGGCGGCGCAATCATCGCGCGCGGCGAGCTGATCGCCCGGATGCGCAAGGACATCGTGTCCATGGGACCGACGCTCGATCCGCACGCGGCCTTTCTGATTCAGCGCGGCATGCGCACGTACTTTTTGCGCTACGAGCGTCAGTGCTCGAACGCGCTCGCCGTCAGCACGTTCTTGAAGGATCATCCCCGGGTGAGGAAGATTTTTTATCCAGGTCTCGACGGTCATCCTCAGCACTTGCTCGCGCGGCGGCAAATGCGTGACTTCGGCACCGTGGTGACGTTCGAATTGGACGGTGGATTTGAGCGGGGCGCCCGGTTCGCCGAAGCGCTGCAATTGTTTTCGATGTCGGCGAGCGTGGGGTCGGCCGAGTCCTTGGTGATGCCGCCGCAGCTCCTGGTCAGCCCCGAATACACGCCGGAGCAGCGCGCCGCCTCGCTCATTACCCGGGGAACCGTGCGCCTGTCGATCGGCCTCGAGGATGCAGGCGATCTCATCGAGGACCTGGGCCAGGCCTTGGAGCGCGCCTTCGCTTAACTTATTCCCGTTCATGTCGATCGAGCCCAGCCTCAAGCATCCCCGCCGAGTGCCGATATTTGGGTACGCGCCAGCGAGGGGTGTTCATGAGTCTCGAGTCCGTAGCTGCTGTCTCCGCCCCGCTCTCCCAAGCGGCGCGCGACTACCTGAGCGAGTCCTTGTCCGGCCCGCAGTTCATCGCGCCCCTGCCGCGCGTGTGCGCACAACTCGCAGAGCTGACGGCGCAGCAGGCGACCGATGCGGCACAGCTGGCGCGCCTGATTCAATCGGATCCGGCGCTCGCGGGCGAGATCATGCGGGTGGCGAATTCTCCGGCATTGCGGCCGCGGACGGCCATGGTGTCGTTGCAGCAAGCGGTGTCGTGGCTGGGCGTGGCCGAAGTGCGCAACATCGCGATGGCGGTAATGCTGCGCGGCGAGGTGTTCGTCGCTCCCGGCCATGAACCGGAATCCGAGGATCTGTGGCGAGAAGCGTGGCTGGCCGGTTTATGGGCCAAGGAGATCGCGCGCGAACGGCGCAAGCATGTCGAAAGTGCCTTCCTGGCGGCGCTCATGCATCGCACGGGAGCCGCGCTCGCGCTGAAGATTCTGTCGCGCTTCGAACTCGAACGGCGCGAGGGTCTCGACACGCATGCTTTCCGCAATCTGGTCGTCGAATTCGAACCCGCTTTCGGCCGGCTGTTGATGGGTAGCTGGCTCCTGTCCAAGGACGTGCAGGAGGCGGCCGGCGATTGGCGCAACTATCGTGAGTCGGCCCAAAGCGATCTCGCGGGAACCGTGCACGCGGCTCATCTGCTCGCCGTCCACACTCTTCATCCGCAGCTGCTGAACGAGGAGCTGGTCATCGACGACCCGGTGTTCGAGCATCTGGGAGTATTCCCCGATGATCGGCGGCGCATGCTCGCGAAACGCGATCATGTAATTGCCTTGGCAGGCCTGTAGCGTGCAGCCGGAAACCTTCGAATTTCTCTGCGTGGGGTCGGGTCCGGCCGGCCAGAAGGCGGCGATTCAAGCGGCCAAAGCCGGGTTTCGCGCGGCGATTATCGAGCGCGAATCGCAGGTGGGCGGCTCTTGTCTGCTGTCGGGCACCATTCCCAGCAAGGCGCTCCGCGAGCAGGCACTTCGCTATCGCCGAATGCAGGGCAGCGCATCGTCGCTCGCCGTCGAGCTGCGCGGCGATGCGCCGCTATCCGCCTTGCTGCACGGCGTCGACATCGTCATCGCCGCCCAGGACCGCTATCTGCAGGCACAGCTTGCGCGCAATCAAGTCGAATTGATTCGCGGCCGCGCCGTCTTCCTGGATGCGAATCGCATCGAGGTACAGCGCTTGGACGGTTCCAGAATCGTGGTTCGCGCGCCGCGGATCCTTCTCGCCACCGGATCGCGGCCGCGGCACGTTCCCAGCATCGACGTCGATCACGAACACGTACTCGACAGCGATTCGATCCTGAGCCTGCCCTATATCCCGCGCTCGATGGTGGTGCTGGGCAGCGGCGTGATCGCCTGCGAGTACGCCTCCATTTTCGCCGCGCTGGGCTGCGCCGTGACGCTGCTCGACAAGGCGGCGGAGCCGCTGGGATTTCTCGACCCGGCGCTGCGCACGGGATTTCTCACCGCTTTTCAGGCGATGGGCGGCAAGTATCGGGGCGGCGTCGAGGTTGCCGGCGCGCGCTTCGATGGGTTCTCGCAGGTCGAGGTGCAGTTGCGCGGCGACGAGGTGTTGAGCGCCGACATCGTGTTCGCCGCATTCGGACGCGTTGCCAACTTGGAGGGCATCGGCCTCGACCGGCTGCAGCTCGCCATCAGCAGCCGCGGGCACGTGCAGGTGGATGAACAATACCAGACCAATATTCCCGGTATTTTCGCCGCCGGCGACACGATCGGTCCGCCGGCGCTGGCATGCGCCGCCGCGGATCAAGGGCGGCGCGCCGCGCTCGCGGCCTTGGGACTGCCGCCGCCGGCGCACACCAGTCTGGTGCCGAGCGGCGTGTATACCATCCCGGAAATCGCCTGCGTCGGCCTGTCCCAGAGCGGCGCGGCTTCGAAAAAAATCGACGTGATCGTCGGCCGGGCCGACTTCAGCGAGGTTGCGCGCGCCCACATTGCGGGCGAGGCCACCGGGTTTCTCGAGCTCCTCTGCGATCGCAGCACGGCGCGGGTTCTAGGGTGTCAGGCGATCGGCGAAGGCGCCACAGACCTCGTCCACCTAGGGCAGGCGGCGATCGCCACGGGCGCGACCGCGGACTTCTTCATCGAGCAAATCTTCAACTTTCCCACCATGACCGAAGCCTACCGGATCGCGGCGTTCGACGTCCTGAAGCAGCGATCGGTGCCGCACGCCGCACACCTCAAGCTCGCGCATGCAGCGAGCTAGTTCCTTGGCGCAGTGAATGTGAGCGGCACGCATGGTCAGGGGGGATGGGAAGCCTGAAGGCAACGGCCGGATACAGTTGCCTTCAGGCTTCCCATCCCCCCTGACCCTTACGCTGGGCCGCTCGACATCACGGTGCCAGATGAACGACTAGCGAGCGGCCATCCTCACTCTGCTTTCAGCAGCGTGTGTCGACCGGTTCCAGTGTTCGTCCGGTGGGGTGTGGAGCCTGCGGGCAACTGTCTCCCCCGTTGCCCGCAGGCTCCACACCCCACCGGACGAGCGCTGCCGAGCCGAACACAATCTGCTACAGATTGCGGATCAGGATGTCGCCGAATTCACTGCACTTGACCTCGGTCGCGCCGTCCATCAGGCGCGCGAAATCGTAGGTTACGGTCTTCTGGGCGATGGTCTTGTCCATCGCGCCGAGGATGGCGTCGGCGGCTTCCAACCAGCCCATGTAGCGCAGCATCATTTCGCCCGACAGGATCACCGATCCGGGATTGACCTTGTCGAGGTCCGCATACTTGGGGGCGGTGCCGTGAGTGGCTTCGAATACTGCATGACCGGTCATGTAATTGATGTTGCCGCCCGGCGCGATGCCGATGCCGCCGACTTGAGCGGCCAGCGCATCCGACAGGTAGTCCCCGTTGAGGTTCATGGTGGCGACTACGTCGAATTCGTCCGGGCGCGTCAGTACTTGCTGCAGGGTGATATCGGCGATCGCATCCTTGATGATGATCTTGCCCGCCTTCTTGGCGGCGTCCATCTGTGCATTGGCTTCTTTGTCGCCCTTGGCGGCCTTGATGCGCTCCCATTGCTCCCAGGTGAACACCTCGGCGGGAAATTCCTGTTCCGCGAGCTTGTAGCACCAATTGCGAAACGCACCTTCGGTGAATTTCATGATGTTGCCCTTGTGCACGATGGTCACGCTCTTGCGCTTGTTGGCGACGGCGTAGGCCACGGTGGCGCGGAACAATCGTTCCGTGCCTTCCTTCGATGCGGGCTTGAGGCCTATACCTGAGCTCTCGGGGAAACGGATCTTGGCGAATTGTTTCGGGAAATTCTGCTTGAAGAGATCGAGGAATTTCTTGCAGTCGGCTGTGCCCGCCTCGAACTCGATTCCGGCGTAAATGTCTTCGGTATTTTCGCGGAAAATGACCATGTCGACCTTCTCCGGCGCCTTGACCGGGGAGGGCACGCCCTTGAACCAACGCACGGGCCGCAAGCACACGTAAAGATCCAGCATTTGGCGCAACGCCACATTGAGCGAGCGAATGCCGCCGCCCACGGGCGTCGTGAGCGGACCCTTGATCGAAATCAGGTAGTCGCGGCAGGCGGCGACGGTTTCGTCCGGCAGCCACGTGTTGTAGGCCTTGTTCGCCTTCTCGCCGGCGAACACTTCCATCCAATGAATCTTGCGCTTGCCGCCGTAGGCTTTTTGCACGGCCGCGTCGAACACCCGCACGCTCGCGCGCCAGATATCGCGGCCGGTCCCGTCGCCTTCGATGAAGGGAATGACGGGCTGGTCCGGGACATGCAGTGTGCCGTTCGAGATGGTGATTTTCTCGCCCCCGGCGGGGACCTGCACGTGCACCGGTTTTGCGTCTGACATTCATCGCTCCTGTAAATTCAATCGCAATGCTAGCATGCGCGACCGGAGACTCAACGATTGCGCACACTCACATCAACCCCCGCTAGGGATGGCTTCCGCATGCCTGCGGAGTTCGAACGGCATTCGGGCTGTTGGATGCTCTGGCCGGAGCGCCCGGACAATTGGCGCTCCGGAGCCAAGCCGGCACAGGCGGCATTCGCGGCGGTCGCGACCGCCATCGCCGGCGGTGAGCCGGTGACCGTGGGCGTCTCGGCGGCGCAATTCCAAAATGCGCGAGCCCGGTTGCCGCCCGACGTGCGGGTCGTCGAAATTACCAGCAATGACGCCTGGATACGGGATTGCGGGCCGACTTTCGTCATTGATGGCAGGGGCCGGCGTCGGGGCGTCGATTGGACTTTCAACGCCTGGGGGGGCTTCCGCGGCGGCTTGTATTTCCCCTGGGACCGCGATGACGAGGTTGCGCAAAAGGTATTGGAAATCGAGGGCGCCGATCGGTACCGCACGCCGTTCGTGCTCGAAGGCGGCGCCATCCACGTGGACGGTCAGGGCACCTGTTTGACCACCGAAGAATGCCTGCTCAATCCGAATCGCAATCTTGAGCTCGAGCGTTCCGAGATCGAGGAACAGCTGCGCCGCTATCTCGGCGTCACGACCGTCATTTGGCTGGGTAAGGGCGTGTACCTCGATGAGACCGGCGGGCACATCGACGAGCTTGCCTGCTTCACGAGTCCCGGGCACGTTGCGCTCACCTGGACTTTGGATCGCAAAGATCCGCAATACGAGATCTCCCACGATGCCTACCAGCGCCTGAAGAAGGCGCGCGACGCGCGGGGTCGGGAGCTCACCATTCACAAAATCCACCAGCCGGGGCCGCTGTACATGACTGCCGAGGAAGCGGCGGGGATCGACGCGCGTGCCGGCAGCCACCCGCGCAAGGCAGGCGACCGCTTACCGGCGTCGTATATCAACTTCTATATCGCGAATAAATGCGTCGTCATGCCGCTTTACGACAAACGCCACGACGCGGCGGCACGAGCCACGCTCAGGCGGCTGTTCCCCACTCGCCGGGTGCTGGGAGTCGCCACTCGCGAAGTGCTTCTCGGCGGGGGCAATATTCATTGCATAACCCAGCAAGTCCCCCGCCCAACGGCCCGTTGATGCCCGCCAATGGAACTTTGCTGCGCGGACACTCTCGAAAGCCTTTATCCTACGCGGCCTTAATCCTCCTAACCTCCCACAATATTGGAAGCTGTAGTGCACCCATCGTTCGGTCGATATGCTCGCAAACATTCCCGCGCGCTTCTCTGCGCCGCCGCGCTTTTCGCGGCCGGCTGCCATCACAACAATCTCAACAGCGGTTTCGGCCTCGGCTGGCTCACCTTGAGCAGCACGCCTGGCGATTTCACCAGCTACATCGTCAACGTCAATTCCTTGCAATTGACCGGCAACGTCAACGGGGGGATAACCGCCTTTGCACCTGCAAATGCTGAAATCGTCGATTTTACCAAGCTCAATAATATCTCCGAGCTGATCAGCTCCGCGAGCATCCCGAACGACACCTACACCGCGGCCAGCATCGTTCTCGATTATACGAACGCCAATATTTCCGTCATGGTCAACGGTGTGCCGACGAAGGCGAAGGTCGTGGATACGACCGGTAAAGACGTGACCACTCAGACGATCAACATTACCTTCGATGCGAACAATCGCCCGGTCATCCAACCGACCTATGGGTCGAGCAGTGCCGTGCGCATGGCCATCAATTTCGACCTTGCCGCCTCGAATGTCGTGAACACGGCAACGAGTCCCCCAACCGTGACCATCAAACCATTCATGACGATGGCCGTGAGCGCACCCGATACCAAGCCGGTCCGCGTGCGCGGCCCGCTGATCAACTCCAGCATCGGTGCCGGCACTTACACCGTGGAAGTGCGGCCTCTCTTTGACGAAGCAAACAGTTTGGGATCGCTGTCGATTTTCAACGACCCGAACGCGACGGTGTACACCATCAATGGAACCACCTATGTCGGCTCCCAGGGCCTCAACGTGCTGTCGCAAACGTCCGCCGGCAGCACCATGACCGCGGCTTACACCACTTACCAGCCAACCCCGACGCTGAACGCTTCGGTGACGGCGGGAAAGTTCAATTCAACCTACGTGATTGCGGGCAGCACGCTCGAGGACTTCTACACCTGGGGTCTCGAAGGCGACGTGATCGCGCGCAGCGGCAACACCCTGACGGTGCGCGGCGCCACTCTGCAGTTCAACAACGGAGTGATCCCTTACATCACTTACATCGATACTCCTGACGCCGTGGTCCTGCTCGGACCCAGCACCATCGTGACCGCCGACGACAACGCGGCGCTCAAGGGACTCGACTACAATTCGGTGTCGGTGGGCCAGCACATCATCGCCCGCGGTATCTACTCGAAGCCGGCATCCGGTGTTACGACCCTGGATGCAACAGGAGCGTCCAGCGCCAACACCGGATCGGTGCGCCTCGTGTCGACGCAACTCTGGGGTTCGCTGGTGTCGTCGGCCGCGGGTAGTGCGGTATTGAATCTGCAAACCATCGACAATTGGCCGGTCAGCAACTACAACTTCACCGGCAATGGTGCGGGCGCCGTGGCGCCGGCCAGCTACGCCGTGAACACGGGCAGCCTCGCGATACCTGCCGGCGTGGCAGCCGGCGGGCCGCTGTGGATCGACGGCACCACCACTCCCTTCGGTTCCGCACCGCCGGATTTCAATGCCGTCGCCATCAACGCCGAGTTGTCCGTTCCGGCCCGCCTGCAAGTGGATTGGACCAGCGCGGGGACGACGGCACCGTTCGCCACCTTGGCGAACGCCGGCCTGACGATCGACCTCAACAACGCGAATTACAGTTCCGGGGTGATCCGAATAGGCTCCGAGAGCATCGACCTCAAGTCCCTGGCGGGGACTCCGCAGATCGTTCCGGCGACGCCGATCGGAGACGCCGGCTTGCCGGCGAAGTTCCTGCCCTCGTTTGCCATCGGCAACCTCACGTCGACCGCGAACACGACCGCCATCGCCGTGTTCAATACCTTCTCGGGCTTCGTGACGCAGGCGCCCCTGTCGATCGTCGCGGCGACTCCGGCCCTGCACTTCGTGGCCGCGGGCGTCTACAACCGCGGCACCAACATCTTTACTGCTTCCAGTATCGACGTCGTGAACTAAACTAGCTCCCCAACATGGGGAAGCTCATTGTACGACTCGGATTGGCCTGCGCCCTCGGCGCAGGCTGGCTGTGGCCGGCCGGATCGTGGGCGGCCGAGCCCGCGACCCGTCCGCGGATCTGCCTGGTGCTGTCCGGCGGCGGCGCGCGCGGCATGGCGCACATCGGCGTTCTCAAGATCCTCGAGGATCTGAAAATTCCCATCGACTGCATCGCCGGCACCAGCATGGGCGCCATCGTCGGCGGCCTGTACGCCAGCGGCATGACGGCGGCCGACATCGACGCCGCCATGCGCTCGCTCGATTGGCAGGAGGCGTTTCGCGATGCGCCGCCGCGCCGGGACCTCGCCTTCAGGCGCAAACAAGACGACCGCAACTTTCTGGTGCGGCTGCCGCTGGGGTTGCAGCACCGGAAAATCTTGCTGCCGAAGGGCTTCATTCAAGGGCAAAAGCTGCAGGAGACGCTGCGCCAACTGACCCTGCCGTTCAGCAACAGCACGGATTTCGATTTGCTGCCCACCCCATTTCGCGCAGTGGCCACCGATTTGGAGACCGGCAACGCCGTGGTGATGGACAAGGGCGATCTCGCGATCGCCATGCGCGCCAGCATGTCGGCGCCGGGTGTGTTCGCGCCGGTCGAATTGAATGGGCGCCTGCTGGTCGACGGCGGACTGGCGGAGAATCTACCCGTCAACGTGGCGCGCGCAATGCATGCGGATATTCTCATCGTGTCCGACGTGAGCTTCCCGTTGCAGCAGCGCGCGGCGCTCGATTCCGCGATATCGATTTCCAACCAGATGCTGGCGATTTTGGTGCGCAAGGACTCCGACCGTCAGCGGGCCAGCTTGAGCCCGCAGGATATCTTGATCGAGCCCAATCTGGGCTCGGCGCCCGCGACCGACTTTGCCTCGCCGAGCGCCGTCATCGCCCACGGCGAGGAAGCGGCGCGGGCAGCCATCGCCAAACTGTCGGCGTACGCGGTCGGCGACAATGCGTATCGGGACTACTTGGCGCGGCGCGCCGCGCGCGAGCCGGGCCTGCCGCCCATCCAGTTCGTGCGGGTTGACGAGCAATCCAAGCGCTATGAAAAGACCATCATGGCCGAGATGCAGCCGCTCCTGGGCAAGCCGCTGGACCTCGATCAAGTGGGCAAGCGCATCACGGAATTGTACGGGCTGGGGAATTTCGAGACTCTGGACTACAGCCTGGTCGAGCAAGGCCAGGGCGCCGGCGAGGAAACCGGCCTCGAAGTGCGGGCGCGGCGCAAATCCTGGGGCCCCAACTATGTGCGGTTCGGGCTGAACCTCGAGGACGATTTTCAGGGCAATAGCCGCTACAACGCCGCGGTGCGCTTCGTCTTGACCGAAATCAACGATCTGGGCGCGGAAAACTTGACGGATCTGCAGATCGGCAGCGACCCCAAAATCGTCAGCGAGTTCTATCAGCCGCTCAATGCATCGCGCACGTGGTTCGTGGCGCCGAGCGCGCGCATCGAGGCGCGCGATCTGCCGATTTACACCAAAAATCTCCTGGTCGCCGACTTTCGCGACCGCGAGGTGGAAGCCGATCTCGACGTCGGATACAACCTCGGCAATTGGGGCGAAATCCGCGCAGGTCTCCACAGAACCAACGGCCTGACCCGGGTGCGCCTCGGCGACCCGACACTGGTGGAACAGCAGTACAACAACGGCGAGTATTTTTTCAAGTTCAGCTACGATCGCCTGGACAACGTACATTTCCCGCGCGAAGGCGAGACGTTCAGCCTGCAGTGGGACGCCAACCGCACCAATCTGGGCGCAGACATCGCGTCCGACAAGGTAACGGCCGATTGGTTGGTGGCGAGTTCGCGCGGACGCAACACGATATTGTTCTGGACCTCGGCCGGGACCACGCTGGACGGCAATTACAAACCGAACGCCTTGCCCGAATTCTACTCCCTGGGTGGATTTTTCAATTTGTCGGGTCTTGCCCAAGGTTCGCTGATCGGCCCGCACTACGCGATCGCCCGCGCGATCTACTTTCGCAAAATCGGCCGCGGCGGCGAGGGCTTCTTCGAGTTTCCCGCCTATCTCGGCGCGTCGCTCGAGCTCGGCAATACCTGGCAGCACCGCGGCGACATGAGCTTTTCGTCGGCGCACAAGGATGCGTCGCTGTTCGTGGCGTTCGACACCTTTCTCGGGCCCGTATACCTCGGATCTGGGTACGACACGTCCGGAACCGCTGCGTTCTACCTGTTTCTCGGCCGGAGTTTTTAGGGTTTCCAGGCGCTACGCGCCGAATCTACGGGGTCGAGGCGACCCCGAATTTTCATGCGCTTCGCGCAACTTTCAACGGGGTCGAGGCGACCCCGCCCGAGCTAGAAATTTCGGCTCTCGGCGAGTTTTTCTACTTTTTCGAACACCAGCGCGGGCTGGTCGCCGATTCGCGAATATTCATGCTTACGCGACATGTCTTCCATGATAAGGACGCGGCAGCACCGGCAGAGTGCGCACCAGATTCTGAACGTTTGCGATTCCCATGGTCCTCGAAAGATAGCCGAATCGCGAGTAGGCTGCCAGCTGATTCGCCGAGGATGCGCATGGTAGACTCCGCCGCCCCGGCCGGGGACCTCGGCATGGTCTTAGACAAACAAGGCCGGGGTCGCTTCGACCCCGTAGATTCAGCGCGCAGCGCTTGAAGAGGTAACGATGGCAGCGTCTTCTTATACGGCCTCCGATATCGAGGTATTGAGCGGCTTGGACCCGGTTCGCCGGCGGCCGGGCATGTATACCGACACGACGCGGCCGAATCATCTCGCGCACGAAGTCATCGACAACAGCGTCGATGAAGCACTCGCGGGCTTCTGCCAAAACATCAATGTGACGGTGTACAAGGACGGCTCCCTGCAAGTCGAGGATGACGGCCGCGGCATGCCGGTCGATATTCACCCCAAGGAAAAGATCAGCGGCGTCGAATTGATTTTGACTCGCCTGCATGCGGGCGGAAAATTCAACGACAAGACCTACCAGCATGCCGGCGGATTGCACGGAGTGGGCGTGTCGGTGGTCAATGCACTGTCGAAGCACCTGGAGTGCTGGGTGCGCCGGGGCGGAAAGGAATACAACGTGAGCTTCGCGGGCGGGCGCCTGAAGTCCAAGCTCGAGGTCGTGGGCGACGTGCCGAAATCGAAGACCGGAACCACCATTCGGTTCTGGCCCGATCCGCAATACTTCGATACGGATAAATTCGCGATCCCGAGGCTCAAACAGGTGCTGCGGGCAAAAGCGGTGCTATGTCCCAACCTACGGGTCACCCTTGCCAACGAGTTCACCGGTGAACGCGACGAATGGTTCTATACGGGCGGGTTGCATCAATACCTGGCGGAGGAGCTGGGCAAGGGCGAATGGCTGCCCGCCGAGACGTTCTACGGCAAGCGCGATATCGAGGGTGGTTCGCTGGATTGGGCGTTCGCCTGGGTACTCGAGTCCGAGCACGGCATCACCGAGAGCTATGTCAATCTGATTCCCACGGTGGAGGGCGGCACGCACGTCAACGGCTTGCGGTCGGGAGCCGCCGACGCGGTGCGTGAGTTCTGCGAATTCAGAAACCTGGTTCCACGCGGGTTGAAGTTGACGCCCGAGGACGTCTGGGACGGCGTGAGCTTCGTGCTCTCGATGAAAATGCGCGAGCCGCAGTTCGCGGGACAAACTAAAGAGAAGCTCTCGTCGCGCGAATCGGCCGGGATCGTGCAGGGCGTGATCAAGGACGCCTTCGCCCTCTGGCTCAATCAGCATCCCGATCAGGGCGAGAAAATCGCCATGCTGGCGATCGCCAATGCGCAGCAGCGGTTCAAGGACAGCCAGAAAATCGCGCGTAAACGCGTCGTCGCCGGCCCCGCATTGCCGGGCAAACTCGCCGACTGCGTGAGCCAAGATCCGGCGCGCAGCGAGCTATTCCTCGTGGAAGGAGATTCGGCCGGCGGATCGGCCAAGCAGGCGCGAGACCGCGTGACCCAGGCCATCATGCCGCTTCGCGGCAAGATCTTGAATACTTGGGAAGCGGACACCGGCGAGGTCCTGCAATCCCAAGAGGTTCACAACATCAGCATCGCCATCGGCGTCGACCCCTCCGCCGCCGATCTGTCGGGTTTGCGTTATCACAAGATTTGCATTCTGGCGGATGCGGACAGCGACGGGCAGCATATCGCAACGCTCTTGTGCGCCCTGTTTCTGCGTCACTACCGGCCGCTGGTGATGGCCGGACATGTGTACGTCTGCATGCCGCCGCTGTTTCGGATCGACGTCGGCAAGGAAGTGGTCTATGCGCTCGATGAGGCGGAACGCGAGAAGGCGCTGAAGCGCATTGCCGCGGAAAATCCCCGCGCCAAACCGGTTGTGATGCGCTTCAAAGGCTTGGGCGAAATGAGCCCTCTGCAATTGCGCGAAACCACCATGGCGCCGCAGACGCGCCGGCTGGTCCAGATGACCATCGATGCGAAAGACAGCCCGGACCCGATGCTCGACATGCTGCTGGCCAAGAAGCGAGCCGGCGATCGGCGCGAATGGCTCGAGAGCAAGGGTAATCTGGCGCAGATTTAGCGCGGCGAAGACAATGTCATGAAAGACCAAGAACTCAATTTCGAAGGAACTCCGGCGAAGCTGCAACCTTGAAAGATCAAGAACTCAATTTCGAAGGGATCGAGAAGGAGCCGCTCAAGTCGTTTGCGGAGCGCGCCTATCTCGATTATTCGATGTACGTGATCCTGGACCGGGCGCTGCCCCACCTCGGCGATGGCTTGAAGCCCGTGCAGCGGCGCATCGTCTATGCGATGAGCGAGTTGGGCCTGGCCGCCGGCGCCAAGCACAAGAAATCGGCGCGCACGGTCGGCGACGTGATCGGTAAGTTCCATCCGCACGGCGATTCAGCCTGCTATGAGGCCATGGTGCACATGGCGCAGGATTTCGCGTACCGCTATAACATCGTCGACGGGCAGGGCAATTGGGGTTCGACCGACGATCCGAAATCGTTCGCCGCCATGCGCTACACCGAGTCGCGCTTGACGCGCTACGCCACCCTGCTGCTGCAGGAGTTGGGGTCCAGCACGGTGGATTGGGCGCCGAATTTCGACGGCTCACTGGAAGAGCCCACCATGCTGCCGGCGCGGGTGCCGAATCTGCTGCTCAACGGCGGTTCGGGAATCGCGGTCGGCATGGCCACCGACATCCCGCCGCATAATTTGCGCGAAGTGGTCAAAGCCTGCGTGGCCCTGCTCGACGACCCGGATTTGAGCACACGCAAGATCATGGCGCACATCAAGGGGCCCGATCTGCCGACCGGCGCGGAAATCGTGTCGCCGCGCGACGAGCTGGTGCAGATGTACGAGACGGGATCCGGCAGCTTCAAGGCCCGTGCGACCTATAAGATCGAGGACGGCGAGATCGTGATCGATGCGCTGCCGTTCCAGGTATCGGGCAGCAAGGTGCAGGAACAGATCGCCGCTCAGATGCAGCAGAAAAAGCTGCCGATGGTCGAGGACCTCCGCGACGAGTCGGACCACGAGAATCCCACGCGCCTCGTCATCGTGCCCAAATCCAATCGCGTGGACACGGCGGCGCTGATGGCGCATTTGTTCGCCACCACCGATCTCGAGCGCAATTACCGGGTGAATCTCAATGTCATCGCGCTGGACGGCCGGCCGCGAGTGATGTCCTTGAAGGCGTTGCTGCTGGAGTGGCTGCAGTTCCGCAAGTCCACGGTCACCCGGCGGCTGAACCACCGGCTCGCGAAATTGCAGGCCAGGAT
>WNFG01002081.1_pt1 | contig 16831 bp, 17 predicted proteins | sample 5400431 | NCBI WGS metagenome assembly WNFG01 (sample SAMN13153346, study PRJNA577476) | soil metagenome | isolation source: 120 cm saprolite under Douglas fir tree site 2 hole 3 replicate 2 | place: USA:California | collected 2015-04-18 | reverse complement strand
CGGCATGGCGATGGCCGTCACCCAGTTCGCGACGGCGGCAGCGGCGCTGTCGTGGATGTTCGCCGAGTGGGTGACGCGCGGCAAGCCGTCGGTGCTGGGCGTCATCTCCGGGGCGGTCGCCGGCCTGGTCGCCATCACGCCGGCGTCCGGCTTCGTCAATCCGATGGGCGGGCTGGTGATCGGCATCGTTGCCGGCCTGGTCTGCTTCTGGGGTTCCACCAGCCTCAAGCGGGCCATGGGCTATGACGATTCGCTCGACGCCTTCGGCGTGCACGGCATCGGCGGTTTTATCGGCGCCATCCTGACCGGCGTATTCGCCATCGAGGCGATCGGCGGCGAAGGCAAGCGCGGCCTGATCGACGGCAATGGCGGCCAGGTTTTGACCCAGCTGTGGGGCTGCCTGGTCTGCATCGCCTGGTGCGCCATCGCCACCTTTATCCTCCTCAAGATCGTCGACGCGCTGATCGGCCTGCGCGTGACCAACGAAGAGGAGATCGAAGGCCTCGACATCAATCTGCACGGAGAAACGGTGCACTGATCGTCCATCGCGTTCGGGAACCCGACTCCTCCCTGGTTCCCTCTCAGCCGCCGCTTCGCGTCGCGGCGGCCACTTGCGGCCCGGCGAGCCTTTCGCCGGGCCATTTTTTCCGCGAATTTGACGCCGCCGACGGCAGACGCCAGTCTAGCGTTGCAAGCCGAAAGGCGGGAGGAGCGCATGAAACTCGTGTCGGCCATCATCAAGCCGTTCAAGCTCGACGAGGTGCGCGACGCCTTGACCGGGGTCGGCGTATCGGGCCTGACGGTGAGCGAGGTGAAGGGCTTCGGCCGGCAGAAGGGTCAGACCGAGATCTATCGCGGCGCCGAGTACCTGGTGAGCTTCCTGCCCAAGGTGAAGGTCGAGATCGTGGTCGATGACGGCCAGGTCGAGCGTGCCATCGAAGCCATCCAGAAGGCCGCCCACACCGGCAAGATCGGCGACGGCAAGATCTTCGTCACCCCGGTCGAACAGGCGCTGCGCATCCGGACCGGTGAAACGGGATCCAACGCACTCTGAAGAAAACGGCCTATTCCATTGTTGTTATTGGCTAATTTGTTTCATACAATAGGCCAATAGTCGGCTCGGCCGGGCCCCCTCGTGCCGGCCTCATTGCTTTGCCTCGGTCTGGCGAGGCTCATGGATGGTTTCGATGTTCAATCCGCGCCTGACGGACGCTCTGTCGGACTACCCGTTTGCGCGATTGAACGGCCTGATCGCCGATGTGACGCCGCCGGCGCATCTTCCCCTGATCAACCTCTCGGTCGGCGAACCGCAGGGTGCGCTGCCCGCCTTCGCCCGCAAGATCCTGGCCGACGAGGTCGAGGGCTGGAGCAAGTACCCGCCCAACCAGGGTATTGCCGACCTCAACCTCGCCATCGTCGAGTGGCTCGAGCGCCGCTACCGCCTGCCCCAAGGCCTGCTCGATCCGGCCCGGCACGTGATCCCGACGGCCGGCAGCAAGGAAGGCGTCTATGTGATCGCCACCGTCGCCACGCCGCAGGAGAAGGGCGGCGTCAAGCCGGTCGTGTCGATCCCCAACCCGTTCTACCAGGCCTATCTCGGCGGCGCGGTCCTGTCGGGGGCCGAGCCCTACTTCGCCAATGCCCATGCCGCCACAGGCTTCCTGCCGGACGTCGAGCAAATCGACGAGGCGATCTGGAAGCGGATGGCGATCTTCTATCTTTGCTCGCCCGCCAATCCGCAGGGCGCCATGGCGAGCCTGGCGTATCTGCAGAGGCTGATCCGGCTGTGCCGCCGGCACGACACGGTGCTGGCGCTCGACGAGTGCTACGCCGAGATCTACACCGGCCAGCCGCCGACCGGCGGCCTGGAAGCGGCCTTCGCCATGGACGAGACAGGCGGCAAGGATCCCTTCCGCAACGTCGTGGTCTTCCACTCGCTCAGCAAGCGCTCGAACGCCGCCGGCATCCGCTCCGGCTTCATGGCCGGCGATCCCAGGCTGGTGGCGATGATGCTGCGCTGGAAGACCTATGGCGGCACGCAGATCCCGTTTGCCGTCCAGAAGGCCTCGGCGGCGCTGTGGCGCGAGGAGACGCATCCCGTCGAGACGCGCGCCTGGTACGCCAAGAATTTCCGCGTCGCCGAACAGATCCTGCACAACCGCTTCGGCTATTTCACGCCGGGCGGCGGCTTCTTCCTGTGGCTCGATGTCGGTGACGGCGAGGCCGCCACCCGTCGGCTGTGGGGCGAGGCGCATCTGAAGGTGCTGCCCGGCGCCTATGTCTGTCGCGAGACCGATGGCGTCAACACGGCCGAGCGCTACATCCGCGTCGCTCTGGTGCATGACGAGAAAACCACCCGCGAGGCGATGACCCGCCTCGCCACGGTGCTCTAGAGAGCGCGGCCCCAACCATGGCCATCATCGGCGCCGCCTCCTTCATTCCGCGCAAGACGACCATCTTGCCGGAGGGCGGGCGCGACTTCCTGCACCGGCGCATGATGGAGCTTGTCGGCGTGGCGGTCGCGGCGGCGGGTGTCGTGCTTCTGCTGTCGCTGTTCACCTACAGCCCGGGCGATCCCTCGCTCAATCATGCGACCGGTCGCGCGCCGCACAATATCGTCGGCTTGCCCGGCGCCTACATTTCCGACCTGCTGCTGCAGACCTTCGGGCTTGCCATCGTGCTGGTGCCGGTGGCGCTGATCACCTGGGGCGTGCGCCTGGTGCGCACCCACCATCTCGGCTTCTTCGGGCTGCGACTCTCGTTGCTGCTGCTGTCGCTGCTGATGATGAGCGTGGCCTGCATCGGCCTGGGCGACGTCGGCGGGGCGGCCACCCACGCCGGACCGGGCGGGCTGGTCGGCCTCGCCCTGGTCGGCCGCTTCCGCGAGATCGTGCTCACCCATTCGAGCGGCGGCAGCCTGGCGCTGATCGAGCCTGCCTGCGCGGCACTCGCTTTCATCGCCATGGCGCCGGCGCTCGGCATGAACCGCACTGACCTGCCGCTGATCTTCCGCATCCTGCGCGCGCCCTTCCTGTGGAGCCTGTGGCTGGTGCGGGCGGGGATCGGCCTGTGGCGCGGCAAGCCGCAGCCGCTCGACGAGGACGCCGACCTGCCGGCGCCGGCGATCGGCTATGCCGAGATCCCGGGTGAGATCGATGCCAGCCAGTACGACCCGGCGCGTTTCGAGGACCGTCTCGAGCAGATCCCGGAGGAGGGAGCGCCGCTGCCGGCGCGCGACTCCCTGATGGTCGATGCGCCCTACGCGCCGATCGAGCGTCCGACCGACGACATCCCCGAAGCGCCCGTACCGCTGCAACCTCAGCCGCCGACGGCGGCCGAATCGGTGCAGGATCGCACCCTGTTCGACCGCCTGGCCGGCCTGCGCATCGAACCGATCCTGGGCCGGCTGCGGCCTGCCGCTCCGGCGCCCACACTGCAGCCCCCCGAGGCGTCTGACGGATTCGAACCTGCGTCCGACTCTCCGGCCGCGTCAGCCGTCGATACCGCCGACGACAATCCGTTTGCGCCCGATGCGCTCGGCACCGAGCCGCTGGCGCCATCCGTCGCCGGCGGGGTGACGATCGTGCCGCGCAAGTCGGTTGCCCAGGGCAAGCGCGCCGCTAGGGCAGGCCAGCGCGAGCTCGACCTCGTGACGGGCGAGTATCGCCTGCCGCCGCTCGACATCCTGGGGCTGCCGTCGCGGATAAGCGCCGAGGCCAAGATCGACGAGGAGGCGCTCGAGCAGAACGCCCGCCTGCTCGAGACCGTGCTCGACGATTTCGGCGTCAAGGGCCAGATCGTCAAGGTGCGGCCCGGTCCGGTCGTCACCCTCTACGAGCTCGAGCCCGCCCCCGGCACCAAGTCGAGCCGGGTCATCGGCCTCGCCGACGACATCGCCCGCTCGATGAGTGCTGTCTCGACGCGCGTCGCCACCGTGCCGGGGCGCAACGTCATCGGCATCGAGCTGCCCAACGCGCGGCGCGAGACGGTGTTCCTGCGCGAGCTTTTATCGACCCGGCACTACGAGGACAGCCGACTCGGCCTGCCGCTCGCACTCGGCAAGGACATCGGCGGCGATCCGGTGATCGCCGACCTCTCCCGCATGCCACATCTGCTGATCGGCGGTACCACCGGCTCGGGCAAGTCGGTGGCGGTCAACACCATGATCCTGTCGCTGCTCTATCGCCTGCCGCCGGATCGCTGCCGATTCATCATGATCGATCCCAAGATGCTGGAGCTCAGCGTCTACCAGGACATTCCGCATCTGCTCACGCCCGTCGTCACCGAGCCGCGCAAGGCGATCGTGGCGTTGAAGTGGGTGGTGCGCGAGATGGAGGATCGCTACCGCGCCATGAGCGCGTTGGGCGTGCGCAATATCGCGGGCTACAACGAGCGCCTGGTCGAGGCCGCGCGCAAGGGCCAGACGCTCAGCCGCAAGGTGCAGACCGGCATCGATCCCGAAACCCGCCGGCCGCTGTTCGAGGACGAGGAGATCGACCTCACGCCGCTGCCCTTCATCGTCGTGATCATCGACGAGATGGCCGACCTGATGCTGGTCGCCGGCAAGGAGATCGAAGCGGCCGTCCAGCGGCTGGCCCAGATGGCCCGCGCCGCCGGCATCCACGTGATCATGGCGACGCAACGGCCGTCGGTCGATGTCATCACCGGCACCATCAAGGCCAACTTCCCGACCAGAATCTCCTTCCAGGTGACGTCCAAGATCGACAGCCGCACCATCCTGGGCGAACAGGGCGGCGAGCAGCTTCTGGGCCAGGGCGACATGCTCTACATGGCGGGCGGCGGCAAGATCGCGCGCGTGCACGGGCCGTTCGTCAGTGACACCGAGGTCGAGGAAGTGGTGCGCCACCTGCGGGCCCAGGGCGTGCCGTCCTACCTCGAATCGGTGACCGACGATCCCGATGGCGAGGAAGGCGGGCTGCCGGGCGAGGGGGAGGAGGGCGAGAGCGACCAGCTCTACGACCAGGCGATCGCCCTGGTGGCGCGCGAGCGCAAGTGCAGCACCAGCTTCATCCAGCGCTACCTGCAGATCGGCTACAACCGCGCCGCCCGCATCGTCGAGCGCATGGAGCGCGAGGGCGTGGTGAGCCCGGCCAATCATGTCGGCAAGCGCGAGGTCTTGGCGCGCGACATCGACAATCGGGAACGCTGAAAGTCACGATGTTTCTGCAGTGTCAAAGGCGCCGGCGGCGGTTGCAGACCGGATGATTTGAGTTACCCTGCGGGGGCGGGGACAGAGCGGGACCGACAATGAGCGACAGCGGAAAGCCGGCAGAGCTGCCGACGGCGGGCGCCCAGCGCCGCCGGCGCTTTCCGCTGATCTGGATCGTGCCGCTGGTCACGGCCCTCATCGCGGCGTGGCTGGCCTGGGACACCTTCTCCAAGCGCGGTCCCACGATCGTCATTTCCTTCGACAGCGCCGCCGGCCTCACCGCGGGCCAGTCCCAGCTCAAATACAAGAACGTCGTCATGGGCACGGTGAAGAGCATCGGCCTGTCGCCCGACGTGACCCGCGTGCTGGTCACAGTGGAGACGGTGCACGAGGCCGTGCCGTTCCTGACCGACAAGACGATCTTCTGGGTGGTCAAGCCCGAGCTTTTCGCCGGCAACATCACCGGCCTGGAGACGCTCATCTCCGGTTCCTACATCGGCATGCGGCCATCGAGCGAAAAGGGCGCGACGCGTCATCATTTCATCGGCGAGCAGGATCCGCCGGTCCTGCAAGCGTGGGCCAAGGGCACCACTTTCCGGCTGCAGAGCAAACGGCTGGGATCGATCAGCCTGGGCTCGCCAATCTACTTTCGCGACCTCGAGGTCGGCACCGTTCTTGGCTGGCAGCTCGGCGATCTGGCCAGCGACGTCACCATTCACGCCTTCGTGCGCGCGCCCTACGATCAGTACGTGCATGACGATACGTCCTTCTGGAACGCCTCGGGCGTGTCGGTGAAGTTCGGTTCCCAAGGCGTCTCGGTGCAGATGGAATCGCTGCGCGCCCTGCTATTGGGCGGCGTCGCCTTCGACACGCCGTCCGATTCCAAGCTGCCGGTGGCCGCGGCCGACCACAAGTTCTCGCTCTATGCCACCTTCGAGGCGGCGAAGTCCGCGGGCTTCGGCCACCAGCTTCAGCTCATTTCCTACTTTCCGGGCTCGGTCGCCGGCCTCGAAGTCGGCGCCGACGTCACCTTGTACGGCCTGAAGGTCGGCGAGGTGACCCATGTCAGCCTAGTCTACGACCCGCAAAAGGATCGCATCGTGGTGCCGGTGCAGTATCGTGTCGAGGCCGGTCGCATCGTCAATATGGCGGCATCGCAAGGCCTCGATCCGGCGACGCTGGCGGCGGAGATGGTCAAGCGCGGCCTGCGCGCCACCTTGCAGTCGCCAAGCCTGATCACCGGCCAGAAGATCATCTCCCTGGAGCGCCTGCCCGATGCGCCGGCGGCAACGCTCGAGCGCGAAGGCGACCTCTTCGTCATTCCGACGTCGGAGGTCGGCGGCTTCGACAGCATCACCCGCTCGGCCAACGAGCTTCTGTCCAAGATCAACCGGATCGATTTCGACCGCATCGGCAAGAGCCTGTCCGGCGCCGCGGCGGGGCTGGACGACACCATCAACGGGCCGCAGCTCAAGAAGACCCTGGCGGCGCTCGAGAAGGCGATGGTCGACGTCCAGGACATCACCCGCAAGCTCGACCAGGATGCCACGCCGGCGATGAAGCGCCTGCCCGAAATCGCCAACCAGCTCCAGGACGCGCTGACCAAGGCCAACCGCCTGTTCGGCTCGCTCAACACCGGCTACGGCGACGATTCGCGCTTTCGCCGCGACCTCGATCGCCTGCTGCCGCAGCTCACCGATACGGCCCGCTCGATCCGCGCGCTGAGCGACCTGCTGTCGCGGCATCCCGAGGCCTTGATCCAGGGCCGCACCAACACCGGCAAGGAATAATCGATGTTGCTTGGCCGCCGCTGCTTCACCGGCCTTGCGCTGCCGCTGCTTGCACCGCTGGCTCTGGACGCCTGCAGTTCCTCGCCCAATCCGAACTACTACTCGGTCGCCGTCCGCAGCGGGCCGACCTTTCCGGCCGGTCCCAAGATCGTGCTGCTGAAGGATATCGGGCTGGCAAGCTACCTCGACCGCCGCGAGATCGTGCGCTCCTCCGAGGGCTACAGGCTCGACGTCATGTCGAACGATTGGTGGGGCGAGTCGTTAGGCGGCATGCTGGGCCGCGTGCTGGTGCTCGAGCTTTCGCAGCGCCTGCCAGCCAGCACGGTCTATGGCGAAAGCGGCGCCATCGCCGCCGACCATAACGTCATGGTCGGCGTCAACATCCAGCGGCTCGATGCCGACAAGGCCGGAAAGCTGATCCTGATCGCCCAGGTCGCCGCCGAATTCAACCGGCCACGCCGCATGGCGGCGCGCACCTTCACCCTCTCCAGGCCACTGGCGACGCAGGACACTCCCGGCCTGGTGGCGGCGATCAGCGATGCCATGGGCGAACTCGCCGACGGCGTCGCGGCGTTGCTGCAGCCGTGAGGCTCCCGTCATTTGGACCGCGGGCCTCCAGGCCCGCTCATGCTCATGATGCGGGCCTGGAGGCCCGCGGTCCGCTGACCACGCCGCAGCTTCGCGAATGTCCCGGCTGCGGCCAGTTCCAGGTCGTGCCGGCGCTCGGGCCCAACATGCGTTCCAACTGCGTGCGCTGCGGCACCGTGCTGCGGCTCACCCGCGCCGATCCATTCAACCATCACCTGGCGCTCACCTTCGCTGCCCTGCTGCTGTTCGGCGTCGTGTGGCTCGGCATGCTGATGAGGGTCTCGGCCTTCGGCATCGTGCACGAGACGACCTTGGACTCCGGGCCGATCGAACTGGTCAACCGCGGCCTGTGGCCGTTGGCGCTGGCCGTCGCTTTCGCCACGGCGTTGGCGCCGCTGGGCAAATTCGTGGGCACGCTCTACGTGCTGCTCGGGCTGAAGCTGCGCCGCCTGCCGCCCAACCTGCGCGGTGTCTTCCTGGTGGCGCGCCGGCTCGGCACGTGGTCGATGCTCGAAGTGCTGCTGCTCGGTGTGTTCGTGGCCTTCGTCAAGCTCGGCGACCTGGTGAACATCGAACTCGGCCCCGCCGTCTATGCGCTGGGCGTGCTCACCATTGTCATCGTCTGGGCCGAGCTGGCGCTCGACCCCCAGGCGGTGTGGGAGGAGATCGAGCGCCGTGGCCAGACCCATGCGCCGATGCCGGCGGTGGCGCCCCTCGACTTCCGACCCGGCGCGGCGGGCTGCGAGAGCTGCGGCCTGGTCTGCGTGCCGGCCGAGAGCGACGGCCGTTGCCCGCGCTGCGGTGCGCGGGTCCATGAGCGCAGGCCCGACAGCATCGTGCGCACCTGGGCCTTCGTGGTCGCCGCCGCCATCCTCTACATTCCCGCCAACGTCTATCCGGTGCTCACCGTCATCCAGCTCGGCGCCGGCCAGCCCAGCACCATCCTGGGCGGCGTCGAGGACCTGCTTGCCTCGGGCCTCTACCCGCTGGCGCTGCTGGTGTTCTTCGCCTCGATCCTGGTGCCGATGTTCAAGTTGATCGGGCTTTCGGCCATGCTGCTGACGACCCAGTTCGCCGGTCCCGACTCGGGCGCCGCCGTGCTGCTGCGCGAGCGCACGCGACTCTACTATGTGGTGGCGTGGATCGGCCGCTGGTCGATGGTCGATATCTTCATGGAATCGCTGCTCGGGGCGCTCGTCCAGTTCGGCCGCGCCGTCACCATCGAGCCCGGCTTCGGCGCCGTCGCCTTCTGTGCCGTGGTCTTCGTCACCATCTTCGCCGCCGAAGCCTTCGATCCGCGCCTGATGTGGGACGCCGCCGCCCGCAACGCCCATCGCCCGCTGCCGTCGGGACGCGCGCGTCCCGACACCGCGGCGGCGCCCGCCGTCAGTTGAGGGCGAAGGCGAAGCCGAGCCTGAGCGTGTGCACCTGGTGGAGATCGCCGCGCGGCTCGTAGGAGGTGAGCTCGTAGCCCGCCGACGCCTTGGCGCCGCGCCCGATTTCCACGACCAGCCCGCCATAGAGCTTGTTCCGGTCGTAGCCGGCCGGCAGCGTCGTGCCGTCGGTCTTGAGATTGAAGTAGAGCTCGTTCGACACCAGGACGGCCCACGGCGTTTCCGGGATCGGGTGCTGAAGGCTGAGCCGATACCGCATGCGGATCAGCAGCGCGCCGTTGTTGTCGTAAAACAGCTCTTCCGTGCGCAGCCGGTTGGCGATCTCCAGCCGGCCGAACGTCGTGCCGTAGGCGACGTCCTCGTACGGCCCGCGGGTGGTCGAGACCTGGGCCGGAAGGCGCTGGTACTGGACGTAACCCCCCGCGACCGACCAGTTCGGCGAGAGGGCGTACTCCACGCCGGGCTGCATTTCGAGTTTGTGCACGTTGCTCATCGCTTGGTTGAGGACCAAGCGGGTGTCGAACGTCAGCCGCCACTGCGGGCTCAGGCGGTACTCGAAGCCCAATTCCGGCGATAGCCTGAAATCGTCGTTAATCTGCCGTTGCTGGGCCTGCTGTCGCGCCTGTTGGCGTTGTGCGGCGGCGGGAACGGCGCCGAAGGCCGCCAGTGCGAGGGCCAGGATCAGGGCCCGGCCGTTCCTGCCCATGAACGCGTGCATGACTGGCCTCTACTATCACAAATCTGTCATGCATTGGGTCTGCAGCCTTGCCTGCCGGAACGCTTCTTGCTGGTTTGCCTCGACTGGACCTCGAGGAGCAGCAAGATGGCCAAGGAAATTCTGTGCGGCTTCGGCATCGACGTCGACGCCGTGGCGGGCTGGCTCGGCAGCTATGGCGGTGAGGATTCGCCGGACGACATCTCGCGCGGCCTGTTCGCCGGCGAAGTCGGCAGCCCCAGGCTTCTCAGGATGTTCGAGCGGCTGGGCATCAAGACCACCTGGTTCATCCCCGGCCATTCGATCGAGACCTTTCCCAAGGAGATGAAGGCGGTGGCCGACGCCGGCCACGAGATCGGCATCCACGGCTACAGCCACGAGAACCCGATCGCCATGACGCGCGAGCAGGAGACCGAGATCCTCGACAAGTGCATCGATCTCGTCACCAGGCTCTCGGGCAAGCGGCCGACCGGCTACGTGGCGCCGTGGTGGGAGTTCTCGCCGGTCACCAACGAGCTGCTGCTCGAGCGCGGCATCAAGTACGACCACTCGCTGATGCACAACGATCACCAGCCGTACTACGTGCGCGTCGGCGACCGCTGGACCAAGATCGACTACGCCAAGAAGCCCAGCGAATGGATGGTGCCGCTGCAGCGCGGCCGGGAGACCGACCTGATCGAGATCCCGGCGAGCTGGTATCTCGACGACCTGCCGCCCATGATGTTCATCAAGAAGTCGCCCAACAGTCACGGCTTCGTCAATCCGCGCGACATCGAGGAGATGTGGCGCGACCAGTTCGACTGGGTCTATCGCGAATACGACTATGCGGTGTTCCCCATGACCATCCATCCCGACGTGTCGGGTCGGCCGCACGTGCTGATGATGCTGGAGCGGCTCTACCACCACATGATCGGCCATCCCGGGGTGCGCTTCGTCACCATGAACGAGATGGCCGACGACTTCGCCAAGCGTTTTCCGAGGAAGAAGTAACCCAAGGAGCAGGAGATGTGTGCGCTATGCGGCGTTCTGGGCGGTTCCGGTCACTGGACCGATGCCGCCGCGCGCCCCGGCGTATTCACCCGTAACGGAGACGGTCTGCAGCGCCGGCGCGAGCGGGCGCACCGCATCGCCTGTGCCAGCGGTGTGCTCAAATTCTACGGACTGACGCTCAGCGACTGGCAGGCGAGTTCCTTCGTCCTGTCGACCGCCACGGGCAAGACCGAGCTGGTCGAGGATCTCGGCCATCTCTGGGCCACGGCCGAGATGCTTTTGGGCCGTCCGTGCGACCCGCTCGACCCCGACCTCATCGTCCGCCTGGAGGCGCATGGTGGCTGAGCCTGTCTTCACGCCGGTCAACCTGATCACGGGTTTCCTGGGCTCGGGCAAGACCACGCTGCTGCAGCGCCTGCTCGGCGACCCCGCGCTCGCCGACACGGCGGTGCTGATCAACGAATTCGGCGAGGTCGGACTCGACCATCACCTGCTGGAGCGCATCGACGACACCATGGTGCTGCTGCAATCGGGCTGCCTCTGCTGCACCATTCGTGGCGAGCTCTCGGCGGCCATCAGGGATCTGCATTCCAAGCGCGAGCGTGGGACGGTGCCGCGCTTCCGCCGGCTGGTCGTGGAGAGCACGGGCCTGGCGGACCCGTTCCCCATCCTCTCCACGGTGCAGGCCGACCCGGTGCTGCGTCACCACTTTCGCCTCGGCAACGTCATCACCACGGTCGATGCCGTGAACGGCATGGCCCAGCTCGCCCGCCAGCCCGAGTGCACCAAGCAGGTAGCCGTGGCCGACCGGCTGGTGCTGACCAAGACCGACCTTACGGATGAGCCGACGACGGAAGCGCTTACGGCACGGCTGCGCCGGCTCAATCCCTCGGCGCCGCTGTGGCGCTCAGAAGCGCCGCTCGACGCCGCGGCGCTGCTGGCACACGACCTGTTCGCGACCGCCGGCCGCAGCGACGCCGCGCGGCGCTGGTTTGCAGCGGAGATGGCGCTGCGTGAGCGAGCCGGCACGCACGATCGCAATCGTCACGACGAGACGATCCAAGCCTTCGCGCTTACTTTCGATGGATCTCTCGATTGGACCCTGTTCGGCCTCTGGCTGACCATGCTGCTGAACCGGCATGGCGAGAGGGTGCTGCGGGTGAAGGGCATTCTGAATGTCGCGGGCACGGATGCGCCGGTCGCCATCCATGGCGTGCAGCATCTCGTCCATCCGCCCGTGCACATGGCGGCGTGGCCTGACGCCGATCATCGCTCGCACCTGGTCTTCATCGTCGACGGCATTGAGCGCGTCCTGATCGAGCGATCGCTACAGGCGTTCCTGGGGCTGCCGTCGTGCTCACTCGCCGCCGCGTAGATCAGGGCCGGCGCCTGCCATTGGGGCCTCCACGCGGTCGCCGGAAGCTGCTGGTGCCCTGCTTTCGGCGCTTTTGCCGGCCATCTCCAGCCTAGCCACATCACCCCAAGGAACCGGCATGTCGAGTATCTTGAAGCTTCTGATCACCGGCGCTGTGGTCTGCTTGCCGTTTGCGGCCCACGCTCAGGCGATCAGCCGGGCGGCCGATCTCCGATACCGTGCCGCGCTCAGCGACCTCTATGTGCGATATGTCGGACGGTCGGAGGCGGGTCCCAACAGCCCGGTCAGGCCTGACGTCGTTGGCGGCGTCGCCTTGGCCAAATGCAAGGAAGGCGACGCGGCGACAGCGATTCCGATCCTCGAGCGCAAGCTCCGCAATGCCGGCTTCACGTTGCCGCCGCGCGGTTGATCCCTCCTTCCGCCGACGGACGGGCTCAATAGTAGTGGTAGCTTCGCTTCCGGCTCGGCAATCGGGCCAGCACGGCGATGACGAGCGACACTATGGCGAGGAGCTGCAAGCCCGCGCCCGCAAGGTGGGAATATTCCCACTGTCGCCGCAGCCTCTCCCAATTCTCGGTCTGCACCGTCCAGTTCACGGTCGCGACGTTCGCGGGATAGGTGTAGGCCCAGAAAAGCACCTGGGCGCCCAATATGAAGAGAATGGCAAGGATGGTCGGCACCATGACCCGCGGTTCGCGCCGCGTCAGGTAAGCCGCCGCCAGCAACGAGACGAACTGCACGACCAGCAGCAGCGCGAACTTGTCCCAGCCGCGATAGATCTGCTGGACGACGAAGTACTGGTCGCGCGACAGGCCCATCTTGGTCGGTAGTTCAAAGACGTGCGCGAGAGCCGGGCTGAGCATCACCGTCGAGGCCAGAAGGGCCACGAAAAAGGCGACGCTGGAAGCTCGTGAAGGCCACACTGTGGGGTTTACGCCGCTGCGTCTCCCTGGTTTCGCTTCAACCTCTGCTAGTGCGACTGTGTTTCATCAAGATGTCGGGGCTGAGCCGACCCGTGCTAGGGACCGGTGAGGCCGGTCGCCGTCGCCGCCTGATGGCAGGCGCGCTCGCAGGCCCGGCAGGCTTCGGCACAGATGCGACAATGCTCGTGATGCCGGGCGTGCTTCTCGCATTCCTCGGCGCATAGGCGACAGAAGCCGGTGCAGGTCTCGAGCATCTGCACCAGCAACGCGTCTTGGTTGGCCGTCCGCCGCGTCGCCACGGCGCCGGTGGCAAAGCAAACGTCGGCGCAGTCGAGGTCGAGCCGTATGCATTGCCGAAGCTCGGCCACCGATCGCTCGCCCAGGCAGGCATCGGCGCACGAGGTGCAAGCCTGTGCGCAGTCGAAGCAGCTCTCGATGCAGCGGGTCAGGGCGTCATTGGTGCGGCCGCGGGCCCCGGGATGAGCGGCGGCCATTTGCTGGGCATGCATGGGTGGCTCCTCTGTCGCCAGGACAAAGAAGCAACGCGCGACACCGCCGGGAAGTTTCCCGGTCCCGAATCAGGGCTTCCAGCGCAGGAAATTGGCGATCAGCCGCAACCCGGTGGCCTGGCTCTTTTCCGGATGGAACTGCGTGCCGGCGAGATTGTCGCGCCCGACCGCGGCCGTGATCGGCCCGCCATAGTCGGTCAGCGCCAGCACCGTTTCGGGCCGGCTGGCCTTGAGCTGGAAGGAGTGCACGAAGTAGGCGTGGTCGCGCGGCGCGATGCCGGCGAGCAGCGCATGCGGCTTGAGATCCAAAAGCTCGTTCCAGCCCATGTGCGGGATCTTCAGATGTCCGCCGCGACCGTCGGCGGCGGGCTCGATGCGCACCACGTCGCCCTGCACCCAATCGAGCCCGGCATGAATGCCGTACTCGACACCGCGCGTGGCCATGAGCTGCATGCCGACACAGATGCCGAGGAAGGGCTTGCCGCGTTCGATCACCTCGCGCTGCAGGGTATCGACCATGCCCGGCACGCCGTACAGCCCGGCGCGGCAGTCGGCGAAGGCGCCGACTCCCGGCAGAACGATGCGGTCGGCGCCGGCCACCTCGCGCGGGCTCGAGGTCACCAGCACGCGGTCGTCGACGCCCGCCTCGCGCGCGGCACGTTCGAAAGCTTTCGCGGCCGACCGCAGGTTGCCGGAGCCGTAATCGACGATGGCGACGGTCATGGCCCAATGGTCCGAAGCGTAAGGGTCAGAGCACGCCCTTGGTGCTGGGCACCGCCGCGGTCTGGCGCGGATCGATCTCGACGGCGACGCGCAAGGCGCGGGCCAGACCCTTGAAGCAGCTCTCGACGATGTGGTGGTTGTTGTCGCCGTAGTGGTTCCAGACATGCAGCGTCAGTCCGCCCAGCTGGGCGAAGGCCTGGAACCATTCCTTGAACAGCTCGGTGTCCATGGTACCGAGCTTGGGCTTGGAGAAGACGACCTTCCAGATCAGATAGGGCCGGTTGGAGGCGTCGAGCGCCACCTCGGTCAGCGTCTCGTCCATCGGGATGTGGGCGGCGCCATAGCGGCGGATGCCGGTACGCTCGCCGAGCGCCTTGGCCAGGCACTCGCCGAGCACGATGCCGCTGTCCTCGGTGGTGTGGTGGTAGTCGATATGGAGGTCGCCCTCGGCGCGCAGCGTGATGTCGATCAGGCTGTGGCGGCTGAGCTGCTCGAGCATGTGATCGAGAAAGCCGATGCCGGTCTTGATGTCGTACTTGCCGGTGCCGTCGAGGTTGATGGCGGCGGCGATCCGCGTCTCCTTGGTCGCGCGCGACACGAATGCCCGCCGTCCACCGGTCCCCGGCGTGGTCAGGATATTGCCCTTTGCGGCCTTGGGAGTGGCCTTCCTGGCGGCCGTTATGCTGGCCTGGCGGGCCATCTGAAAAGTCCTTTCGGTTGCCGCCCCGTTCATACAGGAACGCGGGGTCCGCGGTCGAGCGCGATAGCAGTGGCTAAGACCGCATCATGGCGGCGCCGTCGACGCCTTTTGCACGCCCCAGAAGCCGAACAACGCGCCGGCGACGCGGCGGATCTGGATCTCCTCCGAGCCCTCGGTGATGCGGTAGCGCCGGTGGTGGCGGTAGATGTGCTCGAACGGCGTGTGACGCGAATAACCGATGCCGCCATGGACCTGGATGGCGCGGTCGGCCGCTTCGCAGACCAGGCGGTTGGCGCGGTAATTGGACATCGCCACCCACTCGCTCACCTGCATGTGGTGCTGGCGGTCGAGATGCCAAGCCGTCTTGCGCACCAACCCGCGCGTCATCTCGGCCTCGGTATGGAGCTCGGCGAGCGGGAACTGGATCGCCTGGTTGGAGGCCAGCGCCTTGCCGAACACCTTGCGGTTCCTGGCGTAGGCGACCGACATGTCGATGCAGTATTGCGCCGCGCCGAGGCTGGACGCCGCCTGGCGGATGCGGTTCTCGTGCACGAAGGTCTGCGCCACGTCGAGGCCGCGGCCCTCCTCGCCCAGCATGGTCGAAGCCGGCACCTTGACGTTGGTCAGCGAGACTTCGGCGTGGTCCGACGGCATGTTGAACGTCCACCACATATGCTCGACCTTGAAGCCCGGCGAGGTCACCGGCGTCAGGAAGGCCGATATGCCGCGTGCATCGCCCGCCTTGCCCGAGGTGCGGGCGAAGACGAGGTCGACCGTGGCGGTGTGCATGCCGGTGTTGAACCGCTTCATGCCGTTGATCACCCAGTCGGAGCCCTGTCTGGTGGCGGTGGTCTCCATGAAGGTGGCATCCGAGCCATGGTTGGGCTCGGTCAACCCGAAGGCGATGCGCTCCTTGCCGGTCAGCATGCCCTCGAGGTAGCGCTGCTTCTGCTCCTGGGTGCCGAAGCGGTGCAGCAGCAGGGCCACCGGGAAATTGCCGACGATCGAGCTCTCGTTCTGCAGGTCGTTGTGCAGGCCGAGCCCCTTGTGGGCGAGATGCTCGCGGATGATCGCCATGGCGAGGTTGGAGCCCTCCTTGCCGCCCAGTTCCTTGGGCAAGCCGTAGCGCAAGTGGCCCGCTTTGTCGGCACGCCGGCGCATCTCGGCCAAAAGCGCCTCCCATTCGTGGCGCGGCTGGCCGTCGTTGTCCCAGTCGGTGCGGGCGTGCTCGCGGCGATGGTCGAAGAAGCGGATATTGTCGTTCTCGCGCTCGAGCGGCCGGATCTCACGCTCGATGAAGGCGTCGAGTTCGCCGAGATACGCCGTGATCTCCGCGGGAATGTCGAAATCCATGGGCCGTTCCTCCGGGCGAACGCCCTTATTGACGGGCTTTCACCGGCCATCTTAGGCGCTACGCCGGTCGATGCGGAAGCGGCGGCCAATGCTCTCTGCCGCCCTGCAGACTGCTGTGCCGCGCGACGTCCGACCTCAGTATCCGTCGTGCTGTGGCAGGTCGTCCGTGATGTCGAACCAAGGTGCCTTGCTGCCGACAAAGACGTGACGCATCGCTTTCACGCCCGGGTCCGTATCCAGCGTGCCCAAGGGAAACCCCAGCACATCCGGATTTGCGTCGAACTTGGTGAACAGGCTCGACCCGCACTCGGAACAGAACCCTTTCCGCTCACCTGGGGAAGACTCGTAGAACTTGATGAACTGTTCTCCGGTCAACGTTCTCCAGTCCTTCGCATTCACCTTTGCACGCGTCCGAAATGCCGCGGCGTGCAGCTTGCGGCACATCGAGCAATGGCAATTCAAGACATCGGTCAGCTCGCCCACGATCTCGTAGGTCACGCGCCGGCAGAGGCAACTTCCTCGATGCGCCATGGTCGCTCCTCTCGTCGAAGATGTTGGTATTCTGCTCCGACGCGCAAGGCCGAGTTTCCCGGCTGCGCAG
>WNFG01006482.1_pt1 | contig 16839 bp, 13 predicted proteins | sample 5400431 | NCBI WGS metagenome assembly WNFG01 (sample SAMN13153346, study PRJNA577476) | soil metagenome | isolation source: 120 cm saprolite under Douglas fir tree site 2 hole 3 replicate 2 | place: USA:California | collected 2015-04-18 | reverse complement strand
GCGGCCCGATTCGACAAGATGGAACACAAGGTAATCGAGAAAGCTGAAAGTGAACTTAGATCACAGCGGGATCACAAAGGATGACAATGGCCCTCGCGATGTTCCTTTTCTTTGTCGGCATCACGCTGCTGATCACCTACTGGGCGGCGCGGCGCACGAGCGGCGCGAGCGCCTTTTTTGCGGCCAATCGTCAAATCAAAGGATGGCAAAACGGTTTTGCGGTCGCCGGCGACTACATGAGCGCGGCATCGTTCCTGGGCATCGCGGGCATCATCGCGTTCCAGGGCTACGACGGATTCATGTATTCCGTCGGGTGGCTGGTTGCATACCTGACTGTGCTCTTGATCGTTGCTGAACCCTTGCGCAATGCCGGGAAATATACGATGGCCGACGTGCTGGCTTATCGGCTTAGTGCCCGGCCCGTGCGCGCAATGGCCTCGCTCAGCACGATCACTGTCAGCATCTTCTACATGATTGCTCAGATGGTCGGCGCGGGCGCGCTGGTCGCTTTGCTGCTGAAGAATTCCGGCATCAGTTATCGCACAGCGGTCATTGGTGTCGGGGTGTTAATGATTGTCTATGTCGTCTTTGGCGGAATGCTGGCGACCACCTGGGTACAGATCATCAAGGCCATGCTGTTGATGGGCGGCACAATCCTTTTGAGCATTCTGGTGCTGGCGCATTTTGGTTTCAGCTTCCCCAACTTCTTCAATGCGATTGGTCACGTGGTTTATCACGAGAACGGCGTCGAAGTTGTAAAGGATTTTCTGCAACCCGGGTTAAGGTTCAAACCCCCATACGGCGCGCTGGATCTGATCTCGCTGGGGATGGCGCTGATCTTTGGCACCGCCGGACTGCCGCACATCCTGGTGCGCTTTTACACCGTTCCTGATGCGAAGACCGCGCGCATCAGCGTGGTGTGGGCGATGGGATTGATTGGCACGTTTTACATTCTGACGACGTTTCTGGGCTTTGGCGCGGCTACGATTGTCGGACGTGACAAGATCGCCACGAGCGGCGGCACGAACATGAGCGCGCCGTTGCTGGCGCAATCGCTCGGCGGCGATTTCTTCTTTGCGTTCATTGCGGCCATTGCCTTCGCGACTATCCTGGCCGTGGTCGCAGGTTTGACGATTAGTGCTTCGACTTCTTTTGCGCACGACTTTTACACGAACGTCGTACACCGCGGCAGCGAGCGCAAGCCCGGAGAAGAAGTACGCGTCGCCCGCGTCACGGCGTTTGTCGTCGGCGCGGTCGCGATGGCTGTCGCTATCCTGCTGGGGCCGAACGCGAACGTCGCGTTTCTGGTGGCGCTGGCTTTTGCGGTTGCTGCCTCGGCGAATCTGCCGGTGATCGTCCTGTCTTTGTTCTGGAAACGATTTACCACGCGCGGCGCCGTGTGTGGGTTGGGCACAGGTTTGGTGGCGTCGATCCTGCTGATTATCATCGGCCCGAGCATCATGGGAGTCGATGCGCCCGGCGCGACCACCGCTGCTCACCTGATTCAATCAAGACCTATCTTCCCGCTCGAGAATCCAGGGATAGTAAGCATTCCGCTGGGATTCGTGGGCGCTGTTCTTGGGACTCTGCTGGGAAGGGAACCAGCGGCTGCGGCAAAGTATGATGAGTTGTTGGTGCGGGCGTCGACCGGCATCGGCGCCGAAAAAGCGAGTGGGCATTGAAGTGCTGATGAGTTTGAAAGAGTGGCACGGGCGTCCAGCACAGTGAAATCACGCGCAAGATGCGCGTGCCACAGGCATTGAAGAAGAGGAGAGCAAATATGTCGCGACTTATTTCCGCCACGGTGTTACTGGTATTTGTCTTTGCGGGTTTAACTGCCGCGCAGGATCGCGCAAGCTTCACTGTTGGCACGGCGACGGCAGCGCGCGGCCAGAAGGCCACGGGCACAATCGAAGTTCCCGCGGGCAGTGATGCTGCGTTGAGCATTCCGGTGGCGGTGTTCCACGGCGCGAGACCGGGGCCGGTGCTCGCGATCGTCGCCGGCTCTCACGGCACTGAATACACTTCGATCATCGCGCTCGAGAAATTGATCACTACGCTCAACCCGGCTGAGATTTCCGGGACCGTGATCATCGTGCCGTTAATCAACATCCAGTCATTCGAGCAGAAAGTGCCGCACCTCAATCCAGTCGACAAGAAGAGTATGAACCGTTGGTATCCCGGGAAGATGGACGGGACCCAGACCGACCGCGCTTCATTTCTGATCACCAAACAAGTCGTAGAGCAGTGCGACCACCTGATCGATCTACACGGCGGCGATCTGGACGAGAGCTTGCGGCCTTACAGCTATTGGACCAAGACCGGAAATGAGAAGCAGGACCAGATTTCGCGCGAGATGGTTTTGGCTTTCGGTCTCGATCACATCATCATCTCAGCCGACCGGCCCAAAGACCCGCAGGCTTCACGTTATCTCGAGAACACCGCCACCACGCGCGGCAAACCCTCCATCACGGCTGAGGCGGGATACGCCGGGACAGTCGAGACGGATGATCTTAACGCGCTGGTAAACGGCTGCCTCGGAGTGATGCGCTATTTGAAGATGCTACCCGGTGCTCCGGCAGTGATTGAGCATCCGGTTTGGATCGAGAAGGTCGTGACGATTGCGAGCGAGCAGACGGGGATCTTCTATCCGTTGGTGAAACGCGGCGCCTATGTCGAGCAGGGAATGAAAGTCGGTTACGTCACCGACTATCTCGGCAAAGTGATCTTCGAAGCCCGCGCCCCGGTAGCCGGGGTTGTGCTTTACGTCTGCGCCGTCCCCTCGATGACGAAGGGCGCGACGATCGCCAATATCGGTGTCGTGGCGCGATAAACGCCTGTCAATCGACGCCCTTTGCTACGTTTTCAAAACTTTGGCACGCTCACCCAAACACCTATACAATGTGGCGGTTTTAGCGCCACCTGTGGTTTTCCTACCTGAACGTTTGCAGCTATGAGCATTGCTGCCGGCACAAAGCTCGGCCGTTACGAAATCCGCGCAAAGATTGGCGAGGGCGGAATGGGCGAGGTTTATCTTGCCGAAGACACGCAGTTGCATCGCAAAGTCGCGCTGAAGATTCTTCCTGCTGAAGTCGCTGCTAATCGGGATCGAATGCGGCGTTTCAATCAAGAAGCTACATCAGCAGCAGCGCTCAATCATCCGAACATCGCTCATATCTATGAAATCGGCGAGGCGGACGGCGTGCACTTTATCGCGATGGAGTTCATCGATGGCGTGACCCTGCGCCTGCGACTGAAGCGAGGCATGCGGCTCGGAGACGCACTCGATGTCACCACACAAATCGCGTCCGCGCTTGCGGCCGCGCATCGCGCGGGAATTATTCACCGCGACTTGAAGCCGGAGAACGCCATGCTGACGGCGGAGGGCTACGTGAAAGTCCTGGACTTTGGACTCGCCAAGCTTACCGAGCACCCGGCCGCAAATTCAGCCGCCTCAACGCTGATAAATACAGACCCGGGAATGATCATCGGCACGGCCCAGTATATGTCGCCCGAGCAGGCTCGGGGACTCGATATGGACGCGCGCACAGACATATGGAGTTTGGGCGTAGTGCTCTACGAGATGGTCGCAGGACGAACGCCGTTCGAAGGAGCAACCAAGAGCGACATGATCGCCTCGATCCTCGAACGAGAGCCTCGGCCGCTCACCAGCCACTCGCCTGACCTGCCCACCGAACTCTGGCGAATCGTAAAGAAAGCTCTGCGCAAAGATCAAGAAGAGCGCTACCAGACGATCAAGGACCTGGGCCTCGATGTGAAAAACTTGCGGCGGGAGATGGAACTAGAGGCTGAACTCGAGTATTCCGCGCAACCCGCGTTGATTAGCGGGACCGCAACGAGTGGCCGCCGTTCGGCACTTTCGGGCGCGGCGCCGGCAACGATTGAAGGATCGCACCCCGCATCGAGCGCCGAGTACATTGCCAGCGAGATCAAGCGCCACAAGACCGCGTTCCTTGCTGCCTCGGCAGTGGCAATCCTGTTGCTGGCTGCGCTGGGCTTCGGAATTTACAAATACGTGAGCCGCCCTTCACCCTCTTCCGCTTCGATGAAGCTGACCAGGCTGACCAGCAGCGGCAAAGCCGGATTCTCAGCCATATCGCCCGACGGCAGGTATGTGGCCCACATGGTAAACGGAAGCGAAGGAACCAGCCTTTGGATGCGCCAGGTAGCTACGTCGAGCAGCGTGCAGATCGTGCCGCCCAGTGACAAATGGTTTCTCGGTGTAACTTTCTCGCCTGACGGTAACTACATTTATTACGTCGCCGGAGAAAAGGGCAGTGAAACCGCCACCCTCTATCAAATGCCGGTTCTCGGAGGTGCGCCTAAGAAGCTGGTCGAGGATCTCAGCACCCCGGTCACTTTCTCGCCTGACGGTAAGCAGGTAACTTTCATACGTAGCAGCATATCCAACGCCGAAGACTCATTGATCATTGCCAGCTTGGATGAGGCCAAAGAGCGGAAGCTGGTCACGCGCAAGCCGCCCAATTATTTTGTTACTTACGAGGGCGCGCCCGCGTGGTCACCCGATGGCAAGAGCATAGTGTATGCGAGCTATATCCAGGGGAAGGGAAACCTATATCAGACAAACGTCTTTGGCGTGAACATAGCGGACGGGACAGAAAAGGCGCTCCCCTCGTCGCAAAAGTGGGACTGGATTGACTGCGTTGCGTGGTTACGTGACGGAAGCGGCCTCCTGCTTAATGCAATCGAGCTCGGAGCGCAAAGCTCTCAGATATGGCAGCTCTCGAGCGGTGGAGAGGCGCGCAGGATCACGAATGACCTGAACAACTACTACGGCATAGACCTGATGGCCGACTCAAACACTCTCGTTACGAGTCAAATCAACCGCACGTCGAATATCTGGATCGCGCCGGGCGGGGATTCGAGCCGGGCCAGGCAGATAACCTCCGGAACCAATAACTATAGGAATCTTGAGTGGACGCCCGATGGCAAGCTGGTTTTTGAATTAGGCAGTGACATATGGATCATAGAAGCTGATGGAAGCGGCCAAAAGCAACTAACCACCGAGGGCCATAACAACAGAATGCCCTCGGCCTGTGCGGGCGGGTATATTGTTTTTTCCTCCAATCGGCAGGGTGCTCGTCGAATCTGGAGAATGGATATCGACGGCTCGAACCAGAAACCGCTAACCAGCGGCGACATGGAGTACTTCCCCACGTGCTCGCCGGATGGGAAATGGGTACTTTATGCGAGTAGTGCCTCGGGAGTCCAAAATCTGTGGAAGGTGACCATTGATGGCGGCAATGCGGTGCAACTGACTGATAGATTCTCGGGACGCCCGATTATCTCGCCCGATGGAAAGCTGATTGCGGTTAAGTACATAAACGATCCGTCGAGCCGTAAGGTTGTGATGGCGCTCATCCCATTTGAAGGCGGCGAGCCCGTAAAACTACTCGACATCCCGGGTTTCTTTGTTCATTGGAGCCCTGATGGCCGCGCCATCCAATACATAGATAACCGCGGCGGTTCTTCGAATCTTTGGAGCCAACCCATCGACGGCGGCCCGCCAAAGCAGTTGACCGACTTCAAGTCTGACAAGCTGTTCTCTTTCGCGTGGTCCGCAGACGGCAAACAACTCGCGGTGTCCCGCGGCGTCGATGCCGAAGATGTCGTCCTAATCAACAACTTCCGGTGACCAGAATCAGTAGGTCTAAGTGAGCAGATGAGCCTCGCAGCAGGCACAAGACTGGGTCGCTACCAAATCCGCTCAAAGATTGGCGAGGGCGGGATGGGCGAGGTGTATCGCGCGCGTGACGAGAAGCTGAATCGCGATGTAAAGATCAAAGTCTTACCTGCGACGTTTTCGCAGAATGCGGATCGGCTACGGAGATTTGAACAAGAGGCGCAGGCTGCCAGCGCCCTTTACGGTTGTGTTGAATTGGGCTGCCGCGTTGAAGAAGAATTGAGTTATTAGATCACTGACCGCATTAAAAGGAGGAAGCATGGCACTGACAAGTTTCGCTGGCAGAAATCTGGGAATGCTCTTACTCGGCCTATGGTTGATTCTTACCGGACTCTTGCCGTTGCTTAACATGAGACTCTCTTCAACGGTCACTACTGGTTTGGCCGTGCTCGGCATCGTTGCGGGAATATTGATCGTTCTCAGGCGCTAGTCATCCAGCATCGGTAGTTCTGCCGACATGAGCTTCGTCGCCGGCACCAAACTCGGCCGCTACGAAATCCGCGCAAAGATTGGCGAAGGCGGGATGGGCGAGGTGTACCTGGCGCTCGATACCGAATTGGGTCGGACCGTCGCGATCAAGATTTTGCCTGAAGCTTTGGCGTCAAACCAACTCCGCTTGGAGCGGTTTATTCAGGAAGCGAGAGCAGCTTCCGCTTTGAATCACCCGCACATTCTAACGATTTATGAAATCGGCACTACCGGGGCCACTCATTTCATCGCGACTGAGTTCATTGACGGAGAGACTCTGCGCCAGCGCATCAGCAAGGGAATGAAGCTGGCCGAGGGGCTGGAGGTCGCGATTCAGACGGCCGGCGCGCTCGCGTCCGCGCATGAGGCCAGCATCATTCATCGTGACATCAAGCCAGAGAACATCATGGTCAGGCGCGACGGCTACATTAAGCTCCTCGATTTCGGCCTCGCCAAACTGACTGAGCCATCCATCGTCGACAGCGAAGCGCCGACCAGGGCAAAGGTCGATACCCGCGAGGGCACGGTGATGGGAACCCCAAATTACATGTCGCCCGAGCAGGCCCAGGGTACAAAGGTCGATGCGCGCACTGACCTGTGGAGTCTCGGGGCTGTGCTCTACGAAATGGTAACCGGACAAGTGCCGTTCGCCGGCAAGACTCCAACCGAGACCATCTCTTTGGTTCTGCAAAAAGAGCCTGCGCCACTAACGCGGTATACACATGAAGTCCCCGCCGAATTGGACCGAATCGTCACCAAGGCGCTAACCAAGGACCTTGAAGCACGGTATCAGACAGCGAAAGACCTGCTTATAGATCTGCGCAACTTGAAACGCAAGCTGGAAGTTGATGCTGAGATCGATCGCACTGTGCCGTCTGAATTGCGCGCGACTACAACTGCATCTGGTGCGGCGGCGTCGGCGTCGCCCCGCACTGCCCATGCGGCTTCCAGCGCTGAATACATTGTCTCTGGAATCAAGCAACACAAATTCGCGTTGGCCCTTGGTCTGATTGTGCTGGCTGCCGGCGCGGTCGGGTTCGGCATGTATCTGCACGCCCGCAATACCGAAGTCGCGATTGACTCGATCGCGGTTTTGCCTTTTCAGAATCGGAGCACCGAACCGGACAGCGAATATCTTTCCGAAGGCTTGGCGGAGTCGCTGATTTATCGTCTTTCACAGTTGCCGAACTTGAAAGTCAGTCCCACCAGTTTGGTCTTTCGTTACAAAGGCCAGGAGATCGATCCGATAAAAGTAGGAAAAGACCTGGGCGTTAGCGCCGTGCTTTCAGGCCGCATCACCCAACGGGGTGACAATCTAACCATTAGCGCAGAGCTAGTGGACGTGCGTTATAACAAGTTGCTGTGGGGCGAACAATACGATCGCAAAACGTCGGAGTTACTGGCTACGCAGCGCGAGATTGCCCGCGAAATCGTTGACACCCTAAAACTCAAAGTGTCTGGCCAGGAGCGTGGGGTTGCCAAACACTACACCGAAAGCAACGAGGCTTATCAGCTTTATTTGAAAGGACGATTTTATTACAACAAACGCACCGATGAAGGAATGCAGAAGTCGCTTGAGTATTATCAACAGGCGATAGCAAAGGATCCAACCTTTGCGCTGGCTTACAGCGGCGTGGCCGATACTTATGATCTTCTGTGTGCTCCGGATGCGGGCGGAACGTTGCGGCCAAACGAGGTCATGCCAAAAGCAAAAGCCGCAGCACAGAAAGCCATAGAGATCGATGAAAGCCTCGCCGAGCCTCATGTCTCGCTCGCTCACGTCAGGTATTATTACGACCGCGACTGGGCCGCCGCTGAACGCGAATTCAAGCGCGCGATCGAGCTGAATCCGAATTATCCGCAGGCTCATCACTGGTACGCGATCTATTTAATGTGGAGTGGACGAACGAACGAAGGCTTGGCAGAAATCAGACGGGCACAGGAGTTGGACCCACTCTCGCTCCCGATCAATATGACTGTGGGATGGCTCCTGTGCGATGCGCAGAGGATCGACGAGGGCATCGACCAACTTCGTAAGACTCTGGAGATGGATCCGGCTTTCGTTGTCGCCCATGTCCGGCTCGGATACTGTTACGAACGGAAAGGCGCCTATGACGGGGCGATCGCTGAGTCTCAAAGAATATTCGATTTGGGCGCCAAGTCGTTGGGAATCGCTGGGTTGGGACGAGCCTACGCCATGGCCGGCAAGCGAAACGAAGCGCAAAAGGAACTCGCTGAGTTGCAAGAGTTATCAAAGCAACGCTATGTGTCGCCGGGCCTCTTTGCCTTAATTTACGCGGCGGTCGGCGACAAGGACCAGGCCTTCGCCTGGCTTGAGAAGGCAGTCGCAGAGCATGACTTGTTCACAGCGCGACTCAAAGTCGATCAAAGATTCGATCCCTTGCGCTCCGATCCGCGCTTCGCCGATCTGGTGAAGCGTGTCGGGCTTCCGCAATAGCGCAAACTTGCAATAGCGCGAACCGTTAGTTTGCGGGTATTAATCACGCGCACTCGGTAAAGTAATTCCGCAAGCTGAAAGCTTGCGCTACAACCATGACAATTACCGCTGGCATAAAGCTTGGTCGCTACGAAATCCGCGCAAAGATCGGCGAGGGCGGAATGGGCGAAGTGTATCTGGCGCAGGATACTAAACTCGATCGCAAAGTCGCGCTGAAGATCTTGCCTGCTGAAGTCGCTGCACATCCAGACCGGATGAGGCGCTTCGTGCAAGAGGCGAAGACTGCTTCGGCGCTCAACCATCCAGGCATCATCACGATTTACGAGATCGAGCAGATCGATTCGGTGAATCTCATCGCCACCGAATTCATTGATGGAGACACGCTGCGTGAAAGCGTGAAGAACGGGCCGCTGAAGCTCGGCGAAGTGCTCGAGGTGGCGATTCAAACCGCGAGCGCGCTTGCGGCTGCTCATGCCGCCGGGATTGTGCATCGCGATATCAAGCCCGAGAACATCATGCTGCGGCGCGACGGCATCGTGAAGGTGCTGGATTTCGGTCTGGCGAAACTCGCGGAGCGGCTGCCGGCAGATTCGGTGGACACGGAAGCGAAGACGAAAGGGCTGGTGCAAACCGAACCGGGAGTGGTGATGGGAACGGTCGCCTACATGTCGCCCGAGCAGGCGCGCGGCCTGGCGGTCGATGCGCGCACGGATATCTTCAGTCTGGGCGTTGCGATCTACGAGATGGTTACCGGTAAAGCACCATTTGGCGGTGCGACCAGGAGCGATCTGATTGTCGCGCTCCTTGAAAGAGACCCGCCGCCGCTGGCGCGGTTTACGCCTGAAGCGCCAGCCGAGTTGGAGCGGCTCGTAATGAAAACTCTGGCTAAAGACAGAGACGAACGTTATCAAACGGCGAAGGACTTGTTGATCGATCTGAAACGATTGAAGCAGAAGCTGGATGTCGCCGCGGAGATCGAACGCAGCTCAGCGCCAGAGGTAAAAGGCGCAGGCGGCGAGTCACAGCCTGCCCACGCGCTAGAGCGAGTCTCGACTGCGCCCGGCGCAGCCGCGCAAACAGCGCTCGCAGACCCGCGTCGCCGTCATCTCTGCGCTTCTCATAGTAATAATGGGCGCCGTCGGTCTCAGCATTTATCTGCGCGCGCGCAACACGGAAGTCGCGATCGAGTCGATCGCGGTTTTGCCCTTCGTCAATCAGAATCACGATCCGGATTCGGAATATCTTTCCGATGGCGTCACTGAAAGCATCATCAATAGTCTGACGCAGCTTCCAACTCTGAAGGTGATGGCGCGTAGTGCCGTTTTTCGCTACAAAGGGAAAGAGGCTGACCCGATGGCCGCGGGCAAAGAGTTGGGTGTGCGCGCCGTACTGACGGGGCGCATCATGCAACGCGGCGATAGTCTGACCATCAGCACAGAGTTGCTCGATGTGCGCGACAATAAACAGCTCTGGGGTGAGCAGTACGAGCGAAAGGTCTCGGACCTAATGTCGCTACAGCGGGACATCGCAGGTCAAATCGCGAACAACTTGCGTTTGAAAATCTCCGGCGAAGAGCACAATCGCATGATGAAGCATTACACGGAGAACCCGGAGGCTTACCAACTCTATCTGAAAGGGCGCTACTTCTGGAGTAAGTTTACGGAAGATGGATTGAAGAAAAGCATCGAGTACTTTGATCAGGCAATTGGAAAAGATCCTAACTATGCGCAGGCTTATGCTGGAATTGCCGTTGCCTACAACGTGTTGGGGAATAATTATCAGAACCCGGGCGAGGCCGCCGTAAAATCGAGGGCAGCGGCGGCAAGGGCGCTGGAGCTGGATGACTCGCTCGTGGAAGGGCACGAGGCGCTGGCCGCGATCAAAATCTTCTACGACTGGGACTGGCCGGGCGCTGAGAGAGAATTGAAGCGCGCGATTGAACTCAATCCGAATTATGCGAACCCCCACACACTGTATTGCACTTACCTGCGAAGCATGGGCAGGTTGGATGAAGGTATCGCCGAGGCGAAACGCGCGGTAGAGCTCGACCCGCTCTCGCAGATCGCAAACGGAAACCTGGGGCGCACGTACAACTTTGCCCGTCAGCATGACCAGGCAATCGCTCAAGCCCGGAGAGCGCTCGAGTTGGACCAGAATTCCTTTCCCGCCCTCCGTAATCTGGTCGTGGCGCATGCCCTGATGGGAAAGTATCCGGAAGCCGCCGCCGAAGGCAACACGATGCTCAGACTTTTTGGACGCGATCAAACCGATCTCTCGCTACTGGGATGGACCTATGCCAGGTCGGGCCAGCAAAGCGAGGCGCGTAAACTAATTGCTGAGTTGAAGGAGCAGGCGAAGAAGAGCTATGTCTTCCCGTCTTACCTGGCCTACATCCACATCGCGCTGGGCGAGAAAGACGAAGCCTTAGCCCTGTTAGAAAAGGCTTATGAGGAGCGGGATTCGAACATGATTGATCTCAAAGTGGACCCTATTTACGATCCGCTGCGCTCCGACCCGCGCTTCGTTGAGCTGCTGCGGCGCATGAATCTGCCGCAGTGAGCGCGACATAAAATATGCGAAAAACATTCCTACTGATTCTCCTGGTCGCCATGTTCGCTGCCGGCGCCGCGGCACAGTCGGGCAGAAGAGGCATGATGCCGCCACCTCCGCCGCCGCCAGAAAAGTTGTCCGCACCGCCAATTGTGCTGCCGGCTGAGCGCACGACCCTCGCGCCGGCAGAGTTGACTGTACTGCCGGAAAGCATTCTTACGCGCCAGATCAAGGCGCTGGACAACGGCAGCTTCAGCCTTGCGGACTTCGGTGGCAAGATCGTGGTGGTTAACCTCTGGGCGTCCTGGTGCGGCCCGTGTCGCAGGGAAGTACCTGAATACGAGAAGGTGCGCAAAGAGTTTGCCGGGCGTGGCGTAGAGTTCGTCGGTCTGACGACTGAAGATCCGCGCAAGTCGTCCGATCGCGTTAAGCAATTCGCGCGCGACTTCAAATTCGGCTTCCGGCTGGGCTGGGCCGACCGCGAGACCGCGGTGGCGCTGATGAACGGGCGCAACGCGATTCCGCAGACGCTGGTTATCGCTCCCGATGGACGCGTCATCAGCCATTGGCGCGGCTACTCACCGCGACAGGGCGGCAGTCAACTGCGAGCGACGCTCGAACGCGCGCTCGCGGAAGCGTCTCCTTCGCCACAAAATTAGGAAGGTAATGAGAGCGATCGGGGGACGTCAATATTTCGGCACGCTGGGATCGACTTCGTTGGACCAGGCAATAATTCCGCCCGTCAAATTCGACAAGCTTCCCGTGTACCCGCTGCGCTGCAAAGCCTCGATCGCGCGCGCGCTGCGGCCACCCATCTTGCAATGCACGACCGTGTCGCGGCTCGGATCGATCTCAGACATGCGCTCCAGAACCTGTGCCAGCGGAATGTGAATCGAATTGGGAATGCGGCCGATGGCCACTTCGTTCGCCTCGCGCACATCGACAATCTGAACGTCTTCGCCGTTATCCAGACGCTGCTTCAACTCAGTCGCGGTAATTGATTGCATTGGGGTGTTCTCGGAATCCATTCTGGGCTCCTCCGTTGATCGTTTTAGAAGTCTTGAAAATGTTTGGTGAGACTAGCACAGAGCTTATTCACGGCAAAGCGTCAGCTCGGGTTACCGTTCGGCGCAACCGTGAGATAGAATCAACACCAGTCGGACCATGAGGTGGAAGAATGAGATTTGAGTATTACCACGACGGTCTCGCGAACGTGCCGAAGCTTTCGGTTGATGGCACAGTCGACAACGCAATTCACTTTTCACATTGGAAAGGGAATCAAACGCCGGCGTCAGTGAAGGCAGACACTTCGACGGAGATCGCTTTGAACCTGGCCGCGGCGCCGAACCGCGCGGAGTTAACGGGAGGGATCGATCTCGTCACCAACAATCACTTCGACACTGACGGCGTGCTTTCCGTCTGGACAATGCTCAACGGTGAGCGCGCGCTGGAATTGCGCGACAAGTTGATTGCGGCCGCGGAAGCTGGAGACTTTTCCGAGATGAGCACGCAGGAAGGCGTGCGCGCCAGCATTGTCATCCAGGGATCGGATTCGCCTGGTGATGTCGGCTCGCCACTGGCGCGACAGCTCGCGGGCTCGGAAGTGACTGACGACGCCCACGCTTACGAACTGGTCCTGCCGCTTGTCGAACGCGTTCTGACGCGCACAAATGACTACGCCTCGTTGTGGGTTGACCCGTGGAACCGGATCGCTACGGCGTTGGAGAGTTTTGCCAAAGGCAGATCGCGAGTTACGGAAGATCACGAAGCGAAACTTTCATTGGTGACCCTGGCGCCGGACATTTTCAGCTCCGCCGGCTTCAAGCCGACTCGTCACTGCGCGCCGTTTACGGCTATCTCGCATCACGCGCGCGGCGAAGTCTTCTTAATCGCGACGCCACTGGATGGCGGCTGGGCGTATCGCATCGACTATCCGTACTATTCATGGGCTGAGACGATCATGCGGCCGAAGATCGAACGGCGCGATTTCAGTTCCTTGATTGCGCGTCTTAACGAAGCTGAACGGAATCCCGCCGGACAGTGGAAGATCGATACCAGTGAACTTGCGTCGGCAGCAAAGTTTTCCGACGCGAACGGAAAACTCGCAGCTTCTAGTATTAAGCTGGACGTGGTTGCGTCTGAGCTTCACGGTGCTTTGCTTAAAGTGGCACGGGCGTCTCGCCCGTGAATCACGCGCAAGATGCGCGTGCCACAGCGCACCCTGTTCGACAAACTGAAGTTTGTCGGACATAGTTTCAGCGTGCGCGCTCTCCGCGACATTCGCATCGGACCTGCCGGCTGGTCATACGCCGATTGGCGCGGCCGTGTCTATCCCGAAGGCGCTGGTTCGAAGTTTGACACGCTGGCGCTGGTCGCAAAGTATTTCGACACCGCGGAAATCAACAGCAGCTTCTATCGTCCGCCATCACCCGCCACGGCTCGGTCATGGCTGAAACGCATCGAGCACAATCCGAATTTCGTCTTCACCGCAAAACTCTTCCGACCGTTCACGCACGAACGCGGCAAAGCGACCAGGGAAGATGAGAAGGCTTTTCGCGAAGGGATCGATCCGCTTGCGGAAGCAGGCAAACTCGGCGCGGTGCTGATGCAATTTCCCTGGTCGTTTAAGAATGATCGCGCAGAGCGCGGCTATCTAAACCAACTGGCCGGGCGCTTCAAAGATTATCCGCTGGTTGTCGAGCTGCGGCATGAATCATGGAACAACCCGAGGGTCTTGCAGACGCTCGAAGATCTCGGCGTGGGTTTGTGCGACATCGACCAGCCGCTGTTTGCCAACTCGATCAAGCCTTCAGCGGAAGTGACTTCGCCAATCGGATATGTGCGGCTGCACGGACGGAACTATCAGAACTGGTTTCGCGAAGAAGCGGATGTGGTGGAGCGCTATGATTATCTGTATTCGCGCGATGAGTTGGAGCCGTGGGTCGAGCGCATCAGGCAAGTCTCAGAAAAAGCTAAACAGACCTTCGTGATTGCCAACAACCACGCGCGCGGACAGAGCCTGGTAAATGCATTCGAAGTCATGGCGCTGATCGATGAGCAGCGCGTGCCGGGCCCGGCAAAGTTGGTCGAGAACTATCCGCGTCTGGCTGAGTCAGTAGAGCCGGATGATGAAACGGCCCAGGGCGAGCTGTTTTGATTTGGAGTGCGCTGACCTGTCAGCGCTTTGTAAGGCGGCGACTTGTCGCCGCAGTGCTGGCGACGGCGGCTTTCATCGTGGCCGCGACAAGTCGCGGCCTTGAAAGCGGTAACAAGTTACCGCACTCCAAAAATTACCTGCCCCAGGCTTTCGTCGCTAGGCCTCTCCCGGATCTCAGAGGTTCCGGCGGTTTTTCAAAATCTTCACGAACGATCCTGATCGCAACTCCTCCGGCGTCAAGCCCGAAAGACGCAGACCTTCTGCTTCCGTCAGCGCGCCACAATTAAGTGCTCTCAGAAAATAATTCAGCAGTCCCTGTCCCGTTGCCGCGTCGTCGAACACATCGCCGACCAGCGTGGCCTGCGCCGCTTTCTCGACAAAATTGCGCAGGCGTTCAGAAGCCGCATCCAGACTTTCCAGAAAGAAGGCATAGACAGCCGCGTAGCGCGTCACCAGTTGCGCGGGATGCAAATCCCAGCCCTGGTAGAAACCACCGACGAGCGAATGCTGGATGTGATCATAATGCAGCTTCCAGGCGCGATGAACTACCATGCGATTCTCGTCAGTCTGATCTTGCGTAAGCGTTGTGCCCTCCGCCGCGCGATGCGGCCCGACGGGCATGATGTTCGTCGCGCCATCCGACAACCAGATGCCTGTGCCGGCAAACGAGACCTGCATCATGTGCTTCGCAAAGTCACAAGCCGGGTGCATCATGTGCTGATGCGCGGCGGTGATGCTGCAACTCGCGGTGTAGTCGTACGTGCCAAAGTGCGCCGCCGTGCAACGACCGCGCGCGGCCCGCAAGAGCAGTGGCAGATTGATTCGACCATCGCTCCGGATGATCGATTGGGTGGTCTCGATCATCATCTCCATTTTCAAAGCACCGGGCGCTAATCCGGTTTGCTCTTCCAATAAATCAAATAGGTCCGCCAGCGCCGAGACCTGCTCCGGAGTCGTAATCTTCGGCAGCGTGACGACAAAATTATCCGGCAAACGCCCGCTCGTCCTGGCCAAAACAGTTGAGACAAAAATATCCAGCGTCCGGAAGCTTCTCGCGCGCAGCTCTTCGTTGAAAGGCTTGATGCGAATGCCGATGAACGGTGGCAGCGTGCCCGCGCTGATGCCTGCGGCGACTTCGATCGCGGCGGCTTCAGCGTGGCCGTCTTCTTCCTTGTCGGGACGATTGCCGTAACCGTCTTCGAAATCGATGCGGAAATCCTCGACCGGTTCGCGCTTTAGTTTTTCCTGCACGCGCGAGTAGATGGTGTGCGCCAACCAGGCAGCCCTGTGCTCTTCGCGCGCCGCGTCGGGATTGCTCTTCAGTTGCGCTTTCAAGTCCTGTGCGTAGCTGAGCACGTCGGGCAGTTGCTCGACATCGGGCAAGCCGAGCGTCTGAGCGAAGATGATGAAATCGGGCGCGTATTCGGCCATCGCGCGTTCGGCGACTTTGCCGAGTCGCGGCGCCGAATCGGATTTGAACAGATGCGCGCCGCCATAAACCGTGTGCACCGGTTGGCGGCGGCCCGTCTCGCCCGGATAGTCGGCCATGAACGCGCTGTTAGACACGCGCAGAGTTTCGTTAATAGCTTCGAGTGGGTTTTCAGGCAGCGATGTCTTCATTGTTTTCAAAGGCCAATTCGTTGGCGATAGGCGCTGACTTTATTACCAAACTCCGTCAACTCGCAACTCCATCACTCCCCAAGGTGTCGTTCGCTAATAAGTGGACGCCTCGATTCCCGTACCTGGATAACGAACTTGTAACGCGCTGATAGGTTTTCTGCAACATCAAGTAACTCAAACAGGAGTACAGTGATCGGCTGATTAAGCATTATGGCGTGATTCACTCGCGCCATTCATTGTAGGTCGGAGTAACTTCTAAGAACAGGGAATCAATGAGTGCGCCTGGCCTTTGCTAAACGCTAAGGCCTTTGGCATTTCGTCACACTTTCCTTGCCGTTGCTACTCCCGCGTAAATGTTTCTATCTCCCTTGTCCCAGACCGAAAAATAGATGGCAAGCGACCTCCCCTTTTACTTGTAGGGCGAGGGGCTTTCTCATCAACGTCGCCACCCGGTTGCGGCCAACAAGATCAGCGATTGAGTAATGCAATCTTGGCGCAATGGCGCGGGTGGCTCAATCCCAGATGAAGAGTGCCTCGGCGCAATTCATCTCCAGAACCAATAAGGAGGCAGAACCATGAAGACTATCAAAGTTTGTTTCATTGCGTTGAGCGTCTTCGCTCTCACGCTGGTTTCAGGATCAACGTTAAGTCAGTCAACGGGCAATCCCGAGTTTTCACCGCTCCAAACTTCGCCTCAGCGGCCGACGCAGAGATCGCTTACGCCGCCAACCAAGTTCGTCAAAGGTCAGAATGCCATTCCAAACAAATACGTCGTCGTGCTGAAAGATGACGTTGTTTCCGATCAATCCCCAGCAGCCGCGCGGCGAGCAAAGGTGGCAGCAGTCGCCGACACTCTCGCAC
>WNFG01002133.1_pt1 | contig 16842 bp, 16 predicted proteins | sample 5400431 | NCBI WGS metagenome assembly WNFG01 (sample SAMN13153346, study PRJNA577476) | soil metagenome | isolation source: 120 cm saprolite under Douglas fir tree site 2 hole 3 replicate 2 | place: USA:California | collected 2015-04-18 | reverse complement strand
TCACGGCCGTCCAGAACTGCACGAGGGCTTGCAGGGTCCACGCGCGTTGGCGCTCGGTCCGGCGCACGCGGCGAAAGACGGTCTGACACAGGGCGCTCGTGATATGCGTCTGCAGCAGATCCATCACGCGGATCAGATTGACCCGCGTTGCAGCCGCCGGCGGCCGTCTGCCCATAGCACCTCCCGTGGGTGGGGGTTCTATGAGCCAGTACACGCAACAACTTGCGAATCACCGGCATTTTATCTTAGCGGCGATGCGTCTAAGACCAGCATGGGAGACGCGAATTGTTCGGTCAAGAAAGGAAAGGGCGCGGGCGGATGCGCTGAGCCGCGCCCTGCGCGTGCGTCATGCCAAAGGCTGATGTCGACCGGCCAACGCGCCGACGTTGGAGGAGATCCGGGCGCTGCTCGCCCGCGAGCGTCCCGGTGACCGGCTCCCGCCTGGGGCCGCCTGAGCGCAGCGCCGCCTACTGGCTCAGCACGCGCTCCACCGTCACTGTGCCCTAGCGCAGTCGCCTGACCACCGGGCGCCCGGCGCAGGACAACCGCGACCGGGCTCGCGCCATGTCTGGGGCTCGTCCGGGCTCACCATGGCCAAGAGAGTCGGATAACACCGTAGCCGTGATCCGCGGCGACCGGCGTATCGAGTGGGCAGTCCTTGCAGGGAATGCGTCCACCCGGGCCCCTCGTTTTGAGCTCAGGACCTGCTACCTGGCCACCCTCTAACGTCCCCTGCTTGACGGAAGGATAGGGATGGCCTGATCCTCAGTGGATATGAGGGATGATTTCTCATGTTCGACACCCCTCAGCTCCACCAAAATTCCAGATTCACCGACACGGGGCAGGCGATGCCAGCTCAGGATCGCCTGCCCCGTCGTCTTTTGAGCCTGCGGGCTACCCGACCGCCGCCTCACAGAGTGCCCGGATCCCCCCGATGTTGCCCGCGAGCTCGGCCGGCACGCCGAAGCGCTCCGCCAGGTACTCCGGCACTTCGTAGCTCAACCAGCTGTGGCCCTGGACGTCCTCCCACGCGAGCGCCCGCAGCGGCAACGCGAGGCCGATGGCGGGGCGGGCAGCCAGGATGGGGGTCCCCGCGCGGGAATTGCCGAACACGAGCTGCGCCATCGGAGGGACCGTGAGCCCGACCGCCTCTGCATCGCGGCTGAACTCGATCCGAGCGAACACGGTCAGGCCGCGCGCGCGCACCAGCGCTTCGAGTCGATCCAGCGTCACCGCCGCCGCCACCTGACTGCGCAGGTGCACCACACCCGGGACCAGACGCGGCTCGATCATGAAGTCGCGCGTACGGTTCTACTCGAGGCCAGTGTGATCGGCGGATGCGGCCTCGGACGGCCGGATGTTCCATGGCACCATCCGCTTCAGGAGCCCGTCCTGCACGATCAGGGTGTGAAACAAGATCGCCCCGAAGTGAGCGATGAACGTCAAGGCAAAGACGTACGCAAGGATGGTGTGCGCCGGCCGCAGGAAAGAATACAGCCCGGCATTCTGCGGAAGGATGAACAGCAGGTGCACGGAGCCGAAGAGGACGACCGGATAGCGCGCCGCGGACAGCATCCCCCAGCCGACCAGCGGGAGAACGAACATCAGACCATACATCGCGAGCTCCGACGCGGTTGCCCCCAGACGCTCCGTGGGCGACATCGAGGCCGGAAAAGGCGGCGGCGGATTTAAGAGCCGGTTCACGAAGCGAACGACGACCAGGACCAGGATCGCGATGCCGAGCGGACGATGGATCGACACGAGCACGTGGTAGCGGCCCAAAGAGACGACCATGGCGAGACCGATGCACAGCATGGTCAAGACCATCGCGGCCATCGTCCAGTGCAGCAGCCGCGAGAAGGCGGTGAATTGCCGACGCGGGGTCGACATCCTCAGTTTCCTCCACCCACGTCGGCCGGGGTGATCGCGCTCGGCGGTTTCGCTTCGCCGACACGTCTCGTGAACGACTGCGAGTACACCGCCGACCGAGCGCTCGGCAGAGGATCGTCGGATGGCGTGATCCCCGCGGGCAGAACCAAGGGATCGAAGTTGATCCCCGCCGCGGCGCTGGTCTCGTCGCTTTCCACTCGATCGAGCGTCACGGTTCCCACATCGACCTGTTGACGCTCCGCCGGCCAGGCGACGCTGGCGTCGTTGGTGGGGTCGTCCGGCTGCCCGATGATGACGACGAGGCGCCATTGCAGCGGCCGGCGGTGTATCGCGGCGATCAGCCCGTCGAAGAGAAAATTCTTGCCTTGAGGCGGCCCGGGGCTCGCGGCCTCGAACGGCTGCATCGGCGTCATCACCCAGCGGACCGGGACGGAATCGCCCGCCCGATTGCTGAATCGAAACGCATTCAGACCATGAAACGTGCTGTTGCCAAACCCGGATGAGACCGGCTGGCTCTTGATGACCGCCAGCGCCTTCACGCTTCCGGGATGGCGTGCGAAGAAGGCCTCCATTCTGGCGGGATCAGGCTTGCTCGTGACGGGGTTCGGCTTCGACGCGATCAACAGTTGATAGAAGGCCTCGGGGGTGCTGACCGGAAACACCGGTAGGTTGATCATCGCGGTTCGCCACAGCTCCCCATCGGGAAGGGAAAACTGGAGCCCCAGCCCGCGCACCGCATCCGGCGTGTCGCCGACATAGGGCTGCCCGCCCCCCAGGGAGAAGCGACCGATCACCGGGACACGCCCCGGTCGAAAGACGACCGCCTCCGAGAGGCGGACGCCATTCCCGTTGCTTTCAAAGACCCCGGACACGCCCACCCCCTTGGCGTGGTTACGACGGAATCCGGCGTGGACTCCATCGACGTGCTCGAACGCATCGGTGAAGCGCGCGGGCGTCAGAGCATTCGGAGTGAACCACCCGCCGAGGTAAGCGAACGTTCCGCCGACCGCCGCCAGTGCGACGCCGATCACGGCCAGTCTTGCCAGCGCGCTGACCTTGCCGAGGGGCTGCCGCGCGGCTCCAAGCACGTTCACACCTTGACGGTCGAAGGGGCACACGCTCGTTTGATGGCTCCCCTCGGGGTCGGGACAGGACTACGTGATCATTCTGGCAAGAATACGAAAGACTTCACGGCGTGGTCATCTCGGTACGGACCGGGATGAGGTGCTTGACCGGCCCCGGCTCCGCGGCCATCCCGCGCTGCAGGACGGGCAGGATCTGGATGTCGCGGACCGCGAAGTAGCCCAGGGTGACCAGGATGCCGACCGCCCACACCACCCCGATGAGTTTCAGGATCTTGCCGCTCATGACTTTCCTCCTTGCGGCCCGGCTCTCAGCCGAGCAGCGTCTCGAGTGACGTGGCCGGCTCGCCGAGGGCCTCGGCCACCGCCGGATGCACGATGCGCCCGCGCCAGATGTTCACGCCGTGCGCGAGCGCGGGATTGCGGCGCAGCGCGGGCTCGAGGCCCTCGCCGGCCAGCGCCAGCGCGTACGGCAAGGTCGCGTTGGTCAGGGCGAACGTGGATGTGCGGGGCACCAGGGCCGGCATGTTGGCGACGCCGTAGTGCACCACACCCGACACCAGGTAGATGGGATCGAGCAGCGTGGTCGGATGGATGGTCTCCACGCTGCCGCCCTGGTCGACCGCGACGTCCACGATCACCGAGCCCTCCTTCATGGCCGCCACCATCTCCTTGGTGACGAGCACGGGAGCCCGCGCGCCGGTGATGAGCACTGCGCCCACCAGCAGATCGGCGCGCCGCAGCACCTGGTCGAGGTTGTAGCTGTTGGACATGAGCGTGATCACCCGGCCGTGGAAGAGATCGTCCACCGCGCGCAGGCGGTCGAGGTTCACGTCGAGGATCGAGACGTCGGCGCCCAGGCCGAGCGCGATCCGCGCCGCGTTCACCCCGACGACCCCCGCGCCCACCACCACCACGTTGCCGGGCGGCACGCCCGGCACCCCGGCCAGCAGGATCCCGCGGCCGCCGTGCGCCTTGGCCAGGTAGAACGCGCCTTCCTGCACCGACAGGCGCCCGGCCACCTCACTCATCGGCGCGAGCAGGGGCAGGCTGCCGTCGGGCCGCTGCACCGTCTCGTAGGCGATCGCGACGACGTCGGCGGCCTGGAGCGCCCGCGCCAGCTCCGGCACCGCGGCCAGGTGGAGGTAGGTGAACATGATCTGGTCGGGCCGCATCCGGGCGTACTCCTCCGCCAGCGGCTCCTTCACTTTGAGGATCATCTGGGATCGCGCCCAGACCTCGTCGACCTCCACGAGCGAGGCGCGCTCGCGCGCGTACTCCTCGTCGCGGATGCTGCTGCCATGCCCGGCGCCCCGCTCGACCACGACCTGGTGCCGCGCCTCGACCAGGGCCCGGACGCCGGCGGGCGTCAGGGCCACCCGCTGCTCGCCCGGCTTGATCTCCCGCGGAACGCCGATGATCACGCTGCCTGCATCCTGCCATACGGACGCGAGGCTATGCTAGCGTAGCGCGGATGGCGCTGGACGCGACGGTGCGCTCCCTCCGGGTGCGGCTCCTGCTGCCGCTGTCCCTCGTCCTGGTCGTCATCGTCATCGGCACCCTCGGCTACCACTGGCTCTGGCTCGAGATGGGCGGGACGTGGATGGACGCCCTGTTCATGACCGTGACCACGATCACCACCATCGGCTACGGCGAGATCAAGCCGCTCACCACCGCCGGCCGCCTGTTCACGATGGGGCTCGCCATCACCGGCATCGGCAGCATGTTCTACATGCTGGGCGTCGTCATGGAGTACCTGGTCAGCGTCCGGCTGGCCGATCCTATGGGGAGGCGTCGAATGGAGCGTCGGATCCGGGAGCTCGCCGGGCACGTGATCGTGGCGGGGATGGGCCGGGTGGGCCGGCAGGCCGCGCTGGAGCTGCACGAGGCGGGCACCGCCTTCGTGGCCGTGGATACGGACGAGCCCGCCATCCAGCACGCGGCGGAGCGCGGGTACCTGGCGCTGGTGGGTGACGCGACCGAGGACGAGGTGCTGGAGCGGGTCGGCATCCGGCGGGCCCGCGGTCTCATCGTCACCACCGGCGAAGACGCCACCAGCATCTACATCGTGCTCTCGGCGCGCGTGCTCAATCCGGACCTCCACATCGTGGCCCGCGCGGCCGACGAGGCGGGGGTCACCAAGCTGGCCCGCGCCGGCGCCAACCGGGCGGTCAGCCCCTATGCCATCGGCGGCCACCGCCTCGCGCACCTGATGCTGAGCCCGGCGGTGGTGGATTTCTTCGAGACCGCGCTCCGTCGCGGCAACGACACGCTCGCCATCGAGGACCTGGCGATGCCGGCGGACAGCCCCTGCGTCGGTCAGACGCTCGATACCCTCAACATCCGGCGGACCACCGGCGCCACCGTCCTGGCCATCCTGCGCGACGGCAACCCGATGGTGAGCCCGCCCGGGGACCTGGCCCTGGCGGTCGGCGATCATCTCCTCGCGCTGGGCACCAGCGATCAGCTGCGACGGCTGGAGAAGCTGATAAGCTCGGGCGTGGCGGCCTGAGATGACCGAGACGTCAAGCTGGGTGCGAGCGATCTGTCTGAGCGCGGGAGCCGCCTTGTGTCTACTCGGCTGTGCGACCGGCGCTCCCGTCCCGCCGACCTATACCCAGGCCGAGCTCAAGGCCGAGTGCGACCGGCACCGGGGCTGGTGGCGGCCGGATGACCTGCGAGGCGGATACTGCGACATCCGGGGGCCCTGAGCCGCCGGCGCGTCACTCCATGAACGCGGCGAGATCCGGGGAGGGCACGCCGCGCTCCACGTAGCCGAAGGTGCCCGCGTCCTTCACCTCGCGGGCCGCGTCGAGCAGGCCGCTCATCGCGGAGCGATAGAGCGACGTGGCCAGGCTGATCCGCTTCACGCCGGCCGCGGTCAGCTCCGCCACCGTGAACGACTTGCCCTTGATGCCCACCATGAAGTTGACCGGCTTCGAGACCGCGCTGCACACCGCGCGCACCGCGGCCAGGTCGGGCAGGCCGGGGGCCATCAGCACGTCGGCGCCTGCCTTCTCGAACGCCTGCAGCCGCTTGATGGTGTCGTCGAGGCTCGGATTGCCGCGCAGGAAGCTCTCGGTGCGGGCGGTGAGCGTGAACGGGAAGCCCACGCCGCGCGCCGCCTCCGCCGCCGCGGCCACCCGCTCGGTCGCCGGCCCGAGGTCGAAGAGCGGCTTCTCGCGGTTGCCGGTCGCGTCCTCGATCGAGCCGCCGACCAGGCCGACCGAAGCCGCGAGGCGGATGGTCTCGGCCGCGACCGCGGGGGCGTCCCCGAAGCACTTCTCGAGGTCCGCGGCCACCGGCAGGTCGGTCGCGTTCACGATGACGCGGCAGTGCGCGAGAGCTTCGTCCCGCGTGACCTTGCCATCCTTGCGGCCCAGGGTGCCGGCCTGGGCCCCGCTCGAGGTGGCCAGGGCCTGGAAGCCGAGCGCGGCGAGGATGCGGGCCGAGCCTCCGTCCCACGGGTTGGGGATCACGAAGGCGCCCGGTGCCTGGTGCAGCGCGCGAAACCGCGCCGCCTTCTCGCTCTGGCTGATCGGCATGACCGCTCTCCTCGGGTGGCCCGGATCGATCCGGGGCCGGAATCCGGCGACCGCGCCCTCACTCTACGCGCGCCGGGCGGCCGGTCAACCGGTTTGCGCGGCGGCGATTCGCGCTTACCTGCCAGGTAATCGACAGGCCGGTCCGGGTCGCGTACTCCTGTTCGTCCAGGAGGAGAACACGCCATGACATCCATCGAAGACCTGGTCAGCCGTTACGTGTCGGTCTGGAACGAGCCCGATCCGGCCCGGCGCCGCCAGTCCATCGCGCGGCTGTGGGCGGAGGACGGCGCCCACTTCACGCCGTCGCTCGAAGCCCGTGGCTACGAGGCGATCGAGGCCCGCGTCACCTCCGCCCACGATCGCTTCGTGCGCACCGAGGGCTACGTCTTCTCCGCCGCGTACCGGGGAGCGGGCCATCACGACGCGGCCACCTTCAGCTGGGAGATGCGGCCGGCGGGCGGGGGCCCGGTCGCCGCGCGCGGCTTCCACTTCTTCGTGCTCGGCGACGACGGCCGGATCCGCTCCGACTACCAGTTCACGGAGCCGGTCTCGCCCGCTTGATCGTGGTCCGGCGGGCGGCGTGTCCGACATTCTGGACATTGTGGCGCGCTCGCGCGGAGCCGTAGCATGCGGGCACGGTGATCAAGACGGGACGCATCGAGTTCTACGACCGGCCGACGGCCTGGGGTCTCATCGTGGGAGACGACCAGGAGCTCTACGTCGTCCGGGGACGGGACGGGCGCGGGGCGCCGCCCCGGGTGGGCGAGCGCGTGTCGTTCGAGGCCGGCACCGTGGCGGACGGCAAGCGCGCGGCGGAGGTGCGGCTGGTGAGTCGCGGGCTCTCGCCCTTCGGGCGCGAGGCCGCGAGCGGGATCAGGCCCCTCCGATGATCTCGGGCACGACCGCGAAGCCGCGGGTGCGGATGGCGTCGTCGACCTGGATCTGGCGGCGGCGCTCGGCCCGCCGGCGCTCGCTTTCGGTGGCCTCCGCGTTCTCCCGCCGTTGTCCATGCCGCCGATCGAGGATGACCGTGACCGGCTCCCCCGCGTACTCCCGCTTGAGATAGTCGTAGAGCTGGATGTTGTGGCGCGCGACCACGAAGAGGTGGCCCATGTGCAGCAGCTCCTCGGCGGCCCGCGAGAGCCAGAACCGCATGTCCATCTCGCGCAGCAGGCCGAGGGCGGTCGCCAGGTGATCCTCGGCCCGCTCCCGATCGCCGGACAGGCGCAGCAGCCGGCCCAGCCCAAGGTGGGTGCGGGCCTGCAGCGGGCGCATCTCCAGCTCCTCGGCCAGCGCGAGCGCCTGGCCGTAGTAGCCTTCGGCCTCGCCGACCGCGGGAGGCTCGGCGAGAGACGACAGCTCGCCCATCAGGCGCAGCGCCCACGCCTGATGGCCCCGCTCCTTGTGCAGGAGCGCCAGGTCGAGCGCCCGCTGGGCCACCGTGCGCGCCCGGTCGAGCTGCCGCGCGGCGGCCAGGCCCTCGCCCAGGTTCGCGGTCCAGAGCGAGAGGTAGGCGCGCACGCCCAGCTCCTCGGTGAGGGTGACGCCGTCCTCCAGGAGCCGCATCCCCTCCTCGACCCGCCCGAGCAGCACGAGCGTGAGCCCGAGCAGCGACGACGGGATCGGCCGCCACACGTCGAGGTTCTTCTCGCGGCAGGCGTCGAGGCTCCGCTGGAGCGCGGGGAGCGCCCGCTCGAGCTGGCCGCGCCGCAGCCAGGCGAGCCCGGCCATGGTCCGCGCGATGGTCTGGGTGTAGGCGTGCCCGCTCGCCTCGCCCGCCCGCTGCGCCCGGTCGAGCGACATGGCGGCGGCGTCGAACTCGCCGAGGTCGGCCAGGGTGAAGGCGAGCCAGCCGCTCGAGGTGACGTAGGCGACGCCGGTCTGGCCGCCCGGAGTGTCGCCCTGGACCAGCTCGAGGGCCTCCACGTTCTCGCGCAGGATCGAGTGCGCGCGGTGATAGAGGCCCTGGGCGTGGCAGCTATAGCCCAGGTAGCCGCGGGCGAGCGCCTGCAGGCCCACGTCGCCGGCCGCGTCACCGATGCGCAGGCAGCGCTCGCCGTACTCGATGGCGAGATCCGGCTCGCCCTTGAGGTAGTGGTAGTTGATCAGGTAGGTATAGACGCGCGCCAGCCGCTGCTCGTCGCCGAGCTTCTCGGCCATCGCCTCCGCTTCCTGCGAGAGCGTGAGCACCCGCTCGAGCTGCCCGGATTGCAAGAGCGGCGAGCGCAGGTCGAGCCGCAGGTCGATGGCCTGCTCGGTGGCCGCGCGGCCCTCGGGCAGCCGGGCGAGCGCGGCCATGGCCTGCTCGAGGAAGATGACCGCCTCGCGGTTGGAGGAGCGGCCCGCCGCCTTGATGCCGGCCTGGCGCAGGTACGCCACCGCCTTCGCCCACACCTCGCCGCGCACCGCGTGGTGGGCCAGCCGCTCGAAGTGCTCGGGCAGCCGGTCGGCGTAGAGCTGCTCCATGGCGGTCACCACGCGCCCGTGCAGGGCCCGCCGCCGATCCTGGAGCAGGCTCGAGTAGGCCACCTCGTGGGTCAGCGCGTGGCGGAACGTGTACTCCACGCTCGGGAAGAGGCTGATCTCGTACAGGAACTCGCCGGCCTGGAGCTGGGCCAGGTTGCGGCGCGTCGCCTCCTCCGATAGATCGGCGATCTCCTGCAGCAGCGCCAGCGACACGTCCTTGCCGATGACCGCGGCTGCCTGCAGCAGCCGCTTGGCCTCGATGGGCAGGCGATCGATGCGCGCGGCCAGCACCGCCTGGACGGTGGCGGGCACCTGGACCTTCTGGACTTCCCGGGTGAGGCGGTAGTGACCCCGATTGCCCGCGAGCACCTTGGTCTCGGCGAGGGTGTGCACGCTCTCCTCGAGGAAGAACGGATTGCCCTCGGTGCGCTCGATCAGGAGCTGCTTGAGCGGGCCCAGTCCCGGGTCGTCGCCCACCAGCGCCCGCAGCAGCTCCTCCGCGCTCTGCGGCGGCAGGGGATCGATGCGGAACTGGGTGTAGTAGCTCTTGCGGGCCCACCCGTGCTGGTACTCGGGCCGGTAGCTCACCAGGATGAGCGCGCGCGCCAGCGGGAGGCTGTCCACCAGGCTGTCGAGGAACGCTTGGCTCTCCGAATCGAGCCAGTGCAGGTTCTCGAAGACCGCGATCACCGGCTGCACCTGGCCTTCGCGCAGGATCAGGCGCTTGACCGCGTCGAGCATCCGCTGCCGGCGCTGGGGCAGGTCGGGGGTCTGCCACTCCGCGTCGTCCACCGGTACGTCCAGCAGCTGCAGGAACGCGGGCAACGTCGGCCGCAGGCTCTCGTCGAGGGTCAGGAGCTTGCCGGTGACTTTCTCGCGCACTCGCCTCGGGTCGTCCCGCTCTTCCAGCTGGAAGTACGACTGCAGCAGCTCCTTCACGGTGAGGTAGGACGTGTTCTTGCCGTAGGAGGTGGCCTGGGCCTCGAGCATGAGCCAGCCGTGGGCCCGGTGGGAGTGGGTGAACTCCCAGAAGAGCCGCGACTTGCCGACTCCGGGCTCGCCCGAGACCGCGACGATCTGCCCGTGCCCGGCCGCGGCCCGCGCCATCGCCTGGTGCAGCGACTCCACCTCCGGCTCGCGGCCCACGAACGGGGTGAGCCCGCGCGCGGCGCTGGCCTCGAGGCGCGAGCGCACCTGCTCGGTGCGCAGCAGCTCGAAGATCTCCACCGGCTCCGGCATCCCCTTCACCGGCACCGGCCCCAGCGGCTTGACCTCGATGTAGCCCTCGGCCAGGCGCAGCGTCTCGCGCGACACCAGCGTCGATCCGGGCCGCGCGAGCTGCTCCATGCGCGCGGCCAGGTGGGTGGTCTGGCCGATGGCCGAGTAGTCCATGTGCAGGTCGCTGTCGATGGCCCGCACCACCACCTCGCCGGAGTTGAGCCCGACGCGGATCTGCACGTCCACCCCGCGCCCGCGGCGCAGCTCCTCCGCGTACCAGCCCACCGTCTGCTGCATGCGGAGCGCGGCGTGGCAGGCGCGCACCGCGTGGTCCTCGTGGGCGAGCGGCGCGCCGAAGAGCGCCATGATGCCGTCGCCCATCACCTGGTTCACGGTGCCCTCGTAGCGGTGCACCGCCTCCATCATCCGCTCGAGCACCGGATCGAGCAGCCGGCGCGCCTCCTCGGGGTCCTGGTCGGCGAGGAGCTCCATCGAGCCCTTGAGGTCCGCGAAGAGCACCGTGACCTGCTTGCGCTCGCCCTCGAGGGCGTGGCGCGAGGTCAGGATCTTCTCGGCGAGGTGCTTGGGGGTGTAGCCCTGGGGCGCGGGCTGCCGCTCTAGCGGCTCGAGCGTGACCGGCGAGCCGCAGGAGCCGCAGAACTTCTTGTCCGGGAGCAGCTCGGCGCCACAGCTCGCGCAGCTGGTGACGAGGCGGCCACCGCACTCCTCACAGAACCGCACGCCCTCACGGTTCTGGGACTGGCAGCGGGGACACTTCACCTCGGCCCTCCTCGGGGTCGGAGCGGTCCAGATGGATAGTCCAACAAGAGTAGCCCTCGGAACCGGGGGGGTCAAGGCCCGCGCCTCCCGACATTTGGACCGTCCCGAGCTCGCAAACCGGCCTCAGCGGGCCTCCTCCGCGCCCAGGCGATAGCGCCGGACCTCGGCCTGGACGTCGCGGACCAGGTCGCCGTCCAGCTCGATCCGGACCTCGTGCCGCTCCACGTCCCAGCGCCGCACCGTCGAGAGCCAGCCGAAGACGCGGTGGGCCTCCGGCACGAGCCGGCGCCCGCGGTAGATCAGGGTGGTGCGGCCGGAGAGCTGATCCTGGCGCTCCATCTCGGTGCCGCAGAGCCGCAGCACCTCCTCGCGCGTCGTCTTGCCGGGCGCGATCCGCTCGAGGGTCTCGCGGGGCAGGATCACGCCCTGCTGCCGGTCCCGTCCCCCGAGGCGCCACCCGCCGAGCTGCAGGCGCGCGCTCACCGCGTCGATCAGGCGCAGGAGCCCGCGGCCGAGGAGGGGGCCCATCGCCTGGCCCAGCGCGAAGATGAGCAGCGGCGCGGCCACCAGCAGCACGGTCTGGGTGCGCGAGAAGTAGCCGAACTGGACGGCGAGCTGCTGGGGGGTGATCCCGTCCGAGCGGTCGAGGAACAGCGACACCACCTCGGTGGTCTCCAGCGTCTCGCTCAGCCGTCGGATAGCCGTTGGTGGATAGACCTCGTCGATCTTCAGCCGGTCGGACTGGGGAAACTGCACGACCAGCTCGGCCGGCGCGTCGGCCAGCCGCACCACCCGGTCGCGGTGCGCGAAGTACATCGGGAAGAGCGGGCGATCGCGCACCTCGTGGAACCCGATCGCAACCCGGTAGTGGCTGCCGCGGACGAGGCGCTCCGCCCAGCCCACCTTCACCGGCTTGATGAGCCCGGCCGCGTCGAGGGTCAGCTCCATGAGCCAGCTCCGGTCGGCGAGCCGGGACGTCCAGGGAATGCGGACGAAGGTGGCGGGTCCGCTCAAGCCGGGCGGCCCGGTCTGCACGAAGGTCACGAAGGGCGCGCCGGCCGGCTGAGCCTCCACGGTGCCCGCGTCGCCCAGGCTACGGGCCACCAGCTTCACGTGGCCCTCCCCGGTGATCTCGAAGCCCTGGTCGGTGACGTAGCGGGCCAGGGTGGCGTCGGCCTTCCGGTCGGGCGCCGCGTTGACGACCTCGCCCGGCCAGAGGAGGAAGACGTCCTGGGCCACGTCCGCCGGCGTGCGGTTCGGCGCCAGCTGGAGGCTGAAGCCCACCACCACCGGCACCGGCCCGGGGCCCTCCGTCACGGTGGCCCGGACCATGAGCGGGCCGATGGTGAAGGGCGGATCGGGGCGCGAGGCGACGAAGAGCTGGGCCCGCGCGGGAGCAGCGGCCAGGATGAGCGCGACGACGGTGAGGCACCAGGCGAGCCGGCGCATGGGCGAGGCCCGATCATACAGGGCCGGCCGCGACGGGGCCAGGCACGAGCTCACCGGGGGCGGGGCCTGTGCGATCAGGGCCTCTGTGGTAGGCTCCCGCCATGAACACCACGTCGATGCTGGCCGAGTTCATCACCAAGAGTCGCCTGGAAGACTGCCCGGAGGCCGCGCTTCACGGCGCCCGCCGGGCCATCCTCGACTGCCTCGGCGTGATGCTGGCCGGCTCCATCGAGCCGGCGGCCCGCATCCTCCAGCAGGTGGCGCAGGCGGAGGGCGGTCTGCCGCTGGCCACGGTGGTGGGCACCGGCCGCCGGACCGGCGCGGTGTGGGCCGCACTCTGCAACGGCACCGCGGCCCATGCGCTCGACTTCGACGACACCAACTTCGCCCTGATGGGCCATCCCTCCGCGCCGGTGCTGGCCGCGGCTCTCGCCGCGGGCGAGCTGGCGCTGGCCGACGGCCGGGCCGTGGTCCACGCGTTCCTGCTCGGCTTCGAGGTGGAGACCACGCTGGCCGAAGTGATCAACCCCCCGCACTACGAGCACGGATGGCACGCCACCTGTACGCTCGGGACCCTGGGCGCGGCGGCGGCGGCGGCGCGGCTGCTCGGGCTCGACGCGGTCCAGACGCGTCACGCCCTCGCGGTGGCCGCGTCGCAGGCTTCCGGCCTCAAGGAGAACTTCGGCACCATGACCAAGCCGTTCCACGCCGGGCACGCGGCGCGGAGCGGGGTGCTCTCCGCGCTCATGGCGCGCGAGGGCTGGACCGCGTCGGAGCACGCGATCGAGGGACCGCAGGGGTTCTTCAGCGTGCTGGGCGCGGGAAAGCGGGCCCTCGAGCCGCTCGGCACCCTGGGCGCGCCGTGGAAGATCCTGACCACCGGCGTCGCGGTGAAGCCCTATCCTTCCTGCGCCTGCACGCACTCCATCATCGACGGCGCGCTCGAGCTGCGCCGGGTCCAGGACATCCGCGCGGACGACGTGGAGGAGCTCACGGTGGGGGTGGGCGCGGGCGTCCCGCGCATCCTGATCCACTCGCGCCCGCGCACCGGGCTCGAGGCGAAGTTCTCGGCCGAGTTCTCGGCGGCGGCCGCGCTGGCCGATGGCCGGGTGGGCATGGCCACCTTCCAGGACGAGCGCGCGCAGGATCCCGCGATCCGCCGGCTGATGGAGCGCGTGCGCGTGGTGGTGGATCCGGACATCCCGGGCGACCTCGAGCGGCACATGTGGACCCGGCTCACCGTGCGACTCAAGGATGGGCGCCGGGCCACCATCGACCCGCGGCCGGTCCCCGGCCATCCCGCCAACCCGCTCTCGCTCGAGGCGCTGCGCGAGAAGTTCCGCGAGTGCGCGGGCCTCGTGCTGCCCGCCGACCGCGTGGACACGGTGGCCCAGATGGTCGAGTCCCTCGACACCTGTCCCGATCTGCGCAGCCTGACCGCGATCCTCGATTCCGGCCGCTGAGCGCGGCCTCCGTTCTTCAGGCGGGCCGCGGCCACGCTCGGCGCAGCCGGACGAGTGCCCAGGCCACCACCAGCCCGGTCGCGATCACCAGGCCCGCGTTCAGCGCGTGGCCCTGGGGTGAGCCGAGCCACGCCGAGAGCAGCACCGAGGCGGTGTTGTTCGCCGCGTGGCAGATCATCGCCGGCACCACGCTGCCGGAGCGCTCGGTCACGAGCCCCAGGTAGACGCCGATGCCGGCGGCGAGCAGCCCGTGCACCCATTCCCCGTGGATGATCCCGAAGGCGACCGCGCTCACCAGGATGGCCGGGCCCGGGCTCCAGACCTCACGCAGGCGCGTCAGCATGTAGCCGCGGAAGAACAGCTCCTCGCCCACCGGCGCGAACAGGCCGACGACCACCACCGCGAGCGTGAGCCCGAGCGGCGTGGCGGAGGCCATGGTGCGGGTCATCCACTCGAGCGCGGGGCCGGTGCCCACGTCCAGCAGGAGCACCAGCGACTCGAGCGCCTGGCTCAGCGCGAGGATCCCGACCACCATCACCACGATCTCCCGGGCGGGAACGCCACTCGGCACGAGGCGCAGGCGAGCGCTCCGCGGCCGCCCGGCGGCCAGCAGCGCGATGGCGATGAGGGTGAGCGAGGAGGCGGGCACTCCGACCAGCAGTGCGGTGAGGGCGTCGCGCTCGAGGTCGAGGGTGCCGGTGCGCCACGTCAGGAGCGCGGTCACGGCCAGGAGCTGGAGCCCGAACACCGCGGCGAAGGCGATTCCGTAGACGAGCAGCGTGCTCCAGATCGTGCGCATCGGCGCCCCACGCCGACCGCGGCCCGCGGGCGCGGGCGCGGTGGGTCAGGCTAGTGGTGGCAGGTCACGCACTCGAGCGGCGCGTTGCGGCGCGCGCTCTCGCTGCCGGGAACCGCCCAGACCGACGGGATCGGCGCGTCCGCCGCGGTCTGCACGCCCTGCACGCCCTTGATGTTCGCGGTCCGGTGGCACTCCACGCACCAGCCCATCGTGAGCTTGCGCGGAGGCGCGGGCATCCCGGCGAGGTTCTGCAGGTCGTTCAGGATGTGCTGGCCGGTTTCGGCGTGCACCCGCTCCATCGCCTCGATGCGGCCGTGGCAGGTCTGGCACTGCACGCCCGCCTGCACGTGCTGCTTGTGCGTGAACTGGGCGTGCTCGGGCACCTTGAAGATGCGCACCCACGGGATGGGCTCCTGCCGATCCCAGTAGCCGTGGAGCTTCTTGACCTCGGGGTTGCCCTCGGCGGCCACGATCTTGTGGCAGCCCATGCAGCGCTCCACCGACGGCACGCCCGCCGCACTGCTCCGGCGCGCGCCGGAGTGGCAGTACTGGCAGGCGATCTGATACGAGCCGGCGTGGATCACGTGGCTGAAGAAGATCGGCTGCACCGGCCCCTGACGGGTGGTGGCCACCGGCAGCACCCGCTTGGGATCGTAGGGCGGCTCGGCCAGCGTCCGCACGTAGGCGATGACCTCGCCGACCTGCCCGTCCGAGAGGTACGGGGTGAAATTCGGCATGAGCGGCGAGAGACCGACCACCTGGCCGCCGTGCGCGATCAGGGTGTGCAGGAAGTGATCCGGCAGCGCGTTCAGGATCCGCCCCTCGGTCAGGTTCTGGGGCTTGATCGGCAGGTTCTGCCCCGCGATGCCGTCGCCCTTGCCCTCGGCGCCGTGGCAGTTGGCGCAGTACTGGTCGAAGGTTGCCTTGCCGCGGGCGATGATCCGGGGGTCGATCTCGTGACCGGCGGCGGCGTGCTCGGCCTTCTTGCCCGGGGCCGGGGCGGTGGCGGACTTGGCGGCGGAGATCGGGAATCCGATGAGGATTCCGATCAGCACGGCCGCGATGGCCGCACTACCGACGACGGCTGATCGTGGGATACGCATGAGGGTCGGCCTGTCTCCCTTGGAAAACCCCACCGAATATACTCAAACCGCGGCCGGAAGCATAGACGAAAAAATCACCGGCCACGGCCCGACATCAAGGCCTCCCACCGAGCCTCGAGGTCGGCCCGCGAGGCGGAGCCCTCGAGATAGGCCGCGAAGGCGGCCAGCGGGGTCGGCTCGACGCTCGCGGCCCCGCCGTCGCCGGTCAACCGGGCGAGGGCGGCCCGGCCCTCCGGTCCATCCAGGTCGCATGCGAAGAGACGCTCGGAGCACAGCCCCATGAAGGTCAGGATCTCCACCGCGATGACCCCGCCATGAAATCCTCCCTTGCTGTGATTGACCACGATCGCCTCCCCGCTCCCGAGGGCGATCCGGCAGGATGCGCCGGCCCTCGGATCGGTTTCCTTCGCCATGGACAGTCCTCCCCTGCGGAGCACACGTGTTGGAAGCGGCCGGCCCGCCCCGGAGCGGGGCGGTCGTCGGTCATCGGAGCGGGAGGACTAGTGCGGGTCTTCGGACGGAGGCGCGGGCTCGTCGGATGCCGCGGATCGTCGGCTCGAGCGCGGACGCTCCCTACCCGGGCCGATCGGGGCGGGCCGGCGCCCGGTGTCGGGCGGCAGCTGGGAGAGCACGAACGTCCGGATCGAAGCCGAATGCGCCCGGCATCGCGGGGATCGACAGGTCGAGCGCCACGTACACGAGGAGGGCCACGATCAGCAGGCGCCGGAGCATCACGGCCGCGATTCTACCCGAATCGCGGGCCGAATCGAGGGCCGGCCCGGCTGCCCCAGGTCAGCCCCACGAGTCAGCCTCCAAGATAGAGGCGCTTGACGTCGGGGTCCTCCAGCAGGGTTCGCCCCGCCCCCTCGAACCGGTTGCGGCCGAGCTCGAGCACGTACGCGCGATCGGCCACCGAGAGGGCCTTGGCCGCGTTCTGCTCCACCACCATCAGGGTGTAGCCGGCGTGCCGCATCTCGCCCAGCTTCTCGAAGATCAGCGAGACGAACTTCGGCGCGAGGCCGAGCGACGGCTCGTCGAGCATGATCA
>WNFG01002077.1_pt1 | contig 16843 bp, 16 predicted proteins | sample 5400431 | NCBI WGS metagenome assembly WNFG01 (sample SAMN13153346, study PRJNA577476) | soil metagenome | isolation source: 120 cm saprolite under Douglas fir tree site 2 hole 3 replicate 2 | place: USA:California | collected 2015-04-18 | reverse complement strand
ATGATCTGCAGCTTGCGACGCATGCGGCGCAGGCTGCGCTTGTCGAGCCGGCAGAGATCGGTGCCGTCGAACAGCACCCGGCCGGCGCTGGGTTGGACGAGCTGGAGGATGGCGTAGCCTGTCGTAGACTTGCCGCAGCCCGATTCGCCGACCAGGCCCAGGGTGCGGCCGCGCTCGACGCTGAGGCTCACGCCATCGACCGCCTTCACCGTGCCGGCCGCGCCGGGCAGGCCATAATGGACGTCGAGATCCTCGACTTCGAGAAGCCCGCTCATGGCGCGGATCTGGGCGCGAGGTCGGCGAAACAGGAGGCCCAGTGGCCGGCGCCGAACTGACGAGGGGCCGGCGGCCGCGCCCGGCAGGCGGCGACCGAGACGCGGCAGCGCGGCAGGAACGGGCAGAGAGGGATCGGGTCGATCAGGTTGGGCGGCATGCCCTCGATCGGCGTCAGGCGGCGCGCGCCCTTGGTCGGTCCCTGGCCGTCGACGCGCGGCGTCGAACCCATGAGGCCCAGCGTATAGCCATGGCTTGGCCGGTGGAACAGCTCGCGGATCGGCCCCGCTTCGACGATGGCGCCGGCATACATGACGTTGACCCGATCGCACAGGCCGGCGACCACGCCGAGGTCGTGGCTGATCCAGATCACCGACGTGCCGCGCTCGCGCGTCAGGCGCTTCACCAGATCGATGATCTGCGCCTGGATCGTGACGTCGAGCGCCGTCGTCGCCTCGTCGGCGATCAGCAGGCGCGGGTTGCAGGACAGCGCGATGGCGATCATGACGCGCTGGCGCATGCCGCCGGAGAACTGGTGGGGATAGGTGCGCAGCCGCTTCTCGGGCATCGGAATGCCGACGGTCTCGAGGAGCTCGATGGCGCGCCGCCGCGCCGCGGCGCCGCCAAGCTTCTGGTGGCGGCGCAGCACCTCGGTCATCTGGCGGCCGATCGTGAGCACCGGATTGAGCGAGCGCATCGGATCCTGGAAGATCATGGCCATGCGCGCGCCGCGGATCTCGCGCGCCTCGGTTTCACTGAGGGCCAGCAAGTCGGTGCCGTCCAGGGTCATGGCGTCGGCCGTGACCTGGCCCGGCGGCTCGGGCACCAGCCGCATGATGGAGAGCGCCGTCACGCTCTTGCCGCTGCCGCTTTCGCCGACCAGGCCCAGCACCTCGCCCTCCTCGAGGTCGAAGGACACGCCGTCGACCGCGCGCACGGTGCCGCGGTCGGTGGCGAACCGGGTTTTCAGGTTGCGGACGCTGAGCAGGGGCATCGCGTCAGCGCTCGGCCTGGCCGACGGTGCGCCGCGTGCGCCAGGCCCGCGGGTCGAGGGCGTCGCGCAAGCCATCGCCCATGAAGTTGATGCTGAGCACGCAGAGCATGATGGCGACGGTGGGCGCCAGGAACATCCAAGGCGCGTCGCCCAGGAAGCGGCGCGCCTCGCTCATGTCGCGCCCCCAGCTCGGTTGCGGCGGTTGCGTGCCGAAGCCCAAAAAGCTCAGCGAGGCCTCGGCGACGACCGCCGCGGCGAAAACGATGGTGAGCTGGACGACGATCGGCGACATGACGTTGCGCAAGAGATGGGACAGCACGATGCGGGCGGGCCCGGCGCCGAGCGCCCGCGCGGCGGTCACGTAGACGTCCTCGCGGACGGCCAGCGTGCTGCCGCGCACCATGCGCGCCAGCACGGGCGCCTGCACCAGCCCCAGCGCCAGCATGACGTTCTGGATGTCCGGCCCCAGCAAGCCGACCAGCGCCACGGCCAGAAGCAGGGGCGGGAAAGTCAGGAAGGCATCGACCAGCCGCATCAGCAGGTTGTCGACTCGGCCGCCGAAATAGCCGGAAGCGAGGCCGAGCGGCACGCCCATCACGAAGGCGAAGCCGACCACCAGCAGGCCGACCGAAAGCGAGGTGCGTCCGCCATAGAGCAGGCGCGAAAAGACGTCGCGGCCGAAATGGTCGGTGCCGATCCAGTGCTCGAAGGACGGCGGCTTGAGCTTGGCCGAAAGCTTGATCTGGACGGGATCATAAGGCGCGACCCACGGCGCCAGCGCCGCCGCCAGGCAGATCAATGCCAGGCAGATCAGGCCCAGCATGGCGGCGCGATGACGCGGGAACTGACGGGCGGCCAGCCGGAGCGAGCCGGTGATGCGCGGGCCGGCAGCATCGGGAGCAGGGGACTCTGGAGAGGGGGATTGCGCCAGCGCCATCGCTCAGTACCGGATGCGCGGGTCGAGCAGGGCGTAGAGCATGTCGGCGACGATGTTGGCGAACAGGAAGAAGGCCGAGATCACCAGGGTGAAGCCCTGGATCACCGGGAAGTCGCGGGTGACCACCGCGTTCAGCACCGCCGAGCCCATGCCGGGAACGGCGAAGATGTATTCGATCGTGACCTGGATGCCGATCATGTAGCCGAACTGGACGGCCACCATGGTGACGAACGGGATCATGGCGTTCTTGAGCGCATGGACGACCACGATGGTCGCGGGCAGCAATCCCTTGGCCCGTGCCGTGCGCATGTAGTCCTGCGACAGCACGTCGATCATGCTGGAGCGCAGCAGGCGGGTCAGCATGGCGGTCTGCAGCGTGCCGAGCGCCACCGCCGGGACGATGAACGGCCGGATGTAAGTCCACCAGCCGCCGGCCGCGGCTTCGGACGAGCCGATGCCGGTGATCGGCAGCCAGTCGAGCTTGATCGAAAAGACGTAGATCAGGATGAGCGCGAGGCCGAAATTCGGCACCGCGAAGCCCAGCACCGTGTAGCCGGTGGCAAGATAGTCGATCCAGCTATTGCGCCTCAGCGCCGCGATGACGCCGAGCGGGATCGACACGCAAAGCGCGAAGATCATGGCCGCGGCGGCGAGCTGCAGGCTCACCGGGAAGCGCTCGGCGAGAAGGGCGGTCACCTGATCGTTGACGCGGATCGATCGGCCGAGATCGCCGGTCACGACCTTGGCGATCCATAGGGCGTATTGCTCGGGTAGCGACCGGTCGAGGTTGAATTCGGCCCGCATCGCCGCCGCCGCCTCGGGCGAGGTCTGCATGCCGAGCATGATCTGCACCGGATCGCCCGGCGTCGCCCGCGTGATCAGGAAAGTCATCAGCGAGACGACGAGCAGGACCAGCGGAACCTGGATCAGACGACGGCCAAGGTAGCGCCACATGGCGGTTACGCGCGAGCGCGACGAAGCTCATTGTCCTCTCCGCCGCTCAGCGGGGGAGAGGAAGGGGACCCATTGCGAAGCAATGGGGGAGGTGAGGTGGTGTTCGATGCAAAGACGGCCTCTCTGTCATCCTGAGCGAAGCGAAGGATCTCATGCCGATTGCAAGCGGCGATGAGGTCCTTCGCTTCGCTCAGGATGACAAGACCCACCTCACCCTCCCGCGCTACGCGCGGGCCCCTCCCTCTCCCCCGCTGCGCGGCGGAGAGGGGCGAGGCGTGCAAGGAAAAGGCAGTCATCACGCCCATGCCACGGTGTCGAGCTTCTCCATGTATTCCTGCGGTGTCGGCACGAAGCCGGTCAGGTTCTTGTTGAACACCTGGATGTTGTTGGCGTTGCAGTGATAGATCAGCGGGCATTCGTCGAGCGTGATGTCGACGATCTTGTGGTACATCGCCTCGCGCTTGGTCTTGTCGAGCTCGCTGCGCGCGCCGTCGAGCAGGGTGTCCATCGCCGGGCTGTTGTAGCCCGAGGCGGTGCCCTTGCTGTGCAGGAACCACCACGAGGTGGCGTCGGGATCGGGCGCCACCAGGGTGATGTCCTCGAGCACCTGCTCGAAGCGCTGGTTGAGCCACAGGTTGTTGTATCCGCCCATGTCCATATTCTTGATTTTGTAGGTGATGCCGATCTGGCTCACCATGGCGGCGACCAGCTCGAGCTCCTTGCGCAGCCAGTCCTTGTCCGAGGTGATGACCTCGACCTCGTAACCCTTCATGCCGGACTGGGCCATCAGCTCCTTGGCCTTCTTCAGATCGCCGTTCTTGGGATAGCGCAGGAAGGGCGCGCGGTAGCCCATGTAGCCGGCCGGGATCTGGTTGTCGGTCGCCAGCGCCTCGCCGTAGAAGATCTCCTTGACGATCGCCTCGCGGTCGATGGCATAGGAGATCGCCTGGCGCACCAGCTTGTTGTGGTACGGCATGTCGGGCTTCTTGAGGTTGAACTGCTGGTAGTCCCATTCCCAGCCCGGCGTCGACTTGACCGTGAAGTTGGTGTTCTTGCGCACCTCGCCCAGGTCCTTGGGGTCGGGATGGGTGATGAAGTCGAACTCGTTCTTGACCAGCGCCTGCAGGCGCGTCGTCGAATCGGGGATGGCGCGGTAGACCACCCTGTCGAGCTTGGGACGTCCCGGCCGCCAGTAGTCGGGGTTCTTGGCCAGCGTGACCTCGGTGCCGCGCTTGCTCTCGATCTGGAAGGCGCCGTTGCCGACCGGCATGGCGCTGTAGTTCTGGTTGCCCATCTCCTTGTGCGCCTTGGCGCTGAGCGGCGTGCCGCCATAGCCCAGGGTGATGCCGGGGAAGGCGCCGAACGGCGCCTTGGTCTTGACCTCGATGACGTACTTGCCATCGGCCTTCACCGAGTCGAGCGGAAACAGCGCGGTGCCGACCTGGAAGCTCTTCGATTCGAGATGGAAGTTCCAGGTGTAGACCACATCCTCGGCGGTGAACTCGCCGAAGCCCTTCTGCCACTTCACGCCCTCGCGCAGCTTGATGCGCCAGGTCGTCGGGTCGGGATTGGCCCATTCGAGCGCCAGCATGGGCTCGATGGTGCGCTTGTCGAAGTCGATCTCGACCAGGCTGTCGAAGATGTTGTAGAGCACCAGCCCGCCCTGGATGTCGTAGCGGATCACCGGGCTCAAGTTGCCGAACTCGCCGCCGAACACGCCGACCCGGAGATCGCGCTTGCCCTGGGCGATCGCCGGCGCGCGGCCGCTGCCGAGGATGAGGCCGCTGCCGAGCGCTCCAGCCGTGAAACCGCGACGCGTTACGCCTTGCCCGCTTGAGAGCCTGGAGCCCTTGGTCATCGCCGCCTCCTGTTGAAGTTTTTTTAGAAACCTCTGTCGTATTCCTTCAGTCCATTTTCCACGATCTGGTGCAGCAGGGTGATCAGGCTCACCTGGACCCTGTCCGATGTGCCGTCGACATAGGGAATGAGACGGGAATAGGCTCCGTCCATCGCCCCACCGGCGACGCTGGCGTGCACGATACGCAATTCCGTTGCCTCGTCGTGCAGCACCTCACGGTCTCCCAAGTGACCGGCCAGGGCCGCGGCGATACCGTAAGCTCCCCAATTCGACACCGCGGCGAACACCAGCACGTCGCATTCAGTAACCGTGCCAACGCCGCCATGGCACGGGCAACCGCAATCCTTGCCGAATGGCTGGATCTCGCGCACCGCCTCCTTGATGACGCCGCAGCCGATCTCGTTGCCGCCGTCGCCGACGCCGATCGTGGGAATGCCGTTGGCCTTGGCGAAGTCGGCAAGATGGTAGGCGCTGGCGATCTTGTCCGGCGTGCGCGGCGTTCCCATGATCGAGTGATAGATGCCCTTGGTGTTCGGGCCGACCTTCTCGATGAAGATCATCGCCGCCGGCTTGAACTTCTTGCAAAGTGCCGCGGCCGCCTTCTTGCCGGCGGCGTCGCCCAGGGGGTAGTCGATGGCAAGCGCACACGAGCGGCGCTGCCTGAACAGGGCCTCGTCGACGACGGCGATGCCTGCCGCTTCGGTCGACTTGATGACGGCCGGCATGTTGCGCGCTTCGCTGATCAGGACCGGCTTGGCGCCAAGTCCGAACTCGATGGCGCGGGCGATCGCCGCCGCGCCCGGCGGGCCATCGGTCTCGCCCGCCGGCAGGCCGGGCGGCGTGCCGGCGCCGGTCACGACGAAGACGTGCTGGCCGGCTTTCACCTTGTCCTTCAGGAGCTTCGCCGCCAGCCAGGTGAGCGGCTTCTTCTGCTTCTTGCGCGCCGCCTCGTAGAGCGGATAGGTGACGCCGCGCGGCAGTCCGGCCCGAAAGCGCATCTCGATGTTGACCGCCCGATCGATCGAGTCGCCGACGATTTCGTCTATGGCCATGACGTCTCCTGGTACATACCCCGATCAAATCTCGCCGGTCTCGGCGCATTCACATGCGCCTGAGGGCCTCCAGACCCGCTTCTTCTCATGAGGCGCGCTGTCCGAAAGACCAGGCCCGCGGTCCGGCAACGCTAGTGCGTCAGTCCGGTGCCCGGCGGTTCGAGGTTCTTGCGCACGATGTTGGAGAGGAACTGCATGCAGGCCATCGAGGTCTCGCCATCGAGCCCGTCGACCAGGAAGTCGGTGGTGCAGTACATCGCCTCCAGCCCGCCGGCGTCGAGACAGGCCTGGACGATGCGCTTTTCCATCTCGGGTGAATGAATGAGCTGCGGCTTGCGCAGCAGATAGGCGAGGCAGGCTTCGATGCCGTAGCAGCCCCAGTTGGACATCATCGCCGGCACGACCACGTCGGTCTTCACCACGGTGGCGAGCGCCTTGCCCTTGGGCATGGTGTTGACGACCGCGTCATAGATCGTGCCGAAGCCCAGCTCGTTGCCGTGATCACCGATGCCGACGGAAAAGATGTTGCGCCGGTTGGCCTCGGTCACGACATCGCCGATGTCGATACAGCCTTGGAACTTGGATTTCGGGCCGGTCAGCGGCAGGCCTGTGGCCGTATGGACGTTGCCGTTGGCGCCGGCGCCCAACCGCTCGGTGGCGACCACGGCCTTGGGCTTGTAGTCGGCATAGAGCCTGGAGATCCAGGCCTTGACCTTGGACTGCTGGGTCGGCGCGTTGACGATCGCCGCCCCGAGATGGCGGTCGCGCGCCTGGTCGAAGGGCTTGACCATCAATCCGGCGGCTTCGCTCGAGGCGATGATGGGATGGGCGTGGCATTCCTCGTTCACGAACACGGGGATGGCGCCCAGTCCGCGATAGAGGATGCGCGCCAGCGACGCCGCGCCCGGCGGGCCGTCGCTTTCGCCCTTGGGCATGGTCGGCTCATAGCCCGCGCCGGTCATGATGAAGACCACGTCGCCGTGGCCCAGGTGCTTCTTCAGTCCCTTGGCGGCGGCCATGGTGACAGGCTTGTTGCCGGCGGCCTTGCGCGCCGCATCGTACATCGGCTGCAGAATGCCGTGCGGCATGCCGCGGTTCTTGGCTTCGATGGTGATCAGCCGGTCCACGGCTTCGCCAACCATATCGACCATGGCGTCCCCCTTCTTATTTTCCCCAGGGAATTGGGCACCTTCGCCGGTGATCGCACAAGTCCGATTTCGGCGTTAAAGTGAGCGCGCTCCCAGGAGATCACATGACCTACACCATATTGGGCCGTTGCCAGAGAACCGGGCGGCTGGGGATCGGGATCGCGACGTTCTCGATCACCGTCGGCCGTTATTGCTACGGCGTGAAGTCGATGACGGGCGTGACGGTGAGCCAGGCGTTCGCCAACGAGCGCAACAACGCGCTGGCGCTCAGGATGCTGGCGCAGGGGTTGGGGGCGGGCTCGGTGCTGTCGCAGCTGATGGCCAATGACCGCTATTTCGACTACCGCCAGATCGGCGTCATCGATCGCAGCGGGACGGCCGTCGCCTACACCGGGCCGCGCACGCTTGGCTGGTCGGGCCACGTGACGGGCGACAACCATGTCGCCTTCGGCAACGGGCTGGTTGGACCGGAAGTGGCTGATGCGATCGCCGCCGGTTTCATGGCCGAGCCGGACGCCGACCTCGAGCATCGCCTGCTGATGGGCATCGAAGCCGGCCGCGATGCCGGCGGGCAGGGCACGCGCCAGGAGCACAAGGCCGAGCGTTCGGCGGCGTTGCGGGTCTATTCGCAGCACCCCTATGCCGACATCGATCTGCGTGTCGATCTGCATGCGACCGCGGTCGAGGAGCTGCGCCGCGTGTGGAGCGAATACAAGAAGTACGAGGCCTACTATCGCGACCGCGAGCGCAATCCACGCGGCGCGATCGGGCAGGAAGCCTTCATGGCGACGTTGCCGGCGGCGGAGGCATAGATGACCTACTCGATCATCGCGCGCTGCCCCAAGACCGGCCGGCTCGGCCTCGGCATCGCGACTTTCTCGATCGGCGTCGGCGGACGTTGCGAGGGCATCATGGCGGGCGTCGGCATCTGCAAGACGCAGGCCTACACCAATCGCGGCAACGATCCGCTGGCGATCGAGCTTCTGGCGCAGGGCTTCGGTCCGGCGCACGTGCTGGGGGTACTCGAACAGAGCGACCCCAATCACGCCTACCGGCAGATCGCCATCCTCGATCGCGAGGGCAATGGCGTAGCGCACACCGGATCGGGAACGCGGCCGTGGTCAGGCCACAAGATCGGCGCGGGCTATGTCGCCTTCGGCAATGTACTGGCCGGGCCGCAGGTCATCGAGGCGATCGCCGCCGGGTTCATGGCCGAGCCGGACGGGGCGCTGGAACTCCGGCTGTTGGCGGCGCTCGAGGGCGGCCGCAAGGCCGGCGGCCAGGTCGGCGCTGAGGGTCATTTGATCGAGCGCTCGGCTGCCGTCCGCGTGGTGGCCGATCCCGACTATCCCGACATCGACGTCAGGGTCGATTTGCACGACGCCGCCGTGGCCGAGCTGCGGCGAGTCCTGGAGGAGTTCAAGCGCTACGAGGTGTTCTATCGCGAGCGTGGGCGCGACCCCTCGACCGCGATCACGCAAGCCCAGTTCGTGGCGAGACTGGAGGGCAGGGCATGAAGAAGCCCTTCCATCTCGCCTGGTTCCTGTCGCAAGGCTGGGGGCCCAAGAGCTGGCGCGGCGACTGGCCGGGCAGCGACGTCGAGCGCTGGATGATGCCCGATTTGTTCGTCGACCTGGCGAGGGGCATGGAGCGGGCCTGCTTCGACTACATCATCATCGAGGATTCCTCGAACGTGCCCTATACCTACAAGGGCTCGCACGACACCTATCTGCAATACGCGGCCAGTGCGCCCAAGCTCGACCCGGCCGTGCTGGTGCCGTATCTCGCCCAGGCGACCAAGCACCTGGGACTCGTGCCGACGCTGTCGGTATCGGAGTATCCGCCTTACCTGATGGCGCGGCTGGTCAACTCGCTCGATCACGTCACCGAAGGCCGCATCGGCTGGAACTGCGTGACCGGCAGCAACGACGGCGCGGCGCAGAACTACGGCCGCGACAAGCACCTGCCGCACGACGAGCGCTACGACATCGCCGACGAGTTCGCCGACATCGTCACCCGGCTGTGGGAAGCGTGGGAGCCCGACGCAGTGGTGCTCGATCGCGACAAGCCGATGTTCGCCAACGGCAGCAAGGTCCATCCCATCAACCACGACGGCAAATACTTCCGCTGCCGCGGGCCCTTGAACGCGCCGCGCTCGCCGCAGGGCCGCGTGCCGATCTGCCAGGCCGGCGGCTCGCCGCGCGGCCAGCGCTTCGCCTCGCGTTGGGCCGACACCATCATCACCGAGGGCGGCGGCAGCGTCGAAAGCATGAAGGCCTATCGCGACAGGGTGCGCCAGCAGGCGGCCGAGTACGGCCGCAACCCCGACGACATCAAGGTGCTATTCCTCGCCCATCCGATCATCGACGTCACGATGGAAGCGGCGCGCGAACGCACGCGGCTGGAGCAGCTCGAGGCCGAGAAGCATCTGGACCTGCATCTGTCGGGGATGTCGCGCCTCACCGGCATCGACTTCTCCAAGTTCGATCTCGACAAGCCGCTGCCGGACACGCTCACCACCAACGGCCATCAATCCGCGCTCGCCAAATGGATCGGCAAGACGCCGCGCTCGATCCTGCAGAGCTATGCCAGGAAGGCGGGCATCGACTTCACCGGCACCGCAGACCACGTGGCGGGCATGATGCAGGAGATCATGGAGGAGGTCGGCGGCGATGGCTTCCTGATCTTCAACAGCTACTTCGACCGGCGCTACGTCATCGAGGTGTGCGACGGGCTGGTGCCCGAGCTGCAGCGCCGCGGCGTGACGCGAAAGGCCTATGCGCACCGCCACTTGCGCGACAATCTCCTGGAATTCTAGCCGGCGATTGTTTCAGCCCGGCGCCTTTACAGCCGGTCCGCCGGGAAAATAGTCTCGGCAAGCCAAAGAACATAGAGGCGGATTTCATGGTCGCATTGCCTCTGCCGGATCTGCCGCCGGAAATCTCCGCCTTGCGGGCGCTTGCGCTCGACTTGCGCTGGACCTGGAGCCACGAAGCCGACGCTCTTTGGGAGCGCGTCGATGCGCGGCTGTGGCGTCGCACGAAAAATCCCTGGAGCGTCCTGCAAAGCGCATCGGCGCGGCGATTGCAGCGATTGGCCGCGGATGCTGCCTTTCGCAAGCAGCTCGCCGGCTTCGTGGCGGCGCGGCAGGAATATCTCGAACGGCCCGGATGGTTCGTTGCGAACTACGGCCAGGCGGCGCTTACCCGGGTTGCCTATCTCAGCATGGAATTCGGTCTCGGCGCGGCATTGCCGCTCTATGCCGGCGGGCTCGGCATCCTGGCCGGCGATTATCTGAAGACGGCCAGCGATCTCGACGTCCCGGCGCTTGGAGTCGGGCTGTTGTATCAGGAAGGGTATTTTCGCCAGATCGTCGACGCCGACGGCATCCAGCAAGAGCTCTACCCCCACAATGATCCGGCGATGATGCCGGTCGAGCCGGTCATTCTCGAGGACGGGGGATGGCTGCGGATACGGCTCAAACTGCCGGGTCGCATGCTCCATCTGCGCGTGTGGCAGGCGACCGTCGGGCACGTGAAGCTCTATTTGCTGGACAGCAACGATCCGCTCAACAGCCCGGCCGACCGCGGCATAACGGCAAAGCTCTATGGCGGTGGAAGCGAGGCACGACTGATGCAGGAGATCGTGCTTGGCGTCGGCGGCTGGCGCGTCGTCGAGGCACTCCATCCGGATACCGAGATCTGCCACATCAACGAAGGACATGCGGCATTCGCCATCATCGAGCGGGCGCGTCACTTCGCCGTCAAGGCGAATCTGACTTTCTGGCAGGCGCTGTGGGCGACGCGCGCCGGCAATGTCTTCACCACCCACACGCCGGTGGCGGCCGGTTTCGATTCGTTTTCGCCCAGCCTGCTGCGCAAGTACCTGCCGCTTCTGCGCCGGTACTTGCCGTTGGGCGGAGGCCAATCGGACGGCCGGGGCGTGACGCCGAACGACATTCTGGGGTTGGGCCGCATCGATCCCCTGAACCAGGACGAGCCTTTCAACATGGCTTATCTGGCGCAGCGCGGGTCCGCGCTCTGTCTCGGTGTCAGCCGCCTGCACGGTGAATTCAGCCGGCGGATCTTCCAGCCTTTGTTTCCACGCTGGCCAGCCTCCGAAATTCCGATCGGCTACATCACCAACGGCGTTCATATGCCGACCTGGGATTCGATCGAGGCGGACACGATCTGGACCGAGGCCTGCGGCAAGGAACGCTGGCGGGGCATGCCGGACAAGCTCGGCGAGCGCATCGCCTGCGTGCCGGACGAAGAGTTGTGGGCGATGCGCGGCAACGGACGTCAGCGGATCGTCGGCTTCGTGCGCCGTCATCTCGGGACCCAGCTACGCGAGCGCGGACTCGACCCTGGACTCGTCCATCAGGCCGACAGCGTGCTCGATCCCAACCTGCTCACCCTGGGCTTTGCCCGGCGATTCACCGCATACAAGCGGCCCAACCTCCTGCTGAGGGATCCGGCCCGGTTGGACAGCCTGCTTTTCAACGACAGGCGGCCGGTGCAGCTCGTCCTGGCGGGCAAGGCGCACCCCGCCGACTACGAAGGCAAGTCGATGATCCGGGCGTGGATCGACCTGGCGCGCCAGCCGCGCTATCGCAGCCGCGTCGTGTTCCTCGAAGATTACGACATCGCCCTCGCACAGGAGCTTGTCCAAGGCGTCGATGTGTGGATCAACACGCCACGGCGGCCGTGGGAAGCCTGCGGCACGAGCGGCATGAAGGTGCTGGTCAATGGCGGCATCAACTGTTCGATCCTCGACGGCTGGTGGGACGAGGCCTACCAGGCCGACGTCGGCTGGGCGATCGGCGATGGGCGGGGCGGCGATGCCGCGGAAGTCGACGAGCGCGACGCGGCGAGCCTGTACGATACCCTCGAGCAAAGAATCATTCCGGAGTTCTACGATCGCGACGCGGACGGGCTGCCGCGCGCGTGGCTGGCGCGGATTCGCCGGAGCATGTCGACGCTGACGCCGGCGTTCGGCAGCACGCGCATGGTTCGCGAATACGTCGAAAAGGCCTACTTGCCGATGGCCAAGGTCCAGCGCGCGCGATGGGCCGACGACTGTGCGCTGGCCAAGGCGCTGCGCGATTGGTCCGACAGGCTAGAACGCCATTGGTCGAGCCTGCGCGCCGGCGAACCCACCGTGGTCGGGGCCGACGGACGATGGCGCTTTTCAGTTCCCGTCTTCGGCGGGGATGTCCCGCTGGCAGCCGTGCGCGTCGAATTGTTCGCCGACGAAGGGCCGGACATTCCCGCCGAGGTCATCACGCTGCACCAGGAGCATGTCATCCCGGGCACCGCCAACGGTCACATCTATGCCGGAGAAGTCGAGGCAGGCAGACCCGCTCAGGACTACAGCGTCCGCATCGTGCCCTACCATCCCGCGGCGCACGTCCCGCTGGAATTGCCGCTTATCGCGTGGCAGCGATAGGCGGCGCGCGTCGCTCGGCCGCAGGCAGGCGCCGCTCAGCCGGAGGAATGCGCGCAGAAGTAAGCCGCTGCGGCGGCCGCAAGATCGGCAGGCGCGGCCACACGATGCGCTCGCACTCGTCGACCCAGGTGAGCGATGCCATATAGTCGGCCTCGAGCTCGGCCTTGGCACGCAGCCAGTGTTCGAGGGCTCTGCCATCGGGGTAGCCGGCTTGTTGCCAGATGAGATAGCTCCGCAGGCGAATTGTTTCCTCAGGGATCATGGGCTTCTCCTTGAGTTTCGGCCGCACGAACGCTTTGTCAGGTCACTGCCGGTCGACCGAGATTTGCCTCCCGCTTGGGATGGCAACGACTCGGCGGACCGCGGATACCAATATTTTGCTGACGGCGTGGTCTATGTAGCAGGACCCGCGTGCCGGCTGAAGTCCTATGACAGGGCTCGCGAAAAAAAATTGGCTCACCGAGCCGGCCTGCGCTGAATTTTCAGCGCCGATGCGATCTAGGCAGGCCGATCACTCGATCTTGACGCCCGCATCGCGGACAATCTTGCGCCACTTGGTGTTCTCGATCGCGATGTAGGCCTCGAACTCCTGGCGCGATTCCTTGGCCGGCACGAAGGCCAGGCTTTTAAGCTTCTCCAGCACCTCGGGTTGCTTGAGGATTTTCATCACCTCGGCGCTCAGTCGGTCGAGGATGGGTTCGGGCGTGCGCGCCGGCGCCGACAGGCCGATCCAGCCCACGGCGACCACGCCCTCGACGCCCTGCTCGGCGATGGTCGGCACGTCGGGCAGGAAGGGCGAGCGGCGCTGGTCGGCGATGCCGAGCGCCTTGACCTTGCCGGTGTTCACCGGGCCGACGGCGCCGGGGACGGCATCCGACATGAGCTGGATGTCGCCCGATTGCAGCGCCATCAGCGCATCGGCATTGCCCTTGAACGGCACGTGGGTGAGCTTGACGCCGGCGGCGCTCCCCAGCATCTCGACGGCAAGGTGGCTCGCCGCACCATTGCCCGAGGAGCCATAGTTGAGATCGGCGCCGGCCTTTGCCTTGGCGATCAGGTCCTGCACCGAGGTGATGCCGCTCTTCAGGCTCGCCATCAGCACCTGCGGCGTCAGCCCGATATTGGCGATCGGCGCGAAATCCTTCTGCGCGTCGTAGGGCAGGTGGGGATAGATCGCGGGCGCGATGCCGTGCGTGGAGATCGTCACCATCAGGAGCGTGTAGCCGTCGGGCGGCGATTTGGCTGCGACGTCGGCGCCGATGCTGCCGCCCGCGCCCGGCCGGTTCTCGGCGATCACCTGCTGGCCGAGCGCCTTGGTGAGCTGGTCGGCCATGACGCGCGCCAAAATGTCGGTCGACTGGCCGGGCGGGAAGGGCACGATGATGCGGATCGGCTTGGTGGGCCATTGCTGGGCAGTGGCAGGCACCGATAGCGACGCCGCAGCGGAGGCGAGGAACACACGTCGATCAAGCATAGCTGTCATCCCGAGCGCAGCGAGGGACCTTTCCTGTTGCCTCAAGGGTCCCTCGCTTCGCTCGGGATGACAACGGGATTGGTGGCTATGCTGCCTTTTTCTTGTTCTGCTGCGAAGGATGCTCTCCGGCGATCTTGAGGAAATTCTCCAGGATCTTGTGGCCGTGCTCCGAAGCGATGCTCTCGGGATGGAACTGCACGCCGTGGATCGGCAGCGACTTGTGGCGCAGGCCCATGACGATGTCGCCGGTCTCGGCGGTGACTTCGAGTTCCTTCGGGAAGCCGGCGCGGTCGACGATCAGCGAATGGTAGCGCGTGGCCTGGAAGGGCGAGGGCACGTCCTCGAACACGCTCTGGCCGGTGTGCTGCACGCCCGACAGCTTACCGTGCATGGGCACCGGCGCGCGCACCACCTTGCCGCCGAACACCTGGCCGATCGCCTGATGGCCGAGGCAGACACCGAGCAGCGGCAGCTGCGCCTTGGCCGCCGCCTTGACGAGGTCCATGCAAATGCCGGCCTCGTTGGGCGTGCAGGGGCCGGGTGAGAGGACAATGCCAGCCGGCTTCAAGGCCATCGCCTCGTCGACCGTGATCTGGTCGTTGCGATGCACGACGCAACGCGCGCCGAGGTCGCCCAGGAAGTGGACGAGGTTGTAGGTGAAGCTGTCGTAGTTATCGATGAGCAGAAGCATGGGATCATTCTACCGGCGAGGGGGTTGTTGGGGTAGTGTTACAATAACAAGACAAGAAAGCCTGATTTGGTCGTCGAACCCCTCATCGTCGGTCTGCTGCTTCTGGCAGCGCTCATGCACGCGTCATGGAACGCCATCCTGAAATCCGACGAGTCGGATCGTCTGGCGACTTTCGGCGTGATCATGACCACCGGCACCGTGATGGGCCTCTGTGCCGTGCCGTTCCTGCCGTGGATCGATCCGGCGGCGTGGAAATATCTCGTCTCCTCCGTGCTGATCCACGTCCTCTATTACACGTTCCTGCTAAAAGCCTATTCCTACGGTGATCTCAGCCACACCTATCCGATCGCGCGCGGGCTGGGACCGCTGCTGGTGGCGCTGGTGTCGGGCCGCTTCATCGGCGAGCACCTGCGCACGCAGGATATCGTTGGCGTCCTGCTGTTGAGCTTCGGGCTGGTCTCGCTCGCCATGCCGCTGCGCAACGTCGTGCCGCGGCCGGGCAGCCGTCACGGACTCGCCACGCTGTTCGCCGTGCTGACAGGCATCACCATCGCCGCCTACATCATCGCCGACGGACTGGGCGTGCGCAGCGCCGGGCCGACCTTCGAGCATCGCCTGTCCTACATCGCCTGGCTCTGCGTCGTGGAGGGACCGTGGCTTCTGGTACTGGCGATCGTCATTCGGCCCAAGAGCGTGTGGACGCATCTCCGGCGCACCTGGTGGCGCGGCGTGATGGGCGGGGTCATCGCCAATGTCGGTTACGGAATTGCGATCTATGCCCTGGTGCTGGGGCCGATGGCCCATGTCGCGGCGCTGCGCGAAACTTCAGTGCTGTTTGGCGCGTTGATGGGCACCTTGCTGCTGGGCGAGCCGTTCGGCGTCCGCCGCGTGGCGGCAGCTTTCGTGATCGTCGTCGGGCTGGTGCTGATGAACGGGCCACAACTCATCTGAGCGGCCGCAGCTCGACATCGAGCCGCGCCAGGCGGTCGAACAGCCTGCAGCGACTGTAGATCGGCCACCACCCGTACAGGAAGATGTCGAGCGGTCCCCACATTGCCACCCATCCCACGATCAAAAGCCCCTCCGACAGAACGTGGGAAAGAGGGAACGGCGAGGCGGCCAGGACATTACGCGTGAGCAGGCAGACCGCGAGGAACGCGAGGCCGACCAGCAGGCTCGTTCGTCCGCGCCACCACATGTTCCTGAGGTGGCGCCGTTCGCTGTCGCGGCGCAGTTCGAAGTGGTGGCGGATGGAGACGGGGACCTGCGACGCTTCGGGCCGGGCCAGTTCGTCATGCGGCAGCATGATCACCAGCCGGATCGGACGGCTGCCGGCATCTTCGGCGGAGCCGACGATGTAGTCGTCCGCCGCGGCTTCCAGTTCCTTTTCATGGAAGGGCGCGGGATCGAGCGAATTGTACAGACGCAAGACGCGATCGAGGCGCAATTCGACTGCGACGGTGTCGACCTTGTCTGTTCCGGGATTCACTGCCATGGCTGATCGACGATTGTCGGCGAGGGCGCGAAGCAATGTCCACCCGCAACCTCGACAAGATGATGGCGCCCCGGTCGGTCGTGGCGATCGGCGCCAGCGCGCGGCCCGGTTCGGTCGGCGCTGCGGTCACGCGCAACCTGCTGGCCGGCGGCTTCCAGGGCGAGATCCATCTGGTCAACATCAAGGGCGGCGACATCGAAGGTCGTCCGGTGCTCAAGAGCCTGGCCGAGCTGCCGCAGCCGGCGGACCTCGCGGTGATCATGACGCCGGCCGAGACGGTGCCGCGCCTGGTCGTCGAGCTCGGCGAGCGCGGCACCAAGGTCGCGGTGATCATCACCGCCGGTCCGGGCGACGGTGCTGCGGCGCACGACGACAACAAGCGCTGGCGCAAGCGCATCCTGCGCGCGGCCCAGCCGCACCTGCTCAGGATCGTCGGGCCGAACTGCATCGGCTACATGGTGCCGCGGCTCGGCCTGAACACGAGCTTCGGACCGGCTGACCTGATATCCGGCCGGGTGG
>WNFG01004058.1_pt1 | contig 16848 bp, 16 predicted proteins | sample 5400431 | NCBI WGS metagenome assembly WNFG01 (sample SAMN13153346, study PRJNA577476) | soil metagenome | isolation source: 120 cm saprolite under Douglas fir tree site 2 hole 3 replicate 2 | place: USA:California | collected 2015-04-18 | reverse complement strand
AGAAAGACTGTCCGTAGTGAGCGCGGCTTCTCCCTGATCGAGCTGCTCGTCGTCATCATCATCTTGGGATTGCTCGCGGGCCTAGTGGGGCCGCGGCTCTTCGGCCGCGTCGGCCAGAGCAAGCAGGCGACGGCCAAGGCGCAGATCGAGCTGTTTGGCGCAGCGCTGGATCAATACCGGCTGGACGTGGGCTCCTACCCACCGTCGGGGTCAGGGCTGCAGGCGCTGGTGCAGAATTCCAACATGCCGAACTGGAACGGTCCCTATCTCAAGAAGAACTTCGTGCCACTCGACCCCTGGGGCCGACCATACCAGTACAAGTGCTGCCCGGGGGACCACGGTGACTATGACATCTGGACCTACGGGGCCGACGGAGCGCCCGGCGGCGAGGGCGAGAGCGCCGACGTGACCTCGTGGGACGCGAAATGATCCGCGCGCACAGCTTCGTGTCTCGCCCCCCTCACTCCCCTCAGCGGCGAGGAGGTGGCGTGAGGGGCTACACTCTGATTGAAGTCGTCGTGGTGCTGGCGGTGCTCGCCGTCGCCGCCGCGGTGGTGGCACCCGCCGTCGGCCGCACAGCCGACAGCGTGAAGGCGCGGGCAGAGGTGGCCGGAGTGGCGGCCTTCCTGCGCTCCGCGCGCGAGCAGGCCATCACGCGCCAGCAGCCCTACGAGGTGGTACTCGACCCCACGGTGCGGGCGCTGCTGCTCCGCCGCGCCAGCGACGAGTCGGTCGGCAGCATCGAGGCGAGCCGGCACCTCTCGCCCCTGCTGCACATCGAAGCGGAGCCGGCCTCCACACGGCGAATCACCTTTCTGCCCCAGGGCCCGTCGAGCGGAGGGCGTTTCCGGATCGAGGCGCCGGGGCCGCGCGTGTACGTCATCACCGTCGATGTGCTGACGGGGCGCGTGACGACCCAGCGGAGCGACTCGTGAGGCGCGGCTTCAGCCTGCTCGAGGTGCTCGTGGCCATGACCATTCTCGGTCTCGCCATCGTCACGCTCATGCAGCTTTCCTCCCAGGGACTGCGTCTGCTCCGACTCTCGGAGGACTACCAGCAGGCCGTACTCCTGGCGGATCGCATCGCGCGGGGCACCGACGCCGTGCAGGAGCGCGTGGATGCGGGCCAAGAGGGAGCCTTCCGCTGGGAGCGACGGATTGTCCTGGTGCCCGTGCCTGGGGAGTTAACCCCGGGCGCTGGACCGCGGCCGCACCTCTACTCCCTCTCGGTCGTCGTGCACTGGGGGAGCAACCGCACGCTGGAGCTGGCCAGCCTGCGCGCGGTCACCGAGGCGCCGGGCAGTCCGACGCCCCAGAACCGGGTCCGCTTATGCACCGCCGGGATCGGGGCTTCACCCTCCTCGAACTGCTCCTCGCTCTCAGCATCGTGGCGGCGCTGCTCGTGATCATGTTCGGCGGGCTCCGCGTGGGCCTGGCCGCGTGGCGCCGGGGCGAGGAACGAGCGGCCGTACTCGAGCACGGGCGCAGCCTGGCCCAGCTGCTCGAGCGGGCACTTGCCGGGACCTTTCCGTACCTGGCGGCGCTGAACGCGAGCGAGGAGGTCCGCATCCTCTTCGACGGGCAGCCTGACCGTTTGACCTTCGTGACGGTCTCGCCGCCCGTCCCAGCTCCGGTGCCCGTTGCCTTCACCGCGGTGAGCCTGTCCCGGGAGGCGCAGGGGTTCGCGCTGCGCGAGCAGGTCATGCCCAACCGTGGGCCCCTTGACCGCGTCGCGCCCGTGCTCGTGGATCCGGCCGTCATCGCGGTACGCTTCCGCTACCTCAGCGATGGCCCTGAGGGCTGGCAGGAGCAGTGGGACATGGCCAAGGAGGACGCCTTGCCCCGGGCCGTAGAAATTACCCTAGCCACAGCCGCCGGGCGCCGCGCCGTGGAGCAGCCGCCCCTCACCGTGCCCATCCGAGCCACCGCGCCATGAGGACCGAGCGCGGCTTCGCCCTGCTGGCCGTCATGCTGGTGCTGACATTGCTCGCAGTGGTGGTCACCGAGTTCGCCTTCTCCATGCGGCTCGAGGCCTCGATGGTCCGCTCCTACCGAGACAGTCTCCTCGCCGCGCACCTAGCCGAGGCCGCCGTGCAGCAGGCCATTCGCGAGATCCTGAGCCAGGCGCAGATCACGGCACTCGATCAGGACAGACAACTGATCTTCTACCGGGCCCTGCCGGGGCAGACGCTGCCCGCGCGACTGCCGGCGCTGCCACGTAGCCACGTGCCGTTGGGCGCGGGGGAGTTTTCCTATCGGATCACCGACGAGGCCGCGCGCCTCAACATCAACGCGACCGCGCCCGAGCGACTGGACCGTCTGCTCACCGCTCTCGGCCTCGAAAAGCCACAGCGCGACATCATCAATGACTCGCTCCAGGACTGGCGGGACGGCGATGAGGTGCACCGGCTCAACGGCGCCGAGAGCGAGGACTTCTACCTCCGGCTCCCTGTACCCTACCGCTCGCGCAACGGCGACCTCCAGGACGCGGCGGAGCTGCTCCAGATCCGGGGTGTCACGCGCGAGCTCTACGCCGGCACGCCCGAGCGCCCTGGCCTCGGCGACCTGGTCACCGCCGTCGGAGTCAACGCCGTGAACTTGAACACCGCCCCTGCTCCGGTCCTCAAGGCGCTCGGCTTGTCGGAGGCCGAGATTGCCGACGTCCTTGAGACCCGCGCGCGCGCCCCCTACCTCACTGTGCCGGGCCGCTTCGCCGGCCGCGGCCTGGCCGTCCGCAGCGCCATCTTCCGAATCGAAGCCGAGGGCCGGGTAGCTGGCTCGCCGCCCAGCCACGTCCTCGCCATCGTGCAGCGGGGCGGGCGGATCAGCGCCCTGGGCGTGACCGTCCTCTCGTGGCGCCCGGAGACCAACGGGTGATCCCCACACGCCTCGGGCTCTCACTCGACAATGGCCGGCTCACCGTCATGGCCCTCACCGGCCGCGGTCGGCTGGAGAACGCGCCGCCTCAACCGCGTCCACCTGGCCTGGCCAAACCCCTTCGCCGCCGCGAGCGCCGCAGCAACGATGACTAGAGCCCGGGCCGCGCGCTGGCTACTTTTCGTGTGGACCTTGGCGGGCTGTGCCTCCGCCGCATCGCCGCCCGAGCGCACGACGAAGGCCACGGCCCAGGCCGAGCCGGCCCGTCCGAAGGTCGAGGTGACCACGGAGGCTGCGCCGGGACCAGGACCGACTGCGCCTTCCGGCCCACTGTCGGTCGGCCCGGCCCAGCCCGCGGAGCCACCGCTGGTGCCGCCGCCGGCGCCTGTGGCGCCCGAGCCGCCATCGGCGCCCCCCGTACCACCGCCCACCGTCGAGGCGCTCCCGGCGCCGTCCGCCCCGGCCACGCCCACGCCCCGGCGGCAGATCGTGCTCAACTTCGACAATGCCGACGTGGAGGTGGTGGTCCAGGCCGCGGCCGAGATCGTGGGCTTCAACTACGTGCTGGGCCCGGGGGCCCGCGGGCGCAAGATCACCGTACAGACCATGGGCAAGATCTCGAGCGACGAGGTTTTCCCCGTGCTCCTCACCATCCTCGACGTCAACGGCCTGGCCGCCGTGCGCTCGGGCAGCCTCTACCGCATCATCCCGCGTGAAGGCGCGCCCCAGACGTCCGTCAAGACCATCGTGGGTCGCGACGTCGGCACCGCGCTCCCCGCCGACGAGGTGGTCACCCAGATCGTGCCGCTCCAGTTCATCGGTGCCCCGGACGCCGTGACCCTGCTCCGCTCCTTCGTGCCCCAGCCGGGCGCCCTCGCGGCGCACCGAGAGACCAACCTGCTGCTGATCACGGACACGGCCGCCAACATCCGCCGGATCCTCGACATCCTGAGGCTGGTCGACGTGGAGGTGGCTCTCAGCGAGCTGCAGATCATCCCTCTCAAGCATGCCGATGCCCTGGAGTTGGCCCAACTCCTCATCCAGCTCTTCGCCAGCGGTCGGCTGGGCGTGGGGCCGACAGGCGTGGGACCCAGCGCGCCCGCGCCAGCCCCGGCCCTGCCACCCGCCCCGGGGGCGCCGGCTGGTGCGCCTCGCCCGCCGTTCCCCGGCGGCGAGGTGGCCCCCGGTGGCGAGGGGCCGCTTATCGTGCCTGAGCGCCGCTCCAACTCCCTCGTCGTCCATGCGCGCAAGCAGGCCATGGAGACGATCCGGCGTCTGATCGAGAAGCTCGACGTGGACATCTACGGCGGCCAACGCGTGTTTGTCTACTTCGCCGAGAACACCAAAGCTAAAGACCTGGCCACCACGCTCGATGCCATCTACGGCCGAGGTGACCGGGGGCCGTCCATCACCGGCACCCAGCCATCCCTGCGGGCGCCCAGCATTTCCGGCGCGTACGGCGTGGCCGCCACCTCGGCCCCGGCGGCGCCACTGGCTCCACCGCTCTCGCCTGCCCCCTCTCCGGGGGTCGGGCCACGGCCGGCCGGGACCGGCTTCCCGGGCCTCGCGGGCGAAGCCGGGCTCGGGATGGTCGAGATCCGCTTCATCGCTGACGAGGTCACCAACGCCGTCATCGTGCCAACCTACCCTCGGCTGTGGAAGGAGATCGAGGAAACGATCAAGAAGCTCGACAAAATGCCGCGCCAGGTGCTCATCGAGGTGTTGGCGGCCGAAGTCACACTGACCGACGACACCAAGCTCGGCATCGAGTGGGCCATCCGGACCGGCCGTTTCGATCTGAACTCCGCGCCCTCGGGCACGCTCCCCAGCCGGCCGCCCCAGAGCCTGATCCCCTTCGGGGGTCTCGTACCCCCGGGCTTCAACTTCTTTACCTTCGCGGCCGACAAGGTCCTGGCCGCACTCAACGCGCTCGCCACCGAGAACAAGGTCAACGTGCTGTCAAACCCGTCCATCATGACGACCGAGAACAAGAAGGCCGTCATCAACGTCTCGACCTCGGTGCCCATCGTGACGTCGCAGCAGGTGCCCGTGGCCGCGGGCGGCTTCACCGGCAACTCGATCACCCAGACTGTAGAGTACAAGGACGCCGGCATCATCCTCACCGTCACCCCCCGCATCGGCGAGCAGGGCACGGTCGCCCTCGACGTCAAGCAGGAAGTCAACGAGGTGGGCGCCAATGAGCCCCCGCCCATCAACTCGCCGCGCTTCACCAAGCGGGAGGCCGAGACCTCGGTGGTGCTTCTGAACAACCAGACCCTGGTCCTGGGCGGCCTTATCCAGAACCGGCGCACCCGGATTCGCGCCGGCATCCCCTGGCTGAGCCGCATCCCGATCCTGGGCTACCTCTTCGGCTCCGTCGAGGACAGGATCGAGAAGACGGAGCTGCTGCTCCTGATCACCCCGCACGCGGTGGGCACCGCCCTCGACGCTGAGCGCGTGACCAACCAGATGCGCCGCGTGACGCCCGAGCTCGAGGAATCGATCCGCCAGGCACCGCGTCAACCGTCACCGCCCCGGTAACTGTCTCGGTGATGCGGTCGCGGGCTGCGGCCTGGACCGCATCGAGGAGGACTGCGTAGTGATTCAGGGCAGCGGGGGCACCCTCAAAGTGTTCCCGCCCGCACGCCTCGGACTCTCCCTCGACAATGGCCGGCTCACCGTCGTGGCCCTCACCGGCCGCGATCGGCTGGAGCACTTCGTCGTCGAAGGCGTGGAGGACCCCGCCAGCGCGCTCGCAGCCGAGCTCCGGGCCCGTGAGCTTCCGGCTCGCCGCATCCGCGTCGGCCTCGACCGGACACAGGTGATCGTCAAGACGCTCGACCTGCCCCGCGCCGGAGGCGGCGATCTTGGGGAGATGGTGGGCTTCGAGCTGGAGCGGCATGTTCCCTTCCCGCCGGAGGAGGTCCGGTTCGACTGGACCGAGCTACCGAGCACCGCCGACCAGCCCCGCCGGGTGCTGGTGGCCGCCTGCGAGCGGCACGCCGTGGAGCACCCGCTCAGCCTGCTGGCCGGGGCCAAGCGCCGGCCAGCCGCCCTCAGCGTGGCCTGCCACGATCTGCCGGCGCTCCTGCCCCGTGAGCTCCCAGCGCAGCGCGCCGTCTGGGCCCACCGCCACGGCCGCAGCACCGATCTGCTCTTTCTCGACGGCCGCACGCTCCTCATGAGCCGCCGAGTGATCGCGGAGGATGCCCGGGAGCTCGCGCGGGAGATCCAGCGCAGTCTACCGCTGGTACGCTGGAGCCACTGCGAGGCCCTCTGGCTCTCGGGCGACGAGGCCGCGGCCTGGCTCGCGGCGCCCAGGCTGGCGGCCGCCCTCGGCGCGCCGGTCTCCTCACCGCCCTACGCCCCAGCCCAAGCGGCGCGGGTCGCCGCCCTGCCCCCGGAGGGCGCGGCCCTTCTGGCGCTCGCGGTGGCGGCCGGCTCCCCCCGGCCCATGCTCAACCTGCTGCCCGCTGAGCGACGGCCGTGGACCCTCTCGCGGGCCGAGCTCGTCACCATAGCCACGGCCTCCCTCACCGTGTTGCTTGGCGCAAGCCTCCTCTTCGCTCAGAACTACCAGACAGAGCGCTATCTCAATCGCCTCTCGCAGGAGATTCGCCGCCTCGGTCCGGACGTTCAGACCGTGGAAGGATTGAGCGCACAGCTCGGGCACAAGAGACAACTTCTGGCGACGTTTCAAGCGGTTCAGGCGGACGGGATCCGTGCGCTCCCGGCGCTCCGGGAGCTCACGGAGCTGTTGCCGCAGGACGCGTGGATTCAAGCCCTCAGCATGGACGCACAGGGCGTCGAGATCACCGGCCAGGCCAACGCCGCCAGCCAGCTTATTCCGATCCTTGAGAATTCGTCGCGCCTTGCCGGGGTGGAGTTTACGTCTCCGGTCACCAGGACGCAGGACAAGGACCAGTTTCGCCTCAAGGCGGCCTGGAAAGCCGAGTCCAGCGCGGCGGCGGTCCCCGCGCCGACGGTCGGCAGGCGGCCGCGCGATACCTCGTCGGCACCCGCGGCACCTGCACCAGCCACTCAACCGCCCGTCCGGCCCTCGCGCGAGTCGCCGCGGGGGCAGCAATAACGTGGCCGCGCTGACCCGCCGGGAGCGCGTTTCAATCGGCACGGGTGTCGTCGCGGCGCTCGCCCTCACGGGCTATATCTATGCGGCCGAGCCCGTGATGAACCGACAGCGCGAGCTCGCCGAGCTGATCCCGGCTCGCGAAGCGACGCTTGAACAACGCCGCCTCTTGATTGCCCAGCGTGATCGGCTCGTTGGAGAGCTAGGGGCCATCACCACGCGCCTCCAAGAAGCCTCCGCACGCCTCCTTCCGGGCCCAACGGCGCCGCTCGCCGCTTCCCAGCTCCAGAAACTCGCCAAGGACGTGGCGGCGAGCGCCAACGTAGAAGCGCGCAGCGAGCGCGTTCTCCCGCCGCTTGATCGGGGGGGTCTCCAAGAAGTTCCGATCGAAATCGCCGTGGCCGGCAATATCCGCGAGACCATGACGCTCCTGTCTCAGCTCGAGCGGATGCGCGAGGGCACGGGTCCCCTGGTGACGCTGAAGAGCGTGAGAATCCGTGTCGTAGCCGTCGGCCAACCGCGCGGGATCCTCACCACGTTGACTGTGACCGGATACCTCATCCCACCCGGCCAGGTAGCGACCCCTCGCCAAGCCGGCTGGCCGGTCGCCAACGTTAGTCCAAGGCCCTCCTAGGGACTCGCGGAGTTAGCGACCAGTGGTCTACGTCGAATCTGCGGCTACTATCAGGAACCCGGCCTCCGGCCCTCAGGGGAGAGGTGGATGCGCCCTGGGTCTCGGGACAACTCTTCGTCGCCTCCGCTGACCACGCAGATGGCCGATGGGAGGGTTCGTGTTTCTCAGGCCTTCTCCTCGAAGTCTGTGTCCCCGCGTGTGACTTGCCCAAGGCCCGAGCGCCACACGATGGCCACGGTGCCGCTGAAAATCCTGGTGGTAGACGACGACGCGGTCACTCAAGAAGTGCTCACGCTCTTCCTGAGGGACGCGTACGAGGTCGGGCACGCGACGACGGGCGCAGATGCCCTTGTGACGTTGCGCCGTGAGCCGGTGGACCTGGTCGTGCTCGACCATCGACTCCCAGACCGCACGGGGCTCGACGTGCTGATCGATCTGAAGTTGATTCGCCCGGACCTCCCGGTGATCATGCTGACGGGTTACGGCTCGGAGTGGATCTGCGCCGCGGCCTTCAAACTAGGTGTCGAGGATTACTTCCCGAAGCCCGTGAGCGCTGTTGACCTCATCGCGGCCGTGCGGCGGATCCTTCCGGCAGGCCCAGAGAAAAGCGAGCGTCTATGCGAGGTCCCGACGCCCAGAGGGTCGCCCCCTCCGCTCTGCATTCCGGTCCAGAAGGCCATAGGAGTGATCCAGCAGCGCTACTGGGACCATCTCTCCCTATCCGCGCTGGCCCGTGAGGTGGGGATGAGCAAGTATCGTCTCTCGCACCGGTTCCGGGAAGTGGTGGGGATCACCTTCCGCGATTACCTCCGGCAAGTGCGCCTCCAGCGGGGCAAGGCCCTGCTGACTGCCGGTCAGGTTTCCATCACCGAGGTGGCCCAAATCGTTGGCTTTGGCGACCTCCCTCGCTTCGATAAGCTATTCAAGCGTTACACTGGTCTCACCCCCTCCGCGTACCGCTCTTTGGCCCTTAGCGGCCGAGTGCCACAACCTCTCGGTCACTGAGGTGCCATGACCTCGCGGTCAGTGTGATCGGGCAACCGGATCGCCGAAAGGAACAGTGGCGCCCGAAACGGCCTTACGAAACGCGGCGCTCCGAGCCAGTCGCCGACGCTCTCTCGGTAACCCGTAGGTCTTGACACTCTCAAGTGATTCATCGGTTCCAAAGTGACCGAGAGGTACTGACACCTGGCCCCTTAGCGGTAGCAACAAGGAACAAGAATGAGGCAACAAACTACTAGCCACAGCTGAATCGGCTCTGTAGGTTTTACCGGGAGCCCTATGGGATCTCGCCTTGCTTTGGTGGCCGCAGGACTTGTCGGCGTGGTGAGACAGCATAGGGCTGTCTGGCCCTCCCTGAGGACGCTGCACGCCCGCGATCCGCCCATGTTGCGCCTCAGATATCGCTCAAGAGTGACAATCGGCCAGGCGTAACCCGCCTCGGTCCCTCCAGGGCTCGGTTAACGTCCTCAGAGTGGAGGCTAGTGATGACCTTTCATCGCCGTCGAGGATCACTCTTCTTGTTGGTATTCACCTTCCTGATCGCGGTCGTGCTGGTGGTCCCTCTCCAGTCCTCTCCCGCGAGATCGCAACCGGCCGTGCAAAATCCGCTCTGTCCTGGTGAAAGTGTGCCCTTCAATCCTGGCAATGGTGAGGACATTGTTCTCGACTCGCACTTCACCGTGTCGGTCTTTGCCAAGGGCCTGAACTTCCCAACCGGAATCGCCTTCCGCGGTAATAAGGAGAACTTCGACGTCTTCGTGCTGGAGTCCGGCCATGGCTTGCCGAGCCGCTGCAATGACCAAACGGCGTTCGGGAGCGGGGACTTCGACCCCAAGAATCCCTTCACGCCGGACATCCTCGTGTTCAACCAGAGCGGGACCCGGATCCGCGGACCCCTCGCCAAGCCCACGGCAAACGGTGGCGGCCTCCAGCCCGCAGGGCCGGCGGTCGACATTGCGTTCGAGCACGATTTTGCAGGCGGGCGGCTGTTCGCGACCGACTCGAACCAGTCTCTTCGCACGACGGGGTTCAACAACAGCTCGCGCATCGTGACCGTCGACCCGACCAGCGGGCAGGTGACCCCGTTCATCACCGGTCTCCCGACGGGCGACCACCCGACGGAGCAGCTCGCGTTCAAGGACGGGCACATCTTCTGGTCGCAGGGGTCGACGACCAACAGCGGCGTGGTCGGTCGTGACAACGGAGGCGGGGCAAACCAGCAAGATATTCCGTGTCAGGACATCGTGCTCAGCAATAACGTGTTTGACTCTGGTGGCGGAAAGAAGACGAGTGGGTACTCCCCCTTCGGCGTGCAACGCCCCGGGGCGACCGTGAAAGCGTTCGACAGTGCCCTCCACCCTGGTGTCTGTGATGGGGCCGTCTTGTTCGCGCAGCTTAACGATCCGGTGAACACGATCAAGCCGTTCTCCTGGGGTTACCGGAACGGGTACGCCATCCGGTTCGCCCCTGAGAATCACGCCCTCAAAGGCGGGCTGCTCGTCGGGGAGGATGGCGCAGACGAGCGCGGCGCACGGCCCACGAACAACGCCCCCGACATGCTGCAGCTCGCTCAGCTCAATCCCGATGGCACCCCGGATTACCACGGATGGCCGGATCGGCTCGGCTTCCTGGAGTCGACCCAGGCGGTGTTCAATCCGGTCGGCGGGCCCGGCGATGATCTGTGCGTGCCGGACCCTGGCAACCCGCCTAGCCTGTGCACGAAGGCGAGCCTCGATCTCATCCTGAGCGAGAATGTTCCAGTCAGGTCGGTCCTGGCGCGCCCGCCGCAGCCGATCACGTCACCCCTGGCCATTGAGGCGGCGGACTCCTCGTTCACCGGGATCGACTTCGTGCCCAACTCCTTCGCCGCGGGGCCAGTCGAGCGCGGGGCGGCAGTGTACACCCTCGAGGGGGACTTCGGGTTCTCGAAGGCCAATTCCACCGCGCCCGGCCCGGAGGTGGGCCACGAGGTCAAGCTCATCAACTTCAGCAAATCGGGCGATCCGCTCGAACTCAAGATCCAGCGGTTTGCTCACAACGTCACGTTCGAGCAGGCGTTCGTGAACCCGGACCACCTTCGCGGCTTCAACCGTCCGACGAACGTCAGGTTCGGTCCCGACGGCTGCGCCTATATCGCGGACTACGGCGCAGTACGGGACTTCGGCCAGTCTGACCCGGATTCCAAGTTCAAGGTCGGCGGTGACGGGCCGCTCGTCCAGATCCCAGGAACCGGCGTGATTTGGAAAATCTGCCCGGTTGCAGCGGGCAAACAGGAAGGCAACAACGAGGGCGACAACTAAGACACAGTCAACCTTGATGTCTCGCTCAAGGGGGCGGCTTCCGGCCGCCCCCTTTCTTGGCTCTCCCGTTAGGCCCCATTCAAGATCCACGTGAGATTCGGCGTTTGCGTGGTCGTCTCAACAACGGAAGCAGGTGCAGGACATCGAACACTTCAGGAGGACGAGAGCCGGCAGCACACCGCATTGGACGTCGACATGCGTGGCGGGAGGCGTAAGATGATGACGGGCGTGATTCCGTTCGCCACGGCTATCCTGAGCGTGGCGCTGATGATGTCCGTGATCCTCCTGCTGGGTCTGGGCGGGACAGCCGATCCCCAGCAGAGATACTTGCGCCTCGAAGGGCACGTGCGGTCAAACGATGATCCTCGCCACGAACGGGATGTACTCCTACGTCCCGCAGGCCCTCTGGAGCGTCCGCGTTGACCTGACGCGGGTCCCTCAGGACGAGTATCACACCTTGACACAAGGTGATTTGGTTACCGTGACCGGAGTCCTTTCAGACGACAACAGTCGGGTCGTTGGGACATCCATCGAGCGGCGCGGGCCCTGGGAAGCTGAGTCGCCATAGCACGGCACCCTAGCGGAGCGCGGCTACGAGGGGCTGGTGGCCTAGTGTGGAGTTCCGGTTGAGCTGAGAGTAGGCGAGATTTCGCCAGGCAGACTTTCAATTAAGGTAACGCTTGGGGCGCGGAGATGCTGGTGCCGCTGGCACTCCCGGCGGTGCCTGCAGGGTGCTGGGCGCAGGCGCGGTCGTTGGCGTTGAGGGGCGGTCAGGGGAGGCGGTACTCGGCGAGGGCGTCGCCGGCAGGGTGCTGGGCGCAGGCGCGATCGTTGGCGTCGGGGAGCGGTCAGGCGAGCCGGCCGCACTGGGCGGGGGCACCGCCGCCGGTTTTGGCTTTGACGGGTCCTGCAGGAGCACCTCGACAGTGCCCTCGGGCCCCGCGATCACCACGCGATCGGGGCTGATCGCCTGCAGGCGGCCACCGCCAATCGAGTCCCCGACGGCATACCCGAACACTCGCTTGGCCACGGGGTCCTCCAAATAGGCGCGGCTTTTCTCGCCGTCCACCACTACGCCGTGGAGTACCGGCTTCGGCCCAGCCACCGCGGCGGCGGCAGCTACCTCGGAGCGGCTCGGGTTGAAGAGGGTCTTGGCCGCGATGACCCCGTAGGAGGCGAGCTGTGCCGGCGCGGCGGTGGGCGTTGGCGCTGAGGCAGGCAAAAGGCAGCTGAGTGCGCCGAGGAGGATGTTGACGATCAGCAGGCGTCGGGACACCCTAGTCGTTCTCGCTGGCCGCGGGCTTGGCTTCGGACTTGCGTGACGCCGCGCCCCTCAGGAAAGAGCCGGTCATCGTAGCCGTCGTGAGAAACATGTGACCGTTTCCTCGCGGATCTCCGCTGTCATGACGCGCCCGCTTCGAGGGTTTGACTCAGCGTTTATCACGACAGCTGGCGCTTGCCAGTGCAACATTATCATCTCTGCCAAGACGTATCGTCAACTCTCGATGGGTGCTCCAACTGGGTCCGCCGCCGGCCAGGGAAACCCGAGCAGCGCGCCCACGTCCGGGCGTGCCGCGGACCGTCACCGACGACGTCGTGGAGGGAATCGTGCGGCTGACCTTGGAGACGAAGCTGCGCAATGCCATGCATTGGAGCACGCGCGCGATGTCCCCAATCATCGGCGAGCTCATCCTCGTAGCCCGACCCACCAGTTGACCGGCTCGCGGACAAGAGCAACCGCCTTGACACGCACCCTAGACTCACCTAAGTTCAGCTGATAGTCCCCGCCGTCTGAACCGTCCAGTCCGCAGGGGCGGAGGAGGCCCCTGGATCGGGTCCCTGGACAACCTGCTGAGATTTTCGCTGGAACACGGCGCGAGTTTCAGCTCCTCCCTGTAGTGTCTCACCCTGGAAACTCGCTGGGGATCACCGTTGAAGAAAAAGCTCTCCCCATTCGCGCTTCTCGGCCTGGTCAAGTTATGGACTGACGCATTGCAGAAACTGGGGATTGCCCCGCTCGACGCCAGGGGTGAAGCGGGCGTCCAGGAGGGCAAGCTCAAGTCCCACACGACAACCCTTACGCCTGAGTCGCTCGCAAAGCTAACGGCGGCCGAACTGGGTCACCACGTCCTGACCGAGCCCAGGCTGGACACGCTGACGGACCAACATACATGGTCCAGGCCTCCTACGATCGCGCCGCGCGGGTCGCGGGTAGGCCTGGCGTTAATGCTTCCTGTACGCGCGCGCCGCGCTGTCAAACCCAGGAGGCGCTCGCCGGGTAATAGCCCGGCGTTCCAGGCCGCCATGTGATCGGCGGTCGTCCCTTCAACGTCCGCTCCCAGCAGGAGGAATCCTATGACGATGGCAAGGTTTTTATCGCCGGTTGTTGTGACGGTGTTGCTGTTTGCATCTGTCCCCGTTGGCGCCCAGCAGCCAGTGGCGCCGCCGCCGCCGCAGATCCCCTACGGCGCCCCGATCAGCCTCGAGCAGGCCAAGAAGGTGCTCGCAGGCGCCGAGGCGGAGGCGAAGAAGAACAACTGGAACATGGTCATCGCCGTCCTCGATTCGGGCGGCCACCTCGTCATGCTCGAGCGCATGGACGGCACGCAGCTGGGTAGTATCGACGCTGCCAAGGACAAGGCGTATTCGGCCGTCCTCTATCGGCGTCCCACTAAAGTGTTCCAGGACCTCGTCGGGCAGGGTGGCCCCAACCTCCGGCTGCTGAGACTGAGCGGCGCCAGCCCGCTCGAGGGCGGGATCCCGATCCTGGTGGACGGCAAGATCGTCGGTGCGGTCGGCGTGTCCGGCGCCACCTCCGAGCAGGATGCGCAGGTCGCCAAGGCCGGCGCCGACGCGTTGACAAAGTAAGCACGCGCCCGGCGGCCGGCGGCTACTGGGCCGGCCCGCCGCGAGGAAGGGGAAGTGGTTGTTCGCAGGTCTTCATCATGAACAGCTGCATGTCATACTCCACTTAAGGAGCGCAAGATGAAGCGAAGCGCGAAGCTTCCAGGAGTCCTCACGGCAGCGCTGCTGACGATGGTCGTTGCGCCGGTCACCGCCGACGACGAGCTCAGGACACGGCTCATCGGCTACGAAGAGACGCCGTTGACCATCAATTCACCGGCGAGGGGAGAGTTCAGGGCGTCGATCGGCGCTGGTGGAACAGTCATCGAATATGAGTTGACCTATCGGGATCTCTCGTCGCCCATAACCCAGTCCCATATTCACTTCGGGCGGCCTGCGATCACCGGCGGGATCGTGCTCTTTCTGTGCACGAATCTGGCCCCGCCCGCCGGCGTACCGGCTCCACAGGCATGCCCTAACGCCCCGGCGACGATAACGGGAGCGCTCACCGCCCTCAACGTCATCGCCGTTCCCGGACAGGGAATCGACTCCGGAGCGGCTGGCTTCGCCGAGATGCTGAAGGCGATCCAGGCGGGCGCGGCGTACGTGAACGTGCACACGACGAATCATCCCAGCGGTGAAATACGCGGCCCCCTCGGCGACCGCGACGACCGGCGCGGCGTACGTGGACGTGCACACGACGAATGACCCATCCGGTGAAATACGAGGCCACCGCGATGATCACTGAGACCGGGTCCAGTGATACGAGAGAAGGCCACCGACAAGGGGCTTCTCTAGTAGGCACGAACTGATCCGCCTTCTGTCCTGCAAGGCTTTCCCCCCTGGGCGCTATTGCTTCTAAGCCTTTGTGGGGGGGTAACTCTGCCCCTGGGGCGGCCGTAAACTTCCGGCCGCCCCGTCGCTGGGGCCACTGCCTTCGACCATCTTGCCGGCCGCTCGCAGCTCGTCGCCGAGGCGCGTGGCCCTGCAGAATGGCCTGCATCTCGGCCTGCGGCGGCGGGGCCCATGGGTCTTGACGCGCGCCCTCCGCGGCGGGCGCGGGCCAGCGCGCATCGTCTCCAGCGGGCACGAGCGGAGGTCAGCCGCATCGAGTAACGTCTCTGCCCGTGGGATCGATCGACTAGGGGCAGACGCCGGATCACTCGAGCGTTCTCCGCCCGCCGTTTCCGGGATGCGGTTCACCGCTTAACAGGCTGCTGACAAACCGATTTTGAGGTGATCAGCGGCGTGCCGTCGGAGAGAAGAAACTGCGAAAACACAGGGTTTTTCGCATGTCTTCAATCACGCCGACCAACTTTCGAGGCTCCCGAAAGCACTTTGTCAGCACCCTGTTAATGGTCGCGGACCCCGCAACCACCGAAGTCGATCCCCAGGCGGGATGTAGATAAGCGGCGTTCTGCTTATCCGTTTAACTCCACACCGTACAACTGCTTGTAGGTCGTGGGCTGCTGTTGGCTGCCGAGGCCGAGCAGGGTTTGGAAGGCGGCCATCGGCGTCCGTCGCCGGTTGAAGCGGAAGGTGAACTCGTCGAGGTAGGCCTGAAGGTGCGTGTGGCCGACACCGTGATGAGTCCCGCGGAGCCAGGTCTTCAACTTGCCAAACACACGGTGAATGCGCGGCAGGATCTTGCTCGCCCTTCGCGGGTCGCTCTGCGTACGCGCTCGGTGGCGGTAGCCCATCTCCGAGAGTGGGACGTAGCCTCCCCAGGCATCGGTGAGCACTACCGCGCCTCGTGCCACATTCGCTCTCACGAAGCCTGTCAGGGATCGTACCGAGACGTCGGGCACCACTTGCAGACGTACTCTCCCGGACGCTCTGCCCCGAACCTCAACGGCACCGGCGACGATCGCTTTGTCAACGACGTGGCGCCCACCTCGCAAGCCCGCTTCAGGGCCGCCGATGTAGGTCTCGTCGACCTCGACCCTCTCCTTGAGCGGCTCACGATCCGGCCGCACCATGGCCCGACGCAGCTTCTGCAGCATCGCCCAGGTCGTCTCGTACCGGCGGATCCCCAACTGCCGCTGGAGCTGGAGTGCCGAGAAGCCCGGCGTCTGAGTCGCGACCAGATAGGCAGCCCAGAACCACTGCGTCAACGGGACCCGGGTTCGGTGCAAGACTGTCCCCGCAGTGACGGAGGTGTCGTGCCCGCATGCCCGGCACCGCCACAGGAGCCGCGTCCGCAGCTCGAGCGCCTCGTGATGCCCGCACCTCGGACACCGGACCCTCCTCCGGCCATCGGCTTCGGGCCAGGTACAGGCGACACGCGGCCTCGTCGGCGAAGAGCTTCCTAAACTCGTGCAGCGACCGAGGATACTCCGGGCGCATCGCGCCCGACCCTATCCCTTGGGGCTTGTGGAGTCAACCGGATAAGCACTAGCGGCATTACATACCCTCTCGCAGCCTCTAGTATTCAGACTGCGGCACCCTTGTTTCTGCCTACCGAGGGCCTCCGCCTCCCACAAAGGGCCCCAAGCTCTGGCTTAGGCCAGCCCTGCGCAACCCGGGCAACTCCACTCACCGTCGCCCACCACGTCGTCTTCTGGAAGACGGACGCTTTGCCTTCCGACTTTTGGCGGTAGTTCCCTTGCGGCGTGCGCGCGCAGGCTTCGCCTTCTTCGGCGGCTTTGGCTTGCCAGGCTGCCGTGGCGCCTGTGCTCCAGACGGCGGCGGCGGTTCTGTCGCGCTGCTGGCGTGGCCGAGAGGCACAGGTGCTGGCGCTTGAGCTTGAGACGGAGGTGCGGGCGTGGCCGCAGGGTGCGCAGCAGGGGCGTGTTCGTGGCCGCCAGAGGGGTGTTGCGTGCCAGACATGATGGGCTCCTCTCGAATTAGGGCGGGCGCTGCGCCATCGCAGTTACCTGTACATGGCGTGCCAGCGGATGATCTCGGCTTCGTCCGCCATGACCGGCTGATTCAGCAGCGACTCCTGCGAGCTGGTGGCTACAGCGACGACCCGGCGGACAAAAAGCCCCTGGCCCAGGCTAAACGCGGCATGGGTGACGCGCCCCTTCGAGGCGCGACGGCATCGTCGCGACAACCTCTTGGCGGTACTCCTGGCCATGCCCACCTCTTTACCATATGTTGGGG
>WNFG01003853.1_pt1 | contig 16849 bp, 17 predicted proteins | sample 5400431 | NCBI WGS metagenome assembly WNFG01 (sample SAMN13153346, study PRJNA577476) | soil metagenome | isolation source: 120 cm saprolite under Douglas fir tree site 2 hole 3 replicate 2 | place: USA:California | collected 2015-04-18 | reverse complement strand
TGCCTATTCCTCCCGAAGATAAGCCGTGAGCGGAGCAACTCAAAATAAGTAATCACGGTTTGTTTGGGTTCTCCCTGCTAGCCGCTAAAAAGCATGATCAGCACAAATAGCGATGGAAGATAAATGATGGATGCCAAAAGGAGTTGGCGCGCAGCCGCGCTGGATCTGTAAAGCACGAATTGTGTCCCGCAGTAGAAAAACCCCAAACTCAGGAGCAAAGCGCCGATGCAGTAGAAAATGCTTAGCTGGCCTGCTGAGGCCGGCAGCACACTGACGGGAAGCAAAGCCAGGAGGGGCAGCATGGTTTGCAAAACCACAGGACGATCTCTCGCCTGCCTCTGGGGCAGCACGAAGTAACCCGCGCGATCGTAGTCTTCTCGATACATCCACGCGATTGCCATGAAATGCGGGAACTGCCACAGGAACAGAATGGCGTAGAGTATCCACGCTTCCAAACTCAACCTGCCCGATGCTGCTGCCCAGCCGACCAGAGGAGGCACGGCACCAGGAACGGCGCCGACCAGGACACACGCAGGTGTTTTTCGTTTGAGCGGAGTGTACAGAAATAAGTAAGACAGCAGCGTAACAAGCGCGAGCAGACTCGCAAGCAAATTGACGGCTGTCGCGAGATAGATGCCCCCAATAGAAGCAAGCGTTATCCCGAACCATAAAACCGGCGAAGGCTTCAACCTGCCGGCAGCGAGCGGTCGCCGCGCAGTCCGGCGCATCTGGGCATCGAAGCCACGTTCGATATATTGATTCAACGTACCAGTGCCGCTTGCGACCAGCAGTGTACCCAATAAGGTGTTCATCAGCCGTAACCACGGAAGATCAGGAACCGAAGCTGGAAGCGCCAGATAGAAACCAGTGAAGGTTGCAATTGCGATCAGAAAACTAACTTCCGGTTTGGTGAGGGCCCAGTAATCGGCCACTGCGGATCGTATTGTGCGAGCTTGAGGGTGATCGAGCGCGAGTCCCGGCCGGGCGCTAATAATCCGGGCGCTAATAATGAGCATGGGGTCGGCTGCCATGTTTTAGATGACCTCCGCTTCTGAGCCACTCAGTTCGGCTTCTGGAAATTCGTACAAAGCGCTTTGCGCTTCTCTGTGAGCAACGCCGGGTGAGAGGATCTGCATAGTGATCACAACTGCGGGGATCAGATAGGCAAATGTTACGCAAACCCACATCAGGGCGCCGGCACACTCCTGATCCTGCAGAGGAGATAAACTGAAGATGCACGCTGTAGATAGATAGCTTGGGTAAACAACACGCCCGCAAAAAGTGAGGAACGCGGAAAGAATGTCACAAGGAACCGTGGCGAGAAACAGGTACAAGGGCATGGACCATTGAGGACCTTTGGCGTCACGCGGCCCAGTCCGAACGATAGGCCACCAGAACAGAAGACCCGCCGACAGAAAGCATGCGTCCTCCAAGATGTGCCAAGTGTTTGACGATAGGCCCAGCTGGAACAGAGTGGGGATATGCCAAGCGATTACGGCGATAGTACCCGCGAGCCAGCAGAAAACAGGGTTACCCAGAAAATGTCCGAGCAGTGGCGGCGTCCTGCTGCGGAGAAGCAGACTACGACGCAGGAACCATTTCGGGAGCCCGCACAACAGTGGCAGAGCCGGGGCGCCCAATATAATCAAAGGAGCGCCCACTGCCATCAACAAAAGATGCTTTGCCATGTGAATAGTGAGCAACTGGTGATCAAGTGTGGCCAAAGGCGAGCCCAGAGCGACCCATATTACAAACAGTCCACTTACAAAGGCAGCTAGACGCCACGGTGGAAACGAAATCGATGAAGCCCGTCGAAGACGAAACCAGCCGCGCGAGTAGACAAATACCAGGAGTACCAAAATAACGGTCGTCACCGAAGAGAAGTACCCGTGTTGAATGTGGGTATGGATTTCGAATGGCATAGGTACCTAGCGGCGCGGGGCAGTTTCATCTGCGCCCAGCGCGATAGCGCGCGAACCATCGCGAGCTGGCGCTTGAGTTGCGGGATGTAGGGTCTTAAGAAATGCTACCAGCGCAGTTGTTTCCGCCGGACTCAAGTTCTTTCCATAGGCCGGCATATTGCCGCCGCCCTGAATTACCTGGCGGATTAGTTGATCCTCTGTGAGCCGCAGAGCAACGCTGTCCAGTGCAGGTCCGCGTTCACCTCCGCGATGATCCAGCGAATGACAGTTGTGACACTGCTTGGCTTGAAAGACGAGCGCGCCCTGGCGTTCCAAGGCTGTGCGTCCGTGAATATATTGTGTTGGAATCGGCTCGCTGCTCCAGGCATCCATAACCGGACTCCAGGGCGTGTGCTGACCCAAATGCGTCATAGTGCCAAGAGCCACCGCGATCAAGAGAACTGTGAGCACGGCAATCGGTCTGCGCTTCCAGCTTTTCTCCCCTTCTCCGGCGAAGAACGGAAGCGCCAGCAGCACAATAAGCCCGATTGCTGGACCGATCAGCAGTATCGGCGTCTCAGCTGAAGGGGGAAGAAACGAGAGCAGCGCATAGAGCCAAAGAAAGAAGAAATCGGGGCGAGGGGCAGTCTGAATAATGGTTGGATCCGGTTGGCCGCTTGGTCCGAAGGGGCCAAAGTAGACCGCGCAGGCGGCGATGGCAAGAAGAATGAAACCGGAAAATACGATATCTTTCCCCACCGCGCCGGGCACGAATGGCACACCCTGCTTATGCGTCAGCTCGTGATATTCCTGCATATATGTGGCGCGCCGAACGATTCGGCCTGGCATAGGCCACTCATTAATTCCAAGTTTCAAGACCATGAGCAAATGCACGCCGACGAATGCAATCAGTAGTCCTGGGACAACAAAAACGTGCAGTGCGAAGAATCGTGAAAGCGTCGCTCCGGCTATGATCGGGCCGCCAAGCATCAGGTTGACAGCCCAAGGGCCGATCACGGGGACGCGGCTCACAATTGAGGCCCCGATGCCCAGTCCCCAGTACGCGTCCTGATCGAATCGCATGATCTGGCCAGTAAAAGCCATTCCAAGCGTCACCAGCAAGAGAAGGACGCCCACGATCCAGGTGAGTTCTCTGGGAAACTTGTAGGCTCCGAAGAGGAAAACTTGTACCATGTGAATCAAAACGATCGCGACCATGAAATTCGAGCCCCAGCCGTGCAGGGCCCGAATAAACCAGCCCAGAGAGACGCCATGATTCAGGGTCTGAAGACTGTTCCACGCTTCTCCCGCTGAAGGCACGTAAATTAGCGCAAGCAGTATGCCGGTGACAATCTGCAGCATGAAGCACGTGAGCGCAGCGCTGCCGAACACATAGAACCAGCTTGCGGTCTGGCGAGGGACTGGATGTGTGGCAGTTTCGCGAATAGTCGTGCCCAGCTGCAGGCGCAGATCGAACCACTCGCCGACTTTTTGGATCAGGCGCATCTCGTTTTTCCTTCGACCTTATTTGCGACGGGCTGACCCGGTGTCGGCATTTCGCCAGCCTTGATAAGAAGTTCTCCGTCCTCGATCTTGTAGCTGTACTGGAACAGTCCGCGCTCCGGCGGTCCAGAAGCCCGCGATCCGTCCTGATAGTAGGCACCACCATGGCACGGGCACATGAATAGGCTCGATTGAGGGAACCAGCGAACCGGGCAGCCAAGGTGCGCGCAGTTGATGGCAAAAACCTGGAACGTTTTGTCGTCCACGTTCCGAACCCAACAGGCAATGTTGTCGGTTTCGCCGTCCCAAGAATTGCCCACGGGATTGCGATAAGTGGCGAGCCGAGTCTGACCGGCAGGAAACTGCCCCAGCCTGCCGAGCGAGAGCCACGACTCATATCCGACTTTTTTTTCGCGCGTCACTGGCGAAAGGAGAAAACGCACGATCGGCACGGCCAAGGCAGCGCCAACAATGCTGTTAAGAAAAATCCCAACCTTCACGAGCATCGCGCGTCTGGAAATTCCGTTTTCTTCGCTCATCGAAGTCCTCCCTTGTCGTGGTCTGCGGAAGAAATCGAGTACGGCTGGCCCGGGAATTGTGACCGATGGGCAGAAAGCCAGGCCACGACATCAGAAATTTCTTGTGCCGACATGGGCCGGCCCTCGACGTCACCGCGCCAGTCCGGCGCACCCAATTCCGGCCGACCTGCAATAACAATCGTTCGGAGCTCTTGATCACTCACCAGAGCGAGGTAGGATCCATCCACGATTGAGCTCGCTTTATTTCCCCCGCGACCGTCCGTTCCGTGACACGACGAGCAGTACGTCTGATAAGCATTTGCGCCGCGCATCAATCTGTTTGTCCGTGAGCATCCCTCCCGCACTCTGCGCAAACGCTGGCATCGGTGTGCCGGGTACTCCTTTTGCGGCGATGCGGCGAATCACGCCATCGTCCGCGATTGCAAGAAAAACGGGATTGGCCAACGCGATCGCCGCCCCGCCCTTGCCCTCCACGCCGTGGCATCCGGCGCAGTTCTGACTGTAGAGCAGCTTGAAATCCATGATCTGGTTCGGCGGGACGACCTCGGAGTTCTTACCAGGTCGCCCCGGTGGACTACTGCAACCTATGCCGGCCGCGAAGGCCACTATCGCGAACGTGACGAGAATGGGCTGCTGCGTCATTGCCAATAATCGTCCTGGTCATTTTCGTCTACTCGTTCATCTACTCGTCCCGCAGCCTCAATCCCGGCACGCACGGCGAACGGCAGAAATTGCCACGTACGAACGCGCGCTTGTCTCGAAACTATGACGCCGGCGACGACACCAAACCCGATCTGCGAAATCACAAACCAGAACCAATTGATGCGCTGGTTGAGCACGGGATTAATGGCTTCGAGAACGCTGTGCAGCAGGCCAGACCATAATACAGGCGCGATCGCGCCTCCAAGCAGAATCGGATCGCGCGGAAACATCGGAAGCGCGACGCCGTAAAGAAGGCCGACGAGCACGGAGCAGAGCAAGTGGATGATCGTCGCGATGATCAGAGCGTCCCAATGAAAGGCGGCGATTTGCTCGATGCTGGTTCTTGCAGGAAAGAATCCGGCTGACAGCAGGTTGATGGGATACCACATTCCATGGCCGCTCACAATTCCATAGATCACGGCAAGGACCGCCATCGCAACACTTCCGGCCAAACCTCCCTTTATTCCTGCCGAAATCGGATAGATCTCCAATGGCAATCGCGCGCGATGCAGTTCTTGGGTCATCCATGCTACCCGAGTCACTTGCGGGCGACTGGTGGCCACGGCCGGCCCTTTCTCCACCACCTGCACAGATTCATGTTTTTCATGGGGCAGCACCTCGCGAAACCATCCAACGCAACCAGCGACCGTGAGGATCGCGCCAAGAAGGCTGACGGAAACGCTGGTCACCAATCCCGCGAACACCAACGTGAGGCCGAAGGCCAGGACAATCGGCCACGCCGTCGGTGCGGGCAGCTCTATAGTGGGCGCCAGGCGATCCTCCGGTTGAACGGGGAGTCTTAGTATTTCCGATCCCATGTCTCATTCCTTTCCTATCGTCCAAGCACGTAAACGACTGTGAAAACAACAACCCATACTGCATCGACGAAGTGCCAGTAGAGCGATAAAACATCGACACGTTGAGCGTGATCCGATCTCACTTTTCCGAGAAGCGCCAACGCCATAACGATGGAGAGGCCCACAAGACCGACAACAACGTGAAAGCCGTGCAAGCCGACCAATGAGTAATAAGTTGTTCCGAACAGGTTCGTGCTGATCGTTAGTCCCTCTTCGTAAATCAGCCGGTGCCACTCGCTGGCGGTCCCGTATAGGAATGCAGCACCCAGCGCGATCGTCGCAAGCCACAAGATTCCGAAACTTCGAACGCTACCGCAGCGGAGCGATTTTGCAGCCAGGTGAATCGTGAGACTGCTCGAAAGTAAACAGATCGTGTAAAAAACCGGGACAGTGAGGACGTCCTTCGGCGTCGGGCCAGTCAGGCTCTTGCCGACATAGAAGAGGTACGCCACGACAAAGATTGTGAAGATCGCCGCCTCGGCGCCGATTAAACTAAACATCCCGACGCGTCCACGCTCAGGACGATTCCAATCAATTTTCTGTTCGGCCACAGCTACTGATGTCGCATTCATCCCACTTCCCCATTACTCATATTTCCAGTCCGGATCGTCCGGATGTTTAAGGTCCCAGAGCGGGCGCCGGCTCTGGACCTTCGGGATGGTGTGGAAGTTGTATGCGGGCGGCGGCGAATTCGTGGACCACTCCAGTGTCCAGGCATCCCACGGATCACCTGCAGCGGCTTTGCCCCGAAAATACGACCAGAGCAAGTTCCCCAAGAAGACCAAAATCCCGGCAGCCTGAAAGAAAACTCCGACGGTCACAATGAGGTTCCACGTGTCCCAACCCCGCCCCGGTTCGTAGGTGTAGATCCTTCGCGGCATGCCCAGCAATCCTGGAACATGCATGAAGTCGAAGGTCAGGTGGAAGCCGATAAAGAAAAGCCAGAAATGCAGCTTGCCGAGCGTCTCGCTGTACATCTTCCCTGACATCTTCGGGAACCAGTAGTAAAAGGCCCCGAAAAGAGAGAAGAGAATGCCGCCGACAATCACATAGTGAAAATGCGCGACCACAAAATATGAATTTCCCAAGTGCCAAGTGAAAGGCGCAGCGCTCAACATGACGCCAGTGAGGCCGGCGGCCAAGAATTGGAAGAGAAAGGCAATGCAAAACACCATCGGAGTCTTGAACTCAATCTTTCCTCCCCACATGGTCGCCAGCCAGTTGAAGATCTTGATGCCGGTAGGGACCGCAATTGCCATAGTCGACAGAACGAAAAAGGTATTCACGTTTGCACCCATGCCGACTGTGAACATGTGATGAGCCCACACGCTCATGCTAATGAACCCGATCGCGACCGTGGCCCCCACCATCACCGAATAACCGAAGATCGGCTTGCGCGAGAAGACCGGGATGATCTCCGAGACAAAGGCGAAGGCTGGGAGGACCAGTACATAGACTTCCGGATGCCCGAAAATCCAGAAGAAGTGCATCCAGATCACCGCGGAACCTCCTGCCTGGGTATCGAAGAAGTGTCCACCAAGGTAGCGATCGACCAGCAGCATGATCTGCGCCGCTGTCAGGGGACTGACCGCAAGTATCACCAGTCCCGCCATCACAAAGTTGAGCCAGACGAACAAAGGCATTTTCGCTAACGTCATGCCTGGGCAACGCATGCACAGAACGGTAGCTATCATATTGATTGCCGTTCCGATGCTGCCAAAGCCGGAAACCAGAATTCCCAGGATCCAGAAATCGGTACTGTGTCCTAATGAAAAAGTTTGCGCAGTCAGCGGCGCGTAGGCGAACCATCCTACGTCGGGAGCATTTCCCGCTCCGTACAAACCGTTGGCTCCAACCAGACTGAAATAGAGAAGCAGGCCACCGAAAGCAGTCATCCAGAAACTGAAAGCATTCAGACGTGGAAAAGCCATGTCCCGCGCGCCAATCATGAGTGGAATCAGATAGTTCGCAAATCCGAACAGGACAGGCATAACCACGAAGAAAATCATGGTGGTTCCATGCATCGTGAACATTCGGTTGAAGACCTGGGGCGAAACAAAGTCGTTATGTGGCCGAATAAGTTGAATTCGGATGACGCACGCTTCGATCCCGCCGATCATGAGAAACACCAGCGCATAAATGATGTACAGAATGCCCAGCCGCTTGTGATCGACCGTCGTAACCCACTCGTGGAGCCTAGCGACGATAGGACGCGATGCTAGTTCAGTTGCCGGCAGTGTGATGACATCAGCCGACATCGGGCAATCTCCTGAGCATGTTCAACGAGTGTTTCAACGTAACGTCTCCAAGTAGGTTGTCAGTGCGTCCAAGTCCCGGTCATCCAACTGCATCGCCGGCATCAATGATCCGGGCTTGATCGCGGCGGGATTTTCGATCCAGAGCCGGAGATTGTTGGGGGTATTCGGGGCTGCGCCAGCGGCGATTGTGTCCCGACTCATTAAGTGGGTGAGATCGGGTCCAAAGCGTCCGTTGGCCGCCGTCCCGGCCACAGTGTGGCAGTTGATGCAGGCGGTCGTCTCGAATATCCGTTGCCCTCGAGAAACAGCGTCATTTACCAACGCTGGCTGGCGTTGCTGTTGAATCCACCGGTCAAATTCATCCTTCGACTGGACATAAACACGCAGCAGCATCTTGGCATGTTGTGTCCCGCAATATTGCGCACACTGGCCGAGGTAAAGCCCAGTCTCCTGGGGATCGATCCACATACTGTTTGGATGGTTGGGAATCAGGTCAGTCTTACCCGCGAGGCGCGGTACCCAGAAACTGTGGTCAGTATCGGCGGACACCAGCTTAATGAATGTCGGGGTCGGGTGAATCGGGTCACTCACGGGCACATGTAGTTCGTTTGCGGTTACCACCTCCCGGCCTGGATACCGATACTCCCACCAGAACTGGTGCCCGATGGCAACAACCTCGATCGTATTTGCAGGCAGAGAGGCCTTCTGTATGTCGGCAATCACTCTCGCTGTTGCCATGAACAGTGCCACCACAATGAGGACGGGAATGACAGTCCACGCTATTTCCACCTGATTGCTGCCATACACCTGAGGAGGTTCGCGGCCATCATCACTGTTTCGCTTTCTGAACTTCACGACGGAGTAAAACAGCAAAGTGAAAACGACGACGAATATGGCTGCCGTGACCGCAAGCACAAAGATAGATAATCCAAAGATCGACCTGGCCGGCGTTGAAACGGGCGCGAAGATACTCGTTGGGCTCAAAGAGTGAGTGCGCTGCGCCAGTGCTACAGTCGACAAACAGGAAACGACCAGGATGCGTACACATCCTGAGAGCCAGCCGTTAGCGCCGCTGCTTCGCAAGCCTTTTATCCTTCTTTAAAGCGTCGTTTGTGCACGCTCACTAAGCCGACTTTCGCGGTTTCTGGCTACCACTCTGTACTTCGACGAGCCGGACATTGACCAAGTGCTCGCTAAGGAACCATGTCTGCAATTCATTGCTGCGCAAGACCTGGCTAACGATTAGGTCGTTAGTCCCATCATCGCCCAATCGCGACGCGCGAGATGCGAAGTCGCGGCAGTCACGAATGATGATTTGGTGTGCGTCGAGCAATCGAGACAATTGCGCGGGTACTTCTTCGCGGCCGCGAGGGGGCCGCGCAATCCGGGTGGTTTCTGCCACGTCCGGTGCCATGGCCAGGCTGATTCCGCCGAGCAATTGAATGCGCTCGGCGATGGCATCCACCAATTCCGACTGCTGTTCAAAGTGCTTATCGTACAAAAGATGGAGCTGGTAAAACGTCGGACCAGCTACCTGCCAGTGAGACTTCTTGTAGAGATCACGAAGAGTAATCGTATCGGCAAGCAGTTGGTTGAGGCGTTCTGTCATTTCCAGCCGAACAGGTTCTTCCAATTCGATCGGAAGCAGATGATTGACCGTACCGTATGCCTGAATTTCGGGAGCGTTTTGGTGAAACCGCGGCTCGGCACTGAGCAGCGTCTCATTGCTAGGTTTCTTCATAATTGACTTCTCCACGCTGGAGAACAAGCATTTGGCCTGCCAAATTGCCAGTTGAGATCAGCAAGAGGAAGCAGGTGGTTGCCGCCGCAATCCCGACCCTACCTGCGAGGACGTGTCCGCATTTCGACAGGGAGGTACGATCGCCGACACTGCATGAACACTCATTAAGAGCAGCCTTCTTCACGTCTAACCACCGATGTGCACCATCGTCCTAGATGGGGGCACGAAGCCGGTCTCCCCAATGTGATGCCGCTCTTCCTTGCGGCCGACTACCCTATGGATAAACTTCATCAGTTCGTCGTCCGAGGCGCTACCACGCATGAGCCCGTGCAGATCATGATCCCGAACTGAAAAAAGGCAAGTTCGGATCTTGCCATCGCAGGTGATCCGGACGCGGCTGCAGTGGCCACAGAATGGCTGAGAGACTGGCGCGATGATACCGATCTCACCGGTACCATCTTCGAACACATAACGCCGCGCAGTTTCACTGCGTTCGTGGGGTATCTCGACAAGGTGGAGGTACTCGGCCATGCGGCGCAGAATTTCGCTCATTGTAACCACTACGTCGGAGGACCATGCACGATCTTCTCCGAGCGGCATGAACTCGATGAAGCGCACCACAACGCCTTCTTCACGCGCGAACTTGCCGAAAGGTACGATCTGATCTTCATTGAACCCGCGCATTAACACGCAGTTGATCTTTACGGGATCAAGGCCCGCGCGCCTCGCGGCCCGGACGCCGGCCAGTACGTGAGCGAAGCCTGTTGGAACACGGGTTATCCGGGCGAAGCCATTCGGATCCACTGCATCCATGCTTACAGTGATCCGTCGCAGGCCAGCATCTTTGAGTGGCCTTGCCATTTCTGCGAGAAGATGGCCATTTGTGGTGATGGCAATATCCAAAGGTTGTTCATCCACATTGCGCAGCTGCGACAACTCCCGCACGAAGTCGATGACACCCTTGCGCAACAGGGGCTCCCCACCCGTAATCCTGATCTTCTTGATTCCGGCGCTGGCGAAGAGCCGAACCATGCGCAGGTACACGGGAAAGGGAAGTTCACCGTAAATTGCACCCTGATTGCCGGTGCGGCAGTACACACACTTGTAGTTGCACCGGTCCGTGATCGAAATCCGAAGGTCGGTAATCGCGCGGCCAAATTTGTCTACTAGGCTCATGAGCGAGCGGCTCACATCTTCTCAAGGTTGCGAGTTCGAACTCTCTAATGAGTGGAGGTGGCGTCCAAAGGCTTGCAAGAAGTCAAAAGCCGCCGCCAGTGCGCGTAGGCTATCCTTATGAATAAGTCGCCGCAGCAGACGTAAGAAGCTAACCGGCTGTTCTCGCTCCGCCGTTGCCTGAGCTATCCCTTCGGGAATTGCTTGGAAGAGCCCTTTGAACCATTCCGGCTCGATGCTCCCAAGAATTTGGCGCCAGAAGAGGAGATTGCGGATCGCCCGAATGGCTTCGGGCGTTCTGGCACCGTCCACAACTTTCTCCAGGATTTCGTCGCTGGCTGCCAATGCACCACGCACGATCTCCAGCACACCGCGGTCGTGCAGCTGCTGGAGCACTTCGTACGCGGCCAACACCGCTTCGGCGTGTTCCTCCTGCGCATGCTCCAGGCGCGACTGCAACTCTGCACGTGGGTTGCGCGGCGGAATCTCTAGAGCAATCGGTTGAGCCATTTAGTTCTCCTCGCGTCACTTCTTCGTCTGCAATTGCACGAGACCATTTCCTGGAGGGGTGTAGTCTGGTCGCTTCCACTTACGTTCGACTTCCACCCCATTCTGCGGCGTCGGATGACCGAAGCGAGAATTGATGCGGGGCAACGGACTCTCACCGACTTCAGGCAACACGTTCAAATGAACGCTGGTCTCCTTGTAGGCCGGCGTGTTGGTCACAGGATCCGTGTGGCTGCTGGTCAATCGGTTCACGGGACTCTCAAGTGAGTTCATCGGCATGTAGAGCTCTCGCCCCTGAACCCGGTCTGTTACCAGCGCACGGACCCGCACCTGACCATATCGCGAGATCAGTTGCACCCACGTCCCGCTCTGGATTCCGCGTTCTTCGGCAAGTTCAGGGGAGACTTCCACAAAGGTGTCAGGAGTCTTCTGTCGAATCCCTTCGGTACGGTAGGTCAAGTTGCCCTCGTGGAAATGTTCGAGAAGCCGCCCATTGTTTAAGTGCAAGTCAAATTCAGAGTTTGGTTGATCTGTGGGGCCAATCCAGGAGACAGGGAACAGCCTCGCTTTTCCGTCGGGGAAGGCAAAGCGTTTGGTATAAAGTAACGGCTCATCGGTCCCATCGGCCGCGACCGGCCATTGCAGGGATTTGTAGCCCGCCAGCCTCTCGTAGTTAACGCCGGCGAACATCGGAGTAAGAGAAGCAATTTCATCCATGATCTCGGAAGGATGTTGATAGTGCCAACCCGCGCCCAACCGGTTGGCGATCTCCTGGGTAATCTTCCAATCCGGCTGAGAACCCTCGAGCGGTTCAAGAACTTGATAGAGTCGCTGAATGCGCCTCTCGGTACTGGTGAACGTGCCTTCCTTTTCCAGGCTGGGAGCTCCCGGCAGGACAACATCGGCATAGCGGCAGGTGTTGCTGAAAAAAATGTCCTGCACGACAAAGAAGTCGAGCTTGGCGAATGCGTCTCCAACATAGTTGGCATTGGAATCCACAATGCTCATTTCCTCGCCGATGAGATACATCGCCTTGAGCTTGCCCTTATGAATCGCTTCCACCATCTCGTGGTTGTCCAGTCCCTTGGCGGAAGGCAGCTTAACCTTCCAACCAGTCTCAAACCGCTGGCGCACATCGGGATCATCCACCGACTGGTAACCCGGCAGCATGTTCGGCATGGCCCCGTGGTCGCTGGCACCTTGTACGTTGTTATGTCCGCGCAGTGGATAGGCGCCGGTGCCCGGTCGCATGTAATTGCCGGTAATGAGTAGCAGGTTTGAAATGGCTGTGGAGGTATCAGAACCCTGGGTGTGCTGAGTTACTCCCATCGCCCACAGAATGCACATGCGTTCTGCTTTGGAGATCATCTGGGCGACGGTTTTGAGAGTCTCCTCGGGAACGCCCGAAGTACGGGAAGCGCCTTCCATGGTGAAAGGCTCCAGGCTCTTTCGATACTCTTCTAAACCGTTTGCCCACTGATCGAGGAAGTTCGTGTCGGCAAGGCTGTTGTCGAGCAGATAGCGGCTGATCGCACTCAGCCAGAACAGATCTGTCCCGGGATTGGGGTGCAGAAACAAGTCGGCGCGCCTCGCCATCTCATGCTCACGGAGGTCGGACACGATGAGCTTCTGCCCGTCCAGTTTGTGGGAGCTCTTCACCCGAGTTGCAATAACCGGATGGCTCTCTGCCGTGTTGCTACCAATGATTAGAACAAGATCAGCTTTCTGCACGTCGGAGATGGAACCCGAATCGCCGCCGTAGCCGACCGTGCGAAAAAGGCCCATGGTTGCAGGAGACTGGCAATACCGGGAGCAATTGTCGACGTTGTTGGTGCCAATGACTGCCCGCGCCAATTTCTGCATGAGATAGCTTTCTTCATTCGTACACTTCGAAGAAGAGATGAACGCGGTGGAGTCCGGTCCCTTAATCGCTTTGATTTCTGAGAGTCTACGAGCAACAAGAGTGAATGTTTCGTCCCAGCTGGCCTTGCGAAATTTGTCTCCCTCGCGAATCAGGGGCGTTGTAAGGCGGTCCTCGCTATTAATGTGACCCCAACCGAACTTTCCCTTTACACAAGTAGAAATTCCGTTGGCTGGGCCATGTTCCGGCGCGACTTTGAGGATGTGGCGATCTTTGGTCCACACGTCGAAGCTGCAGCCCACTCCGCAGTAGGTGCAAACTGTTTTCGTCTTGCGGACGCGGTGCGACCGCATCGCCGATTCCGCCTCGGAGACTTGCAGGATCGTTCCGTAGCCAGTTTCCGGCTCGACGCCCTTAACTACATCGATCATGCCGCTTAAAGCAGATTTCCGCAGAGAGGTCAAAAAGCCGGCGTGACCCAGCATCGTTTTTTCCATCAGTGCATTGCAGGGACAAACGGTGACGCAGTGGCCACACGAAACGCAACTCGACTCTCCAATGGTTGAGCCGCCGTCCCAAAGCACGCGGGGATTCGGATCTTCCCAGTTGATGGAAAGGGTTTCGTTGACTTCGACGTTCTGACAAGCTTCTACACAGCGGCCACAGAGAATGCACTGATCGGGATCGTAGCGGTAGAACGGATTCGTGTTATCGACTTCGTAGGGCTTTGATCGGAAAGGGATTCGTTGGTGCTCGATGGCCAGCAGCTTGGTCGTGTTATGGACAGTGCAATTGCCATTGTTGTTATCGCAGACCGTGCAATAAAGAAGGTGATTACTGAGGATGCGATCAAATGCTTCCACCTGGGCGGCCGAGGCCTTTGCCGATTTTGTGGAGATTGCCATTCCATCGGCGACTCTGGTCGAGCAGGCACGAATCAGCCGGCCGTTTTCTTCAACCATGCATGTGTCACACGTCTGAACCGGGCCGAGTTGAGGGTGGTAGCAGACGTGGGAAATGGTGTGGCCTGTGCGCTCGATAAGATCGATCAGAAGCTCGTCGGGTTGGGCTTCTTGAACGGCGCCGTCGATAGCAACCTTGACCACAGTTTTTTCCTCCACACAACTTCGTCAGCAAGTTCGGCCATAGTCGCACGAGGCAGCGAGTTGAACTCGTCACCGGCGCAACTGAACACCATCGATGCCTGCAACTTCTTCCATTCGCCTCAACACAGCCGAAAAGTCCTCTTCAGCATCGCGTGCCAGTTCATCTGAATTGACGCAAAATGCCGCTTCGGTCGCGGGCATGACGATTTTCTCTTGTGTCGCCGCCTCTAGAATCAATTGAAAATCTTTGTTCATCAGACGCAATGGAAACTGCTGGCTGTAATCGTTGATCGCTGCCTTCGCCAGTTTTCCCACATGAGCCGGAGCGATCACGGCTGTCTTTGATAAGACTGCAAGCAACCGTTCGCGATCGAGGCCAGCTTTCTCTCCAAGCACCACGGCCTCAGCGATCGCTTGCATGCCGACACCCAACAGCGTATTCACGACCAACTTCATCGCTGTTCCGGAACCTGGACCACCCAGAAGAAAGTATTGTTTTGCGACGGCCTGGAATATTGGCTCAGCGGCGCGGAACAGGTCTTCGTTGCCGCCTACCAGGAGGGTCAGGATACCTTGCTCCGCGGCGGGGGTGCTGCCCGAGATGGCGACATCCAGTACCTCAATACCACTTCTGGCCCCGAGCCTGTGCAGTTCGCGTGAGCTCTCGGGAGAGATCGTGCTCATCTCGAGCACGACGGCTTCTGACCGCGCTCCAGCAAAAACTCCCTCAGGCCCGCTATAGACGCTCTGAACGGCTTCATCATCGGTCAGGCACGAGAGAACCACGTCGGCAGTGGTCGCCAGTTGAAGAATATTTTCTGCAGCGACAGCGCCCTGTTGAGCGATGCCTTCCACCTTGGTGACATCCCTGTCGTATACGGACAGTTGGTATCCGTGATCAAGCAGGCGTCGAGCGATCCGGCTTCCCATGTTACCTAAGCCAATGAATCCGAGTTTCACCTGATCTGCCGTAAGACGTTTCATAGGATCTCCGTTGTTTTCTGAATGCCGACGCACGTAGGTAACAGCGCTTCGACACGGTCCGTCCAGATACGATCAGTGTCCAACTGAAAGGACTCGCTCCCAAAGTTGACGCCAGTCCCTCTGACATACGCCCTGGCACTTGAACTCTTTACCCCGGCCTCCCATTCTTCCGCCACATTCGGGGCACACCCAATTGAGAATGCCTGAGACCACATCCGCAGTCGCTTTGACGGTGCTCCACCTCATTAACATCATTCACACCCCACCAATAACACCGAATTACCAGCGATCGCTAACCCCGTTCAGGCGCGAAATACCACGAGACTTTGGCACATTCCCGCACCGTGCCGAAACGTGAATCGCAAAACTGCTGAGTGCATTTCCAGTTCCAAAATGCGAGAAGAGAATTTGTAACTCGATTCAAGTGGGTGCAGAAGTGGTTTGCGTGAAAACGCAACAAAGTTGTGGGCCACGGCATCACAGCAGCATATGGCAATTCGCCAAGAGCGACGCTCGCCTTCGCAGTCCTGCCTCCCTGGAATCATCACCGCCGCTGCGAAGGCGGCTCCTCCCCATATCTGTGGAGCAGAAGCATGGCTCCCGGGTCGGGTTGCCATCCACGACACGGGCGAGCAAACTGGAATCCGGTCTGCTTCTTTGAAGTCCGAAGCCTGTCGAAATGCGGACACCCTGTCAACCGCAGGACGCTTACCTGACCCTCATCGGGTGATCCCCAACCAGGCAGTCGCCCCATGCCGTTAAAAATGCGCCGTTAACTCACATGTCGCTTGATTGGAAAGCGACGTGCCTCTTGCTGTCCTATCAGGAGGAAAGAACGTGCAAAAGACAGGGGCATACATTGGAAGCGAAGCGCGCCTCAACGTCTCCAACGGAGCGAGCGCAGCCCAGGAAATGGACAAGGTTCTCTCCCGCTGCAGGCCGTCGTTCTTCATAAGTGCTTATCGATTTCTGGGCGATGCAGCCGACGCGGAGGACGCAGTTCAGGACGCACTTCTGTCGGCTTACAAGCACCTGGATCAGTTCAGAGGGCAGGCGAAGATGTCGACATGGTTGACTGCTATTGTCTCCAATTCTGCGCGCATGCTATTGCGCAGACGTCCACGCAAGATCCACGTGTCACTAGACGAACCGATCGGGGAGGACCAGGAATACTCCATGTCAGAACAATTGGCGGACCGCGGGCCGAGTCCGGAAGACGAGTGTCGCAAGTCCGAACTACATGCGCGTCTGAGACAGTTGGTGACGCAGCTCTCGCCTCCATTGCGCAAGACGTTCCAGTTGCGGGACCTGGATGGTCTGACTACGAGCGAAGCAGCGCACATTCTAGGCGTGGCAGATGGAACAGTGAAAGCCCAGTTGGCACGGGCGCGCGCGAAGCTCAGGCGATTGACGCGCCGGGCGTTCGACCCACAACGTCATGCACCTCGGACATACACCGCGTTGCCGACCATGGCCGAGAAATAAGCTCAACCAGGAAGAGACTCTATGTGGATTGTTCGATTAGCATTACGGCGGCCCTACACCTTTGTGGTGGTGTCGATACTCATCCTGATCATTGGTGGCCTCGCGATTGTTCGCACTCCAACCGACATTTTTCCGAACATCAATATTCCCGTCGTCAGCATCATCTGGAACTATAACGGCCTCACGCCTGAAGACATGAGCGATCGCATCGTCAGCGTCACCGAGCGAGCGC
>WNFG01006544.1_pt1 | contig 16853 bp, 17 predicted proteins | sample 5400431 | NCBI WGS metagenome assembly WNFG01 (sample SAMN13153346, study PRJNA577476) | soil metagenome | isolation source: 120 cm saprolite under Douglas fir tree site 2 hole 3 replicate 2 | place: USA:California | collected 2015-04-18 | reverse complement strand
ATAGCCCTTGACTTTGTCTGGTTCGTCTCGCCGTTGCCGAAGCCATCCATCCCGGCCCCATGCTTCGCGGAAATGCTAGGCGCTCTCTTAATTGGAGCTATCATGAAAAGCTTTGTTCCCGTCGTCTCGCTGTTGGCCCCGCTGCTACTGACCGGCTGCGGAGCCGCCAGTACGCCTCCTCCGCCACCACTGCTGCACGTCACCTCGCTGGCCGTTGTGCCGCAATTCATCTTTCTCACCGTCGGCGGCACCGAGCAGCTTACTGCTTCGGCGACGCTCAGCGACGGCAGTACGGCAACGCCACCGTCGGCCTGCTGGTCCTCGTCCGACGCGAAAGTTGTCAATGTCAGTGCCCAAGGGATGGCCTCCGCGCTCGCAGTGGGCACGGCCACAATCAGTTGCGCCGACGAAGGCGTCAACGCCTCGACCACTCTCACAGTGCAGCCCGCATTCTCTTCCAGCGCTTATCAATCCGGGACGCTCTTGTACCTTGAGAACATGGTGGGTGCAGATGCGATACACCTCGGATTAGATACCAGCTTCGGCGGCGCCATTGGCGTGTTGTCGCTCAACGGCTCTGACGTCGTTGCCAAAGCCAGTTACGGCAGCCACTTCTTCGGTGTTGGCCTCTTCGATGGTGATGATACCCGGTATGACAACTGCGGCGGCTGCACCCTGCACTATGGCTGGAATCCCACCGAATGCTGCGATACATATCGTCACGGCAGCCCGGTGCTGGCCCAGAGCATCGTCGGCGACACCATCTATATAAAGTCAAACCTTTTGGAGTGGATCCCAGACGACAAGGGCGGAGGCCCTGCGCTCCCCGTGCCCTCAGACATCATCATGGAAAAATGGATCTCTCCCGTGGCGAACCATCCTTACGCTTTCCAAGTGCGTTATAAGCTCACGCACACCGGCACGGACCGGCACGCCGAGCAGTACAACGCCGTCCCCGCCTACGAAATGGCCGCTAGTCTTTTCAGCCAATTCGATTTTTATACCGGAACCGCCGCGGGTACCGGCGCACCCACGACTACCATGCCGTTGCCTCAAGCGCCCCTGTTCACCTTTCAATGGCTCTCGGAAGGTTGGGGCGCGGTCACCAACCAGCAGAACTTCGGCTTCGCCGCTTACAATCCGCAAGCCTTTCCTTATGTGACTGCCAACAAGACCACGACGGACCCGACCGACCAAGTCAGCGGCTTCTCCTTCCTTACACCGACCAGTTTCTTCCCGGGTTCGAGCGTGCAGTTCGATACCTTCCTCACGCTCGGCAACTACAAAACGTGGCAGCTCGAAACCTATGACATTAAGCGCCGCCTGGGGCCGTTCCCGGCCACCGCTCCTCCTTTTGGCCTCATTAACGCCACCCCAGCCTCGGGATCAACTATTTCGGGCCAGGTTTCGGTTGATGGCTGGGCGTTCGAGAGTGCCTCCGACACGAGCGTCGAACTATACGTTGATGATGTGCTGAAAGCCTCCGGGTTGGCGAACATTACCCGCCTTGACATCGCTTTGACTTGGCTTGGCGCTCCCCTCAATCCTGCCTTCCACTTCGATCTCGATACTACCCAGCTCATCAATGGCCAGCACACCATCGAGGTCAGGGCCAAGGATGCCACCGGCAATGTCGGCCTCCTGCCGCACCGCATCGTAACTGTTCAGAATTGAGGAGCGCACGCCTGGTTCATCTGGGCCCAATCTTCGCAATGCGCGGCGGACGCGGAAACCTCAATACCTTCCACCTGCCGGTCACTGTTTCTCTCGATCCGCACATCGCAAAGAACGTCCCGTTCATCAAAGGCGTCCGGCTGCAGTTCCTTGCTGAAGGTTTCAATCTGCTCAACCACGGCAACATCGTTGCGGTCGGTACAACACGATTTGCGCTTTCCAATCTTTCGCCTGTATGCGGAATCGCGGGCACGCCCTGCCTCCCGTCCCACTATTTGATGGCCTCAATGCTTTCGCAACTCCAACGGCAACCTCCGGTCCAAGAATCTTGCAGCTCGCCCTGAAATTCGACTTTGAGTCCAGAGCGGCGCGATCCTCTTGATGCAACCGATCCAGAGTTTGCCCATTGAAAGGTGTCTCAGTCGAAGTGTCAGTCGGCGAATTGGTCCAACACCGAGTAAAACGCTTAGAAACATTGTTCCTGGGGCGTTCACACCCGTTCTCGCCAAGCACACCAAGCATCTGAGCCTCGTGGATACCCTGTCGGTTGGCGTGGACCGCATGCAGCGAAACTTCGAGCCGATGAGGAAGCAAGTCGAGGCGTGGAAAGGAACCCGGCTTCCGGACGAAACCGCGAAGCTGGTCATCTATCGGGCTTTTGTGGAGGACGAGTTAGACGTTCCCAAGCACCTAGCGCGCCGTGTTCACGATTTGTACTTCAATCCGCAGATCGAGGAGTTCGCCCCACGGACGACGTGGAGTCTCTCCAATGCGTTCACGAGCGCGTTCAAGGAACTCGATCCGATCCCACAGTTCAGGGCTACTGCGAAGCTCGCACCTTTTATCGAGTCGGCAGCCGCAGTGGCGAACTAATCGCGACCTCGCAGTGCAACGGGCCGTGTATCGCGCGCGAGACACGGCCCCATTCCGTTCGATGCCGATCGTTTGCGGGATGTCCTCAGGCCGAGCGGAATCAGGGCCAGTGCCACGATTGAGCGCGATTGGAGCTCCGAAAAAACCCATGAATTCGACGGTCGCAGGTGGGTAACGCTCACTAGGTTGGTGCTTTCGGCGGCTAGTTTGGATATCCTCAGGAAGGCCCTGTTACGATGGCACTCACTGACTAGGGCCCGGCGGAGTATGTCGGATCAGTTCGAGAATGAGGGAAACTAATATGGAAAAATTCGACAGAATCACTATTGAAGTTGCTCGGATGAATGGCGAGCCATGCATACGCGACCTCCGTCTTACCGTCCGCCGAGTGCTGGAGGCGCTAGCCATCTATCCCGACCGTATCGAACTCAAGCGCGAATACCCGGAACTTGAGGACGAAGACATTCGGCAGGCGCTGGCGTTCGCCGCCGCTCTAGTTGACGACAAGGTCTTGCCGCTACCACACACGTCCGATGGGATTGCTGCTCGACCAGGGCCTCCCACATTCAGCTGTCCTTCATCTTAAAAACGCAGACATCGAAGTGGCCCACGTGGGAGACAGAGGTCTAGCCACAGCAGGCGATTCGAAAATTCTCGACTTCGGCCGGCAGGAAGGCAGGATTGTGGTCACCCTGGATGCCGATTTCCACGCGTTGTTGGCACTGTCTGGAGCAACAGGGCCATCCGTAATTCGTATTCGGATCGAAGGTCTGCGGGCAGAAAGCCTCGCTACGTTGCTGGTTGATGCGCGGGCACACTTATTCATGCAAGGCCGACCAGCAGAAGGGCGGCGATTTGGTAACCAGTTGTGGTGCTCCCCGCCAATTTAGACCGTCAGGGCCTCGTTTTTAGTTAGAACTGCAAAAGCCAAGAAGGCCTCGAACTCTCTTCGTCCTCGGACCGGGCGCACCAGTGGGAATGCTTGCAGGGGCAGGGCATGGGGCATTGAGAACAGAGAAATCTCAGGAAGCCCCGTAAGGGAATGCTAGCCATGAAAGACCAGATTGGCGAAAAAACGCGCTACAAGACTCTGGTTTGGGGAAAGGCGACGGAAGGCAATCCCCGGGCTAGAGGTGAACGTCGAATGACCGAAAAGGTAGTCACAAACATTGGGGTTACGAGGAAGAACTTCCTCCGACCCCTCCGAAAACCACAGCGCTTCGACCAGCTTTACGCCAAATAAGGGATTAACGATGACCTCGCCTCTTGGACTGAGGCACTAAGAAGTGTCCCGCAGATTTGATGTCGGGCGATGAGAGGTCAATAATCTCGAGTGTTCCACCCGGGGCATCACACTTTCGTTGAGGCAGGGGCGCATGGATGTTGTTTCCTAGACGGGAAACCGCGCGGTCCGAGCTAAGCGATCTTTGGCGAAGCCAACAGGCATGGAAATGCGTCTGATAGATGTGAGCGGGCAGCCATGGCCTCAGAATCCAAACAAGCCTCCGGCATACAGATCCTCCGGGAAGGGTCCGCCGCTCTGCCCACGTTTGTTGTTCCTCGCCTGCTGCGCATTCAGGATGCTGCAAAGTACCTTAGCGCGACGACTTGGCAAATTGAAACCCTGCTGCGAGAGAAAACGGTTCCGTCATTCGTGCTTGGGAAACGACGTGTCGTCGACCGATTAGAACTTGATCGATATGTGGCGCGCAGGAACGCAGAGGCAAGAACTGCGCTCAGAGCAAAGACGGCCTGAAAGCGCTAGATCTGCCTTACGTGCGGGAACCCTAATCACCACATCGCGGCCACGGAGGCAATCGCAGCGTGGGTCGTTCAGGCGCCGAACGCTCGGTCGATCTCGCTGCGTAGCTTCGAAGCATCCGTCTCACCCAAATAAATCTGCGTTGTCTCCAGGCTCTTGTGCCCAAGCCAACGTTGAATCGTCCGAATTGGCACCCCGGCCTCGTGCCAGCGAGTTGCACACGTCTTCCGGAAACGATGCAAGTAGATATGCTCGCAAACCGGGTCCGTCTTACAGGAGACCTCGACCTTATGCTTCGAGTCGTATCTCCCCTTCGTTAGAGTCGTGAGACACTCTCCGCAATTTAGGCCGGCCCGAAACGCAATCCTTTTCAGTTTGCGCAGAAAGTGGTTGTCCGGTCTCCCTTCCTCATTCACGAATATCCAACGGCTGTGCGGCGCTTTTTTTTTCCTGGCGCTGAGCATGTCCACGAGGTTCGTCGGCATCGGAACGATGCGATCCTCGTGTTGCTTCGGAGAAAAACCAACGTCACTCTTACCGCGGACGTGGTAGGTCTTCTTTTCGAAGTCGATGTCCAACCACGCCGCAAAGGTCACTTCCTTGTCTCGACAGGCTGTTCCCAGAAAGAATTTGTAGCGAATCTTCTCTTCAGCATCCATCTCATCGAAAAGTTTCTTCAGTTCTTCATCCGTGTAGGCTCTAGCGATCTCGTCCTGAAAGCTGGGCAGATCGTCTGTGATGGAAAAATCCGTTTCGATCTTGTGTTCGTTCAACAGAGATAGCACCGTGATGATTCGATTGTGCAGTGTGCGTGCCTCGTATCCATTAGCCGAGAGATAGTCTCTGAAATCGCAGATAGTTTTCTTCGTGACCTCATCAAGAAATCTGATTTTAGTGGATTCGAGGAATTGACCAAGGTTGAGGCGGTATCCGAGGAAAGTCTTTTTCTTCTTTGTCTTCAAAGCCTCAGATAGAAAATCTTCGACGGCCTGCTTGAGAGGGATGCGATTAGCGTTGGAGATCTCCTCAAGCTCCGCGACGGTGAGCCCTTTTGTCCGGGCTTCAAGTGCCGCGGTTAAGTTGTCTGCTTCTGCACGAGCTTCCGCAAAGGTCTCGGCGGAAAGTGTCTTCCAAAGCTGCTTGCCATTAAAGAACGGACGGGCATAGAAAGCCCCGCTCAAATCGCGGGTCCGGTGACCTCGACCCTCCTCGATCCGTTCATATTTCCATCGATCGCCATTCTTGACACGCTTATAGAGGGACAGGCCGGGCATAACGGAAACTCCGGTTCAAATCACTGGATTATAGTAGCAAACTAGAGACAAGATGTCAAATGGCGCTTCTTTACAGGGTCTCTGAGATGTGGCGGAGGAGGAGGGATTCGAACCCCCGAGACCCTTTCGAGTCTAACGGTTTTCAAGACCGCCGGTTTCAACCGCTCACCCACTCCTCCGTTTTTAATTCTAACGTATTCTGTGAGTTAGCGGCCATTTTGCTACACTCGCGACCCCGACTGCTGCATTTTTGTGCAGGGCAGTGAACGAGGACTAGGACAACCGTTTGTTCCTCGTAGGCTTATGCAGAAGGCGCAAACGTTGACTGGGTTCTACGTTCCGGGTTTCCTCGCGAGGCCGGACCTGCTTCATGCCGGTATGCAGTTTCTGGTGGACGCAGCGAAAGAGGGTAAGGTACGCCCCTCCATCGATCGCATTCTTCCATTGAGCGAAACAGCGGAGGGACGTCGTTTCTTGGAAGAGCGAGAAGTGTACGGCACGATTGTGCTGGACACGACGTGTCCATAGGTCGAACGAGACAAAGGTGCCAGCCCAAATCATTATCGCTGCCGCCGCACGGACCGGATAATGTAATCGCGCGTCGCAACCAGAACAGAATCTGAAATTCGCGAATCGGGCGCAATGCGGGCCAGTGTGACGGCGCCCACCATGGCGGAGACGATCGCCATCGACCGTTCTGCCCGCTTGCGGAACGGCACCGTCTCTAGGTGGCTGGCAATCAGTCGCGACAGTTGGAGAAATCCTTCTATCGCGGCGTGACGAGTTCTCTTGTCTCTCCGCGCGAGTTCGCTCCCCAGAGCGGCTAGGGGGCAGCCTGTTCTCGGCTGGTCGCGATGAGCGCGCGACACATAATGATCCACAAGGAGCGGAAGCGCCTGCTCGTGGGGCTTTCCGTTGATGAGCAATTCCAGGCTGGCAACGAGCGACAAAAGAGTCTTGCTGCACGCTTCCAGGACGAGTTGATCCTTGGAAGCAAAATGACGATAGAAGCCTCCGTGAGTAAGTCCCGCAGCAGCCATCACTCGCGCGAGCGCCGCCTCGCTGATTCCATTGGCTGCGAACTCGGCGCCTGCCGCTTTGACAATTCGCTCGCGTGTCTTGGCGGTCTCTAATTTTGACTTACGCATAGTTCTTTGTCTCCGAACGTGACGTTTCGCCCGTTGCTAGTTGCGCGCCAGGGCGACTTGCCCCAGATGGTAAGACACATGTCTCGCCCGGCTGAGCAGGATGTTCAACCGATTTCGAGTGGGGTTCTTCGTGAGATCCTCATCGGTCATCGTTGTATGGCGCTGCAACCATTCCCGCGGTGAGAGAGCTTCCATCTTGCGAAGCACGTTCTGGTTTACTTCAGCCCAGGATTTCTTAAGGTTTGCCGCGGTCGGCAGCTCCTTGATGACTTTGTCGGGGTTTTTGATGAACATGGCATCGAGTTCCGGGTGACCGGGCGCGACCTCGCGCTGGAATTGGTCGTCGGTCAGCGAGTTGAACGTCTCGCTGGCCTGAGCGACGGCTTGACGCCACGAGGCTAGCGCGGTGTCAATCATGAGTTTGTCAGTAGTCATGCAAGCTCTCCCTTTCGTCGGCCCAAAGCATAGCGCTTGACATTTAGATGTCGCTTAACATCTAATAGAATCGCTCAGGGGCCGCGTTCTGTCAACCCCGCGCTTGACCTGAAAGTGCAGAAAGCTGTTTGAAGGGAAACTCCATTCATGAACGGAACTGAAATCCGACAACTACACGCTGAAGACGCCGCTGAATATCAAGCCGTTTTTCTGGGAGCATTGCAGTCGGCTCCGGCCGCCTTCGCCGCGGACTATGGTGAAGAGTCAGCGCGCAGCTCCGATCAAATCGCGGAGCGGTTTCGACGGGAGGTTATCTTCGGAGCATTCGTGGACGGACGCCTGTGTGCAATCGCAACATTCTTGCAGGAAACCTCCCCAAAGCGGCGGCACGTCGGAATGATATGGAACATGTAAATATCGGAGGAACGACGAGGAACAGGGCTGGCCGACGTGCTTTTCAAGTACGTCCTCGAGGCGGCCAGCCTGAAAGTGGATCAAGTGGAATTATATGTCGCAGTCGACAATCCACGTGGCAGCAAGTTTTACCGGAAGTTCGGCTTCGAGTCGTACGGCGTGATGCCGCGTGCCCTCCGGGTTCAGGGCGCGGATTTTGACGCGCCGATGATGGTGAAAAAGTTCCGGTAAACGAATTCCCGCCTCGGGCAGACATAGGTAACTCTCCCCTTGTTCATTGCAGAGAACCTACCTTTCTCGAAAGTGTGTAACGTTTACCTTGTGTCCGTTAGCGGCCGGAAGGCGTGGTCCGCGTGGCAGCCGTTTGCAGCGGAGTGTAACCTTGCCCTTTTTGTCTCAAAACTGGTTCACTGCCCTCAACCAAATGCAGCAGTTCGAATGCGCAGTGTAGCAAATTGGTCGCTAATTCACAGAATACGTTAGAATTAGAAACGGAGGAGTGGGTGAGCGGTTGAAACCGGCGGTCTTGAAAACCGTTAGACTCGAAAGGGTCTCGGGGGTTCGAATCCCTCCTCCTCCGCCAGTTCTTTACGCGAGTTCCCTCGCTAGGCTGAGGATTTCGCCAGCGAGGAAGATATTATTGTGACACGCGGTCGCAATCGACCGTAAAGGATGCGGGCAGTGCGCGAACCCCCCCAGATCAAACAATCAGCGGTGCGAAGGATAAAAAATGTTCTCGTTAGTGGGTTTGACCTTAGATGAAATTTCGTCAGGTTCGCTGCCACAGATTCGTTTGGCGAAGACGCTCGACGAGCGGATGACGAAGAGCAACTTTCGGTACGCAGAAAGAATCTTGGTCTATACGACCGTCGAGACCGACACGCAAGGCTTAGTAGCGCGAACTAAGTACAGGCAGCAGGGTCAGTTTCTTGTGTTTCTATACTTCAATGACGCTGCGGTAGAAGCTTGCAGGGAAATGGGCATTCCACTTCGGGTTCTGGATCGCATCGACGAATGCGAGCTTCCGTCCCGGCGAGCTACAGTGCTGGAACGCCCTTATTTGGCTCCCGCGCCGAAGTAGCGGGCTTCCTGAACAAGAGCTTGACGAGTGGAAAATCAAATAGCTCTTGAGCTCAGGGTGCGGTTTGAGATTTCGAGTGAGTTAGCGTTTGCGCAACCTCCTTCTTGCGGTAACGCGTGCAAGGTGATATTCACAACTAGACCCGGCTCCCAATCCGTTCGAGGAGGGAGAACCCATGAGGCTCTTCAGTGCAGCGGCTATTGTAACTTTTGCTCTCGTTGCTGTCGCCACGCAGTCTCCCGACGCACCCACGGGCTTTGACAACAAAACCAACGGCATGGTCGATGATGCGACGCATCAGGCCGACCAAACGAAATTTGACGAGGTCGAGCAGCTTAGTGACGGCCTCGGACCACTCTACAACGCGCAGTCCTGCCGGGAATGCCATCAGAGTCCGGTTTCCGGCGCGGCGTCGCAGGTAACGGAATTACGCGTTGGCCATAACGGACCGGACGGGCACTTCCGCACTCCGGATATCCCGATCGCGCACGGAGCCGAAGTGATCAGCGGCCGCTCGCTGGTGAACGATCGCGCCATTTGCCCCAATGCCGCTTTTCCGGACAAGGAAATCCAGGAACGCGTTCCGGAGACCGAGACGATCCGCACGTTTCGGCTATCTCTCAACCTATTGGGCGATGGCTTCGTCGAGGCCGTTGCCGACCAAACCCTTATTGATCTTTCTAAGGCACAGTGCAAATCGTCACACGGAAAAATCTGCGGCCAGATTCTCTATGTGCCCATCGTGGAAGCGCCCGGACAAATGGGCGTAGGGCGTTTCGGCTGGAAAGACCAGCACGCCAGCCTGCTATCGTTCTCCGGGGACGCGTATCTCAACGAGATGGGCATCACGAATCGCTTGCAGCCTGATGAGGTCACCAGTATTTGCAACAGCGCTTCGGAGCCGAACGACACACTCGGGCCCGACGGACTTTTCGACATCGATCACTTCGCGCGCTTCATTCGCGCGACAAAAGCGCCGGCCCGCGATGCGCAGCTCGCCAGTGGCGCGGCTGCAAAGAAGGGCCTCGGTCTCTTCGACAAGATTGGCTGCGCGACTTGCCACGTGGAGACCCTGACCACCGCTCCGGCGGGAACGAAAATCAACGGCGGCACGTTTACGATTCCAGCGGCGCTCGGCTCCATCGCGTTGCATCCCTACGGAGATTTCCTGATGCACGACGTGGGCACCGGCGACGGAATCCTGCAAGCCATTCGCGAGCACTATGGGCACAAAGTCTTCCAGCAAATGTCCGACTATATGTCGAAGCAGAACTTCGAGAGCAGCCGGAACAAGATCCGCACGGCTCCATTGTGGGGAGTGCGCTTGCGGCCGCGATTGATGCACGACGGCGCCTCGCTAACTCTTCTCGAAGCCATTACGCGGCACCGGGGCGAGGCCAGCCACGTCACACAGCAATTTGAAAAATTGAAAAGGCCCGACCAGGAAGCGATCATCGAGTTCCTGAAGTCCTTGTGATCTAGGCCCGGCTCCGGCTGGAGGGTTGAGGGCTGGGACTGGTACCCCCACTCCGTGTCCCGTAGTTGCATTCGAGATACCCCGCCCCCGGTATTTTGCAAAAGGAGGCTGCAAGCGATTGAAAACAAAGGACGAGACCTCGGAAAAGAGGGCAAAGAGAGGTGAAAGAGGCGGCAACCTTTTGTAAACAAAAGAGTTGGCACGGCTGAAGGTCCGAATGTCGGAAGGTCGGGAGCGGAGCACCCCCACACCCCCGGGGGATTTTGGATGGATATGAAAATAAAGGGTTTGCGGGAAGAGGGATTCGTAAGAGTATGAAAACAAGGGGGCGACAAAAAGAGAGTGGGTGGTGAGTGGTGAGCAGTGGCAGGGAGCGGCGGCGCAGTGGGGCGGCGGGTCGAGGGAGACGGAACTTTGGGATTTCAGCCGGGACGAGGGCGACCATGGGAAAGGGTAGCGCGGGGGCACTTGAGAAGTAAAGTAAAAAGCAGCGAATGGTCGAAATTCGGGGGGCGAACGGCTATTAGGAGCAGCGAACGGCGAGGAGCGGAAGGGAAGAATTCAGGAATCGAAAAGCAATCCCATTGACGGCGTGCGTGCTCATTACGCTTGCGCGTGAAGTTGGCTCTAAACCCGGACCCTTCCAAAAACAAAGGGCGCGGCACCCTACGTCATTTGCGCGCTACGATTTCCCGGTAACGAGAGGTCCGCCGATTCTGACTGCCACCCGCCCTCCTTCGGCCCGAGCGCTGTTAGGGTGAACACCGAAACAGTCTACTCGGGCCGCTGCGAGGCCGGCGTCGTTATGACCGCATCTTTGCGTTACTGAGAGACTGAATTTCCTAGAGCCCGGATAGTCACTGGGGAAGCGTCGGATTCCTTCGGGCGCAGCTCGACGAAATGAACGTGAATGTGCAGGACGCGGCTACGCGCGCCTGGATCTTCTTCGTCGCCCTGTACTACAAAGCCGGTGGAAGGCCTTGGAGCTTGGCTGATATGGAGGATGGGCTTGCGATTTGGTTGTCGCCAACAAGGGCGAATTCGCCGGACGGCTCAACGCGTATTGCTCGCATGTTTCAGCGGCGCCATCGCCACAGAATTATTGAGCAGTGCGGTGAGCCAATTGCCATACTGTCCCGGATGGAGCAGCAGGACATCCGGTTGCCCGTCTCCGTTCAGGTCGCCCACGCTGACAAACTGCCCGCTGGCGCCGGTCGCGAACAGCGCTGGCGTCTGGAAGGTGCCGTCACCGTTGCCAAGTAGGATGGCGAAGGCCGAGCCCGCGCAGCACGCCCCGTGTCCGACGGCTAGGTCGAGGAATCCGTCGCCATTGAAGTCGGCCACCGCAACGCTTTGGGACGCAACGCCGGTACTATAAAACACCGGGGCCTGGAAAGTGCCGTCGCCGTTGCCGATCAGAATGAAGACACCGTTCCCGCCCACTGCGATCAAATCCAAATGGGAATCGCCGTTCACGTCAAACACCGCGATATCTTCGAGCGGAGGGAGACCTGAATCAAATCGGGTCGGCGGCTGAAAAGTACCGTCCCCATTACCCTTAAAAAACAGCAGTGCGACTCCGCCGGTGGAGTTGGCCCCGCGAACCACAATATCTTGTTTGCCGTCTCCATCGAAATCTCCAACAGCGATCACGGCTTTCCCCGCTTGAGGCGGGACCAATCCGAGGTCCATTTCCGGGAACCCGGCAGTGTGGGTGAATGTTCCGGGTTGGCCAGGATTGTTCACGAGAACTTCGAGATGGAGGAAACCGCCGCCTCGGTTAACCGCCAGCACGATGTCCTGCAGGCCGTCATTGTTGAAATCCGCGAGTGCGAAATTGGACGCGTCCCCGATCGCCGGCCTGAAGGCAGCGCTCAGTGTGAAGCTGCCGTTGCCCGCCCCATTCGCGATTAGAACGCGAGGCGGCGGTCCGGCCTGGACACCGTCAAAACCAAGCCAAATCAGGTCCAGGTTGCCGTCGCGGTTGAAATCCGCGGCCTTGAGGAAGCCAAAGAATTCGCCGGATCCGGATATGGCACGAGGCACCGACCCGATGGGTGTGCCGAGACTGCCGGTCCCATCTCCCGGCAGGAGATGCACCAGCCACGGTTCACCCTCGCTGCCGACCACCGCCGCGTCCAGATTCCCAGTATTGCGGAAATTGCCCAGAACGGCTCCCTGAGAAACGAGTAGTCCCGGGGACGGCTCCAAAATCTGATAGCTGTGTGGGGCAAGGAAGTTGCCAGTTGGCGCGCCCGACGCGTCCAGCACTCCCAGCAGAATGGAGACCCCAGCAGTGGAATTGCCTTCCGAGGTCTGGGCAAACGTAGCCGTAGCAATGTCGAGTGCCCCGTCGCCATTGAAGTCCGCCACGACCAAGCTGTTCACTACGTCATCGTCCTTGCGGAGATCTACACTTCGAGCCGACCCCGGAGATTGGACCCAGTGGGAGATCGTCGAGAAGCCGCCGAGGCCGTCCCCGACGCCCACGGTGACATAGTTCCCGTGTCCGTAATCAAAGATGACGTCGGGCTTGCCGTCGCCGTTCAGGTCTACGGTGACGTTCTCACTGAACGCTCCCCGATGTGGGAAATCACCCACGAGAGGGATAAACGCGCTGTCGGGCGGCGTTGCGAAAGTGCCGTCCCCGTTGCCCTTCATGAATACGATGGAAAAGAACACGGGCCCCGCGTTAATGCCCGCGAAGACATCGAGCTTGCCATCTCCATCAAAGTCCGCGACATAAATTCCCGTGACCTGCCCGCGAGCATTCGATGACAGGGGTGCCCCGGGGAAGTGGCCGGTACCATCATTCAGCAGAACGTTGATCGCTTGGCCGTCGTAACTGCCTACAACGATATCGGAGCCATTGACCCCGTCCACATCCACGATGGCCGCATCCTGCGGATTGGCAGAGACAGCGTAGTTCGTCGGCGACTGGAAAGTTCCATCGCCGTTGCCCAGCAGGACCGACACCGAATTATCGGATGAGTTGACCGTAACCAGATCCAGTTTCCCGTCGGCGTTGAGATCGGCCACTTGCAAGCCCACCGGCCGGTGGGTGAGGGTCGCCGCTACGGGCGCCGCGAACGTGCCGTCGCCATTACCCTGGAAGTACAACACCTGGCGTAACTCAAACGAGGCCACCGCCAGGTCCACGTTGCCGTCGCCATTGAAGTCTCTGGCGATGATGCCGTAGCCAAAAGCCACAACGGGTGAAGTGGGCAAGGCAATGTTCGTCGGGGGTTGGAACGTACCGTCGCCATTGCCCAACATGATGGAAAGGAAGCCCCGGGATCCTACCCCGGGAACATTGGTCACCTGGGTCACGGCCAAGTCCAGCATGCCGTCGTTGTTGAAGTCACCTTGGGCGATTCCGATCGCGCTTCCGCCATTGGGGAATGCGAGCGCGGTCGCGCGCGGTTCAACGAACGAGACTCCTTGCGCAGCGGCGGGGGCGGCGCCTGCCACCGCCATCAGCAACACCGCCAAGCCGATCGCTAGCACCGCTGCCAGTCTTGCGCAGTAGCTCATTATCGTTCCTCCTGTTTCGAGCTTGCTCTACCTTGCCTGCCTCCGATTCGTGAGCCATTGGTGAGTGCGGACGGAGAGACGCCCCGCCACTATGTCCGGCATGCCATCGCCGTTCAGGTCCGCCACGCCAATGCTCTCGTCCACGTCTTGCATGCTGGCGACTAAGCGCGACTCGAGCCAGGCCCGTCTGGAAAGCAAATCCCAGTGGCGGCTTTGGAAGCGCGCTAACATTCTTGCGCAAAGCGCGCGAGCCGCCCTTTTCCCGCTAGGCTGGCCCTTGGCTATAGGTTGACTCGACCTGGTAACTTTCGGATGGGGACGCGGGGCATTTTCTACCTTATTACGCTGCGCCGTCAAGAAATTAAAGATTCTGAATACCTTCCGGGCTCCTGAGATGAGGTCCCGCCTCCAACGATTGACCTCCGCGGTATAATATGACATCAGTTTCCGGTAACGGCGCTAATCAGGCAGTGACCACACGTTGAAATCGTAGTATCTGCGCTGCCAGAATCGTCGCAGTCCTGCGAACGATGCTGGAAACGCCAGCGACAACTGCCCGCTGACCCTGCGTCTCCTGCGCCCACGCATGGCGTGCGACACGCGCTGCTTCAGCACTTGCAGTAACTTCGGCAGCGTGCCCTTTTTCGGCTCGTTCAACAGCAGATGCACATGCTCTGGCATGACCACGAAACCCACGATACTCGCGGCACAGCGCCGCCGCACCTGCTCCAGAATCTTCAGAAAGAGATTGCGCGCACGCGCCGTCCCCAGCAACGTGTACAGCGCGCAAAAGATAAGGGAGAAGCTGGACTACATCCACACCAACCCCGTAAAGCGGAGGTTGGTGATGCATCCGAGGGATTGGCCGTGGAGCAGTTGGGGGTTCTACGCAACAGAGGAGCAGGGAGTGGTTAGGGTCGAGCCGACCGGAGAAGAGAGACAAAGAGAAGAAAGCCCACCCTTTGCCAAAACCGCAAAGGGTAGGGCACCCTCGTTAGGTCGGCCGCGGTAGAGCGTGCCAATCGTGCCGTTGGCTCGACCTTGCCATCCAAGATAAGAAAAAATAAAGGCTGAGCCACCCGCCCTCCCAAGTAATGGCGAGGTTTTTACAACCGAGGAAGGTAAGCGTCAAGACATAAAAAGTTAATTCTAAATGACACGCGGAGCGGAGGCAAAAATGAAGCTACGGGCGTTTTGCGTTTTGGGGATTCTGCTTTCAGCGCTTACGGGCTCCGCTTCGGCTGACCCATTCCATCTTCGTTGCGAATATCTCGAAAACCCTCTTGGAATTGACAAGACTTCCCCGCAATTGTCGTGGCAAAGCGACAATACCGAACGAAACTGGGAGCAAGCCGCATATCAAATCCTGGTAGCGAGCAGCCTGGAACAACTGCGTGCCGGCAAGACCGATGTGTGGGACAGCGGAAGAATAAAGTCGAGCGAGTCGGTTGGGATCGCCTACGGGGGACCGAAGCTGGAAACTCGCCGCCGGTATTACTGGAAAGTTCGGGTGTGGGACACACGAGGCCGGCCGGCCGATTCGTCGGAGACGGCTTGGTGGGAAATGGGTTTGCTCACTCCCGCAGACTGGAAAGCGCAGTGGATCAACTGGAAGAATCCGGAAGCAGATGCGGACCGGGCCGGGGTCCACTGGATTTGGGTTGCGGGGCAAGATGCCTTGAAAGTTGCGCCCAAAACCACGGCGGTCTTTCGCGGAGTGGTGAATATTTCGGAGAAACCACGTGAGGGAGTTTTATTTCTCGCGGTTCGGGGAAACTATATTGCCAAGGTAAATGGCCGCGAAGCCGCAAGAAAGCACGAGTGGAATACGTTTGACCGCCAGGACGTTACGGACTCCCTTATCGTCGGCGAAAACACCATCGATATAAAAGTAACCGCGGGCACTCCATCGCCATTTGGTCCTTCTGCGGAGGCCAAAACTGTGTCTGCCGCCGTGGCAGCCCTGGTGAAAATCTCGCTTCTTGACGGGTCCGTTCAGCGCTTTGGGACAGACGGACGCTGGGAAGCAAAGCTCGATGCAGAGTCGGACTGGCAAGCTTCGCAGGTGATCGGCGATTTGTCTTACAAGCTGCTGGGAGATCCCGGTCAAATGCCGCTGCCTGCGGTTGATTTGCGCCGAGAGTTTGCATTGGCGGAGAAAATCCGAAGCGCGAGACTTTATGCCACCGCACTCGGCAACTACCGCGTATATCTCAACGGAAACCGCGTGGGTAAGGACGTTCTAACGCCGGAATTTACCGATTATCGAAAGCGCGTCTTGTATCAAACCTATGATGTGGAAAGCTTGCTGGTAAAGGGCAAGAACGCCATCGGCGCCACGCTGGCGGACGGATGGTATGGAAGTGGCCTTACCTGGGTGGGGATGCATTTCTTTCCGCCGCCCAATCGCTTTCTTGCGCAGTTGGAAATCGAGTATGTCGACGGCCGGCACGAAACGATCGTAACGGACAAATCGTGGAAAGGAGCGGTGTCACCTGTCGCGCATTCGGAAATCTATGCGGGTGAAACGTACGACGCGCGCTTGGAGCAGAAGGGCTGGAAGGAAACAGGGTTCGATGATTCGCACTGGGCTTCCGCAACTGTCGCCGAAGCCCCGGCAATTTCAGTTTCCAGCGAGACGACTCTTCCGGCGCAGGTGGTTAGTACTCTGAAGCCCCAGCGTGTCTCGCAGCCTGCGAAGGGAACCTATGTATTCGATATGGGCCAGAACATGGTGGGCTGGGCAGCCCTGAAGGTAAAAGGCCCGTCGGGCGCGCGAGTCCGCCTGCGGTTTGCGGAAATCCTGAATCCGGATGGCACCCTCTATACGGAAAATCTCCGGAATGCCGAGGCCAGGGACATCTATGTCCTGAAAGGCGAAGGAGAGGAGCAATTCGCTCCGCAGTTCACTTTTCACGGATTTCGCTACGTGGAGGTCACCGGATATCCCGGCGCGCCGAGTCCGGATGCTCTCATCGGTGAAGTCGTCAGTAGCGTTCGCGGAGAGGCTGTCGGAAAGCTCACGACCTCGAGCGAACTAATCAACAAAATGTGGTCCATCGGAATCTGGGGACAGCGCGGAAATTTTCTAAGCATCCCGACCGATTGCCCGCAAAGGGATGAACGCCTCGGCTGGATGGGAGATGCCGGCGTTTTCTGGCGGACGGGCAGCTACAATTTT
>WNFG01002074.1_pt1 | contig 16862 bp, 15 predicted proteins | sample 5400431 | NCBI WGS metagenome assembly WNFG01 (sample SAMN13153346, study PRJNA577476) | soil metagenome | isolation source: 120 cm saprolite under Douglas fir tree site 2 hole 3 replicate 2 | place: USA:California | collected 2015-04-18 | reverse complement strand
CGACAATGATCTCGCGTGCGGTTGGAGTCGGCCGCCTCGTCGCGGTCCAGCAGAAATGCCCCTCTGCGATCTTCCATTCGGGCCCGAACTCGGCGGCCACGTCAGCGGGAGTGAGCGGCGCCGGCAAGCCTGGGACGCCGGTCATGTCGAGCTGGACCCGGCGGACAGGACGCGGGAGATAACAGCGGCCGCCTCGCTGACGTCGGCAACCGGCGCGACCTTCTCCGCCCAGCTCCACCAGTACCAGTCCTCGCCCGCGACGACCGTTTCACTTAACGCTGTTACCTGCGGGTTGGTCACTGCTAACGACGGGACATGCCCTTGCGGGACGGCGAGGTGGGTCTCGAATCCGCGGGCGGTGAGTTCGGCGGCGAGCTTTTCCAGCGCTGTGACGTCTGCTTCGTGTGATGTTTCTACAGCCATGCGCCAACTCTGACGACGTGCCGGTTACTGTGGAAAGTGTTGGCCCGCCGCAGCCAACACCGGCCAACAGGCAGTCAGCGCGAAATGGTGTACGCATGGACTTCGCCGAAGCGCTCACCGCGGCCATGGACAGCCGCGGTATCGGCGTGCGCGAGCTGGCTCGCAGGGTGCCGTGCAACGCGGGCTATATGTCGCAGCTCCGTAGCGGCCGCAAGCAGCCCTCGCCGGAACTCGCCGCGAAGATCGAAGTTTCTGGGGGCGGGCGGGGAACTGGCCGCGCTCGCCGTGCCGGTGCGCCCGGCAGGGCCTGACGATGAGATCGCTGCGATCGAGCTGGCGCGCCGCGCAGCCGTAAGCGATGTCGGGGAAAGCACGGTCGGTGCGCTTGAGCAGGCAGCTGACAGCATGGCGGTCGCCTACCCCCGCACGCCGCCGGGTGAGCTGCTGATCCGTGTGAGGGCGCACCTGGGCTATGTAGGGAACCTGCTCGGCGGGCGGAAGACACTGGCTGAGCATCAGCGGCTCCTGGTCACCGGGGCGTGGCTGTCGCTGCTCGCCGCGACCTGCTTGATCGACCTGCGCCGCTACCCCGCAGCGTCCGCGCACCTGCGCACCGCGGCCCAGCTTGCCCGTGAGACCGGGAACGCGGAGATCGGCGCCTGGTGCCTGGAAACGGCGGCCTGGCAGGTGCTCACTGACGGCGACTACCGGCGTGCCGCCGCGCTCGCCCAGGCTGCGCAGCGAACCGCGCCGCGGACGGGAAGCGCGTTCATCCAGGCGACCGCGCAGGAAGCCCGTGCGTGGGCACGCCTCGGCGCGGCCCCGGAAGCCCGCGCGGCGCTGGCCCGCACCGATGCGCTGGTAGCGCCGCTGCGGATGCCTGACCGGCCAGAACACCACTACCGGTACGACCCGGCCAAATCCGATGCCTACACGGCGACCACACTCGCATGGCTCGGCGACCCGGCCGCCCCGGGATACGCGCGGGACGTGCTCAGCCGGCTCGAATCCGGCACCGACGGGCCGCCGCGCCAACGCCGGGCCGCGTCCGCGCGCCTCGACCTCGCCCTGGCGCTCACCACGGGCGCCGAGCTTGACGAGGCCGCATCCACGACGCTGGAAGCGGTCACGTCCGGGCTGCTGGTGCCGTCGAACTACTGGCGCGCCGATGAGGTGATCACCGTAATCGACCAGCGCGGCCTGCCTGAAGCCGGAGAGCTACAGGAGGCCTACCGCGAATACTGCTCCGACACGGACCGCAGCTGCGCGATCAGCCTGGGTACCGGTCGTCCAGTTGGCGGACGATGACGCTGCGCTGGATGTCGTTGGTGCCCTTGCCGACCACCATCAGTGGGCGTCACGGTAATGACGCTCGACGTCGAACTCGGACCGCCCGGATCGAGCCCACCCCGGCCACCCCTCTGGTCGACCGATCGACCGGTCGAAGTTTGGATCGGTGTTGCGCTCAGTCAAGGAGTTCGACGGTCACGAACCTGATCGGGCTGTCGCCGGCGTTCTCGAAGTCGTGGATCATCGGCTCAGCCGGGCTGTGCTCGGAGTAGTTGGTATCACCAACGTGGTACTCGCGGGTGATCACCGTGCCGTCCGCGGAGCGCTGGCGGCCGACGCCGCCGTCCACAACCGTCCAGAAGTACCGGCGGGTATGGGAGTGGAAGGGGCCGCGCTCGCCGGGCTCCAGCCGGACCTCCCACACCCGGATGCGGTCGTTCTCGAACCACAGGCGGGTGCCGACATCGAGGTTGCGCGGCGCCGCCTCCAGCTCGCCGGAGTAGTCGGCCGGGTCGAACGTGCCTTCGCTGAGGGTGGTGGTGGCCAATGTCGTCTCCTAGGGACATGACTGCTGCTGGTCAGTGACCGGGTTCGTGCAAACCGAAGATCAGCCGTGGGTCACCCGGGCGGAATGTGCCGGAAAACTGCGAGCTGTCGCCGATCTCGCGGGTGCGGGCGAGCAGCGACCGGCCAACGGCCAGTTGCCGATGCTCCCACGCGCGGAGCGCGGCTGGCACATCCCCGCCCGCGGCCGTGAGCTCTTCGGCGAGGGCCCACCCATCGTCGGCCGCCTTGGCCGTGCCCGCCGCCGCGTGCGGCCGTACCGCGAACGCCGCGTCGCCGATGAGGCAGACCCGGCCTGCCGCCATGCGAGGGACGTCGATGTCGCAGACCACCTGGATGAACGGTTCCGGGATGGCCGTGACGACCTCGGCGATCGGCGTGGCCAGCGACATGGCAGCGGCCTGCCGCATGTGGTGGACAACGTCATCGGTCGCCCCGCCCGGAGGTAGCGACATGATTCGCCGCACCCCGTGCCGGTCGGTCATGAGGCGGTCCAGCTCATCGCCCGCGGCGACGTTGACATACCAGACGATGTTGATCAGCCGGTCGCCCTCGGCCAGGGAACCGTCCAGGCCGGGGATCGGGTAGACGAGGATATGGCTGTGCTCCAGCACCTGATAGATGAGCGCGTCGCCCAGCGTTTTGCGGGCTGACGGTGACAGGTCCCGCTCCGGCAGCGTGCCGCGCCACGCGACGTATCCCGCGTAGGACGGCGCGACCTGCGGCATCAGGCGCGCCCTGGCCATCGAGCTGATGCCATCCGCACAGACCAGCAGGTCCGCCTCGGCCCGGGATCCGTCGGCCAGCGTCACGCTGGCGGCATCTTCGGCCGAGTCGAAGCTCGCCACCTCCCGGCCGAGGAAGTAACGGTCGCGGTCGAACAGCCCGAGCAGCGACCGGTAGATCGTGTTCCACGAGGAGAACCGGTAACGGTGCCGCTGCTCGTGCTGGACGCTCCCGTCGGCGCGGATGAAGCGGATCCAGCCGGTAGCCGAGCAGACGTCCTCGGCGCGGTAGCCGCCGCGTTCGGTGAGGTAGCGCAGGGTGGCATCGAGGATCGCGATGCCCGCGCCACGGGCCCGCAGGGCGGACGAGGAACGCTCGAACACCCGGACATCGCAGCCGGCGTCCCGCAGCACCAGCGCCGCGGTCAGGCCGCCGAGCGACCCTCCCATGACGACGACACGGGGCATCCGGGGCACTGGCGGCGCTCCCCCCTCCAGAGTGCTGGGCCTGCGGTGGCTAGGGCCGGCCGAACGTGGCGACCTTCACCACATCGAGTTCGAACAGCACCCGCCTCTCATCGATCGACGGATCGCGCAGGCCGTAGGGCGGATCGTTGCTCGTGTACTTGACCCAGATCCGGTCTAGCTGCTCGGTGACCAGCGGGCCTTCGACCGGGTCGTCTTCGGAGATCTCGCGGGCCACCACCGTCTTGAGGCTGACCCAGTGATACGGGTTCTCGGGGTTCATCAGCAGGAACGTCGCGTGTGGTGCCTTGCGGAGCCAGCCGACCTTCTTGCGGTGGGTAGCCAGGTTCAGCAGGACGGTATTGCCGGCGTAGTCGAACCACACCGGGGTCAGATTCGGCAGGCCGTCCGACCCGGTGACGGCGACGATGGCGGTGACCGGATCGTCGAGCAACCGCCGGTAGATCGGGTCGAGATCGCTGAGGCTCGCCACCCCTTCCCGCTCACCGATGGTGAACTGACCCGGCTGGGTGCCCTGGGAGACGTCCTTGAACTTCGCTACGGTAATGGCCACTGCCTACTCCCTTGTAGTGCTGCCCGGGGGGGCGGTTGGATGGTGCGCGGTCAGCCTGGGTACCGGTCGACCAGTTGCCGGACGATGACGCTGCGCTGGATGTCGTTGGTGCCCTCGCCGACCACCATCAGCGGGGCGTCGCGGTAATAGCGCTCGACGTCGAACTCGGCGGAATAGCCATAGCCGCCGTGCACCTTGATCGCGTCGGCGGTGACCTGCAGGCACGCCTCTGAGGCGAACAATTTCGCCATTCCTGCCTCCAGGTCGCTGCGCTGGCCTGCGTCCAGCGCGGCCGCCGCCCGGACGGTCAGCAGGCGGGCCGCGTCGACCCGGGTGGCCATGTCGGCGAGACGATGGCCGACCGCCTGATGCCGCCAGATGGGCTGCCCGAAAGTCTCCCGCTGCTGCGCGTAACGCAGCGAGTCCTCAAGCGCGGCCCGGGCCACGCCGACGGCCCGGGCCGCGACCTGGATGCGGCCGAGCTCAAGCCCGCCCATCATCTGCCGGAAGCCGAGGCCCTCCTCGATCCCGAGCAGGGCCTCTCGTGGGCACTGGTAGCCGTCGAAGACGATCTCACAGCTCTCGACCCCCTTGTAGCCCAGCTTGGGCAGGTCGCGGGAGACCGTGAAGCCCGGTCCCTTCTCGGCCAGGAGAATGCTGATGCCGTGGCTGGCGGGGACGGCATCCGGGTTCGTCTTGCACAGGACAGCGGTGAGATCCGCCGCCCGCGCATTAGTGATCCAGGTCTTCACGCCGTCAAGCCGGTAGCCCTCGCCGTCCGCGATCGCCCTGGTCTGGATGGCCTGCAGGTCCGAGCCGCCGCCCGGCTCGGTGAGCGCCATCGTCGCCCGTGCCTGGCCGGTGGCGAGCCGCGGCAGCCAGCTGTCCTTCTGGGCGTCGGTGCCGAACGTGGTGATGAGGCGCGCGACGACGCTGTGCCCGCCCATCGCGCCGGCCAGGCTCATCCAGCCCCGCGCCAGCTCCTCGGTGACCAGCGCGAAACATGCGGTGGAGACACCAGAGCCGCCGTAGGCCTCGGGAATGGCCAGCCCATAAACGCCGAGTTGCTTCATCGCATCGATCAGCTTGGCGGGATACGTGTTGCTATGTTCCAGATCGCGCACAACGGGGCGGACGCTGTCCTCAACCCAGTCGTGCACGACCGAGACGATGTCGCGCTCGTCGGGGTCGAGGTCTGCGATCTCAGGTGCGGCCATGACGTCGTCTTGTCCCTCCGGAGGCCGCGCGGCGTGCGCGGGGCGATGGCGGGCGGTTCATTCTGGTGCGCCGCGGCGGCCGGCGGCACCCCGGGTCAGGTCCATGACAGCGGGGTACCCCGCTGGATCGACACGCGCGTCGATGAGCGTGGGCCCCGCACGGCCGAGTGCCCGGGCCAGCGCCGCCACGAGCCCCGCGACATCGGTGACCGACGCGGCCGCCGCGCCCATCGCCGCCGCGATGGGCGCGAACGAAACCGGGCGATAGCCGACCGTGTCGGCCCCGCCCTGACCGGCCGGGAACTGTTTGATCTTGATCAGGCTCAATGTGGCGTCGTTGAACACCACCAGGACGATACGCAGGCGATGCCGGACGGCGGTCTCGATCTCCATGAGCGCCATCCCGAGGCCGCCGTCCCCGGTGAAGGCGATGACCGGCTCACCCGGCACGCAGAGGGCCGCGGCGATGGCGGCGGGCAGCGCGAAGCCCATGGTCGCCAGCCCGCTGGAAATGAGCAGCCGGCGTGGCTCGTCAACTGGCCACAGCGGCATCGCCACGAGCATATGGGCACCGGCATCCACGGTGGCGATCGTCCCAGGCGGAGTGTGCGCCCGTACCGTGGTGACAACGTCCTGCGGCGTGAGCCGTCCCGGCGCGGCGGTTGCTGCCCGCTGCAGGAGGCCCGCCGCAGCCGTCTTCGCCGTCGCGCCCGCTGCCTCGGGCCAGCCGTGCCCCACCCCGTGCGCGGCCACCGCCGCGATCGCGGCGGGCAGCGAGGTGACCAGTTCGAGCCCGCCGGAGAAGTATCCGGCGGACCCGGCCGGGACGTCGGTGACGAGCACGGCGGGAGCCGGGTAGTCCCAGGGCGCCGGGATCAGCTCCACCGGGTCAACGCCGAGCCCGACGATGAGGTCGGCGGCGGTAAGCAGGGGTGACTCCATGGTCCCGCCGGTGAACAGCCCGGCCGCCTCGGCGGCTGAGTCCGGCACGATGCCCCGCGCCCGGTAGCTGTGCAGCGCCGGGATACCGCTGCCGACGAGGGCAGCGCGCACGGCGCCGGTGTGCCGGACTGCCCCGGGGCCAAGCAGCACAGCGGGCCGCCGGGCTGTCCGCAGTGCCGCGATGAGCGGCGCGAGATCGTCGTCGGGGGGCAGCGCGCCCAGGTCATCGTCCTGGAGGAGGATGTCGCGGACGTCGGCATCGACGTTGACGACGACCGGCCCAGGGGGCGGCGCGACCGCCAGCCCGACGGCATGGTTCGCGGCCTGTTCCGGGTGGCCGCCGCCGACTGTGACGGCGGCCTTCGCTACGGACCGGCCTAGCGCGGCCTGGTCCAGCCGCTGGTGGCTGATCCGGCCGGAGTCCGCCGCCGGGACGGTATCGGCGATGACGACGAGCGGCAGCCGGTCGAGCGCCGCGTGGGCGATACCGTTGACGGCGCTGGCGAGCCCGGGCCCGCGGGTGACAACGACGGCGCCGGGTGCCCCGGTGAGGTCGGCGCAGGTCGCTGCCATGATCGTGGCGGCCGTCTCGCCGTGGGCCAGGACGAACCGCAGCCCGCTGGCCGCCGCGGCGCCGACCACGTCCAGGTTCGGCCCTCCGCCGGGTATCCCGAACAGCAGCCGTGTCCCGGCCGCGGACAGCGCGCCGACGATGGCGGCCGCGCTGCGCTGGGAGGCCGACATCTGGCTGCCGGTCACCGCGCGTCCCGGCCCGGGCTGGAGTGATCCACCCGTCCCCGCAGCTGAAGCCGGTAGGAGTAGCGGTCGGGGTTGAAGTGGTTGATCGCGAGTTCCAGCGGGCGCAGCTCACGGTCGCGGTACAGCCGGTCGATGCGCAGCACGGGCAGGCCGGCCGCGCAGCCCAGCCGCCGGGCGATGTCGGCGGTGGCCGCCACCGCCGTGGCATTCTGCAGCGCGCCGTGGATCGGGCGATCGCTGACCCGATCGACCAGGCTGATCACGGTAAGCCGGGCGCGGGCGCCGGGCTCCGCGAGGGCAGCAAGCTCAGGAAGCTCACGGAGGCTGCGGCCGAGCTCCATGGGGAGGTAGACGCGGGTGTAGCAGAACGGCACGCTCTCATGCAGCCGCAGGAAGGACATCGCCATGACCGTGTCGTCGGCGACGTGCAGCTGGTCGGCGATCTCCAGGCTGGCCAGCACGTGCAGCGGTTCGACGACCTGCATCTCGGTGTCCAGCGACAGCGCCATCAGGTCCTCGACGCTACCGAAGGACCGCAGGTACTTCCCGTCGCCCGGGACGGCGAACGTGCCGCGGCCGCGCACCCGGTAGATGACACCCTCGGTGACGAGTTCCTGGAAGGCCCGGCGCACCGTCTGGCGGCCCAGCCCGGTGGCGGTGACAATCTCGGCCTCGGTGGGCAGCCGCTGCCCGGCCGCGTACCGGCCAGCGGCGATCGCCTGGCGCAGGTCAGCCGCCACCCGACGGTACGCGCTGACCTGGCCGGGCCCCACGGCTCGCAACGAGGTGCGGACGGCTCTGGCCTCCACCGGACGGCTCCTGCTCGCAGTTGTCATACCCGGTCGTGTCATGCCCGGTCGTGTCATGCCCGGCCATGTGATGCCCGGTCGTGTGGTGCGCAGTCGTGGGGTGCGCGCTTGCGTGGTGCGCTGTGGCGCGGTCTCTTTAGACGGCCATATTGCGACCGCTCGGGGTCTCCGTCAAGACCGCGGCCGGGAACGCCCAACGCCGGCCGACCCCGCCCAAGCCCAGCAAGCAGGGGAAGCTTGACAGGTGTGGCGCCTGCGGGCTTACTGGAGCAGCGAGCTGATTTGGCCGGTCTAATCGGCCGCAGTCGGGGAACACAGCGACCAGCCGGGATGGAGGTGGGGGGCGGTGACGGAGTCGCCGGTAACATCCGCGCTGGCCGACCTGGCCGCGGCGGCCCGCCCGGGGGCGTCCGAGCGCGGGCGGGCCAGGCTGCTGCTGACGGACTACGTCGCGGTGGCAAACGCCGGCGCGGCCGCTGACTCCGCACGGCGGGCGAGAAACGCGCTGCTGCCTGCGTCGGCCGGCCCCGCCCCCGTCCTGGGGACCGGACAGCGCGCCGCGGTGCGGGACGCGGCGCTGCTCAACGGGATCAGCGCGCACAGCCTCGAACTCGACGACACCCACGAGCCATCCAGCTCGCATCCCGGCACCGTCATCTGGACCGCACTGCTCGCGGCCGCCGCCGCCCGCCCGCCGGCGATGACCGCGGTGCTGGACAGCGCGGTCGTCGGGTACCAGGTCATGGCCAGCCTCGGCGAGCTGCTTGGCCCCGCTGAGCTCTACCGGCAGGGGGTGCATCCGACCGCCATCTGCGGCGTCTTCGGCGCCGCGGCCGCCGCCGGGCGCCTCGCGGCCCTGGACGCCGACACCATCCGCCGGGCCTTCGGCATTGCCCTGAGCATGTCCGCAGGCAGCATGGCCTACCTCAGTGATGGCGCCTGGACCAAGCGGCTCCATTCCGGGTCAGCGGCAGCGGGCGGCATTCTCGCGGTCGAGCTGGCCGCGGCTGGTTTCACCGGACCGCTGAATGCCTTCGAGGACCGCAACGGCCTGATGCACATCTACGGCGGCGCCCGCGCGGACGCCCATGCCGAGGCGGTGCTCCGCCGCGCTGGCGGACTGGGGGCGGTGCATGAGACCAGCGTGAAGTTCCATCCGTGCTGCCGGTACATGCACGGCGTGATGGACCTGCTGGCGGCATACCGTACTGAAGGCGGGCGCGTCGAAGGCATCCAGCGGATCGACTGCGGGGTGCTCAGCGCCGGGACTGGCCTGGTCGGCGAGCCACTGGCGCGCAAGAGAACCGTCAGCAACATGGTCGACGCCCAGTTCTCGATGCCCTTCGGCGCGGCCCTCACGCTCGCCCGCGGCACCTCCTCGCTGGCGGACTTCCAGAACGCCCGTGCGGTGGCGGCCGGGTTCCAGCAGTGGATGGACCGCACCGAGATACACACCAGCGCCACACTGGATGCCGCGTATCCGGCCCGGTGGGGTGCCGAGGTGACGCTGAGCTTTACCGATGGCGAGGTTGTTGAGCTGCGCACCGCCGCGTTCCGCGGCAGCCCCGGATGGCCCGCCGACCGCCCGGAGATCGCCGCGAAGGCGTCCGAATTGCTCGGCGAGCCCGCCGCGCAACGGCTCCTGACGGCCCTGGACCGGCTGGACGACGCCGCGATGCTCGACGACGCCGCGGTGCTGGACTGTGGCGCCATGCCGGACCTCGCTGGGCTGGCCAGCGCACAAACGTCGGCTACCGCTCAGCCATCACCGATAACCCCATCGTCAATAAACCCATCGTCGACAACCCATCGTCGATTAACAGGGAGCAGTAGTGACCACGCCCACCGACGGCCAGGCCGATGCCGGCGGCCGGCCGCTGGACGGAACGCTGGTGGTGGCGCTGGAGCAGGCTGTGGCCGCCCCGTTCGCCACCCGGCAGCTCGCTGATCTCGGCGCTCGGGTCATCAAGATCGAACGTCCGGGGCGAGGCGACTTCGCCCGCGACTACGACAGCGCCGCCGGCGACGGCATGTCCAGCTGGTTCGTCTGGCTCAACCGCTCCAAGGAGTCTGTCGTGCTGGACCTGAAGGCAGACCACGGGCGGCGGATGCTGGACATGCTGATCGGCCGCGCGGACGTCTTCGTGTGTAACCTCGCGCCTGCGGCCATCCGCAGGCTCGGCCTGGAGGCGGTCTCGCTCGCCGAACGGCACCCGCGGCTGGTCGCGTGCCAGCTGAGCGGTTACGGTGACGTCGGCCCCTATGCCGACCGCAAGGCCTATGACCTGCTTGTGCAGGCCGAGGCGGGGATCCTGGCCGTGACCGGTTCCCCGGAAGCGCCGGCCAAGGCAGGCATCAGCATCGCCGACATCGCCGGCGGCATGTACGCCTACAGCGGCATCCTCAGCGCGCTGCTGCAGCGCGCGAGGACCGGTCGCGGTGGCGTCGTCACGGTGTCGCTGTTCGGCGCTCTCGCCGAGTGGATGTCGCACCCGCTGCAGCTGACCAAGCTGACCGGCCGGCCGCCGTCGCGCAGCGGCGCGCGCCATGCGACCATCGTCCCCTACGGCGACTACGTCACGGCCGACGGTGACGAGGTCCTGCTGGCTGTCCAGAACGAAGCCGAATGGGGCCGACTGTGCCGTGACGTCCTCGACCTGCCCGACATGGCCAGCGACAGCCGGTTCGCCGGGAACCAGCAGCGGGTCCAGCATTGCGACGACCTCGAACGGCGGCTGCGCCGGGCCGTGGCCCGGCTGGCGACCGGTGAGCTGCTGCGGCGGCTGGCCCAAGCCCAGATCGCCTACGCCTCGGTGAAGGGCGTCGACCAGGTAGTGAGCCATCCTCAGCTTGCGGACCGGTGGACGGCCATCCTCGCGGGAGACCGGCGGGTGGAGGTGCTGCCGCCGCCCGTCCAGCACAGCGGATTCGGCGCCGTGCTCGGCCCGGTTCCCAGTCATGGCCGTGACACCGAGGCCGTCCTGGCGGAGATCGCCGGCGAGGGCGCCCCGCAGGCACCGGGTCCGCAGGCACCGGGTCCATGTCGGTGACCGGCTGATCCGCGGACGCCGACGGCGGTGGCCCCAGTTCACAACTGGGGCCACCGCCGTCATGCATATAGAGGCGGGACAGGCTACTCCGCGCCGAACTTCTTGATCTCCTCGAACTCGGCCTCGGTCAGCGCGCGCGGCACGTCGTCCTTGGCGACCTTCGCGCTCTGCACGTGGTGGCGGATGTCCTCGACGATCTCGGGGTTGGCCAGGGTGGTGACATCCCCGATGTCGGCGAAGTTGGAGATGGACGCGATGACCCGGCGCATGATCTTGCCCGACCTGGTCTTCGGCATGTCGGGCACGATCCAGACGTTCTTCGGCCGGGCGATCTTGCCGATCTCGGTCTCGATCGCCCTGGTCACCTTGTCCTCCATCTCCTTGCCCGGCTCGAAGCCGGGCTTGAGCGAGACATAGATCTCCACGGCGCGGCCCCGGATGTCGTCGATCACCGGCACCGCTGCCGCCTCGGCGACCTCCGGCACGGTCAGGGCCGCGGACTCGATCTCCTTGGTGCCCAGCCGGTGCCCGGCCACGTTGATCACGTCGTCGACCCGGCCCAGGATCCTGAAGTAGCCGTCGGCGGCCTGGAGAGCTCCGTCACCGGCGAAGTACGGCCAGTCGCGCCAGTCCTTGCTGTCCGGGTTCGTGTTGTACTTCGCGTAGTAGGTATCGACGAACCGCTCGGGCTGTCCCCAGATGGTCTGGAAGATACCCGGCCACGGGTTGCGGATGCAGATGTTGCCCGCCTTGCCGCTTCCCGCCGGGACCTCGTTGCCGTCCTCGTCGTAGATCACCGGGTAGACGCCGAGGACGCCGGGCCCGCAGCTGCCTGGCTTCATCGGCTGCAGGGCGGGCAGCGTGCTGCCCAGGAAGCCGCCGTTCTCGGTTTGCCACCAGGTGTCGACAATGGCCGCCTCGCCCTTGCCGACCTCGGAGTGGTACCAGCGCCAGACCTCGGGCTCGATCGGCTCGCCCACTGTGGTCATGTGCTTGAAGTGGTAGCTGTACTTCTTCGGCTCCTCCGGGCCGACCTTGCGCAGCATCCGGATCGCCGTGGGCGAGGTGTGGAAGATGTTCACCCCGAGCTTCTCCGCGATCCGCCACGGCCGCCCGCCGTCGGGATAGTTGGGGACGCCCTCATAGATCACCGTCGTGGTGCCAAGCGCGAGCGGCCCGTAGACGATGTAGGAGTGGCCGGTGATCCAGCCGATGTCGGCCATGCACCAGTACACGTCGCCGGGGTGGATGTCCTGGTAGTACTTCGACGTCCCGGCCACGTAGGCGAGATAACCGCCGGTGCTGTGCACGCAGCCCTTCGGGCGGCCGGTCGTGCCGCTGGTGTACATCAGGAACAACGGCGCCTCGGCCGGCATGGACACCGGCTCCACCACCTGCCCCCGGTGCTCGCTGAGCAGCTCGTCAACGAAGAAGTCCCTGCCCTCGGCCATCGGGGTCTGCGAGGCGTACTGCCTGGGGTGCCGGCGCCAGACAAGAACCTTGTCGACCTCCTGGCCCTCCTGGCGGGCCGCCGCGAGCGCCTCGTCGGCCTTGACCTTGTGGTCCGCCAGCTGGCCGCCGCGGTAGTAGCCGTCCATCGTGATCAGGAAGCGGCTGCCGGAGTCGGCGATCCTGTGCCCGCAGGCGGTGCCGCTGAACCCGCCGAACACCTGCGAGTGAATGACCCCGAGCCGGGCGCACGCCAGCATGGTGACCGCCAGCTCAGGCACCATCGGCATGTGCAGCGTCACCCGGTCGCCTGCCTTCAGGCCAAGCGAGTCGCGCAGCACCGCCGCGAACTCGTTCACCTGACGAAGCAGCTCCGCATAGCTGATCTCCACGTGGCCGTCGGACTCCAGCTCCGGCACGAAGATGATCGCGGTCTTGTCCGGGCTGGCCTCGGCGTGCCGGTCCACGCAGTTGTACGAGGCGTTCAGCCTGCCGCCGACGAACCACTTCCAGAACGGCGGGTTGCTGGTGTCCAGCGTGGTGTGCCAGGTCTCGTCCCAGGTGATCAGGTCCGCGTACTCCTTGAAGCAGTCCGGGAAGTTCTCCTCGCTAAACCGCTCGAAGATAGCCGGGTCCGCCGCGTTGGCCTGCTGGATAAATGACTCGGGAGGGTAGTAGTACTCCTCCTCGCGCCAGTGCACGGCAATCTGCGACTCCGAGACCTGCTGATCTTCTGTCATGACCCGTCCTCCCGAACGATGCGCCCTTACACGCTGGGAAACCGCTTCATGCTATCGCCAGGGGGATGCCCGGACTAGGGTCCTTCGCTCCTGCCCGCCGCCTTGCGGCCCCCGGCTGCCCAGGGTTGACATCACGCTGAACGACGGTAAGTTGCTGCCCAGTCCAGCACCGGGCTAGCCGCCGGGGGCGGTGTTGTCTCGACGGGGCTGTGCCGGGGGTGAGGGTATCTCCTCGTCCTGGTACCAGGTGCAGTACAGAGGAGGCCTGCCGCGGCCCCGGCTGGGCGGGGGGTTGGACCCGGGAGGGGCCTGGGCACCCAGTAGACAACGGAGACCGATCTCGTTGCCGACGGGACGGACTCCGGTCCGAAGGGATGCCCAGGCCCACTTCCTTCCCCTGCCCAGGGCGGGTGCGAGGCCGCTGTGCCTGTCCGCGGCGGGCCGCTGCGGGCGGGTGTGAATTCCTGCACCACGCGCTTGCGATTCCAGCTGGTTTGTCCTATTAAAGGCAAGCTCTGGTTCGAGTTTCTATACTGGCTGGGCTCCTCCGGCTCTGTTGTCTCCCGACGAAGGTAACCTGCATGAAGTCACGCACCGATAGCGGATCACCTACGCAGTGCGACGCGGCTGGAAGGCAGGCGAAGAGTTGACTGGTACGAGCCCATCCGGCGGGCCCGCCGACCAGGTGGCGGTGATCATCCCCACCTACAACGAGCGGGAGAACCTCGAGGCCATCGCCGGCCGGGTCCGTGGCTCGGTGCCTGATGCTGACCTGCTGATCGTGGACGACAACAGCCCCGATGGCACCGGGGAACTCGCCGACAAGCTCGCGGCCGGGGACTCCCGCATCCACGTCCTGCACCGGCCCGGGAAGAACGGGCTCGGCGCCGCCTACATCGCCGGCTTCCGCTGGGCTCTCGACCAGGGCTACGGCGCGATGGTCGAGATGGACGCCGACGGCTCGCACCAGCCGGAGCAACTGCCCGATCTGCTCAGTGCCCTGGCTCACGCCGATCTCGTGATCGGATCACGCTATGTACCCGGTGGCAGGGTCATGAACTGGCCCAGGTCCCGGGAGATCCTGTCCCGGGGCGCCAATACCTACGCCCGCCTCATGCTCGGCATCCGGCTCCGCGACGCCACCGCCGGGTATCGGGTCTTCCGGGACACGACGCTGCGGCGGATCGCGCTGGATGAGGTGGAATCGCAGGGCTACTGCTTCCAGGTGGACCTTGCGCTGCGCACGCTGCGGGGCGGGATGACCGTGGTGGAGGTGCCGATCACGTTCGTGGAGCGCGCCCGTGGTGCCAGCAAGATGAGCCGGAGCGTTGTCGTCGAGGCGCTGTGGCGGATCGCACAATGGGGAATAGCCGCCCGGTGGCACGCTCTCCGCAACCCCCCGGCCACACCCAACGACCGCTAGCCGCCCGGCTGCTAGCCGCCCGGCGAGCTCGGCAACCCTGACTCAGCCGTTAATGCGGGGCCGCTCGGCTAATGCGGGGCCGCTCGGCCGGCCTCAGGCGCTCTTGCGCTGCCTGGCGCTGACCTTGGCCGCCGGGTCCTCGCCGCGCTGGCCACGGATCACAGCCAGGCGCTCGGCGAGCACTTCCTCAAGATCGGCGATCGACCGGCGTTCCCTGAGCATGTCCCAGTGGCTGCGGGGTGGCTTGGCCTTCCTCGGGGCGGACAGATCTCCGGTCGTGGTGAACGCCGTCGCCCCGCACACCCTGCATTCCCATGTCGCCGGAACCTCCGCCTCAGCGGCGAACGGCACGCTAAAGTGGTGACCCTTCGGGCAGTCGAAAGCTATCTCCTGGCGAGGTGCCAGGTCGGTGTTGCGGTCGTTTTCGTAGCTCGTCGCCCCGAGCCGGGTACCACGAAGTGCGCGTTCGGCCATTGGTCAGTGCCTCCCAGGCGCTTAGCCATCCGAAATCGATAACGCCGAGTACGCGAACAAGATTCCCGCTGTGCCCGATTCCAACCCCCGGCGCGCCCGTTCCGAGGCTGCCGACGGTCTGGCGATGGCTGCTTAACTCAGCCGCGGCGGGGGTGCCACTGGCCGCGGCCGATCAGCACCTCACGCAGTGCGACGGTCTCATCAGTCATGATTCCGTCGACGCCGATGTCGAGCAGGCTGGTCATGCTCGCGGCGTCGTTGATCGTCCACGCGTGGATGTGGAGCCCAAGCGCATGCGCCCGGCCGACAAAAGACTCGGTGGCTACCGCAGCCGGCACCTGGGCGCACCGCACGCCCGTGCGTGCGAGCCGCTCCGCCAGCGCCGCATAGGGCCCCCGTTCGGGCGCCGTTGGTTCGGGTGTCACCCGCTCTGGCCCGGTCTGGGGCGATCCGGCCCTGCGCGACCCGACTCGATACGGTTCGCGCGCGTCACGAGGGCCGCCGAAGCGCACCACGGCTGCGCCGACCGGGGAAGCCGTCATGCAGACCTGCCGCTCGAAGACGCGCCGCGCGGCCCGGAGCCTGCTCGCGGAAAACGATGTGACGCAGACCCTGTCCCAGGCCGCGGTCCGCCGCAGCACGTCAGCGAGCGGCCGCACGGCGGGAGAGTCCTTCAGGTCGATGTTGAACCGGACATCCGGCCACGCGGCCAGGAGATCCTCAAGCAGCGGGATCGGCTCGGTCCCGCCGATGAGAGCCCCGGACAGGTCCCGATGGGACATCCGGGCGATCCGTCCCGGGCGCCCGGTCACCCGGCCCAGCGTCCGGTCGTGGAAGGCGACCAAGACGCCGTCAGCGGTCGCCTGGAGGTCGGTCTCCAGATACCCATAGCCGAGGCCTACCGCGTGCTCGAAGGCACGCCAGGAGTTCTCCGGCGCGTGCGCGGCACCGCCGCGGTGCGCGAAGGCGATCGGCCGAGGGTGATCGAGAAAGCCAGTAGGCATGTAGGCAATTATCGTCTACCAACGGAACCGGCCTGCGAACAGAGGATGGCCAACGGCCAACATCCTTGGCCAGGACCGGGATTCCGGAGGTCAGTTTCGGCAGGTCAGCCGGGTGACCACTCCCGGCGGCGCGCCTCAGCCAGAGCGATGGCCGCCGCAGCGGCCACGTTGAGCGAGCCGACCCGGCCGATCTGGGGAATGTAGCCGATCGCGTCCGCCGCGGCCAGCAGCGCGGGGGAGCAGCCGTGGTCCTCGTTACCCAGAGCCAGGCAGACATCCCCGCCCAGCGGCGCATCGTGCAGCGGGATCGCCGCGTCGGCGAGTTCGATCGCGACGACCCGCAGCCCGGCCGCCGAGGCGGCCTTAGCCGCGGCGACCGGGTCCGGCTCGCGCTCCCAGGCCAGCAGCCGCTCGGTGCCAAGCGCGGTCTTGCCTACCGACGGGTGGTCCGGCAGGGTCGAGTTCCCGCAGAGCCAGATCCGCTCCACCCCGAACACGGCCGCGGAGCGCACTACGGCCCCCACGTTGAAAGGCTGGGTCACCGAGTCGAGCAGAAGCGCCAGCCGCGCGTGGGTAGCCCGGCGCCAGGACCTGTTCAGCCGCTTCACGTCGGTGGGCCGCAGCTGCCTGGGCGGCCCTGGCCGCCGCACCGGCACCGGCGTCTCCTCATGCATCGAGCCTCCACATGGTGACCGCGATCATTGGGCCTCGATTCCGGTGGCGGTGTCCGGGCGGGCGGCCTGCAGTACCCGGTAGCCGCCCCGGGCAGCAACCCGGGTGGTTACCCAGCCCGCCTCTGTCAGCCAGCGGTGCAGCGAATCGGCGCCGAGGTGCCGCTGGACCACCAGATAGCCTGGGGCGCCGGGGGCCAGCCGCGCCAGCCAGGTACTGAGCAGGTCATGAAGCGCCTGCTTGCCGATCCGGATCGGCGGATTCGACCATACGAGCTGGAAC
>WNFG01006822.1_pt1 | contig 16868 bp, 20 predicted proteins | sample 5400431 | NCBI WGS metagenome assembly WNFG01 (sample SAMN13153346, study PRJNA577476) | soil metagenome | isolation source: 120 cm saprolite under Douglas fir tree site 2 hole 3 replicate 2 | place: USA:California | collected 2015-04-18 | reverse complement strand
ATGGCGTACCGCTTCTATGATGTTGCCTGTACCGGCCTCGCCTTTGGTGCGTATCATCGCGGCGCCTTCTCCAATGCGCCGCAGCGCCTCGCCAAGATCACGTGCACCGCAAACAAACGGAACGGCGAAGAGATGTTTATTGACGTGATAATGTTCATCGGCTGGTGTTAACACTTCTGACTCGTCGATGCAATCTACACCAATGGCCTGCAGAATTTCGGCTTCGACGAAATGCCCAATACGGCACTTGGCCATGACGGGGATGGTGACCGTCTCTCTAATCTTGATGACGAGTTCTGGGTCGCTCATGCGAGCAACGCCACCCTGAGCGCGAATATCTGCTGGTACTCGCTCCAATGCCATAACCGCGGCTGCCCCAGCGTCTTCAGCGAGGCGTGCTTGATCGGGAGTGACTACATCACAGATGACTCCACCTTTGAGCATCTCTGGAAAATTGCGTTTAACTTCTATCGTTCCTGTCTGCTTTTGCATGACTACTTGTCTCCTGGCTGACATGTTGTTTGTATAACGTTTGTACTATAGTCTATCACATGGGGAGGGAAAGCTGCTACAGCCAAGTAGTAAGAGGGATGCCAGCCATGAATACAGATCATGGTAAATCCAGGCTCAACTTTAAGGCACCGTCGACCTTGCTCAATTCTTCGCTGTTGATGGCACCACGGCGGCGGATCAGGCGAGATTTTTCAATGGTCATTATTTGTTCGCATTTAACATCGGTATAATCGGTCAAGCCGTTCTCTTCGTTGGGCGCGATGCGTACGTGCAGGGGTAATTCGCGTTCCGTGCGACTCATGGATGCCACTATAGTAAGTGGATAGTTGTGAGAGGCATTGCCTCTATCGTTTTGGATGATCAAAGCTGGCCGTGTGCCTCGCTGTTCAGCACCTCGGCCGGGGGACCAGTTAACATCCCAAATCTCACCACGCCTGGGACTTGGAGGAGTGGGTGGCGGGAGTACGGGTCGATTAGTTTCATTTTGTTGGGGGCTGGGCGTGGAAGGTGCCTTCGCCTCACTACTCATGCAACTACCTACACCTTAAGCAACCATACCTTCTTGACCTGCATTAAAAAAGAAGCGTGCGTCTTCAAGTGTTTCTGGGAGGGAACCGAGATAGGCGTAGGCTTCATCAAGGGAGTGACCGAGGGAGGAGAATGACTGTTCGCGTTTCTGAATGATCGCTGCTTTCAGCTGTTCGTAATTATCCTGGCGCATCAGATCCATAATTGTCTCCACAACATCTCCTAGCGAGGAATCAAGTTCAACGGCAAGAGCCTTTAGCTCTTTGTGTTGCGTTGAAGGGATTTGTATCGATTTGCGGACGAGGTTCTCATGACGATAAAAATCAGGTTGTACTACTGCCATGAAACTGCCTCCTGTTACTAACACAAAGCCTTCCATTACATCTTCCCCAATTGTATACGGTGTTTCCTGAAAAGTCAATAAATATTATTTTCCAAAAAGCTAAAAATATAGTTGCTCTCTCACCTTGCAAGGATAAATTCTATTGTAACAATATTGCGAGTATGTTATCATCCCGGCTGGGAACATTTTAACATTGAAGGAGAAATTCGGTGGCAACCCGTATTCTGGTCGTGAATGACACGCAAGAAATCTTAGAATTGTTCCGTATGCTGCTGGAAGAAGAGGGGTATGAGGTCGTGTTATCCGGCTTCCCCATTCAGCAGATGAGTGACATCGAACAGATCCACCCTGATCTCATCATCTTAGATTTAGTCTTTGGTGACCAGAAGAGCGGGTGGCAGATGCTACAAATGCTCAAAATGAAGCGATCAACGGCATCCATTCCTGTTATCGTATGTACGGCCGCTCTCAGTATGGTAAGAGAGCAAGAAGGTTACCTGGTCTCCCAGGGTGTTCACGTGGTCTTCAAGCCATTCGACATCGACCACTTATTAACTAACATCAAACAACTAGTGGATTCACATGAGCAGGTTTCCTCAATCACCAAGGAAGAGGGGAAGAAGAAATAGGAGGTGCACTGATAATAAATGTATTGAGGTGGCTGTGTTACGCGGGGAACGGCGGCGCCGTTCCCCGCGTAACACAGCCACCTCAAATCCTTCCTGGTTTTATTTCCCGTTATCTTTCCAGACGGAAACGAAGAACTGCTCCACGTGCACTAACAACTCTGGCACAAGCTGTGAAGGAAGCGATGTATGCCCCATCTGACGCTGTACATCTGAAGGACTACGGCTCATAGCTGGCCGTGTCGTTGCCACTTCTCTAAAGCAAAAATAGAATAAGAGAAATGAAAAGTAGCCTGGATAATATATACAAGCAGAGCTTCTTTAGTAAGATTCGGGATGCTTTGCTTACTGTTGATTACATTGATAGGAGTAGCCAGAAATGAACCAGAAACAACAGCACGAGTCCATAAACGATGTCCAGCGCCTATACTTTGAGTTGTTACAGCGCGTGCACTATAATCTCCTTGATGGCGAGGGTGTCGTTCGTGATCTGATAGACTGGCGCAATCTCTGGTATAGTGTAATTGCAACGCGCCTGCCATATCCAAGCATACAGGAAAACAGGCTGCCCATTGACCTCTCGCTATTACGGACAACGCGATGGAATGATTGGCCTGCCGATACCCTCTATATCTGGACTAACGAAGAGGCTTTGCCAGAGCTACAGCATCTGATCGAAGAGCATTGGCAGGCAAGCGAGATCGAGGTACTTTTGCCTGAAGACATTGAGCTAATCAATGCTAATTTGTCCGATGCACACAATCGCGTTCTGTTCGTATGGTGGGATTAAAAAGGGGCAAGGAAGGCTAGATAGACAAGCCACTCAAAAGGTCATCCGACAAAAGCAAAATAACAACTAGCGCCACCATGACACAATATCATGCTATAATAGAACTAATTATTTTGAGAACGAAAGGCAGGTCCCTATGCCAACACAAGAAGAGCGATTGACAATAGTAGAATACGACCTCAAGCAATTCAAAACCGAAACCGTCAAAGTCTATGGAGACATGGCTTTTGAAATGACCATAATCAAGGGTCTCACAGAAAATGCCATCGGGCGACTTTCAACCCTGAGCAACACAACAGAAAAACACTTCGAGCGCGTAGACATACGCCTGGACGCAATGGATGCACACCTGGAAAGCATGGACAAGCGCCTTAACCAAATGGACACACGCCTAGACCGAGTCGAAAACATGCTCACGCAAATCCTTGCACGCTTGCCAGAAAAATAGAAACAATTGACACAAAAAAGAGCATCAGAATAAATTGGTCTAACATGCCAAAGACTAACCAGGCCATGCTATAATAGAACCAACTGGTTAGAGTACGAAAGGCAAACTTCCTATGCCAACACAAGAAGAGAGACTCATAGCCTTAGAGCAAACAACAAGAGAATACCGACCTGTTTTACAAAACTTCGCATATGAATTGACGATGGTGAAAGGACTCATTATCGATCAAACCGGCATCACCCAGGAACTAAGACAGGACATACAGCAACTAAGACAGGACATAAGCGAAATCGGGACGCGACTCGACCAAACGGACACCCGCCTTGATCGAATAGAAACACTTCTTACCCAAATCCTTGCGCGCCTACCAAAGGCGCCCTAATCCATCTCTGCTAAACCAAAATAAAAACGCCTAGCGAACCACTCGCTCAGGCGTCCTTATTTCCGCAACAAAACTGTCAGCCCTAGTAACGTAACATAAAGCTAGTTTAGAAGGTGGAGAAGTGGGCGACTAGGGACTCGAACCCCAGACCTACTGCGTGTAAAGCAGTCGCTCTAACCAACTGAGCTAGTCGCCCCTGTAAGAGAGGGAGCAAGATTGGCTTGTTTGTGTATATGTGGGTGCCCTCGAGTGGACTCGAACCACCACGCCTTTACAGGCACAGGCCCTCAACCTGCTGCGTATACCATTCCGCCACGAGGGCTAGTCATAACGGGTTACGCAAGGTATTTTATACCCCTCCTTGTGGTTTGTCAACGTTTTGTGAGCCTATTTTTGGCGTACTACGGCGGTGCTTCGGGCCGTAAATATGGGCTGCTGCTCGCTATCGGTTCCAGTGGTTTCCAGGACAATAAACGTCATAGAGCCGGTTTTGCCATGACGCTCGCGTATGTCAGCAATACGCACGACGCATGTGACCTGTTCGCCTATGCGTAGCTGGCGCGTATAGGTGTATTGTTGCTCACCATGCAACAATTGCATTTTAGAGCCGTCGAGTTCCAACTCGGGAGCGCACATGCGGAAAGTGGTTGGAAACGTCGGGGGCGCATATTGAAGAGGCTCCTTGCTCTGTAGCGCGGGATCTTCTGTTGCTTCCATGAAGCGCTGCACGGCTTCAAGCGTGACCTCGAAGGTCTGCGGCGGTGAGCTTTTGCCGACCAGGCTGCCGTCAATTTGCATGAATGTTCCTCTCTTGATATTCGGTTCTGTTTTAATACTATCAAAGTATTTTCAGGAGGGCAATGACACTTTGAGATAGCCGAGCCGCTCAAGGGCCATATAGGCAGCAGCGATCTGTCCCTGAACGGCAAAGCTGCCGTTGTGGATCAGTTCGAGTAATTCTTTGGCTGTAACCAGCCGGTTTTCGATGACCTCGACGGGATCAATTTTCGGCATGCCTGTCTTACGCACGTTACGTGCCAGGTACCACCAGACTAACGTTCGCGCGCCGGTAGGATTAGCATACATGTGCGCCAGCAGTTCGGCCTGCTCATCTTCGAAGCTATATCCCGTTTCCTCCATCAATTCCCGGTGGGCTGTTATTAGCGGGTCATCCTCGTGAGCATCGAGACCGCCAGCCGGAAATTCCAGCACTTCACGTCCAATGCCATGTTTATACTGATTATTTATCAGGAAGCGTCCATCTTCAGTAAGTGGGACAATGCCTACCCAGCCGCGATTCTCGATGATGTAATAATCCGGGATGATTGGCCCACCGGGTACAGCTACTTGCTCACGACGCACTTTGAGATAGGGCGTGTCGATAATTTGCTGGTACGAGAGTGTCTTCCATGGGTGATTTTTTGCCATATTGTTTTCCTGGTTTATATATTTTTCCAATTTGGTTTGCGTTTCTCTAGGAAGGCCTGCAAGCCTTCATGGGCGTCATGTGTTTGCATAAGCTCTATGAGATAGAGCGTGTTGACTTGCTGCAATGCCTCCAGGCGTGTCGCATGTTTCGCTTTCGCTTCAGCAAGATGGACGCTGGCTTTTGCATGGCGCAAGGCGATAGCACTTTTTGATCGCAGAAGATCCAGGATGCGTTCCATCTGTTTGTTGATGTTACTGCCAGGCGCAGACCAGGTAACGAATCCCATGCGTGCAGCCTGGGACCCTGTGAACGTGTCCTCTTCCCCGGCTTTCTCGTTTGAGACTACCAGCACGGCATGCTCTGCCACGAGTGTGAAATCAGCGGCTTGTATGAGCATGCTAGCCGATTTCGAGAGTGTGGCTGTGGCCACAGCCAACACGGGCTGGGTGATAGCGCGAACTGCTACACAGGCGTTTTCCACGATTCTAGGAGCGGGAATGATTGCCTCCTGCGAGCCGGGTGCAATGAATTGGGCAGCACTGGAATCGAAATCCAGCACGACTGCTTTGATGCCGCTGCCACTCTCTTTATTCAGAGAGTCACAGGCGATAACCAGCTCATTGAGCATCAACTCATCAGGATCGGTTGCCAGCACGATGCGAAGCGTTTGTGCTTCGGCAACTATCCGAAGCGCTCGATAGGCTTGTTGCATATACTCCCCACCAAGGGTGATTGCGAGGACCCCGCCCCTACAATGATTATAAACCGGTATCGCTTCTGAGCTTAAAACGTTGAATCTTGCCTGTCGCCGTTTTGGGAAGTTCGGGGACAAACTCGATCCAGCGCGGGTATTTAAAGGATGCCAGCCGTCCCTTCACGAAGGTTTTGAGCTCGTTCGCCGTGGCCTCCGAAGCCTCGTATCCCTGGTTAAGGACAATATATGCTTTGGGCTTGACCAGTTCATCGGCATCCATAGCGCCTACTACGGCTGCTTCCAGCACGGACGGGTGAGCGATGAGCGCTCCCTCTACCTCGACAGGCGAGACCCACTGGCCACCCACTTTTAGCATATCGTCGGAGCGACCGCAATACCAGAGAAAGCCCTCGTCATCCTCATAGTACTTATCGCCTGTATGGATCCAATGGCCATTGATGATATCCTTGGTCTTTTCGTGCTTGTTCCAATAATAAGCGGCCGTGCTGTCTCCGCGGATCAACAAATTGCCAATCTCACCCTGTTTTACCGCGTGGCCGCTTTCATCGGTAATCAATGCTTCATAGCCTGGCACGAGCTTACCCGAGCTTCCAGGCTTTATCTGGCCTATACGGTTGCTGATAAAGATATGCAGGATCTCTGTGCTGCCGATGCCATCGAGGATGTCCACATTGAATTTTTCTTTCCAGCGCCGCAGGATATCGGCGGGCAAGGCCTCACCAGCCGAGATACAAATGCGCACGGAGGAGAAATCGAAGCGTTTCTCTGCATCGGGCAGGGCGAGCATACCAGCGTAGAGCGTGGGAACACCGAAGAAGATGGACGGGCGATACTGCTGAACCACTTTGAACATGTCCTCCGGCAATGGCCGCTCAGGGTAATGTACTGCGCTCGCCCCCACTGCGAAGGGGAAGTAGAGGTTATTGCCGAGACCATAGGCGAAGAAGAGTTTCGCGGCTGAGAATGTGATATCCTCTTCACGAATACCAAGAATTGGTTTAGCGTAAAATTCCGTGCAGTAGGTCATATCGTGCTGCAAGTGGACGCAGCCCTTGGGGAAACCAGTGCTGCCGGAACTATAGAGCCAGAACGCGCTGTCGTCTTTAGTGGTCGCGGCGGCCTGTAGTTCCGCAGATGCCTTCTGTGTCCATTTCTCGAAATCGTGCAGTGTGGCAGTATCTTTTGTGCCATCCTGCTCCAATCCAACTACTACGATATGGCGCACGTATTTGAGTTCAGGAAGAATCTGCTGAATTTGTGACCAGACTACCGAGTGGATGAGCAGGACGCGCGCGCGGCTATCATTGAGCATGTAGACATAGTCGTTGGGACGCAGCGTGGTATTCAAGGGAACAGGTACCGCGCCGATTTTGATTGCGCCGAAGAATCCAGCGGCGAATTGTGGCGAGTCTAGCAATAGCAAGGCTACGCGTTGTTCCATATCGACGCCAAGGTCGAGTAAAGCATTACCAACACGGTTTGCCAGTTCCGCTATCGGTTTTGGTGCCGCGCCCCTCTGCGAGGTTGCGGTCCAGGAAGGCTGTAGCTGCGTTGAACTGGTCCGGTATGACGACCCCCGGGATGGTTGACATGAGACATACCTCTTTTCTTATGAATTTCCCCTCTAGAATGATACGAAATTTCTATTGTTTGTATTTTATCCCAAACTCAAGTGTAATAGAAACTCGCGATTGCCTTCACGGCCGTAGATGGGAGAGTCGGTCAAGCCTTGAACGTGGAATGGAGTGTGCTGCGGTATCCATTCCTGTAGTTCTTGCAATACACGCTTATGCACGGCCGGGTCGCTAATAATACCTGCTCCTCGATCGACCTCGGCTTTGCCGGCCTCGAACTGGGGCTTCACTAGTGCTATTACCCAGGCACCCGGGGCGAGGAGTGGTACAATGGCTGGCAGGACGAGGCGTAGGGAGATGAACGAGACATCAATCGTTGCGCACTGGATCGCTTCTGGTAAAGATTGTAGATAGCGAATGTTGGTTTTCTCCATTACAACGACGCGAGGATCGTTGCGTAGTTTCCATGCGAGTTGACCCTGTCCAACGTCGACGGCATAGACGCGCTTTGCGCCATGTTGCAATAAGCAGTCTGTAAAGCCTCCGGTTGAAGCTCCGATGTCAAGCGCAACCAGGCCTGCTGGGTTCAACCCAAAAGTGTCCAGGGCTTTTTCAAGCTTCAGGCCTCCCCGGCTGACATATTTCAATTCGGCGGATGGTTCCATTAAGTGGCATTTGGCGCCGATCGGTACCAATGTGCCGGGCTTATCAACGAGGCGATCTCCGACATATACCTGTCCAGCCATAATCAGTGCGCGGGCGCGCTCCCGGCTTGGAGCCAAACCGCGCCTGACTAGCGCGACGTCAAGCCGCTCTTTGTTTGCTGTCATTGATTATAGTAGATTAATGCGCCGGCGCCGACGAGGCCTACGTTTCTGCCGAGTTGTGACAGTACGATGTGTGCTGAGTCGCGAGGGGCTTTCATTGCACGCTCGTGAACGATCCTAAGCGCCGGTTCCATCAGCATGCGTCCCATTTGGGTAACGCCGCCGCCCAGAATAATAGTGTCAGGATTGTAAATATGAATGATGTTGACAAGGCCGATACCGAGGGCTTCTGCCGCATTTGTGATGATGTCCCGCGCCAGTGGTATGCCTGCTTCAGCTGCACGAGCCACGGTACGGGCGTTGACACGGAGTGGTTCTGTCTCCTCTCCGATATCTTCAAGTTCATCCAGGGGCTGCGTGTTGGGATCCAGGATGGGGAGAGCTGCCTGGTCCGGTACTGTTAGGGTGTGCTCTAACATGGTGCTGGCGAAGGCGAGTAGATCAGCGCCTTGCCCGGCGGCGATTGCTCTGTTGGCGTAGCGAGCAATGGCCGTCCCTGAAGCAAGGGATTCCAGGCAACCAATATTGCCACAGTTGCAACGGTCGCCTTGCCGATCGATGGTCATGTGTCCTAGTTCCGCTGCTGTACCGTTAGCTCCTTCCAAAATCTTCCCATCGATAATGACGCCACCGCCTATGCCCGTGCTTATAGTAAGATAGACCATAAGCTCACTGTCGCGTCCTGCACCAAACATGTATTCACCTAATGCTGCCGCGTGTGCGTCGTTTTCAATAAAAACAGGTACGTTAAATTGCTTACGAAAGCTATCAAGCAAGGGAACATTGTCCCAACCGGGGAGATTGGGAGGTGAATAGATGACTCCTGTGCGGTTATTCAATGGTCCCGGGGTAGCAATACCGATACCTGCGATATGGTCGAGTGCAATGCGCGCTTCATCAAGCGCTTGCTGTGTAGCTGCGTAGATACGTGGGATGGCGCGCTCGGGCATGGGGTTTTCGCCGGTGAGTAAACTTACGCGCGAGTGTAGCCTGGGACCTTGTAACACCGCTGTTCGTATGTGTGTGCCACCGAGGTCCACTCCCACAACCGGTGACAGTTTTTGTTGATTGGCTGTTGTTTCTTGATTCATTCTATGTCTGCCTCCATCGGTTTGGTAAACAGATCAAAACAGGAATCTAACCCTCCTCTTGCTGTTCGCAGATTATCATACTCCATTTAATGAGATGGGACAAGCGTGGTTGACATAGAACCTTTGCTTCTCGTAAATCAAGGGCCTTGTAAGCGTGTAACCTGTTGAATATTATATTATTAGAGGGACGCGAGTTTTTATTCCGTAGAGGCGCCATGCACTATGATGAAAAAGAAGTTTTTACGCCTTAACAATAGCTTTTGGACTGGCTTTGCCGCTGCGCTGGCGGCGGGTGTAGTTGCCACTGGCGTCATGATATTTCTCAGCGTTTCATTAGGTGGAGTCTCATTACCTGAAGTTTTTGGCTCGAGTTTGACAGCTCTTATACCGCCTTCCCTGTTCAATTACTTACATCAAGCGATAGGTGCGGATGCAAAACGCTACCTCTTCTATGGTATCGTCGTGGGCCAATGCCTTGTGTTTGCGCTCAGTGGGGCGATTTATAACCAGCGTCTCAATATACAAAATCGGCGTTTGCAATGGAACGATGGCCTGCTACTTGCGCTAATACTCTGGTTCCTCGTGGGAGTAATCTTCTTGCCATTGAACGGAGCGGGCATTTTTGGCGCGGACCTCAGCACTGGTTTCGTCGCTGGTTTGATCAGCCTTACGGTAGTTGGCCTGGTGTTTGGCTTACTCTTCGTGCTCTTCCAGCGCTGGATTGGCGCACAATTATCCAGGCAAGATGTAATGAAGAGCGATGATAGCTCTCTGGATAGGGATGTAGACTCATATGAAGCTATATCACGACGGAACTTATTGAGGAATGGGGTAATAGTGGCGGGTATCGTTTTGTTAGGCGTTGGTGCCTGGCGCTTTATTACCGAAGGGGTCAGCACATCGAGGGTATCGGTGGCTAGTTTATTGCAGCATTATAAAAGTAAAATTGTGCCACCACCAACACCAAACTATGGAGAGATACGACCGGTCCAATTTCTTTCACCAGAGATTACCTCGAATGACCAATTCTATCTTGTCTCAAAAAATCTCACCGCTGATCCAACTGTCGATGGCAATTCATGGCGTTTGACGGTCGATGGGCAGGTTGACAATCCTTTTACTCTGACCTACCAGGAATTGTTGGGGCAGCCGATGAAGCAGCAGTACGAGTCGCTGATGTGCATCAGCAACGAGGTTGGCGGCCAGTATATGAGCAATGCGTTGTGGGAAGGCATTCCCTTGATGGATCTTTTGCAGCGCGCGGGTGTAAAGGCAGGAGCTACGAAAATAGTGTTCCACGCGTATGATGACTATACGGACAGCATTCATCTCACAAAAGCGCTTGAACCGACCACCTTGCTCGCAGTACGTATGAATAGCACTACACTGCCGCAGGAACATGGCTTTCCCGCGCGTATGCTGGTGCCTGGTATATATGGGATGAAGCATTGCAAATGGGTCACACGTATTGAAGTTGTCAACTATGATTTCCAGGGCTACTGGCAGCAGCGCGGGTGGAGCGATCCTGCTCCCGTGCGTTTGACTGCGCGTATCGACACTCCCCTGGACGGCTCGACGGTAACTGCCAATCGCACTACATATATTGCGGGTGTCGCCTTTTCGGGCAACAAAGGTATAAGTGAAGTTGATGTGAGTACCGATTCCGCTCAAAGCTGGCAAAGAGCCATGCTCAAGCAGCCGCTATCAGGTCTTACGTGGGTACTATGGGAACTGGCATGGCAGCCACCCCAGGCAGGTACCTATATCGTGACTGCACGTGCAATCGACCTGGATGGGAATGTCCAGGACCCCACTGAAGAGCCTCCACTGCCGAATGGGTCATCAGGCTACCATAGCATTACATTAAACGTCTCATAGACTAGACCCGGTTTTTAACGGCACCTTTCAAAATATAACCTTTTTAAAGGCGCCGATCGATAAACGTGACAAAGTGTCCGTTTCAAAACTCCCCGATGATTATAGTGAGTGAAGACACATCACGCTGAAAACGGAAAAGATGCTGAAGGCCAAAATGGTGACGGACGTTCAGGGGGTAGAGCGTCTGCGGGCGCAAGATGCACAGGCCTTTCGTTCCTTGATCGAACGGTTACAACAGCCCCTCACAGGGTACTTGCATCGCCTCGTAGGTGACCGAGAAGTGGCTCTTGACCTTGCACAAGATACGTTTGTACAGGTGTATAAGGAAATAGGCAAGACGTCTGAAGATCTTTCTGTAGACGCCTGGATCTATCGTATTGCCACGAACTACGGTTTGCGTTATCTCAACCGTAAACGCCTGAAGCAGTTTGTCCGGCTGGGAAGCCGCGAGAACTTTGACGAGAGCCTGGCGGTTGCGGGCCCTGAAGATCAGACGGAGACCCGTATTCTGGTCCACCAGGCCTTAGAGAAGATGAAGCCGAAAGATGCAGCAGTGTTGCAGCTTCATTATGGCAATGGCTTCACTTATGAAGAAATTGGCCAGGTAGTGGGCATGAGTTCGGAGGCAGTTCGCAAGCGCGTGGTTCGCGGTGTGGAAAAATTTCGTAAGGTGTACGAAGAAAAGCAATCCACATGCGAGGACGAAACGTATCGCAAGTCAATTCGGGATACCCAGAAGGAGCGGTAGATAGCAAATGGCAGGTAATACGTGGTGGATATCGGATAAAGATGGCAAAAAACATCCTGAAGACAGTATCTTACTTGCCTACGTTCGAGGACAGCAACTTAAGGATCGTCTGAGAATCAGCCGGCACATCAACGTTGAACAATGTCAGCACTGCCGCTACAAATACAACGAGTTGGTCCAGGTCAGCGTTACCCTGGATGTGTTGGGGCAAATGCCACTATACCAGGACTATCCCGAGCTTTCGGTAGACGATACATTTACATATGTCCAGAGAGCAGCCAACAAACACAATCCTTTACAAGGATACCTCGAATGGGTCGGTAACCGGCAACGCCCAAGAAAATCGGCTATGCGCTTGATCAGCCTCCCGGTTGCATTTGGGCTGGCGCTATTCTTAGTGGTACTGGTGGTACTGGCTGCCCAATTATCCGGAGTGTTGAGGATGTCAGGGCCGCTTCAAGGACATACGAGTCCCAGCCAAAACAATTCGACGGCCATAATACCACATCAAACGACGCCGACACCGGATCTTGCTTTGACGGCTACTGCGAATGCAGCCCTAACTTCAACACCAACAGGGTCAAAACCAGACATTAAAGTCTGTTCGACACATGCGGATATTGTTCAGTTTCGCCTGGTTATTTGTGGATATCATTTTGAGCCCGGTCATAAAGTGTCATTAGTCGTTGTTTCGCCAGGATATGAACCCGCTATGCAAGATCCTGTAATGGTGAATAAGCAGGGTAAATTCCAGGATACGTTGTATATCTCTAATTGTAGTAATATTCCTCCATATATCTTTCCTTATGATGTGACCTCCCAGAAGTCGTACTCAACTACATTAGAGAATATCTCGTTTGCTAGTTGTCCTGTACCGACTGCTACTGGAGGAGTAGCGGAGGCTAACCCCACACTAATGGGGAGATCTATCGAGTGACCACGGATTGAAATACCGTGGCTGACGGCGGATACGAAGTGTCAACGGTTCGATGTGGAAGGGAGAAATTATGATGCAACGACAGTGTGCATGGTGTTTACGACTAATGGACAGCATCGGAGAGCCAATCTCTTCGATACCTGTACCAAAAATGTATGAAGCCTCTCATGGTATTTGCAGGGTATGTGGCAATCTCTGGTTGGAAGCGGTTCTACAAGATACAGAAAAGCAGGCCGTGGTACAACCTGTTCCAGTGGAGGTTGACACAAGAGGTATCTGCCAAGAAAAAAATGCTGAATGGCAAACTTGCCTTGAGGCACGCTCATTTTGAGGTGACACCACGGACATTTCTCGCTCATCTCAAGTGAAGTTTGCCATTCAGCAAAAAATCCACCTCTCTAATTGGTGACGCTAAGCGCCACCAGAGGGTCGGATCGCGCTCTTTATTGAGTGGGCTGCATTTCTCTCCCCCCAGAGTGCAGCAACGATCTGGCCCTTTTTGTATGTTCATTTTGTCTGTAAGAACTCCAGCATGTATTGGTTTACTTGTGAGGGTTTTTCTTGCTGCACCCAGTGACCGCTATCGGGGATACGCTTAATCTCGATATCATTCACCCATTGTTCAAGGCCGGTGGTTAGCTCAATACCGAGAGCGATATCTTGTTCTCCCCAGATGAGCAACGTGGGTACTCTAATGTGAGCCCTGGTGTTCTGGGGCAGGCGGCGGAAAAGCTGGCGATAGTAGCTTAACCCGGCTTTTATCGCTCCGGGCTTACTCATGGCTTGTTGATATTTCGCCGTTTCTTCGCGTGGAAAAGCCCATTTTTGCACGGCGGCTCCCCGAAGCATACGCCCAATCTCGTTCGCGTGATTGCGCCGCAGTATATATTCGGGAAGCCAGGGTAGCTGGAAAGCGAATACGTACCAGCTTTTGCGCAGTTGCTTGAGCGTGCGCATCTCGCGCATCATCGCTGCTGGATGAGGGGCATTCATGACGATCAATCGCTCGGTCATTTCTGGGTAGTTGATAGCAAAAGCCCAGGCCAGTACTCCACCCCAATCGTGTCCAACAATGATCGCTTTCTGGAACCCTAAGCCTTTGACCAGCCCTGCGATATCACGAATGAGCGTAGGGATATCGTATCCCCTGCGGGGCTTATCTGTGTCGTTGTAGCCGCGCAGGTCAGGCGCAACCACGGTGTAGCCGTGCTCTGCAAGGAATGGGACCTGGTGGCGCCAGGAATACCAGAACTCGGGGAAGCCGTGCATCAATACGATCAATGGGCCTTCACCTTGTATCACATAATGCATGCGAATGCCATTGGTGATGATGTCGCGATGTCGCCAGGTTTCGGTTGTGGATGTCATAGAGAGACGTTATTCTCCTCCGGCATCGTTATAGACGATCGCTCGTTTTACCTGCTCGATCAGGTCGGTTACGGGGATACCACGGGGGCAGGCATCGGAGCAGTTGAAGATCGTGCGGCAACGCCAGACGCCCTCGCGTTGTCCCAGGATGGCCAGGCGTTCCTCGGCGCCCTGGTCGCGACTATCGAAGATGAAGCGGTGCGCATTCACGATCGAGGCAGGCCCGACCCAGTCTGGATTGCCCCATACAGATGGGCATGAACCTGTACATGCGCCGCAGAGGATACACTTTGTTCCCTCATCGAAGCGAGCACGTTCGGCGGGGCTTTGCAAACGTTCTGTGCCTGGCTCAGAGTCGTACGTAATCAGATATGGCTTGACTGCCTTGTATTTGTCGAAGAACGGATCCATATCTACCACCAGGTCCTTGATGACCGGGAAGCCAAGCATTGGTTCAATCGTCACCTTGTTGCCGATATCGCGTATCAGCACTTTGCAGGCCAGGCGATTACGCCCATTGATACGCATGGCGTCTGAACCGCAGACGCCGTGCGCGCAGGAGCGCCGGTAAGTCAGTGTCCCATCCATCGTCCACTTAATTGTATTCAATGCATCCAGCAAGCGATCGATCGGCTCAGCCTCAACACGAAACTCGTCCCAGTGTGGTTTAATATTCTTTTCGGGATCGAAGCGCTTAATTCGCATTAGAACGTTCATTATTCTCTCCTTAGTATTTGCGTTCCTTGGGCTTGAATATGGGGTCATCGATCAGTATGACATCCTTGTAATCGAGCCGCACATCATGGGCTTTGGTGCCTTTGTAGGCAAGGGTGTGTTTGAGCCAGTTTACGTCGTCGCGCTTCTCGTAGTCGGTGCGATAATGTGCGCCCCGGCTCTCGGTACGTGCCAGTGCACCGTGAATAGTAGCTTCAGCACAATCGAGCAAGAAACCAAGCTCAATGGACTCGACCATCTCTGTGTTGAAGACCTTGCCTTTGTCCTGTAACTGAATCCGCTGGTAGGCCTCCTGCAAACCATCGAGCGTGTCGAGCGCGTGGCGCAAACCAGAGTCGTTGCGCTCTACAAAAACACGCTCATCCATCTCGTTTTGCAGCGTGCTGCGCACGCGAGCCGCCGATTCGCCGCCAATGGAACTGTACAGGCTATCTACGAGCTTGCGTGCAAAGTCTTCGGGCTGTGGAGGCAGTGGCACGTGGTCGTTCTCGGTGATGAATGTTGCCATTTGCTTGCCACCGCGACGACCAAACACGATCAGGTCCACGAGTGAGTTGGTACCCAGGCGATTTGCACCATGCACGGAAACGCAAGCTACTTCGCCGGCAGCGTAGAAACCTGGCAGTGGCGTCCACTGGGGATCGATCACCACGCGGGCTTCTGTGTCGGTTGGGATACCACCCATGGCATAGTGCGCTGTAGGCTGGATTGGCACTGGTTCCGTGATCGGCTCGACACCCAGGTAGTTACGCGCGAAATCGGTGATATCCGGCAGCTTTTCGCTGATCGTCTTTGCCCCAAGGTGTCGTACATCCAGGTACACGTAGTCTTTTCCATCTACACCGCGTCCCTCTTTGATCTCTTGAATGATACTGCGCGACACGATATCACGCGGTGCCAGGTCTTTGAGGGTGGGCATGTAGCGCTCCATGAAGTACTCACCCTTGCCATTCAGTAGTTTCCCTCCTTCGCCTCGCGCCGCCTCGCTCAAAAGCACTCCAACTTTATAGATACCCGTGGGGTGGAACTGATACATCTCCATGTCTTCCAATGGAATGCCCCTGCGGTAGGCGATTGCCATGCCGTCGCCCATGCAAGCGAAGGCATTGCTGGTGACACGCCAGGCTCTGCCATAGCCACCAGTGGCGAAAAGGACGGCTTTGGCATGGAAGGTATGAATTTCTCCCGTGCGAATCTCGAGGGCGACGACACCGCATGCTCGCCCTTCGTTCAACAATAAGTCCAGCACCAGGAATTCATTGAAGAAGCGCACCTGGTTCTTGATGGCGTTCTGGTACATGGTTTGAAGGATCATGTGTCCGGTGCGGTCAGCAGCATAGCAGGCGCGGCGCACGGGCGCTTCGCCATAGTTGCGCGTATGCCCGCCGAAGCGGCGCTGGTCAATGCGTCCATCTTTGGTACGGTTGAAAGGCAGGCCGCGATGCTCCAGTTCGTAGACGGCATCGATAGCTTCCCGTGCCAGGATCTCCGCTGCGGGCTGGTCTACAAGATAGTCACCGCCCTTGACTGTATCGTACATATGCCACTTCCAGTGATCTTCTTCCTGGTTGCCGAGGGCAGCGGCCACGCCTCCCTGGGCCGCGCCCGTGTGGGAACGCGTGGGGTAAACTTTGCTGAGTACTGCCACACTGGCATTTGGAAGCTGCATCGCAGCCATCAGTCCAGCGCCACCTGCGCCGACGATCACGACGTCGAATTTATGGTACATATCTGTCTCCTTAATTCTTGGGGCCGGAGGCGGGGGGTATGAAGCAAGAAAATAAGTTGGTGGCCGTAGGACATCCTCCCTTGCGAGTACCCCCGCTCTCGCCCTTTCGTTTCGTCATGGGCACCCACTCGCGAAAGAGGGATGTCCTGCAACCACGTGACAGGCAAAAAGCTCGTTAGTCCTGGAAGAGGTGGATGCACCTGGTTG
>WNFG01002680.1_pt1 | contig 16870 bp, 19 predicted proteins | sample 5400431 | NCBI WGS metagenome assembly WNFG01 (sample SAMN13153346, study PRJNA577476) | soil metagenome | isolation source: 120 cm saprolite under Douglas fir tree site 2 hole 3 replicate 2 | place: USA:California | collected 2015-04-18 | reverse complement strand
GCCGATCCGAGCCCGCCACACATGCTTCTGCGGACTGTTCCCCGACCCGATCACGCCTTCCAGCCGTTCCCAGTCGCCCGGACCAAGCCGGACTTCGATGCCCTTTCTCATCCAGACGGACTCGCATATCCGCGAGCCGCCTGGAATCATTCGTCAGTGCCGATCCACTAGCGCGCGGCGTGCAATTCTCGTGGCTGGCGGGCATCGGCTCGAGGCGTTCCGTCGTCTCGGCTGGGCCCGGATTCCGTGCATCATTTTCGACGGGACAGCCGCGGAAGCGAAGCTTTGGCGGATTGCTGAAAATCTCATGCGGTTGGAATTGACGGCTTTGGAGAGAGCCGACGCTATAGCCGCGTGGGTGGGGGAACGTGCGCATCTTGCGCAGGTTTCCAGCGGCGGCCAGGGCCATAAGGGCGGTATCAGCGCCGCAGCGCGAGAGCTCGGTGTCGACCGCCGGATGGTGCAACGCGGACTCCGGATCTCCGGCCTAGCCAACGAGGCCACGACCGAGGCCGCCCGGCTCGGTCTCGCTGACGACCAAAGCGCGCTGTTGACCGCCGCACATGCCGGTGGAGCAACGGAGCAGATCGCGTCTCTTCAACAAGCGATCGAAAAGAGGAAGGTCGCTTGGCGGCGGCGCGAACGCGACAACGCCCGCAACCGCGAACTCTACGAGGGCTGTCACGCGGTCGACGAAATGACGGCGAGAACCCTCCAGCTTGCTGGGGTGTCGCCCAGAGCCCTCCGGCTTGCTGGGACGCCGGGCGATGACCCCGCGCAAGATCGGATTGGCGCGGAAAGATGTATCGAGGAGCTTGCCACCGAGCTCCAGAGCAATGATCCCGCGAACGTGGTGGGGCGCTTTACGCCCGGCCGCCTCCAGCAAATCGCGGCGGCCGTGGAAAAGCTTCCCGCCTTGCTGGAGCGGCTCAAGCCCGAGCTAGAAAAGCGCTTGGTGGCGCGCCAGAAGCCACCCGGCCCAACGGTGCATTGACCCCCACGCGCGCGCCTCTGTGCCCCATTACGACACGGCAGGCCGGTGGAAGCCCCGGCCCGAGGGCGGCGCAGCGATCTACCCAATCGTAACCCAGCCGGCCGCGCGGGGTCGCGCGAGCATAATCCGAATAACGGCACGCGGCAGCAACCGTCGTGGACCGCCTCCGCACCCAGGCTGGTGGTCGCCACACTGCGGCGGCCCGAGTGCTTAGCCCGGAGGGCGCGGTTCGAACATCACCAAGATCCTGGCTGGTCTCGATCGCTCGACCGCGTGGCTCGGGGCGGCTCCCAGTGTCTCCAGGCTCGCGATCGCCTCGCGCATTACCCGGGCGCATCTCTCAGCGAGCGGGATCAGACCCTGACCCAACCGCTTTATGTACTGCTCTACCGTCAGGCCACGAATTTCGCCGTGACGATCCCGGAACCCGGCGCGGGGCCGGTCGCGCCCAAAGAACTCAGCCTCGACCATCAGCGCGGTGCCTTGGAGATCGCCGCCCCCTGTCTTCGCCGACCGCATCCTGTGGCCGCCGGCGCACGTACCACGAACGGAAGCCTTGACCCCCGAATCGCTCCTCACCCCTTGCCAATCAACGCCCGACCGATGTCGAAGAGCGGAATGAGCCGAAACAGCTTGGCCTGTAGCGCGACCACCTCGGAGACGTGCAAGCCGGCGCCGTAGGCGGTGCCCAACGCCGCCTTGTCCTTCGCGCCCGGCGCTGACTGGAGCAGAAGCGTGACCTCCTCGACACTCAGTACGGTCGGCAGCCGGCGCGGCTCGGGTACGATCGTGGAAGTCAGCGAGCCATTCATGGGTCAGCGCTTCTACAGCAGGGTGCGTTGCTTTCAACAGTCCCGGTGCATGCCAGTTGTGGGGTTCCCGTTAATAGCTGCACCCGAAAAACGCCGCCAGCGGTGTTACTGCGCCACGTCCGAATCGGTAATGAAAATTCATGAATATCGCCGGGCTACAACCCATCTGGGTGATTTATAGTACGTCTGTAACGGCGGCTCGCGATGGGCGTGTCGAGTTGAATTCTCGTTTTTTTCGGCTGTGATATTAGTCTGGCACGACCGAACGACAAATGCCAGAGGTTGCACAAACACTAACTCAGCCGTATTCTCTCCTACGAATCGAGGAGAGGACGATGGCCGAGCAAAGCTTCGCCGACTTTATTACCCGGGAGCGCGAGCGGCTGCACGCCGAGCGCGAGCAGATTTTCAACCAGCAGCACGAACTCGAAGGCAAGCTCACCGACATTAATCGCGAGCTGGCTGCAATTGATGCTTATGAAGCCGCCAAGAGCGGTAAGACCCCAGCTGCCGCCCGGCAAGCGCGTGGTGCGCGCGCGCGTCCGCAAGCGCGTCGGGGAAGCAAGCGTGAAGCCCTAATGCAAGTCATCAAGGACAACCCGACGGGCCTTACCCGAGGGGAAATCCTGGATCGGATGGGATTGAAGGGCGACAAGTCCGGCGAGATGTCGGTGTCGAACTCGCTGACCGCGATGACCAAGGCAAAGCAAGTTATGCGGCGGGATGGGCGCTACGTCGCTGCCTGAGCACCTTGGCTGCATCTAAAAGTAGATCGGTCTCTCGGTTTTCCGGATCGCCTTCCCGAAATGCGCGTGGCTCTCGAAATACCGGTATGCATCGGACACCTCGTCAAGCGGCTCGCTCCGATCATGTCGGCAATCTGCGGTTCGTGAGCCTATGCTTACTGGAATGCATGGAGCGCGAGAATGCCGATGATGACTGAGGGGCCATCCTCAGGCGAGCAAAAGCGCTTTGCAAACAGGATGGCAAAAACTGGGCTTTGGAGTTTACCCTGCCGCTGCCACCGGGGACAAAGATCAGACTCAAAGCTTTCTCGATGACGCGGGCCGTAATGAATATGTGGTGCGCGCCCGAGACCAGTTGGCGCGCGAGAGCGGTCATACGTAGCGCACCGCGCGAGGAAAAGCGCCGCGTCGACGTGATCAGCCGAGACCGAAAGCCGCCTATGGTCGATGGAAGACAGTCGTTGCGCTGATCGATGTCGACAACGCGATCATCGTTGATGTCGAGGCAACGACGGCGATTCGTCAGGCGGAAGCCTTGGCGGCAAAGCGGATGGTCGTGCGGTCGATGGAGCAGTTCGATCTCTATCCCGATCGCCTCATCGGCGACAGCGCCTACGGCTCGGCCGAGATGCTGAACTGGCTCGTCCATGACCAGGGGATCGAGCCGCATATCCCGGTGTTCGACAAATCCTCGCGTCGCGACGGCAGCTTCCAGCGATCCGACTTCGCCTATGACCACAAGCGCGACTGCTATATCTGCCCCGCCGGCAAGGAGCTCAGCCGGTACCGGCAGCAGGGACGTGCCGCGAAGGCCAAGCCGCCGGTCGACGGCCTGTATCGGTATCGTTCCGTCAAGGACGGACTGCGACGCCTGCACTCTCAAGCCGCGATGCTGCCCGACCCAGCCGCAGCGCAAGGTGCTGCGCTCGATCCACGAGGGGCCACGCGACCGGCCCGCGACATCCCAAAACCAAGGCCTACGAGACCTCGCGCCGCCAGCGCAAAAAGGTCGAGATGCTGTTTCGCACACCTCAAGCGCATTCTGAAGCTCGACCGGCTCCGACTACGCGGGCCAAATGGCGCCCGAGACGAATTCCACCTCGCCGCCGCGGCACAAAACCTCCGGAAACTCGCCAAGCTGGTTCCGATAGCGGCGGCGATCCGGGCCACCTGAGATAACGCGCTATCATCAGAAACTAATCGGCCCGGCGCCAACCGGGCTCTGCCGCATCTCGGCTGGCGAGACGTGGCAAGGCTAGACCGGGCTGAACCCCGACGCGAGCAGCGCTAGAAAAGACGGCTCCCGAGCACCCACTGCTGAGCCTCGTTCGCCGTACCATCGGGACCAGCAACCTATGGACCCAATCATCGTCAGCGCCGACGGGATCCCAACCGTTGCTCACATCGATGCCGGTTAACGGCGCCCACCTCCAGAATGTCCATGGCGCGCTGACGGATCAGTAGGTCCCGCCCGAGCATTTCGCGCGGAACACCCCATTTCAGCGCGCCGGAACATATCATCCCACATTCCCCAGATTCCCGCGCCGGTGAGCGCCATTTTCTGTCTCAATTAAAGCGAATACCCGGCCGCCGCCATCGTCAGGGAGACGCGTCTGCGACGCTTCCCTCCGGACAGCAGCGATATTCCTGCGATTTGTCGAGCAGCTCGATCTGCCGCTGCAGCAGCTTGTTCTCGAGCTCTTTTCTCTCCAATTGGAGCTGGATCTCGCGGTCGAGGGTCGGCTCGCAGATCGAGCAGTCGTCGAGGCAGCCCTTGACTAGAATGCCTGGGGTCGGGAGAGATGATTTCCTCTCGAACGAGAAGCTCGCCTGCGCCGTGGGAGAGACGTTTCCGTCCGGGCCGAGGAGCCCGCCGTCCGTCAGTTCCTTGTCCGCCTGCTGAAGGGCGAGGATGCGCAGATTCACCTGGAGCGGCTCACGGCTCGGTAAGTTCACGCCGCTGGGCCCCTGGACGAGCGCAACGGTTCCCACCGCGGCGCTCAACGTGTTGAAGCGGCTCTGCGGTTCGGTGGCGAGCAGGTTGAGCGAGGTGCGTCCCACGCCGTCGCTTGGCGTGAACTGGCTCGGCACGACCTTTGTGAAGTCGTTGTTCGGGTCGAGGATCACGCGGCGCTCGATCGCTTCCAGCTTGTAGGTCACCGTCTGGGTCTTGTTGATCTGATAGAACAGGAAGGTGACCGCGTGGCATTTGTTTGGGTTGGAAAATTCCCGCGATGATGATTCGAAATGGTCCTCCGATTCCGTCTGCGTGTGGGTGCGGCTCTGTACCTCTCCAACCGATACGCTGGCTGCTTTCCGCGTTCCCATCTCTGCGGCGTTGTTGGATGACTGCGCGTGGCTGCTGTGCTCGTTGAGGAACGTGGACAGCGAGTTGGAGTCGTAATTTCCACTCATGTTAGCGTGCCCACCAGGGGGGAAGAGGTCGACCCCGGCATCGGCATGGCCGTCCACATGCGCATGCGACCGATTACTGGAGTTTCCCGAGTCGCGCGACGACGTGTCGAACAGCATGTCGCTCATCTGATACATGTAGAAGGACTCTTCGGAGGTCTGCGTATTGCGGTAGCTGACCTTCGAGGTGCTGTCGAAGGTGAACTTTGTCCGGCGGTCGGAGGTAAACAGCTTTACCTTCTCACCGGGCAGCAGCGTATTCGTGTAAAGAAGGTTGCCCAGCACCAAGGGTCCGGGGCATCGGGTCAACCTGAAGTGCAGCTTGATCTCGACGAGTATAGGGGCCAGTGCGCCTACTTCCGGCAGCGTCACCGGGTAGTTGAGGCGGTAGTGGAAATCCAGGACATCGCAGGTGTCGTCCGGGGTCATTTCCGGGCAACACGGCAGCGAAGCCATTGTGGTTGCCGGCGGCGAAGTAATCGTGGCTGTTGTGGCGGCCATGATCCGATCCTCCCAGTATGTTGCCGGTGGGGACACACGGGGTGCCCCGCTTAACCGAGATTTCCCGAATGCACGCGCCACACGGAAATCAGCATGGCGATTTCGGGGTTAATCAGGCCTGTTCTCCATATCTGATACGTTAAGCGTCACAAATTCGTACGATGCTTCATACCTGAGCCTCGCTTCATCTCCTTCCACGCTTGCGACGATGACCCGGAGCCAGCGGGTTTCAATTTTTGAATACATCTCTCACACTTGCCCCGGGGCGACAGTTGTCATTGGAGTTTTATCCTTTTTGAATTCCCCCACTCAGCTTGCCCCGGGTCAGTAAGCGTTGCGTGCACCCAACAGGGTCGGCACTGTTTGCAGCATGATCCTCATATCGAGCCATAGGCTCCAGTTCTCTACATACCAGAGGTCGTATTCCACCCGCCGGCGTACGCTCTCGACATCGGGTGTTTCACCACGAGCGCCATTGACCTGGGCCCATCCGGTAATACCGGGTTTGACATTGCGGCGCCAAGCGTAATGGGCTACTGCTACGTCAAAGGCGTCATCGTGAGCCTCGGCGTGCGGTCTCGGTCCGACCAGGGACATCTCGCCGCGAAGGACATTCAAAAGCTGCGGCAGCTCGTCAATGCTGGTATGGCGAAGCCAGCGGCCCAAGCGGGTCACTCTATTGTCATTCATCACGGCCTGCTTGACGCTCGTATCGTCTTCGAGGACGGACATGGTCCGGAACTTGAAGATCCAAAACACCCGCCCGTCAAAGCCAATTCGCTTTTGTTTGAACAAGATTGGACCGGGAGAATCTAGTGAGATTAATACAGCAACAATCAGCAGCAAGGGCCAAAGCAAAATCAGTGTTGTACTTGCAATAGCTATATCGATCGAACGCTTGAGCAACCTATCGACGTGGCCCAGTGGAACCCGCCGTAGTTCGACAGCGAGGAGCGTATGGCCGACGTGGTGAATGGCATGCTCAACAAAGGGCCGCACCTGCCGGTCGGCCAAGAGGTGGACGGGAGCCGCTATCCGTCGAACCCGAGTGAGAACCTGATCGATTTCAGCACGCCGATGCCAGCTGATTAAAATCAAGACTTCATCAATTCTCACCTTTCGCGCATATGCGATCAGTTCATCGGCCGCCTCGGCATAACCACCCCCGCCTGAAACCGCAATGCTTTTCACGATCATGTAGCCATAGGAACGCAAATTACGGAAAACCGAGCCGTCCCCCACTTCCTCCGGCTCGAAGATGATTGCCGTCTGCGGCCCCGCGAGTTGGCCGGACGCGAGAAGCTTGCGAATTCTCCCAACCACAATTAGCCGAGTGGTCGCGACGGCAGGAAACCCCAACAGACAGAAGCTGAGTTCGGCGCCGCGCGAAAAATGAGAGCCCGCTTTGGCGATAAAAGCCAAAAGTGCGATAAACGCAAATATGCCGGTCCAAATCAGCAATAACTTGGAAAGCGGCACTTCCTTGCTCAGGATCCGTCCGTCCTTGCTTAGGATCTGCTCCGGCTCATAAAAACCGTGAGCTTTGACAAAAACCCAGTAGAACGTCGCGACTAGAATTCCGACAGCAACGAAATCCCCGACAGGGCCGATAATACTCTCAGTGATGAGGTGGTAGATCCCGCCGGTGAAGATACTGGCCAGGAGTATCGTTAAGAATTCCGCAGCGCCAACGATAGAACCAACCGAGCGAAATGATATCGGGCTAGATTTAGAATGACTTCTCGTTTGTCTGCTAAAAGATTGGCGAGCGGAGGGAACATATCGAACGGTTTGGTTGGTGGGCGCTGAAGCAGAAAGCTCGTCCCGATCTGTTCTACGAAACGGGTCTGGTCTACGAAACGGGTCTGGTCTACGAAACGGGTCCGGGCTTGGCCGAATTCCTCGTGCAGACATGCTCCGCATCTAACCCACCCGTCGATAATCCCTTTTTTGATCGGAGCGTCAAAGCCTCAGAGCACGACAAGAACAGAGACAAGGCTTAACGCAATGGCGAATGATCTCGAGGTCTGGATCGCGATCCAAACACGCGTGTCTCTCGTATCCAAGAACTCCTTAGGAGATCCAAGAACTCCTTAGGAGATTAGTGTCAAAGAATTAGGCTAGGTAGGGTAGGCAAAAGTATGAAAAGCTGTGCCGCGCGGAGTCGCCCGGTTGGGCCTAAGGGAGATCAGCGCTAGGCGCGAGGCTGCATTGGCGCGAGCAAAAGGTCTAAGCAGTGGCGGCTTCGGCGCTGAATGAACCTTTTGGGTATCCGTCGGGACGCTGTGCGGCTCTGACTATTAAATGCGCTTACCCCAAATGCAACGTAACCACCCGGCGAGGGCCGCCTTGCGCTGAGGCGTCGGTTCAGGGCTGGCTGCAAGCATCGGTGCAGGTGCAAGTGACAGTGCTTGCATCAGTGCAAGAGACAGTGCGATGGCGCGCAATGAGGTGATCACGGGCACGGAACGGCGGCGCCGCTGGTCGGAGGAGCAGAAGCGGGCGATTGCTGCGGAGAGCTTGGCGCCCGGGGCTGTGGTCAGCGAGGTGGCGCGTCGCGCTGACGTCCGCCCCAGCCAGATCTATCGCTGACGGCAAGAGTTGCACACTGTCGCGGACGGTTTTGCGCAGGTGTTGATCGCGCCGCCCGAGCACGCCTTGAGAGCGGCGGATAGCGCGGCCTGTACGGGACCGGTGATCGAGATCGAGTTTGCCGGGCGGGTGCGGCTGCGGATACCGGCCGCGATCCCGGCGGCGCTGGCGGCGGCTGTGATCAAGGCGCTGTCGCGGCGATGATCCCGGTCCCCTCCGGGGTGCGGGTATGGCTGGCGGTCGGGCACACCGACATGCGGCGCGGCATGAACAGCCTAGCAGTGCAGGTGCAGTAGGTATTGCAGCGCGATCCGCATGCCGGCGATCTCTATGTGTTCCGCGGCAAGCGCGGTCACCTGATCAAGATTCTCTGGCATGACGGGGTCGGCATGTCGCTCTACGCCAAGCGGCTGGAGCGCGGCCGGTTTATCTGGCCGTCGCCGGCCGACGGCATGGTGGCGATCACCTCAGCTCAGCTGGCCTACATGCTTGACGGGATTGACTGGCGCAACCCGGTGCGCAGCTGGCGTCCGCAGGCCGCTGGCTGAGGCTGCGACCGTTTGACTCAGCTTGGAGCGAGGGTTGCGCTCCGCGTTGCGGCGCAGGCGACAATCGGGCTCGTGACGACGCCCGAGCCGGTTCCCGGTGACATTGACGTGCTGAGGGCGGCGCTGATTGCCGAGCGCGCGGCGCGGCAGCAGGCCGAGGCGAGGGCGTCCGGCGCCGAGGCGATGGTGGCGCATCTGAAGCTGTTGATCGCCAAGTTGAAGCGCGACCGGTTCGGACAATCCGCTGAGCGTGGCCGGCACCTGCTCGACCAGCTGGAACTGCAACTCGAGGAACTGGAGGCGAGCGCCACCGAGGATGAGATTGCGGCAGAAGCGGCTTCGGCTTCGAGCCCGACGGTAGTGCACGGCTTTGCGCGCAACAAGCCGGTGCGGGCGCCGCTGCCGGCACATCTCGCGGGCTGGACCGGCATCTTGCAGGCTGACGCCTATGCCGGGTTCGGCGAACTCTACGAGGCGAAGCGACGTCCTGCGCCGATTGTCGAGGCGTCCTGCTGGAGCCATGGCCGGCGCAAGTTCTTCGAGCTGGCCGACCTCAAAAAAGGCGCCGCTGGCGATCGAGGCGATCGGCCGCATCGACGCGATCTTCGCGATTGAGCGCGAGATCAACGGGATCGCATCGCCGTCCCACCACAACAGCTTCAACAGGTCGCCGCGACGCCCGCGGAAGCAGAAAACATGGCCCGAGGAATGGGTCCTTGCCCAATACCGTCCGCGCCTGCGCCGCCAGGCTGTCGAAGCCCTTGCGCATATCGGTCACGCCCGCCGCCAGCCACACCCGCGTACCCGGCGGCAAGCCGATCATCGCAGCAGTTCGATGACCTGGCGAAGCACCGTCGGTACTACCTCGCCGCGCAGACTTACCCGCGCGCCGCTGCCAACTCGATCTCGATGATACCCTGGCGATCCGCCCGGTGGCGATGCCGAGGCCGCTCCACCACGATCCCGACCGGCACCATCGTGCTGGCCTCGAACTTTGATTTGGTAGACAGGCGGAGCGTGCTTGCTGTGGCGAAAAATCGCTCAATGTAATTATCTGCGCCAATAGATCGCCGGGCTCAAGCGGAGCTACCTTTCCGACATATTCTCGGAGGTCGAATTAGTCATTCTTGGACTCGGCCGTTTCGGTAACTGTGTCGCGATCTGTAAAGAGATCATCATGCGCGAAGGTGTCCGAGTTCTTATCGTCCCTTGCCACTATGCCATGACGCACTGCCCACAGCGCGGCCTGCGTTCGGTTGAAACTATGTGTCTTTCTCAAGATATGCTTCAGGTGGACCTTTACAGTCGACTCCGCAATCTCGAGCTGTGCCGCAATCACTTTGTTCGCGTCACCGCTGAGCAGCGACCGCAAGATCTCCAGCTCTCGGTCCGAGAGATCGGGATTGTGGGATTCCGTATCGGTGGCACGCTGCTGCTGGGGAGCCAGATCCGCAATAATTGAAGCTAATTCCGACGGGAATACCTTCTCACCCGTCGATATCAGGGTCAGACTTTTCTGCAGCGCATCACGCGAAAGATTTTCCAGCAAATAGCCGCTAGCGCCAGCGGCAAAACACTCGCTCATGAGGTCTACGTCAAGCTTGTCGGAAAGGAACACTACCTTGACTTCCGGCAGCCACGACCGAATCTCGTTCATAGAATCAGAAACGCTCTCGGCCTCGTACGGCAGGTGAAACAGAAGGATCTCAACCCGGTCTTCCGTCGCCACCTGTTTCAGCTCTTGTAAGCTGCTGGCTTCCGCGACTCGCTCGAAGCCTAGTGCCGTCAAGAGAGAAACAAGACCCGCCCGAAAGAGTGAATTGCGGGCCAGAACGGCTACTTCCAAAGCCACCTCCTGTTTCCCGTCCCGCGACGAGGCGGTGCCTATCGGATCGCAACCGATGCGTAAATTCGGATCGCAAATGTGCTGTTGACCTTTATTAACCACCCTTATTAACAAAATTTACTACGATAAAGGCCAGATTTACTACGATTAAGGCCAGACCTGGGGCTACGAAAACGGGTTATCGCCATCGCGGCTATTGGCCAAAAGTACATGGGCTCTTAGCCATAAGAGGTAGCGCAAGTATTTAGGTTATAGCAGGAACGGGTCCATTTCTGCTCTCCACAAATCGCTCACGTTTTTCCCCAGCTCCAGCCTAGATTTCGCGCCGGAGATCAATTCAGATGAAGCCTATTCTACGGCGGATGCCTCGTCAACACGAAAATGGCGTTCGGCGACCTGCTACCATACAGAGCCTCTGTAGTTGTATTTGCTTGTCAGGCTTCGGTTTTAGTTCACGAACGAAGTACAGGTCCCGCGCTTCGCTAGACGGAGTTACCTTTGCGATGTTTTTGTTACGCTGGATGGCCGAGTGAGACGGCTCGCAAGGACCAATTATCCGATGCGCGGCAACCGCACGGTTTCGGACAGCCGCTCGGCCGCAATGGCATCGGCACGGCTGAGCGGTACCGCCGCATCTGCGTTTAAGGTCGTTAATGCGAATGTCCCGCTGGGTCAGGGTCAGAACGAGCTGCCAGGGTGGCGACAGGACCGGTGTACCGGTACGTGCGTGATGCCCTAAAATATCGCGCCGCGATCGACCGCGCACCCGACCTCCTTCGCCTCGGGTCCGTACTCAATTAGGCGATTCTCAGCGGGGGCGGGTTTGTGTTCAAGCTTTCAAACGGTGGAGGCGTGGATGGCTAAACAGCTATACTGCCTGAGCGATGCGGAATGGGCGCGGCTGGAACCGCCGCTTCCTCGCGGGCCACATCGGGTCGACGATCGGCGGGTGATTAGCGGGATGCTGCACATGCTGCGTTCTGGCGCCCGCTGGCGCGACTGCCCGGCGGAATACGGGCCGCACACGACGATATACAACCGCTTCAATCGCTGGAGCCGGCAAGGCGTCTGGTTGGCCATGTTCGAGGCGGTAACCGGCCAGGCGGCGGTCATCGGCACAGCTGTTTGCGCTACCTCGCGCTCGATCGTGCGCAGGGTCAGCCGGATGCCCTTCTCGGCTTCAAGTTCCTGCCGGACGACATCGGCGTTGCCGGCATGCCGCCGAAAACGCTCCGCCACCCAGGCCTCGTGCCCGGCCAGCGTCCGTGGCCGACCCCGATCGCGGTAGGCAACCCAACCGCCTGCCGCCACATACCGGCGGACCGTCATATGACTGCACCCCAGTTCGCCCGCAATCCGACGCGCTCCCCACCCCAGCGCCTTCAGCCGCAGCATCGCCGCGACCTCCTCCGGCGTCTGCATCACCTCCCTCCGCGGCAACTCCCCCCGCGGAGTAGGCTGCACCGATTCTTCCATCCTCAGACCCTCCTCTTCAGCAAGGGGGGCCAGTTCTCAATGTCGTCAAGGGTCCAGTTTTATCTGTCGTCCGACAGTTTGCGCGGCTCGGGTGCGTAGGCGCTCCGGGATCTCCCCGTGCCCGAACGTGACGCCATAGAAGAACCGCAGCGCGTAGACCGTCTGGTTCAGCGCCGGCCAGGAGATCTCGGTCGAAACCAGATGGACCTGGAAGGCCCGGACATCCTCCAGACCCAGCAGATCCGGAGAACGGCCAAAATATCGGCTGAACTTCGAGACCGCGTGGACGTAGGATCGTTGCGTCGCCGGTCCCTTCGCCTGCGGCCACAGAAACCGGCCGCGCTCCAGTCGCTTGGCGAACAGGCACAAGCCTTGCCCGTCCCACCACAGCACCTTCAAGAGATCGCCTCGCCGGCCGCGAAAGACGAACAGCGCGCCGCCATGCGGGTCGAGCTGCAGCACCGTCTGCACCCGCGCGGCCAGCCCGTCGAAGCCCTTGCGCATGTCGGTGACACCGCACGCCAGATGGACGCGCACATTGCCCGGACGCCGATCACGACAGCGCCGATAACACCTGCCGCAACGCCGCCGCGTCGACCGCGCCGGTTATCCGCAGCTTCACCCTCGAAGGCAGCACCACCTCGATCATGCCGCTCGCCGGCCGATCGGCCGCCGGAAGTATCGGTGCCGAAGCAGCGGGCGCAGAGGCTGCCGGATGCTCTCCAACCGGCGGCGCAACCATCACCGGCGCAAACCCGGTCAGCTCGCCGGTGCGAAACTGCCGGCGCCAAGTGTAGAGCTGACCGCTGCTGATGCCATGCATCCGGCAAACCAGCATGACCGACGATCCCGGAGCCACGCTCTGCGCCAAGATCCGCAACTTCTCCTCGACACTCCAGCGCCGACGGCGCTCCGGGCCGGCGAGAACCTCGCACCGCACCTCCCGAGCCCTCATACGAGTACTCCGGAGATCCTCGTTATCAATCACCGCGCCGTCGTCCATCGCACCACCGCCCAAACCAAGGTGGCAGAATCTCGCTCACCGCGCCGTCGGCAAGACGCCCCTCAGCTGACGCTTACGCAGAGGGCCGGCGCACGAGATAAGCTCCCCCGGAAAAGTGGACACCGGGTTACGTGGATTTCGCCTCTGCCTGCTCTGCGGTGATGTCCCTCATCGGCAGATAGAGGCAGCGGAGCGGTCCCGAAGTCTCGGATGAAGAAGTAAGCCGCCGAGTTGCGATCCGCTTTCCATCACCCGTTTAGTTATCGGCTGCTCGTACCTGGGCCGGAGCGTTTTCGGAGGTCTACGAAGATGTTTTCTCCCCGAATCTCTTGACAAAATTGATGACGACAAAGCGCGGAATAGAATGCTCGGGAGCATCCGGGCTTGTACGATCATGCAATTCAATCGCAATAACAGATACGCACTAAAGCCACTCGACGATGCCTTGCTCAAAAAGCTTCTTCTCTGCGCCTTCTATATCAATTTTGAGAAGGTCGATGTGATCAATATTAAGTTGATCCATTATTTTCTTGTAATGTAATGCCGATTAAGCTGGCTTCATCGCCTGTATAAGGGCGCTGCTCGTCACGAGATCTTCATCGCTTAGGTAACGAAAGCGGTAGGCGAGTGCGGCTCGGCCGATGCGTGAAGCTCGCACGGTGCGCTCGTCGGTAACGACGCGACATCCGAACTGTTGCAAAAGCGCTATGTGCGTCGAATGCGGTTCACGGTTCGTCACGTGCCTCCGCCGACCTGCGGCGAGCCTCCAGAGCGCGTCGGAGCACGCCCAGTGGCCGTTCCATTCCGGCGTGATCCCGATCGATTGGAAGGCGATCTCGTGGGACATGATCCCGCCCAATTTCAACCAGTTGATCATACCGTTGTAAATAGTCGGTAAGTCATGGACGAATTGGAGTACCCCTTGGGAGATGATCAGATCTAACGTACTGTCTTTAATCATCTCAATGTTATATGGAGCTTCGTAACAAATTGGTTTCGAGCTTAGGCTGCTTCCCGGATCGGATAAAGCGGCCCGGATCGGATGCAGACGAGCCGGATTAAGCGCCGCCTCTAGGCGTGTCGATGAAAGGAATTCCGCGGGAAACGCATATGATTTTAGCGCCGGCTGGAGGAGCGGAAACTCCGCTTCATCAGGTATTGGTGTGCGGTTTCGAAAGAGTCCGATCAACTCCTCGAAAATTTGATGGTTGCGCGCATTGTCTGCATATGGGACTGCATCGAGGGCAACGTACCGTCCTGCCCCGGACAGGAGTGCTGCCATTCCCACGCCAAGTGAGTCACCCGGACCAAGCTCGGCCACTGTCTCGAACGTCGTTGGCAGACCGTGCCGGTGCAGCATCGACAAGTGACGCAGCCAGACGGAATAGCAATATCGTGGGGAGTCGCTACCGCCTGTTTTCCTTCCCGTGAAGTTTCGCAACCCGGGCACATAGGTTCCAGCGCCGATCGCGAGTGCACGTGCTTTGATCCTCATTTGACCGTCCCCAAAAGTTGATGAGCACATGATGCTTACCGTCTAGGGGCCCACGGTTCTTCAGGAGGCGTGAGTTGACAGGATTTCGCCGCGACAGCTTCGCGCGCATCCTTCTCCTAGTGGATTGACTCTAGCACCTGTTTCCCGCGCCGCACCTTTTCGATGATGGCGTCGGGGTCAGGGGTCCAGGTGAAAGGCTTGGGATTGTTGTTGGTCTCGGCCAGGTAGCGGTTGCTGGCGGCCTGGAGATCGACAATGCCTTTGAAGACGCCGTGTTTGAGCCGCTGCCGGGGCAGCTTGGCGAAGAAGCTCTCGACGGCGCCGATCCGAGCCCGCCACACATGCTTCTGCGGACTGTTCCCCGACCCGATCACGCCTTCCAGCCGTTCCCAGTCGCCCGGACCAAGCCGGACTTCGATGCCCTTTCTCATCCAGACGGACTCGCATATCCGCGAGCCGGCTGGAATCATTCGTCAGTGCCGATCCACTAGCGCCTCCCGGATGGGCCGGCTGCCAGATCGCCGATCGTTGCGCGCCCCCCTACAGTTTGCCAGTCTTATGCTCAAATTCGGTTATCGTCTGGAACGACCGAAATGGCTGGCAATTTCGGTCTCAAAAATGGATCTCGTGCTGCATAGCTGGGGTGTCCGGGCTCCTTTCTGGCGCGCAGATCGCCTTGGCGATTATCGACGCCCATCAAAGGGACGATCAACACCGTCTATGGATACCTTGGAGTTAAGGTCCACGAACGAAAGCTTGCCCGAGGTCGTGCTGTTCGAGTTGATGACGGTGATCGTCGAACCGGTCGGCGGATCGGCTTTTTCATTCGCATCCGTATGATACACGATTGCGTCGCGGTCCTGATCAACAAACTGGCAATTCCTCACAAGTAGATCGGCTCCCCACACAGCGGTCACATGCTTCGTGCCTTGGCTGCCGCCGTAATGGACCGGATTTTCGGATACGCACTCCTCCATTACGACACCCTGCCGGCCCCAGAGCTTGAAATTTGCCGTATTACCATAGCTCTTACACCGGCGCAGGATGACGTTGTTGGACTTGAGATCGAAGCCGGCATCTGTATTGCCGCTCGCGATGCAATCCTCGAGCAGAATATTGTACGTGTCCGGTTCGGAGGTGAAGCCGTCGCCATTCCAGAACTCATCGGGCCCAAGCGTCTGTTGCGAGTTGCGCATGACACAGCGACGGAAAACCACGTCGTGTATGCTCCCCGATAGGTCCACGCCTTCAGCGAAGTTATCGAAATCCTGACGCATGCTATCACCGAACACGTCTTCCATTATAACGTTGGAGGTATTTTGATCGAGGCGGAAAGCGGATTTTGAAAAGCCTGTGACGGATAAACGCCGAACAGTGAGACCGGTGATGGTACACATGCTCTCCAAACGTCGTTCGAAGAACCGTATTACGTTTCTAGCAGTGAGGTCTTCTAAGGTCAAATCCGCGATATTTGCCTTGACTAAAATCGCGCCGTTTCCGATATTTTCAAAATGGAGGAATGAGAAGTGGAGATGGTCCGCGCCGTCGTTGAGACGGAACACATCCTTTCCGCGATTCATGGCAGCGAAGCCTTCGTGAGTGGTCGGATAAGGACTCGTGCGGGTCCCCGTGATGAGGGCCTTAGCATGCGAGCCAGCGCTATCGACACCCATGATCTTGACAGGCTTGCCCGCAGTACCGCCGTGCGAAATCCAGATCGGATCAGTCATTCGATAAGGACCAGCATCCGCCAGTAAATAGATGCTGCCGCCGGGACCAACAACCCGGATCATTTCGTTGATATCGGCGAGCGCAGCCGCGTTCTGCCAATCTTTACCGTGGCGCCGAGCGGATCCCGCTGGCCGGATGTACCTGACGTTGGTAGCCGGTTTCCCATCATCGCCGTCGTACGGCCGCCGTTCCTTAGCCTCGGCCGATGGTCGAAATAGGCACGATAGCGGCAAGCCTGCTGTGACGCTAATTGCGGTTAACACCAGTGCACGTCGCCTGATCATTCGGGACCTCCATTTCTGGCCAGTGTCCAATCTTGTTCAACCTCGCTCGGGCGCGTGCACGAGCACCAACACAGACTCGACAAGGACGGGAAGCGGCATCACGGCGGATAATCCAGATAGACCCACGAGTAAGTACTTTTGAGCGGCTAATCGCGATAAAGGCCGGAGCGATGGGCCATCCAGTACAGGCCGAGTTCCGCATACCGGAAACCCTGGAGCAGACGCGCGGCGGGACGCGGCCACCCATAATAAACCGTGCAAAGATGATATTCGGCGTCGATGAAATGAGCACGGCGGCGGTAGGGGATTTGGCGCGTGCTGAGTCCGCCTTCGTGAAAGTAAGCCGCTGACGGTTCGTACAGAATTCGCCAACCGACGGCGCTCAGACGCTCGGACAGAATGAACTCTTCCTGATAAAGGAACGTTGCCT